>Ga0209012_1004009_pt1 | contig 10401 bp, 12 predicted proteins | sample RS3BMetagenome_FD_184735 | JGI IMG/M metagenome (GOLD analysis project Ga0209012, IMG submission 184735) | Ferric oxide microbial mat and aquatic microbial communities from Rainbow Spring, Yellowstone National Park, USA - RS3B (SPAdes) (version 3) ...
CGTCCTTACGAATGGGGCTTCCCGTTTCAAGGCCCCACCTTGCCCCCAGAGGGCTCCACGGGCTCAACCGTCCCAGCCCAGACGGACACCCGTGCGGGCAGAGGCGCATCTCACGGACCCTCGCTCAGGCGGCTCATGACTCTTACCCCGTCCGTGAGTGTCATTGGGATGTATCTGAGGGAGGTGTCGTTTAAATTTGGGAGACATTCCCAAGGAGTCCTCCGCTCCCCAAACCCCCCGAGAAGATAGAATGTCTAGCTTTAGGTCCCGTTTGTCCCTATGCTATCATTCCACTCATTTCATTCACTCATGGTTAAGTGTAGGGACTGAGCCCTCAGCTACCTGCCCAGTTTCAGGACGGGTCGTGGGACCTTAGCCCAAGGGCGCTGGCTCACGTCCCCGTGTTCACTCCCCTTTGGGCAGAGCCCACATGGGTGTGGGGGGATCACCTCTCCATCGTTAAAAATCCAGAGTAAACAATATAAAGAATATTTCTATTAATGTGAAAAGGATTCAGCCCCATTTACAGGGATCAGGACTTTTTGAAGAATCTTAAATTCCCAAAGTCCATATATAGCCTTAGGAGAATCGAGTTGGTGTGCTACTTCTACATAGGCTGGAGGAGGTGCGTGAACATATGCGATCAACTAGTTTGCGATTCTGAAACTGTGGATGAGTATATTCCAATATGCCAGAAATGTGAGCACGGGGATAAAGCATCGTGTGTAGAAATGGGCTCCAGATTCGGTTGCTGGAGCAAGAGTGGCTGGTGGATCTGATCAATTGGTAAAGAGGGTTAAAGAAATCCCCGTGAGAGCAGATACAAGTCGCAGAAAGCACCGTATGCAGCGTTGATAGGCCCTGCTCCTGGCCCTCTTACCATAACAGTTTGTATATCCCCCTCAATGATGAGGGCGTTCTCCACTCCAGAAACGTGGAAGAGCGGATCGTCAGCTCCCACTTCAATAGGGGATACCTCCGCCCCATCTTTGTCTGCTCTCGCCACTAATTTGATCCTCTTGCCTCGAGTCATGGGGGTCCACTCCCCTATCCCTCCCCTCCTGATCTGGTGCACTGTTATCCCTGTGTTCATGTAGAAGTTGGAAAGGATGGCCAACTTCGCTGCAGCGTCGAACCCGTTCAAGTCTAAAGTGGGATCCTCCTCGGCGTAACCCATTCTCCTCGCCTCACTCAAAGCCTCTTGAAATGACATCCCCTCCTCCATTTTGGTGAGTATGAAGTTGGTAGTGCCGTTGAGGATGCCCCTCACTCTTAGCACGCGAATTCCAGGCATAATCCTATAGAGATTGATCGAGGGGGTCCCACTCATGACAGTTCCTTGAAATCCCAGTCTTCCCTTTCCCACCAACCTGGAGATCTCAGGGTAAGCTAAGGCTAGCGGAGCCTTGTTGGTAGTCACTACATGGATTCCACTGGATAGGGACTTCTTGTAAAGGGACAGGGAAGGCTCCCCTGTGGAGTAGTTAGCAGAGGAGACATCTATAACCAGATCTGGGTTCAGGACGTCTAACGCCTCTATGGGTCCTCCCTCTCTGTCCCTCCTGAACTCGGGACTTATCCCAATCATGATCCCTCTCCGAGTCACTACTCCCTCGATCTTAACTTCTAACCCCATTTTATCCCCTCTCTCCTTCAGCATTTTGATTAGGGCCTTCCCAACGCCTCCGTAACCTACCATGAGAGCTCTCATGGAATTCCACCTAGCATTGAGTAATCGAGAGATTCAAGGACCTGGAACTTCCTTAGAGACCATGAAGGATTAGGGATAAGGACAAATTGGCCAACTCTCATAAGGGTCATCCGCAGAGCGGAGATTAAGGACCTTGAAGGGCTACTCGTCTCATACAATGGACATACTAAATGCATCATTAACGAGAAGCCTTAAAGCAACGATTAAATTCTTTGCCTAGATACGTCAGAGCTTTTGCGCCTTTTATAGGACGAAGGTTAATGGGGTCTGTTCCCAGGAGGTCCCTTGAATTTATTTGACCTCACGACTATAGGACAGGGAGTTAAGTGAGGAAACCGCATCACACTATGACTGAATTATAACCCCTAACCAGAGTTAGTCCAGAGGAAACAGGGGTCTGTAGGGATTAGAATGCAATACAGTGAACTACCACGCCCTCGCGGAGGGGTTCCTGCTTCAAGGCCTCACCTCGCCCCTTGGCCACGCTCTCATAGACATAAAATCCCCCGCCTCGCGTGGGGGATTTCCTATTTCTTCCAGGATCGATCCTCTTCATCCACAGCGAGTTTCCATGGGCTCTTTTGTATTACCCAATGCAGGTTGAGGAGGGTTTGCACTACACAAGCCCTCCAGTCCCCAGTACAGGCCTAGCTCTCCCAGCTTTGGCCTAATCGCATCTTTGATGTTAAAAGATAAACACTATTTCTATAAGGGCCTATCCATCCCCTTAAATCCCTGTAAAAGTTAAATCGTCAAGTGGCGTTAACGCCTCTTCTCTCCAGCTCAATCCAAGGCAACGGGACTAAGAGAGTAGCAATCAATTTTGCCCCCTTGATCTCGATATCCAGGGAAATCCCTTAGGGTTTGCTTCACTACGATCAAGAACTGCTAGTCTCTCGACTGCCTACAGGATGCGAATTCTCGCTATGAATGAGCCACTCTGGAACCCTTCAGAGCGGGAGGAAATCAGTCAAGTAACTTACTCTGATTGAACTCGACTTTGAATTCAAACTCATTTTCACGTCTGCTCACTCTAGGCTAACCGCTTATTCAGAAAGAGGTAACGAGGGTTCCGAAAGCATTCAGTTTCTTCGTTTAAGGCGTCATAAGGAGAAGCTCTCCTATTATGGATGCGGAATTATGCGGCCGCCGGGATTTGAACCCGGGATCACCAGCTTGGAAGGCTGGCGTCCTAATCCAGGCTAGACGACGGCCGCGTTATTTACTTTGACGTGCTGTATAAAAACGTTCCTATTTTTCAGAAACTGGGCTTTTATCTTATCGGGGGTTGGGGGCGGAAGACCCCTTCCGTGGGGATGGATAACCACCTTCTATTTAAATACCAATTTGTAGACATTCCATCAATGCCCGAGGTAGGATTCAGCTTCCGTGCGTATACTGATGAACAGACGTTGAGGGCGTTAAGGTAGTTAATGTCGGCGTGCGAACTGTATAACACCCTACGTTGGGCAGACCTCTATTTCCATGAGAGGGACGGGGGGGTGGTTGACCCGAACTGAGTTGAGATAGTTGGCCCTGGGCACGAGGAAGCAGGGCGGGGAGTACCGAGCAATGCACTCCCAGGTAGTCCAACAGGTGGCAGACCGCTACCACGAGGCCGGGGAGAGGTTCCTCCAGGGTTCCTCACGTTTTCCCAGGACGGATGTTTGAATTGGGGCTATTACTCTCCGCCCACGAAGTTCTCCGCCCACAAACCCCAACTCTATAAGGCTATGTCTCACCTAAGTAGGTTTAATATACTTGAGGAGTCATAGCTCATAATGCCGGGGTGCCCGAGCGGCCCAAGGGGCTGGCCTTGAGAGCCAGTAGGGTCTTCCCTGCGCGGGTTCGAATCCCGCCCCCGGCGCTATGGGCATATTCAATCGTTCCGACTGGATATTCATCAGTGAACTACCCCGCCCTCACGGACGGGGCTTCCTGGTTCAAAGCCCCACCTTACCCCTTGAGGGCTCTACAGGCACTGCGGGCAATTCCATCTCTGGTGAGCCCACTTTACGCACACGGGCCAATAATGGGGAATAGCGCACATTGCGAACCCGCTTTAATGAGCAGCCTTGGTGAGGCTCACCTCTTCCACTGGTGCCATTAAAAGTGTTTAGAGTCTCTAAAAACATCTCTTGAGGGGCTATGCCTTTCCGTGGCGAATTTCTATGACCCTTATCCCCGTTCTCTATAACTTACCGTTTGTCCTACACTCTCATTCCACTCATTATCAACCTTGATCGAGTGTAGGGACTGAGCCCTCAGCTACCTGCCCAGCTTAAGAGCAGGCGTGTCGTGGGACCTGAGCCCAAGGGCACGGCGCTCATATCTCCGTACTCACTCCCCTTTGGGCAGAGCCCACATCGAGCGAGAGATCACCTTTCATCAATGAAAAGGGCATACATGGATATAAGACACTATCTATTAACGTGAAAACGGATCCAGCCCAAATAGATTGGCGATTTAGCGCCTGAGTGGACAAAAACCCTTTAGAATGACAGATGGTTTATCTCATGAAGTGGTCCTTAGTGAAGCTAGATCGCTGACCCTTAACCCTATCTATAGATGTCTGACTTCCTCCATATCTTGCAATGTTTACTCATTCCCCTTAACTCCGTTCCGTATGAAGATGAAGGGAAGGACTGGAACATTCGCATACATGGTGTCATTTAAGCCCGTTGGCTCATATCTTGTAATATTCTCAGATAAATTACGAAAGTAAGTCTACTTAACACGCCCTTCTCGAGGGCTAGGTTAAACTTTTATGAGGCTTCTAGTAAGATTGCAACCGATCGTAATGCCTATAGTTCAAGTAGGCTCTATATGCATTAAGAATAGGGGGCGAGAAAAGGGTTCGAAATGCGTGATAGTAGATATCGTTGACAACAAATATGTATTGGTGACTGGACCGAAGAAGATCACTGGAGTTAAGAGGAGGAGAGCTAACATCCTTCACTTGGACTTAACCGATAAGAGCATAGAGGTGAGCAAGGGAGCATCGGACGAGGAGGTGGAGAAGAAACTTTTAGAGAGTGGCCTCCTTGAATTCATGAAGGAGAAGGCAAAACTATGAGTTATGACCTCTTCATATCCAAGATAGATCAGTTTTGCGGTTACCAGGGGAAGTGGAATGTTAAAAGAGAGGAGGAGATCCTTCAGAGTTACGGGAGAAGCCCAGAGGAGAGGGACTTATCCCAATCCCTTAACAGGTCCGTGATGAACCTGGATAAGCCGCCAGGACCAACAAGTCACCAAGTGGCATACTGGGTCAAGGGTCTGCTGAAAGTGGAGAAGGCGGGGCACGGGGGGACCCTAGGCATCTAGCGGGGAAATCCCTCCGTGTCAGGCGTCCTTCCCATAGGCCTCGGGGAAGCCAGGAAGCTCATGAGGTACCTCACAGGGGATGAAAAGGAGTATATATGCGTAGCTCAGCTCCACGATGATGTGCGCAGAGAGGAGATCGAGGAAGTGGTGAGCAAATTCAAGGGGAGGATCTACCAACGCCCTCCTGTGAGGTCCTCAGTGAAGAGGAGGTTGAGGGTGAGGGAGGTGAGGGAGGTGAGGGTACTGGAGTTTCAAGGTAGGCTTCTCTTAATGAGGGTCGTAACGGAAGCTGGGACCTACGTGAGGAAACTTTGCCACGACATAGGAGTGATCTTGGGCGTAGGAGCTCACATGAGGGAGCTCAGGAGAGTAAGGTCGGGGGTTTTTAGGGAAGAGAGCGCAGTAACACTTCAGAGGATTTCGGAGGCAGTTTTCATATGGAGGAAGTGTGGCGATGGGACAGAGCTAAACAAAATTCTGATACCAATGGAGTATGGAACTTGCGGAATACCTAAAGTGATCGCGAGCGATTATTCGATCGACGCATTGGCACATGGTGCCCCGCTCATGGCCCCGGGAGTCCTAAGGTACCAGGACTTTCAGAAAGGGCAAGTAGTGGCAGTTCTTACGCAGAAGGGGGAACTGGTGGCCTTGGGGAAGGCACAGGTCTCTTCGGAGGAACTGGGCAGAGTGGATAAAGGCATAGTAGTGGCACTAGAGAGGGTATTTATCCCACCGGGCTATTATCCCAAGTACTGGAAATGAGCCATTACTTCGATCCCAGATCTAAACCTACAGGCTCCAGGTATGTAATAGCTGATGTAATAAACGGTGTGCCCTTAACCCTAATGAGCAGCGACGGCGTTTTCTCTAAAAAGAGAATAGACGATGGAACCCGTGTCTTACTGGAGAACGCTACCCTTCCCGAGAGGGGGCATTTCCTGGATCTGGGATGCGGAATAGGAGCTATAGGCATCTACGCTGCGCTGGCTAGGCCTAATGCCTTGGTTTTCATGGTCGATATTAATCCTGTAGCGGTCAAACTGGCCAAACGCAATGCATTACTTAACAGAGTCTCAGAGAGGGTCAAAGTTATGAAGGGGGACCTCTTCACTCCTCTTAAGGGTTTTCGGTTCGACCTGATATTGAGTAACCCTCCCCTGGCCAAGGGAAAGGAGACCTTAGGTAGGATATTAAGGGGTGGCCCGGAGTTCCTAAGGGAGGGCGGCGAAATATACCTAGTCCTGAGTAAAGGCGAAGAGTGGGTCTTGAAGGAGATGAATTCCGCTTATGCAGACGTAGAAGTAGTGAAACGTATTAAGGGTTACACCGTGATCAGGGGGAAGATCTGAGGACTGAAAATTAAGTCCATTTTGAACCATCAGATAACCAATGCTTTAGTCTGGTAGCGTTCTCAGGATTATAGGGGATTATTTGTCCCTGCCAAGGGACCTTCGGCCCCCTCAATTCCTCCTTATATAATGAGAGGATATAACGAAAGAACGTCCTTAAAATTCACTTGAGCTTCTTCACCAGGATCCTAATAGTGTCCCCATGCTGCTGAACTTCGAGCACCTGATTACCCGTTCTCCTAGCCCAAGCTTCTATGTCAGGCTTCGCTGCTGGATCTGTTGCCAAGACCTCCAACACATCCCCCACGTTGAGTTGCCTCATTACCTTCGCCGTCTCCATCACCGGACCAGGGCAATACATTCCCCTAGCGTCCAACGTCTTGGTGATCCTAAAGGACTGAGACAATCCTTCTCCCCCTCATATGAATAAGGTCTCTCCTCCCTGTGCCCTATCCAGGAAAGTGGCTGCTCCCACTATGTCGTCCACGAAGTCCGCCAGATCCTCCCGCTTTATGTTGAAGAAGCCCATGGTGGTGGAGCAGGCGAAAACCCTGACCCCCCCTTGAGATTTAGCATCCATTATCAATTGATACCATGTGGGGTACTTCATCTCACTCATCCTCTTCGCAATCATGGAGCCGAATTCCTGATAATTCAAGTCGACCTTTAGGGTCTCTTCGCGCATGGCTTGAATCGCCTTCTTGGTTATGGCTTGAAGCCCCCAAAAAGTAAAGAACAGGTTCACCTCGTAACCTGAGGCCGCTGCGCTGGAGGCCAAGATCCCCACTGGCATTAGCCTATCCACTGTGCCAGAAAAAACTATGATGGAAAGCTTCCTCTTCTCTCCTCCCTCACCCATTTAAATCACGTAAGCTAAGGCGGAATCAGAATTTTTAAAATTTCCTTCTATGAGTTACATTATGTTTCTCTAATCCGTTAGTTTTTGTTTATTGCTAATTTAAAATCAGCATCTTCAGACACTCTGCGCATCTTCTTGTAATGGGGAGCCTAGCCTGAGTTGACCATCCCTCACTTAAAAATCTGAAAAGCATAGAGTTTACGATGATTAGGATAGAGAGGAAGGCAAGGGAACTGGGTGTTTTCGTTGCTGTGGCAGTTTCTGTCAACATTGAGGTGAGGAACTCCCCTGAGGAGTTAATCAGCGAGATGAGATCGTTGAAGGAAAGAGCTAAGGGAGAGGAATTGACTACCAATCCTATAGTCAGGGCCTATAGGGATTTCTACTGGAGGATTGGGTTAGATCCTACCAAGGTGAGGCCAAGCGGGGAAGCTCTTAGGAGGAGATTGACGAGAGGAAAGGACTTGCCTTCTATAAATAACGTGGTGGACTCAGGAAACTTGGTGAGTGCTGAGACTTTAGTTCCAATAGGGCTATACGACTTGGATAAGGTCAAGGGAGAACTGAGGATCACCCTGTCTGAGGGAAGAGAGAATTTCGACCCTTTGGGAGCCAAGGGAGAGGTCACCCTGAACCAAGGCATCCCAATAATGAGGGATGACGAGAAGGTGATTCACCTTTACCCTCATAGGGACTCCGTGCATACCTCAATCTCAAGCTCGACTCACAAGGTCTTAATAGTCGCTGCAGGAGTGAGCGGAGTTCCTAGGGAAATTGTTTCAGCCGCGTGCAAATTAGTTCTGACATATCTCTCCAAATACTGCAGCGGTTCCGGTTCGGAAACAGAAGTGATCTAGGGGAAAAGTCTCACTCACGTCTTTGCCTTCCAGTGCTCCCCTTAAGTTCCTCTAAGATCTCCATGTAAGGTAGGAAATCCCTAGAGATCCTATACGTCGATCCATATCCTTCCCCCTCCCTCACTATTATCCTATGCCTGACCAAGACGTCTAGGTGGTGAGACACTGTCTTATAGTCTATTCCAAGTTCCTTGGATATTTGGTTAGCGTTCAGCTGAGACCTGGCGAGCAACTCCACTACTTTCAGCCTAGTGAGCCCGCCCCTGGAGGAGAAGAACAGGAACTTGAGCAGGTTCCTCATCTCCTTCCTTTCCCTATCGCTCGGCATTCAGAGATCGCTCCTTTTGCTCTCAGGTTTCCTAGGTCTTAATGGTTTCGTTCTGAGACAAAGTCCCAGATCAATGGGAGATCAGATAAGGATGTTTATCCGTAGTGTAGCTTTTCGATATCTTCATTGCTTCCAATTCCGCCCGGGCGCCCCTCTTGAGGGTTCATACAGGGTCACCCTCAACCCCTTGGGGTCGGTGGGGGGAACGCGGTGCCCTCCCATTCGCTTCGTCCCTCCCCCAAGCCTCCTGGACAGAGTTCATCATCAGTAGGGAGATCGTGGCAGGAAAGTCCCAGCCCTGAGGACGTGTTCACGCCTACACGCGCAGTTGTTGGGGTAGGGGCGCACCTCACTGGCTTCAACCGGGGCACCTCAGCGACTGTTACCCAGTCCGTGACTGTTTGGTAGAGTGTTTGGGAGTTCTTAAAGGGGGATCCCCTAACCCTATATAGGTTAATTAGTTGTGGAGTATTACCCCCCAACTGGGAGACATGGTCGACCCTATCACTGAAGCGGAGTCTTAGGTCCGTGGCGTGACCGTCCCCTACCGTCAGACTGAACGTTGAGTTCAAGGATATAGGTGTGACCGTGAGGTAGGGGTCCTGGGAGTAGATGCGTCAAAGGAGTACCTGGTAGTGAGTAGGGGGAGGGTCAGGAGGTTCAGGAACGACAGGGAAGGGTACGAGGGGGTTCTGAGGATGAGGCCCAGCGCGATAGTCGTGGAACCGACAGGTGCTCACTCGACCGGGCTCTGCCAGTACTTCAAGGAGAGGGGAGTGAGGGTGCTCTTGGTCGGCCCGAACGTGCTGTAGAGGGAGAGGGAAGTGAGGGGAAAGAAAACCGATTTTTACGACGCCGAGAAACTTGAGCGCATGGCTCACAGGGCGAGGGAGTACGAGCCCAACCCGTTGAAGGAGCTGGCCACACTCTACGCGTTCCTGAAGGACGTGGAGGTCAGGTACAGGAACAGGTTAGGGAGGGCCACGGGATCCCCGTGTGACCATCCAAAGAAGATGATCGATTTGCCATTCAGCATGAGCTCCAAAAGCTCATCCGAGACTCTTATTATGTGGGGGTCATGATAAAATATTTCCGACATGACAGAAGCCGCGCCTGGAGAGCTTTCCAGCTGCAGCCCGTTCCTCAGCTTCAGCTCTATCCGGGGCCTATTTCTGTAGACAGCCCACATGACGGAAATCAGTTTTCGTAAGCTTTCCTGTACCTCTTTGTGCTTTCCAGTAAGCCTATAAGATGCTGGCGGTAAGGGATTTAAGGTTTCATGACTTTCCGGGTTTCGATTTGAGCGCTGTTCAGTCTCTCTTTGGCCGCCTCGCCCCTTCGACCCCGAAAAGCTCCTCCTCAGCCAGTTTGGCCACCAAGTGACCTACGGTCATGGTCACCTCCTGAACGATCGACGTCTCGTCGCTGTCCACCCTGAAGAGCACACCTTCGGGTATCAAGCTCTACTTCGAGACCATCTTCCCCCTTCTTCTCCCGGTCACGCCTATCATGTAGCAACCCTTCCGTCTTGCGAACGCTATCTCCCGTTATCACCTTCTCGGAGTTCCCGCTCGTGCTCAGCGCGAAGACTACGTCGCCTTTTTGTACGAAGGCCTCGAGCTGCCTTTTGAATACCTCGGGGTGGCCCTCGTCGTTCCCTATGGCCTTGATGCTTGAGGAGTTACAGTCGAGACTCAAGGCAGGGAAGGCCCCCTAGCAAGCCTCGCACGCGAGGCGCGCCTGATAAGACCGCTTGACTTGAACCGCGCAATTCTTATATAAGCAGCACAACACACCGTTGACATGTCTAAGATCTCTGTGGAGATGCCCGTCACGTGGGAAACTTATCTCGGCGAGGTCCTAGAGGCCATACGCGTTCAAACTTTCCAAGACTTCGAGGTATGCGCCGCGTCCTCGCTAGGAGACGATCAACACAGGGATCTGCTCAATTCTTTCTGCGCGAAGTT
>Ga0209012_1004011_pt1 | contig 10391 bp, 10 predicted proteins | sample RS3BMetagenome_FD_184735 | JGI IMG/M metagenome (GOLD analysis project Ga0209012, IMG submission 184735) | Ferric oxide microbial mat and aquatic microbial communities from Rainbow Spring, Yellowstone National Park, USA - RS3B (SPAdes) (version 3) ...
ATAAAATCTGATAAAAGACTGAAGGAATTTTACCTGAGAATAAAGCACAAAAGAGGGGAAAAGAAGGCAATAATAGCTGTTGCAAGGAAGATAGTAGTTTATGCATACTGGATTCTCAAGAAGAATGTAACCTACAAAGAGCTTATCCTTGGCCGAAATTAGGGGGACCATCCCCGGGGAATGAGCAGGGAAGCCATTTGTAGGGGTGAATGAGGAAAGTGGGAGAGATACCCGAATGGTTGATTACTGGCTTCTTGAGGAGGTGATAAAGGTAAATTAATAAAGCTCATCATGGTTAATTTCTGGAAAAGATACTGTGGAATCCACAGCAATAACAATATCTTCAGCCATCTCAACACCAGGATCGATATCCACCTTTACTTTGGCTACTCTCTACCATACTGTGGTATAGTCAACTGTTCTTCCTTCTCCGCTTTCTTCTTTTCCCTTGAATAGTCTACGTATTCTGCGAACACCCTCAGAAACCCCTCTATTTGTCTGTAGGGAAGAAGGTATGCGTGGGTGGCTTTAGACGAGCATATTCATTAATGAGTTTGGATAACGATACTTTGCTCCTCCCTTTTTCTCGTTCATTTTGTTTAACTCTTCTTCCTTCCCATCCAGATAAAAAACAGGGTCAAACAGCAATTCCCCTCTCCTTACCAGCTCTTCATTGTACTTCTTCCAGTCCCTCTTCTTTTTCTCGGAGGTCAACATGAAATATGTCTAACGAAAGTGTTAGTAAACGTGATAGGGAAAATAAAAGATGACAAGTGCGTCTAGTTATTCGGCATACCACTTTTAGAGTAAAGCCTAAAAGAAATGAGAAGAATCATTACGCGGTATCAAAGTGGAAGAAGTACTCCAAGTCAGAAATCTTACCAAGAAATTTGGTCGTGTTCAAGTACTAAATGATGTATCTTTCTCCATCAAACAAGGGGAAGCGGCGATCCTACTTGGACCAAATGGCGCCGGTAAAACAACTATAATAAAATGTATACTTGGTCTTCTAAACTTTAAAGGAACAATACTAGTAGACGGTAAGGATGTTAGGAGTGACGGCTGGTACGCGCGATCAAAGATTGGATACCTGCCTCAACTATCTTCATTCTACGAGACTTTAACCATTAAACAGCATGCAGAACTCTTGGGAAATCTAAAGGGTGCATCAAAGGCGGAAATTAATGAAGCATTAAACACTGCTGGGCTGGCAAAAATTCAAAATAGAATAGTGAAAGCGCTTTCGAGCGGAATGCGTCAGAGGCTTGGTCTTAGCATTGCATTGTTAGGGGATCCTCCGCTGCTTCTATTGGACGAACCCACGAGCAACATCGATGTGGAAGGACAGATGGAATTTAAAAAATTACTCCAAACGATGAAGGATCTAGGTAAATCATTCTTGATTTCTACGCATAGTTCCGGTCTTGACGTGTTTGCGGATAAGGTAATAGTGCTGAATAAGGGGAAAGTACTGGCAGAAGGTGAGAGTAACGTAATACTGAATAAGATAGGTGCTAAAGATACTGTGTACATAAAGCTCGATGAAAACATGCTTGAAAGGGCTATTAATTTAGCGCAATCCATGGGATTTTCATACCGCATGAGAGACGGATGGCTGAGCATTTCCTTGACCTCTTCAGAGAAGGGTAGTTTTCTAGAATCACTTTATCAAAGCGGAATAAAAATGAATGATATACTGGTTGAGCAATTTAGCATCGAACAAGGATACACCAAACTAATAAATCAAAATGAACCTGCTTGAAGCTCTTGGCAGACATCTAAGATCTTGATGTCGACTATACGATGGACGTATTGCAGGCTGCTCTGCTTGAGCATGCTCTCCGCCAGCTTCCTTTCTTGCTTCATATATTCTGTTAGGCTTTTTGACGAACATCTTTCTGTTTGTAGATTCATACTTTTCTCCCGGTCAGAAGATACCGTTAAGATGAGGAATTGAGCTAATGGTCTACTTCTCTTGAAATATGAATTGAACAGCTCTCAGAAGGTACCATACATTTGTGATAGCATACGACACGCTTCTGAAAGCCGTCCAGGCTTTATGTATCTTCAGGAGGAATAAATAACCTCTGGAGACAAAGATAGTTGCCTGCTGCCTGCTCTACATGTCTGGACTTTCCTACAGGGGGATGACGTACCAGACAGGGGTGATAGATGCAAGCAAGCCATGTGGCCGTCTTCTATTGGGTACATGCCCTGAAGGGCATGGTTTCTTGCGAAGGTCGGGAAGAGGGGGAGGATCGTGGCCATGGACGAGACCAAGCTCAAGCTTCATGGGAGGGAGGTCTTCGTCTGGGTAGCGATCGATATAGACACGAAGGAGCTCTTCTCCCTATACGCTTCTTATCAGAGGTCATCCATCAATCAGCACAACGATGTTTGTCAGGAAGGTCTCGTAGGCATGCACCAACAGGCCCTTGATCCTTGTGGACGGGTATCCATGATATCCGTGGGCGATTGGAAGATATGGATTGAAGTGGCCTCATGTAACATTCGGAGAGAGGAATTCGATAGAGAGATACTTCAGGACGTTCAAGGATAGGAGCAGGAGGTTTTACAACAAAATACCGTCGAAGGAGGGCTAGCTGAGGAACGTGAACATCTTCCTACAGCTCTTCGCGCTCTGGTACAACTATCTGAGTAGGCATCAGACGCTGGGTCACGACCCAGCGGAGGTGAGCTTATCTTAACGGTATCCCCCACGCAATCCCGGTCAGAGTAATGTGAACTTTTGGCACAGCATCATCTTAGGTGATGCTTCTATCTTCTGTGCGAGAAACTTCTTAGAGCTTACGCTATCGCCCAGAACCCTCTTGAATGCGGATATCACTATCTTCCCTACAATCCATCTGTTGCTGTATTGCTTTACCTTCTTCCATCCATCCTTCTCTTCCAACCCGTTTCATCAGAAGCACCTCTTTCTTTCTTAGGTAGGAGCCCCTTGCTTTGGGTACCGCATTCTTCCTCAGGTTTATGATCCGTTCTATATTCAGCTCATCAAGGAGAAAGTTCTTCCTTGCATCGTATAAGGAAAGGATCCGCATATGCCTTCTTGATCTTCTTTACCTTCTCTTTCCTTGATGCCTCCTTTACAAGGGGTATGAACTTCTTGGAGTCCCCTGTTTTCTCCGATGTGACCCTGAAGCCTACAATCTTACCCTTCTTATCTGGAAGTATATGCAGCTTGATGAGCTTCCTCCTTTCTTTTTTCACATCTCTTTAATTTAGGACCCTTTCTTGGAAGTTGAAATTCCTGTGGAATCCACGATTATTATTGTGGGCTCGTCATCTTCTTCATCTCAATTCAAAGGGTTGAACTTCTTACTTTTCATCACCGATAACAACCTCCTCCTTACCTAAGTGTATTTCAAGCATTGGCACGATGTATTCTTAAAAAGATTCTGTAATGCCCTGCAGCGTTCTGTATGATGTATCAAATCCAACCTTGATGAAGGAAAGGAACTCGATATAGGAGTTTGGGTAGATGAACTTCCCTTCCTCTGTTCATCTCCTCCAGCTCTTTATTCCAGGAGTCCAGGAATGAGAAGTCCATTATCAATGTCCTTCCTCTTTCTATCAACGCTCTGTTGTAGTCATGCCATGACATACCCATAGGCATGGGTATTAGCATGGAAGTAGAGCATATGATAGATGCAAAGGAAAAGGAACATAGACTATTAAATTAAGTTATGCTACAATCTAGGAAACATCTTGTCTCTTAAAAACTATAAAGCATATGGTTGATAGTGCAACAAACCATGCTGTGAGGGATATGATTATTGCCGTAACAGCTTGATCCTTGAATACATATAGCACTGACTCTCCAGTGACACCAAGTTGGCTAGGGTCTGAAAGCAGAATATAGGACACCGTGCTAGTTGATAACACTCCCAGTATTCGACTTGACTCTGAAGGATCCATTAGGGTCAAAAATACCAGATAAGATGTTTGATGAGAGAGGTTGAGTATTATCCCCAATTGACCCAAGTCAGCCACAACGGAAAAGATAAACCACACAGCTATTGCTATACCCAATGCGGCTTCCCTACGTTTTGTCAATATGGAAATCAGAACGGCTAATAAGAGCATTATCGCATTAAGAGATACAGCGACGAGTATGATATCTCCCATAGCCAAATAGTGAGTCACACTCACGCGATAGGCCACTAATGCAGCGAGTCCGTACCCTGCAACAACAACCCCGCTCGTAGCAAGCAGCAAACCTGCTATTTTTGCGAATAGATAACCCTGCCTTGTTATTCTTGTGGACAAGATGTACTCAAGGGTTCCGCTTTCTTTTTCCTGCACTATGGAAATGCTGCCCATCGGAAGTGCAAGCAACGGTAAATACTGGAAGGTTAGGGAAACTAGGTATGCCAGATACAGTGGTAAATAATCAGGGGGCAAATAATTTGCAGATAGCTCTACAAGAGTGGGGATGTTTATAGCCAAAAAGAAAAATATGATGGTAAAAATAATCAACCACTTTTGTCTCAGTGATTCCTTGAAGTAATGGTAAATCAGAGGACCTAACGAATAATCAGACATGTTTTCCACCGAACAATTCTGTTGCAATTACCAGTTTCATGGATTTTTAGGTGCGCCGTCAAAGGTATAAGCCGTGCCATATTAATTTTTTTGTTAATCCGAGCGTCCTACTCATCTGAGTAGCAGTTAAACCTGACGTCGAGGATATAATAGTTACCTAGTTGCGCGTACGTTACGTTATTCTGCCTCCAGCCTTAGTTGGAGGCTAGTTTATGACCGGGCGGTCCGAGCTGGTACTATCGCATTAAGGTGCCTAGAACCATGCCTCTGATCTTTGACATTGCGTATTCCCATTCAACATGCAGTGTGCAATTTTGCGAAATTTTGAGACTCTGCTAAAATAACCAATGCAAAACCTTCATTCCTGAGATCTTAAATAAAGATAAAGTTCAATCGGTTAGATTCGTTCCTGATCTACGTCATTGATCGCCGATTAATATATTCTAAATCTAAACTCAACATTAAAGAGCTCAAGTCCAACAACTGATAATCGCAGATACTTTACCTAGAGCAGAGCATTATAATAAAGAGCTCTTACAGCAAAATACCGCACTGTCAACCTAAGCTCACGTTTGCAGGCTCACCTTCCAATGCCTGATAGTACCTGCAGAAGTTGTACAGAAGCAAAATGATGCGATAAAGGATTCTAATGCCTTTATACCATGCCTTTTTGCATTAATATTGTTGCAGAATAGCTTTGTCCTCTTCTTTCTTCAGAGTTCTGTAAAATCTTTCTATAGTATTCCTTTTGCCAAAGGTTACATGCTTGAACTCTAAGCCTAATCTTTTCAGTGCATAGGGATACCATGGACCTCTATCAATCATGACAAGAGCTGTTATCACAGCATGATAGCATTGCTCTGAGCAGTCAGTATAATAAGAGCATCTATTATCCTTCTTGTCCTTGATACCCTGTATGCCAGTAATTCTTTTGTTTTTCTTTATATCTATAGCATTCCATACAAAAAGTTGGATACCATTGACTTTGACCTTAGTTTCATCAAATGCAACAGTATCTCTATGCTTCTTTTGAGGCTTTATTGCTATTATGCATATCTCTCTCTATCTTCTAGACCCATTTCCTCGCTGCTTCATGAGATACATCTACGTAGCTTGTATTATATGCAATATCCATGTTCGATAATCCAGCCAGATAAAGAAAGAAAAAATGAATTGTCCCTCATGCGAAATGATGTACCCCTATACCTGAAAATACTATTCCTCTTTACTATTGACAGGAGCCATTCTTGTCTTTGCATAAGAACAGAATGACTCCTGTCAGCCCTATGATATGGCAGGCTCAAAATGATTAGAGAATCAACTCAAAATTTTGTGTATTTGAGACGAAGAAGTTAGGTTGACAATGTCACATAATACAATGATCGCATTTATAATTTTTCAGATCAGCTTTGTTCTTTTCCCTACCATTTGTTAGAACCTTTTAACAGCATTTCTTCTGGTGGCTAGCACGGAAAATTGCTATATCAGTACAGCACAAATTAGAGACAATATAAGATTCTTCGACCTCACCTATTCGTGCTCGTAACTAACGTTACCTACTATAGCAATTAAAAAAATAAATACTAAATTTTTAACTACTTGACTTTGGGGGCCCACGGCGACGCGATGCAAGCCCTATTGCTAGGGCCACTATCGCCAGAACGACTGCTATAGCAACCACGCCATAGAAAATGGTCGGGCTTACTCCTGAAACTGTCTTGGTAGTTACAACTGGAGCTGAGGGAAGGATGTGAAGAGCCACCACAGTTCCAGACACTAGAGGAGTGAAGAGACCCAAGCCGCCTGCGCTACCAACTGGTTGAATTATGACTATATTTCCGTTCGGATCTGTTCCTACAGCAGGTTGAGTATCCATACCCGCGCCAATGAAAGGCTGAGCTACGACCGTACCCGTAGCAGCGTTGATCACATCGATCGTACCATTAGTAAGAGGAACGAAAAGCAGGTTCCCTGTAGTCGTGGTTCCGCCTCTATATCCCTGGTTGGGTATAAACAGGCTCCATGCAGGCTTGCCAGTCGCTGCATTTAATGCCCATATTGTCGTGTTGTAGACAGGTGCACCAGCGGCGCCGCCGGCAGCGAAGTTCAAACCTGCAGTGTCATAAGGCACACCCGGAGTAGGAGCTACTGGTTGAATCGCGACTTTGGAGCCAGAATTGTATGCCGCTACATAAACTAACCCCGTGTTCGGATTATAAGAAGGATCTGACTCGAAACCACCAGTTCCCGAGGGGTTTTGATAGCAACTTGCAGCTGGATAACATTCCCATGGTTTGGTCATCTGTGTCTCATTGAAAATGTTCGCTATGTATGTATTCTCTCTTACTATATTCGGCGGATCGAAGTACCATAATAACTTACCTGTGTTGGGGTCAAGTGCATAGAAGTATCCATTTTTGCAGCCCTTTAGAACTTCTGGTTGAGTTTGGCCATTAGACAATGTCGCATTGACAAGTAGTACGCTCCACGAACAATCAAAGTCCCATAAGTCGTGTGGGGTTGTTTGGAACGCCCAGATTGGTTGGCCGTTTGTCTCGTTTATAGCAAATATGCTGTCTGACCAAAGATCGGGGCCCGGTCTGAATGTTGCATTCCAATCGGGTGATGCCTGATCTGTTGTTACATAGGCTACCCCAGTGCTGGGATCGACCGCCCAAGGGCCACCCCAACCAGTACTAGTGCCGGCAAACGAGTTAGTACCATTGTAATACTTTGTAAGACCCCAATCGTCGTAGAACGTCTGGTTCAAAACGGAGAGGGGTAGCGATTTGAGATTAACTGCGCCCGTGCCATTGAAAATCCATGCATACTGCATGCTTTGAATAGATTGGAGGTCCCAGTTAGGATCGCTTCCATCCTGAGGCGGCATCACTGGGGTCTCCCACATTACTTGAGGAGGATTCGTCTTCACGTTAATTCCGATGAAGAACCCTCTAGCTATACCAGTTCCTTCGCTGATTGAGCCTGTGCCTATTATGAGAACTCCGTTCTTTTGGTCGAGTATGGCGTCTCGCCCTGTGTACTGGTAAATCCCTCTCACGCCTGGGAGGTTATTTGTGGGAAGCGTATAATTGACGACAAGGTGACCTGTACCCGCTGCTAACGCATAGATATGGTATCCATTTCCTTCATAAAGGAACCATACTAAAGGTTGACCCAACAACTCTGTAGAGTAGAATAGATCTGAGTTATGGCCGTGGTATGTTCCAGCAACTAATCCAGATGAAGCTGGAGAGTAGGGAGCCTGAAAACTCCAAAGCACGCTGCCATCTTGAGTATCTACTGCATATAATGTTGCTGTGGTCGAAAACATGTAAGCTATCCCGTTTTCGATTATTGGGGTATCAGCGATGGCATTCAATTTATAGGGAGCTGCTGCAGCAGGGAGTGGCAAAACCCATTTTATTGCTAAAGATTGGGCGTTGCTGCTGTTAAGCACGGATTGAGGCACATAATTCCAATTAAGACCGTAATTGGCGTTGCTGTTCCAATTGACATATGTAGGAGACTGAGCAGAAGCCGAGATAGCTGATATGGATAGTATAAGAGTAATAGATAACGACATAAGAACGAAGAGTTTCCTCATTGCGACAGGCGGTTACAATGTTGATGTATATACACTTATCCATTTTTGTGGTCGACTATGTACAATACAAGATACTTACATTTATAACAGAGGGTAGGCCAGTACAACCAATGAATTCGGGGGATAGACCAGGTGTGTTTGTAGCTGTTGTAAGCGACCTGAATGTAAAATGCAACCAAGTTGCCATCTTGAGCCCAGCGGCAATTTCTATTCCTCCATATTTGGACCGATATTGTTGATACATCCACTTGATGATATGGAATTGGTGAGAAATCGGGCCGTAAAGCGCAATAGGCATGCTTAACAGGTAAACCAGATGAACAACATGAAAAGCCATCAATACATGCCTGGCGTAAAATGCCTGTTGTAGTTGCGACAGTCCACTCTACGAGCCAGTTCACCCTCCACAAGCAGAGGGAAAGCACAGGAGCGAGAAAAATCCCAGTATCGATCCAAGGAAAGGCTGCTCGCGGTATTGCATCTCTATGAGGGAAGGATTGTTGATTAGGTTTCATCGAAAGTCGAGAGGAGAGGAAGCTTTCGCAGTTTAATGAAGTGAGATACGATAGTCTCGTGCTGCTTAACCAACAGATCCCAATCGAAGGTAGCATAAAGAGAGTGAGAAAAGATAATATAAAAAGCTCCAAGATAAAGGGATGACAACCAAACTATGTCAAAATAGATGTGTGTGAAGTACATTATGGGGGTCGGATACAAGTACAAAGGCGTCTCGGGAGTTCTGAGAAGGAATGTATGCTTGTCATGCAATGAAGCGCAAATGATGAAGAGACGCGTGTCTGGGAAAACCGAATTGATTCTAAGAAGGCTTGGTTATAACCACCAGAAGGTCGAAGGTATCTCGGACTGCACACCTGTCAAAGGTTTCGTGTATGCGACCTCAATAAGATCTGACAAGGGCAGAATAGGGAGAGTCTTCTTCACCCAAGCGATAAAGTGCGATAAAGGTAGGGGAAGAAACGCTTGAGGGCAGTCTTCGGGTTCATGACCCTGAATTGTGGGTAATGTCGATATCCCGGAAAGCAAAGACGACTGAAATGACCCTAATCCTTTAGTTGCCGCGATGCGAGAACCTCGGCAGGGTGCTCGTTAAACCGATCCTTGACAACGGCTTAATACCCACAACGTACAGGTCAAGTATACATCCTAGAAAATCGGATTTGTTCAAACTCGATAACTTGCCGCCATGTTCACCAAATCCTGACTCGACAGATTTAAACTGCAAGAGCAATTCAGCTAGAAGAAAAAAGGGGGTTACTGAGTGTTACACTTGACTTTGACCACGCGGTACACAAAGCGAAGTCAACGCAAGAAAGCTATTCAAGAAAGGAAATATGAACGACGCATCATTTGGGTCAGATTAATTCGGTTATGACAGAAATTATATTATTGAACAAAACCGCAACTACAATCCTTTATCATAAATGTTAATCATGGATTTGATGTTGATGTGGAATTATACTGAGGGTTATCAGGTAATGCAGCAATGACTTGGCACACGCTAGCAGGGGTTGTACACCTACCAGTGTAAGGATCGGGACTGAGAGAGCCTGGACAACTGCAATCTAACGGCGCAGTAAATGGAGTTTCATTAGGGTCACAGACACCATTTCCATATGTTTGTTGCAGTAGGTCACAGGCAGCCGCCGTCATTCCGGTGGGACAAGTCACCGGTGGCGCTCCAGGCAATTTGGGTGGAATTTTATAACCCGCAGGAAGAGAAGCACAAGATAAATCGGAATTAATAGCTGGGAGCGCACAATCATAAGGTGGTTGATTTGATGTAAAGGTAAGTACATTAAAGGAGCCACTATTATTCGTACTAGTAGTGGATCCTGGTTTTTGAAACACATAAGGAAGTGCAATCGATAACCCTATCGCCAGAATCGCTACTAATGCCACAACAATAAGGATGCTCAGTTTTTGCACAGTTATTATTCCAAAGCCGATGGTTTATTAATCTTCCGTTACTTTTGGTGTGTTGAATAACTAGACATGTTTGTCATCTTTTATTTTCATTACTCCGTTTACTGATGTTTGGTTAACGATACCTATCTATCATTGAGCTCTAAGAAGAAGAGGGACTGGAAGAAGTACAATGAAGAGCTGGTAAGAAGAAGAGAGCTAATCTTTTTTTGACCCTGATTTTTATCTGGATGGGAAGGAAGAAGAGTTAAACAGAATGAACGAGAAAAGAGGG
>Ga0209012_1004015_pt1 | contig 10386 bp, 12 predicted proteins | sample RS3BMetagenome_FD_184735 | JGI IMG/M metagenome (GOLD analysis project Ga0209012, IMG submission 184735) | Ferric oxide microbial mat and aquatic microbial communities from Rainbow Spring, Yellowstone National Park, USA - RS3B (SPAdes) (version 3) ...
TGCGCCCGGCTTGGATTGGTGCCGTATGCCGCTTCCAACCAGCACCAGTCCTCAAGCCGGGGCTAGGACACCGAACATTCGATTCAAGACGACGGGTCCGCAGTGGCCGATCTGCGCGGAATCGGCGATCTTGGATCAAACGCCAGACTGGCAGCCTCGACGGAAGACCACCCAGAATCCCGTCGCCGCTAGTCATACTTCTGGTAAGATTGGGAACGTGGCTAATGACTACGCAAAAGTGTCGGTGAGCTTGCCCGGTCCGTTGGTCGAGCGGATCAAGAACAAGGTTGGTAGTCGAGGCCTTTCTCGTTACGTGGCTGAGGCCCTCGAGCGCGAGGAGCGTCGCCAAGCACTTCGCGACTGGCTTGGCGATCAAGACCGAGAGAACGGACCCGTCCCTGATGACGTGATGCAGGAGGTTCGCCGCCAGTGGCTCGGCGCCGACAGCGTCGCCGGCTAAGACCTGGTCCCATTCCTGACGCCATCTTGTTGGACTCAAGTGCCCTGAGCGGCGCAGCCACTGGGCAGGTCCGGGTCCGCGCCGAACTAGCCCTGGCGGAAGAGCTAGGAGTGGAAGTGCACGTCAGTAGCGTTACGTTGACTGAAACCCTCCGCGGTCACCACCGTGACGCCCGAGTCCATGCAGTGCTCGCGGGAACCCAGCAACAGCCGGTGACTCCACAGCTCGGACGAGCCTCTGGCGAGCTACTCGGCCAGACCAGGCGAAACGACACCGTCGATGCAATCGTTGCCGTCACGGCTACGGGATTGGGCGCACGGGTGCGCCTCTTGACCAGCGATCCCGACGACATGAATGCGCTCACCGCCGGGATGGCGAACGTGACCGTCGTACCCATCTAGACCCCCGAGCCCGACGACACGCGCAGGCGGAGCGCCAAATATTCGATACGGCGCTCGGAGAAGATTCCCTATGGATCACTTGACGAATGCCGAATCGACGCTCTCCGTCCCTTTCGATGATGCCATCTCGATGCGAGCATAATGTTCAACGTTCCGACGGGCGCCCTTCAGCCGGCGTTACGAGACGCTTGGGGTCGTCGTTTGAGGACGCGTCAGCTGACCTTGAGGTATTCCCGAAGGGCCTCGCGGACGATGCCTGAAGCGGTCGTGTGATCCTTGGCGGCGCGGTCGTCGACTGCCTTGCGTAGCTCTGGTTCGAGCCGGACTGGAAACGTATCGGCGGGACCTGATCCCATCGATGGGCGCCCGAGGCGTCGCCGAAGTTTGGCGACGTCGAGCCCGCCCTCGGCCTCCTCGGCCATCTTCTGCAGGGCCTCGTCGGTCAACTCGACACCTGCCTTGGAACGTCCGTAGGTCTTCTTCTCAGCCATCGGGCTCTCCGATCTCACCCAGTAGCGGTTCATAGCTTCGCCGCATCCTCATAGCGTGAATCACGATCTCGGTGCCGTCGTCGCGAAGGGCCGTCACGATCTCCAATAGGTTCCCGGCCCGGTCCCGGCCGAGGTAGAGAACTTTGCTAGTGTCGTCCTCGTCGGCGACGACGACCTCATTCTCAACCCCGCGGCGAATGTCCTCGTCGCTGATCTCGTACTTGCAGGCCGACTATAGATCTCCACGTACTCTCGCGTCCAATATCGTATTGCAAAACTCATCCGGAGGAAACGGAGTGGGCCACTACCACTGCGGCCCATCCCGGCGATCAGGGATGTTCTAACGCTGTGATACTGGGATGCCCCTGGTGAGTGATGGGGGACGGGTCGTCGAACTCAGACGGGGATGAGTTTGGCAAATGGGTGTGATTTCCCTGATATGCCGGGAGTGGGCTAACGTCCGGCACCGTCGTCGCCGAGAACTCTCCCCGGACAGGAGGCCTGCGGTGACTAGGACACGTAAAGGTGGCCCGATAGCGGTGTGTCCCGGCCCGCCGCCGGCAGCCTCGACGACGGTGATCTAAGCGAACCAAACAGTGAGCTTACACGGCTGCGACTACCGATCTCATCATGATGCAAGGGTGTGTGTCGCCTGTGTCGCCTGTGACCCTTCTGCCGTCCGTCGCTGCTTCTCCGGTCACACCGCTCGTCGAGTCCTCGCTGGTCACGAGGTCGCTCACTTCGTTGTCAGTGAGATGCTCAGGACTGTCAGGTGAAGCTGCTCACTTGCTGGTCGGTAGCCGCTCGCCACTATGGCAGCACCTCTGCTTTGCCCTGTCGGTGGCCTCGTTATCCCCGCTTCGCCGGTTCATTCCCTGCCGCTAGCGGAACGCTGTCGCACCCCGTTCGCGGCCGCAATCGTCGCGCCGGCGTCAGGCGAGATCCGCCGTGTCCGTGCCGGCTGGGCTAGATGAGGGGTCGGTAGCGGATCGGGCCGACCGACTCGGTTGGCCCACCCATAACCGCCGCCACATCCGACTCGCGGGCTGGGCCGTCGCCGAGTTCGGCCATGGCCCGCAGATACGCCAACTCCGCTTCGGTGGTCCGCTCGGTGCGTACCCAGAAAGAGTTGGCGTCCAGGGTTACCTCGACCAGCGTCTGGGCTGCCGCCACATCAGCGACAGTGATCCTTGGACCCGTCGACTCGTCCCATGCGGCCTTGCCGTACTCCTGCAACAAGTACGGGTACCCGCTGGTGTAGTCGACTACCGCCTCGACCGCCTCTTCCACAAAGCTGACCCCGGCCGCTTGCGCCGGATCGGTGAGCGCCAACCCGGCTGCGTCACCGTCGAGTCGGCCGATCTCGGGGAACCTAAACAGACGCTTCGAGTACGACCTTGCCTCGCCGGCCAGACGCGGTATCTGCGGAAGGCCAGCCGCGACCACGGTGACCGGCAGCTTCCGCTGAACCGTTTTGTGTAACGCCGAGATCAGCGCCTCAAGATCGGCCTGGGCGAGGAACTGGACCTCGTCGAAAAGGAACACCACCCCGCAGTGATGATCCCGGGCGGCCTCGCCCAACGCCACGAACAAGTCGGTCAAGTCCTCAGCCAGTTCGCCGCTATCCGCCAAACCTTCCCAAGCGTCGACATCGAGCGTACCGGCCAGACTCCCGTCGGGACGTACCGTCAAAGCACACGACCGCAGCACCCCCGCCGCCCCGGCGGGCCCGTTCCCCCACCGCGCTTTGGGCGCAACCCGCAACAAAGCCCGGCGGGCCAGCACCGCGATCCGCTCCGCGAAATCGGTTCTCGTGGTGATCTCCGCCTCGATAGTCGCCCACCCCGCGCTCCGGCCAACTCGCCGAACGCCCCCAACAACACCGACTTGCCGACCCCGCGCAAACCGGTGACGATCATCGACTGCTCCGATAGCCCCCGCTCCAGTCGAGCCAGCAGCACATCGAACTAGTCGAGCTGCGCGTCGCGGCCCGCCAACGCCAGTGACGGCGCCCCAGCATTCGGGGTGTAAGAGTCGCCTCCCGGATCCATCCACCACCCTCTTTACCCAACTATCCGCACTTCATCAACCTTGGATAAAGTGCCAATAGGTCGGTCACGGCCCTCCAATCAGCGGCAGATATCACCTGCACAGGTTCAGGCTCCCCAGGTTTCGGGTTGCGCCGACTTCGCCGGGTCGCGGACCCAGACAGGGTCGATAGTCCGCCGAGCGGCGGCCCACCCGAAGAAACCCGACAGGAGGCGCCATCACAGAAGCGACACCGGCCAAGTGGACCGTGAGCCATGACCCCGTTCCCAAGAGGGTCCGGGCCGTGAGAGCAGCACACGCTAAGCAACCGATCACCGCGGCGGTCGAAACCGCTCTGGTGGCCGCTGCCGATATGATCGTCGAGGCCGGCACGGCCGAGATGGCTGGAGTCCCCCAGGGCGAGGTCCGCTCCGCCCGCCACTCCCCACTCCCCACTCCCCGCCATCCCGCCATCCCAACCCGGTCGGCCATCCCATAACGGTCGGGCATCGCCCGCTGAGGCGCAGAGCGAGCGACCTGAACCCAGCCGGTATCGCGGTTGGAGTCGGTTTTTTTGGCGTCGCGGTCTCCCCTATCGTCGCTTCGCTGGTCGTACCCGCCGGGGCGGCAGCCGGCATGCCAATACGGGCGTTCACTGGTATCGCCGTCGATTAGCCGGCCAGGGCCGGCACAAGGCGGATGCGGCCCCTCGACCTGTAACGATCGTTGCTGGCGGAACGCACCTGAGCGGCCGGATCGTGGGTACCCGCTCGTGGCCTGGTTTACTGATAATGCTCGGGTCTGTGGTTCGATTCCACCTAACCCCGAGTTAGAAAGGCTTGTCGGTGAGCGACGGTCCTGCCATCCCCTCGGCTCGGCCTCACGACATCGCCTGGATTGCGGGTACCGTGTTTTCGCAGCGATAAGGTTGATGCCGGTGATCGCCTTGGCTCATGAGCGACAGCAACCGATACCCTTCCGACTGCTCAGGCCTACAGAGCGGAGCGCTCCCGGCGCCTTCTCACTCCCCTGCCTCCGCCCCCATAGGTGATCGGGAAAGACCGGGTATCTGCGGCCTCGAGGGCGTCCGACCCACGACGAGGAGGACGCCCGCAGAGGGCTCCCCGGTGGTCCTGGTTACCACTGGCGGTACCGGTGGTCGTCACGGCGGTCATGCTTGCCGTGGCGCACAGCGAGCCCGCTGTGATCTTCCCCGAGGGCGCCGCCCTGGCAGCGGGTGTATGGGTGCTCGGCCACGACGACCGGGGTGCGTCGCCGTTGCGCCTGGCCGTTCTCACCCCGGCTGCGGCCGCCGGTGGCGTCGGCCTCGCCTCGCCTCGGTCGGGCTGGCGCCCTGGCAGGGCGAGCTCGTGGCCCTGACCGGCATGCTCGGGATGCTCCTCGCCACGAGGAGCCGGTTGGCGCCGGTCGTCTCCGCGGCGATGATCCCGTCGGTGTTCGCCATCCACTCCTGGGCGTACCCCATCGGAGTGCTCGTCATCTGCTCCGGCTCGGCCCTCGGCCTTCGCGTCCGCGCTCGGTGGCGACGGGCTAGGGCATCCGGCCCCCGATGCCCGGACCCTCACCCGTCAGGTCCGCCCACGGCCTGGCCGGCGCACCGCACCGCGGTCGCCTGGATACTCGGCGCGGCGTGGATCGTGGTCGCCGGCGCCTTGGGACATCTCCCTGCCGGCGGGGTCGCGCCGCCCATGTTCGTCTCCATGGTGGGGGCGGTCGCTGCTGAGCATACAGCCCACCTCGAGACCACCCAGACGCGTCACCTCCTGCTGCCCTGGGGGTCACTCGTGGTCGGCGCCGGCGTCGGAGCGGCGATCGTCGCCTCCCTCGGTCGGGGTTGGGTCGGCTCCGGCCTCCTCGTGGTGGCGGTGGCAGCCATGCTCGTCGCCCTCCTCGTCCATCCCTTGGCGCCCGGCGTGTTTGTCGGCACCGTTGCCCTGGGTGCTACGGTGCTCGTCGGTGGGGGCTGGCTGGCGACACGCGAGCTCGGCGGCCCCGGTCAGTCGGGCACGCCCAAGACGGCCAACCCGCCACCTACCCGCTCCTCACCGTCGTCAAACCCCAACCCGACCTACCACCCCCGGCCACAAAAGCCCCACAAGCACATCGCGTATCTGAGCCTTGAGGCGCCCTTCGGCCTTGACTGGGACGCCCAGTTCGCGAGAGCGAACCTGACAAATCAGGGTCTGACTTCGTGACAGGGTTCCCAGGCGGATCAAGCGACATCGTGGGTCTCAGGTCGGGGTGCTGCTGGTCCTTGCTCCGATGGTAGGCGACGCTCCGAAGTCAAGCACGAGGTCCACCTCGCCACCCACACCGCTCGCGCCCGGGACGCCTACAAAAAGCTGGGAGCCGGGGTGGTCGTCGCAGGCTGACCCACTGCGGCTGACGCTCGTGGATGCGCCTGCGCGGCGGTGGGCTCGTTCTGCGAATTGGCATCGGCGGTTGGCTGGCTATCTACCACTGAGCCCACGCTGGCTGAAAGTGATCCCACCCTGGGTGTCTTTGCTCTGGTCACGAGGTCGCAGTCGGGCAGCAGGTTTACGCCGCCGCGTCCATGCTCGCAGCCAGGATGCCGGAGTCGATGTCCTCGTCGCTGGATTCTTCCAGACTACGATCGGCTGCTTCGGGGAGCGCAAACCAGGCCACCACTGCCGCCATGGCAGTCACCGCTGCCAAGAAGTAGATAGCCACGGACTCACCCAAGTGGGCGAAGAGCGCGGGGAAGACAAAGGCGGCGACAGTGGCACCTGCCCGCCCACTTGCTACCGTCAAACCTTGCACTACCGTCCGGGCCCTGGTCGGAGCCAGTTCGACGCCGTTCATACCGCTGGTGGGCACCGCGTTCGCCACGCCGCCGGTGATGGTGAACAGGCCGAGGAGCACCAGCGCCACACCTGGGGCCATGATCCCCACTGCGTCCTTGTAGGCCCCGAAGGCGACCAGGGCCACCGCCGCAGCCACCGACCATCGCGCGGTCATCTGGCGCCGGCCGCTGCGGTCGACGATCGAGGCAGCAAGCAGTAGCGCCGGGATGGAAAAGGCACCGTAGGTGACGAGCGTGAACACCTCGGGGCTGAGCCCCAGACCTTTGGCGATCAAGGACGGGCCGTAGAGGCCGCTGGAGTACCCGATGATGTCGAAAAGGAACCACAACACGCACGCTGTCACGATGGCCCGTGCGTTGCGAGCGAAGTAGTAACGCATGCTCTTGCGGTCCACGAGCCGGATGCCGGCCAGATCGTCCTCCACGTAGTGGTCTGCTTCCACCTCCTCCAAGACGGCGGCGGTGGCTGCCGTGTCACCTCGGACCCGAGCCAGGTACCGCGCTGTCTCAGGAAGGCGGCGTCGGAGGTAGATCACGGTCAGAGCAGGTAGCGCACCGAAAGCTAGGACCACCCGCCAGGTGTCCCCGTTCGACAGCCCCCCGGCGTGGCATAAGAGGTCCACGATGCCAGCCAGGGCTGCGCCGCTCACCCAACTCACCCCGAAGCCAACCACCATGAGCTTGCCGCGGTCGCGCGTGTTCGCGTGCTCACCAAGGATGGTGGGCGACAAGACGTAATCCGCGCCCGCGCCGATACCGAAGAGGAAGCGAACGGCGATGAGCCAACCCACGTCAGGGACGAACGCCTGGGCCAGGGCGGTAGCCGCCATGACCATCACGTCGATCCCGTAGTAGCGCTTGCGGCCACGGTTGCCGAGGACGCCGAAGACCAGCCCGCCAAGCGCCATGCCCGCCAGGGCAGACCCGGTCAACAGCGACGACTGGATACCCGTGAGAGATTGGCGGCCGAAGCTCGCCAAGACGAGAGGCAGGACAATGGCGATGGACGAGAGGCTGTAGCCATCGCTGAAGACGCCCATGCCGGTGGTGAACATGGTCCGGACGTGGAACCGGCCGGTGCGGGCCTGGTCCTGCCCGCTGAAGATAGTCTGGCTGGACATAGTGGATCTCATCCTTTCGTCGTAGGCGATGTCAGGGCTACTCGGACATCGATGGCTCTGGAGCAGCCAGAGATGGCCAGCTCTCGAGCGGCGTGGGTGGCGTACGCTCGGTATAAGTTGTCGAGACCGACCGCTCCCAGGACCCTCGGAGCAACCGGGGCGCCGCGCTCGGTGGCTTCGTGACAAAGCGGGGCATGAAGCACGACATCGGCCCAGCTGGCTACCGGGCCCCGACCGAAGCGCTCCACCTCGTCGTGGCGGCGTAAGTCGACCACGGTCGTGATCTGCAAACCGCGCAGGCTCTGCACGTCCTCCTCGGTCAGACGGTGCAGCCTGTCCGCCCGATACACCAGCCCACGCCGCACCTGGCCCCCTGTCGCGGTGCGGTATCCACCGATTTCCCGCACGTTGCAAGCACCATCGAGGAGGATCCGGTCAGGCAGTGATACGGAGGAGCTCGACACGCCAATCGAGCCGACGCCAGCGAGCCAGTCAGTTCCTGTTCCCATGGTGTCAGAATAAAAAACCAAGGTGAACGGTTCGTTGCGCTGCGGCGACGCGCCGACAAAACACTAGTGAACTCTGCGTGATGCGCTCGAGCCACACGCCGTGTCGCAACGGCACCAGGCCCGCGTGCCGGTCCAATTTCCAGGCACACGTGCAGGCGTCATGCGACGTCGAAGAGCGTAGGAACGCCAGTTGGTCGCTCCAGCGGGCGAGCGGAGTCTCGTTACCGTTCTCGGAGAGCGGGAACAGTGTGGGAGGCAAGTGGGCGGACCCGGCTTGCTGCGGCACGCCGCCGCCGCCGGTCTGGGTCGAACACGGCAGTGGCAGTGGCCACGGCATCGAAGGTGGCTGCGTAGACCCCCAGCCTGGTGAGGCTGGCGTGGCGGCTCTCGCCCATGAGGATGGGAGGTTGGAAGCCCGACTCGGCGAGGTATGTGAGCCAGGAGTGGCGTTTATGTGAAATTTCGTAACTGTTCAGGTGCTCGGCCCCAGACAGACCACCGGTGGGAGGGTTGATCGCTCGGGCCAGGCCAGCCTCCGGTTGTTTAAGGACCGGTGCCGGGGGCTGCCGCCATCCACGGCCCGTCGTTGAACAGTTGCCGTAGTGCTTCGAGGCGGTTGACGCCTTGCTTGGCGGCGGTCGACAGGTAGCTCCGAAACGCGAGGAACGCCCGGGCACCCTAGTCACTTCGGAAGCCACCGGAGATCTTCTGAGCGATCTTCACCATTCGGACGTCTCGCTCGCTCAAGTTATTGTCAAACGGAACGGTGAAGTCGGAGGTGGAGCGAAGTGCATCGTCGGCGTAGTCGTCGAGGCACAGCAGCAAGTCGTGGGGCTTTGTTCACTTGGGTCGCCCCCGCTGCGCCAGGTCGCCGACGCACAGCCGCTCCCGACGCACAGCCGCTCCCGACGCCCGGCCAGTCCAACCGCCGGCAGCGCTACTCGTCCCTGCGTGACCCGGCCCGAGCAAAGAAGCTGGCATGACCGCCCTCACCTCTGCGGAGGCGGCCTTCAGGCTCCTCTGCGAAGCCCGCACCTTCGTCGTGGTGGACGTCGAGACCTGCCCAGCCGCCGACGGCGACCACGTCGTGTCGGTGGCTGGCTGCCACCGTCCGTCACGGCCCCTACCAGCACGACGGCCTCCAGTCGAAGTCCCCGCGACTCACCTGTCCGCCCACCTCGTCACCCTGCCAGAAGAGCCGACCAGCGCTGCCCGCTGCTGGCCGACCGAGCCGCCGATGCCTGCGACGCCCTCACCGGACCGGTCCCGAAGAAGCGCCGCCGCCAGGCCTCCGGGGCCGACACCCGCTGCCACCTGGTCGACTGGTACCGGCCCGGCCTGGCTGACCTGGCCGACTCTGGCTGTGCGCCGACGCCTGGTCCAGCGAAGGTAACCACTCACGGGCCGCCACCGCCATCGACCGGGCGATGAACAGCGGCGCCCACGACCCTCGCATCGTCCTCGCCTACGCCCAGTGCCTCGCCCGCCAAGGACGCCACGACCACGCCACCCAGACGGTGAACTCCGCCTTTCCCCAACGGAACACCGACCCTGCCTGGGCAGATCTCGAAGCCTGGCACCACCATCACCTCGCCAGGTAGACCCGCCCAAGCAGTTCGAGAAAGGCCGACGTTGTTACATCCGCCCGCCAGGCTCGGCCCGTAGGGAGGCTCGCACTCGGAAGAAGATGAAGCTGGGCTCGGTGCGAAGCTGGCGAGCTACCTCTGGATCTCGCTGTTGGATCTCGGGCCCGGGGACTGGCTCGACGAGCTGCTCTAGAACGAACCCGGCGGAGGACACCGCAGCCGTCATGGCCGTCAGCGGTCGGCACCAGAAGGTCACATCGAACGGCTCGCCCAGCATCGTCCACGTCTCGGTGACCTGTTTGACAGCGAAGTAGTCCTCGACAGAGTGCAGCTGCCAGTCCATCGCTGGGTGACGCGTGGAGAACACGACGCCACCGCCCGGCACGAGAACTCGGCGGAACTCAGAAAACACGGCGTGCCAGTTCCTGACGTAATGCAGCACCAACGAGGCGACGACAAGGTCCACGGAGCGGTCCGGCTGGAAGTCGAGTCCGTCCTCCAGCACGGCTCGGCCCGATACGTCTCCCAGCCGGGTGATGGTTGATGGCCTCTCGAAAAGCGAGCTGAAGATGTTCCTCTCTTTCTCTGTGGCGTAACTGACAACCATTTCGTCGTACTGCTGAGCAGCCCGCTCGCTGTCTGACATGGCTCCAGTATCGACCAAGAGAACCTGCCGAAATCCTGGCTAGAGCCTGCGCCGGCCTAAGTAGAGGCGAAGAACTCGGCCCCCACCTGTGAGGGCCATTACAGCCGCACCGAGGACGAACATCAGGACACCGAAGCCGACCGCCGCCACCCGACCCCAGACTACACTTCCATTGACGTCCCTCCCACGACTGAAGTCGTGGGATTCCCGGCCACTCATGCTGCGACCGGTTGGGTTCGCGCTTCATCGGGTCCCCTACGTCGGGATGTCCCTCCACGCGCGGTGACCGCCAGCCCGGC
>Ga0209012_1004021_pt1 | contig 10375 bp, 7 predicted proteins | sample RS3BMetagenome_FD_184735 | JGI IMG/M metagenome (GOLD analysis project Ga0209012, IMG submission 184735) | Ferric oxide microbial mat and aquatic microbial communities from Rainbow Spring, Yellowstone National Park, USA - RS3B (SPAdes) (version 3) ...
CTTAATCTGCCACTCACTTCCACGCGCTAGACGCTATCCCGAAATCCTGCTACTCGCGGCTCGAGACATGCGGAATGTCTGTCGGGGTGGTGAATGTGGGTAATACACAAGGCCCACGCCCGTCCGCACGTCGCAGATTTGCGTGGGCTCCATGTCCCTCTGATGCCCACTTCAGCCCAGTTCCGTTGGTGTTCCCACCATGTGGCAGGTCCCTAGCCCGCGCCAGGAGAAAGTTTCAGGCGTTCCGACAAGACTCCGTCAGGCACTCGTGCCGTGGTGAGCGACTGATGGTCCATCAGCACCTGCTCGATTGCCTCGTGCAACGTCATCGTGCAGTCCTCCAAAGAGTACCCTTGCTGTCGGCTGGGAAGAGCTCTTCGACTCACTTTCGAAGGGAGGTAACTGATCAGATTGAGCGGAATCCGAAGTGGGACGAAGGAAATGGAGCGTGGAATACGAATTCAAGATACATTTCGGGTCGCCGCTCTTGACTGCTGTCGCGGAACGGCGGGCAATAGGGAGGGCTGCTCATACCAAGCTACCGGGATTGCTACGGTAGTCACCACAGTTGACCATTCCCATCTACCAGCAAACCCACAGTTGGATTGGCACTAAGGGAATTGAGATATGGATACATTTACCTCTTGGCTTGAGAGATGTAGGCCAGACTTGTCGCTTGGCGATGTTCACGTATGGTATATTCGCTTGGATGAGCATCTCTTTGACTGCAGCTTGTTAGATTCGGTTCTTTCACAAGACGAATCTGATAGGGCGATCAGATATCGGTTCCAATCGGACCAAATCGCATTCAAACTCGCACGCGGCACTCTTCGGCTCCTTCTGAGTCAGTATCTTAAGTGTCCGCCGCAGAGCATTGAGTTCTCGTACGGTTTGCATGGCAAGCCCTTTGTGTCATTCCTGCCGAATTCCGAAGACGCCTGCTTTAGCCTGTCGCACGCCGGCGGCTATGCGGCCTACGCGTTAACACGCCAACGCAAGATAGGTATTGATATTGAACGGATTACATACGACTTTGACCCGATAGACGTAGGATTGCATGTGTTCTCAAGACTTGAACTTGCTAACCTTCAAAGATTAGGTCCGCCGCACAGGTCTGAGTACTTCTTCCGCCAGTGGACACGCAAGGAGGCTCTTGTCAAAGGGATTGGGTCGGGACTGTCAATGGACCTCCGTGAGCTGACCGTGCTCCCCCAGGCGATCGAGCACTCGGGAGCGGTGAGTGGGTGGACTCTCATTGATCTTGACCCGATGCCAGGAATGGTGGGCGCCCTCGCAGTCGAGGGAAAGGTTGCAGGAACATCAGAGTTCCGGCACAACTCTCTATCGTACTAGGTGTCAAACCGGCTGCTCTGAGTAATGCGGCGAAGTCGAAGGTGAGATCTCCCTGTCCGTGCCGTCTACTCCCTGGCGCACGGCCCATACGGCGACACCGGCTCTGGAGCCAACCCCAAGTCTTGCAAAGATCTTCCGAAGGTGCACATCGACAGTGTTCGGGCTGATGTCCAAGTTTGCAGCCACCTCCTTGTCGGACAGCCCGCGAGCCACGAGTCTCACGATGTCCAGCTGGCGAGGAGTCAGAACGATGCTTGGTTGAGGGGTCGAGCGTGGGCACGTTCGCTGTGCGGGAGGCGTGTCGCGGGTTTGCCGAGGGTTCTTCAGCGCATCGTTCACGACGTCGCGGATGTCCTGACCCTGTGCGTCTGACCATGTGCGATCGAACGCAGAGCCTAGCCTAGAGCGCAATGAGGCCAGCTGCTCAGTCTGCATGCTCTGCTCAGATGGCCACCTGCGTGCGCCGATCCTCTGGCGCACGCCATCTGCGGCTGCGAACAGCCGTACCGCGCGAGAGAGATGCTGTCCCATCGCGGCGACAAGTGCGAGCCCCTCCAGACTGTGCGCGAGACCCCACCTGTCACGAACGGCATTGCGGATGCTGAGGCTCTTCTTATGGAGGGCATCGGCTTCGCCCCACTTACCCCAGTGGCACTGCACCACTGCAAGAAAGTGCAACGCTGTAGCGGCATAAGACCGCAGGCCGGAGGCGCGACTCATACGCAGAAGTTCCTCAAAAGTCGACGCGGCGAGCGAGTGGTTCTCCTGAACCAGGTGCATAATGCCCTGGGTCGCAGCCGTGGCACACGCAGCGGCGTAGGTTCTGGTAGCGCGGTCAGCGGCTTGCTGCAGGAGGGTAGACGCGGTTTCGATGTCGGCGACCTTGGACTCGGCCACGCCGAGCAGTGAATACACGAAGGCCATCCGCCAATGCCCTTCCTCGCCGGGGTCCACATTCAGGCCTTCGCTTAACAGGGCTCGCGCCTCGTCCAGTTGTCCCTGCATCACGGAGATGAGACTTAGGCCGTAGAGCGACCGGATGACGCCCTGCCGTTCGGCCAGCGTTCGGGACTGGGATAGGCTCTCCAGCAGGTGGGCGCGGGCCCGGGGGAAGTCCCCGAGGCCAGCGGCGGACATGCCCAACTCACGAGTGGACGCCGACAGCCCAGTCGACATCCGGAGATCACGCGCCAGGCGGTTGCTCTCCTCTGCTAATTGGACGGCCCGTTCGTAGTCACCCAGGTGGCGTGAGATTCTTCCGGCTGAAATCAGGGCGGGAATCCGTTCGGCATAGGGGAACTGGGCACCCGCCAGCAGGTTGGCCAGCACGCGGCCGCCAGCGGCGACATCGCCTCGACTGAGCCAGTAGGGCCCAAGCCTGCTGGCCATGTCGAGTGCGCGCCTATGTTCGGAGGGCCGATCAGCGCACCAGGACAGGGCCGCAGCGACATTGTCGTGCTCTACGTGAAGTTCATCCATCCACGTGTCGGTGGATACGGCAGCCCCCGGTCCGTGCTCGCGTAGGATCAGACGCTGGTACCAGGCGACGTGACGGGATTCGACGGTATCATACTGGCCATAGAGGTTCATTTTGGCCCGCCCATAGCGCTTGGAGGTTTCGAGGAGGCGGTAATACGCCTCGTCCAGATGGTGCTCGACTGCCACGAGGGACTTGTCCACGAGACGTGCGAGCAGGTGGAGGATTTCCCAATCCTCGAGGGGGTCCCCGTCACCGACGAACTCTGCGGCCCGCAACGAGAAGGGGCCCTCGAATATCGCCAGCCGGGTCCAGAGTATTCTCTCCTTTTCGGACAGGAGGTCGAAGCTCCAGTCCAAGGTGGCGTTGAGTGACCTATGCCGCGCGGCAGTCGTGCGGTGGGCGCGGGTCAACATAAGGTTGCTGCTCTCCAGCCGGTCGGCGATCTGTGCCACAGACAGTGCATTGAGCTGCGCGGTCGCCATTTCCAGGAACAGGGGAACCCCGTCGAGACGGGCACAGATCTGACGAACCGCCGACAGATTGCCGCCTTTCAACTCAAAGTCTATCTGCGCAGCGGATGCGCGTTCGGCGAACATCCTGATCGCGCTGTACTCCCTGGCTCCATCTGCGGCGAGGTCGTCATCATTGGCCGGGACCGCGAGTGCGGACACCCGCATCACGGCCTCTCCCTCAATGTGCAAAGGTTCACGGCTGACCACGAGCAGACTGATCCGCGGGCAAGCCCGCAGAAGCGTGTCCACTAGCGAGGCGCAGTCTGGAAGCAGGTGTTCGCAGGGGTCGAGGATCAGCAGGAGGCTCTTGGCTTCGAGGGCGCGGATAACATCCGCAGTGGATACGGAGTTGCCCACCCCCTGCCCGGGGCGGAGAGTGCTGAGTAGCACGCCGGGCACGGACGAAGGCTCGGTGACCTCCTGGAGATCTACGAGCCAGGTACCGTCAGCATAATGGCAGGCTAGGCTCGCTGCGGTGTGGCAAGCCAGTCTTGATTTGCCACAGCCGCCGGATCCGGTCAGAGTCACCAGACGGCTCTTGGTAACCAGATGGCTCACGCTCACCATGTCTCGTTCACGGCCAATCAGCGGGGTGAGTTGCCATGGCAGATTGTTCGGGAGACTACTCAGTGACCTGAGGGGCGGAAAGTCCTGACCTTCTCCGGCTTCTAGCTGATAAATGGGCAAGACACTTTGCAGGTCAGGCAGTCTCTGTGGTCCCAGAGACCTCAGACGAAAGCCCTGGGGCAACGGCAGGTCATCCAGAGCAGTCGCAGCGCTGCTCAATATGATCTGGCCGGGGTACGTCATCATTGCCAATTGCAGGCCGTACCGATGGGCGGCTCGGAGGTCTGGCTCTTGGCTGGTCGCCTGCGGGCAACGGAATATGGCAGTGCGGAAGGTGTTTGATTTCAGGCTTGCGGCACAGGAGATAGCCTGTGCCGGAGACGCAAAGGATGCAAGCAGATATGGGAATGCGATCGCGGGAGCGGTGGCCTCCTCAGGCGTGCCTCCATGACGGTGCACGAAGTCCAGTAGCCCGCTGTGGGAACTGGTGTCGTCGTGAGTCGGGCTCTGCCAGGTCGTGCCAGTGTGGGCGTCGGGGTGGATGTCAACCAAGCACATGAAGGCGAGTTCTGAGTTGGCACGATGGGATAAGTCCATTCAGTCGACCCCTCCAAAAGCTTGTCGAATACGTCCCTCCCATCAGATACGTGGAACACCTTAGCGACAGTGTGACAGGGATGCCCACTCATTCATCCTAGTTTGCTCGACGAGCGTGCCATTGTTCTGTACAGTCAAAGCTTGCATGGGTGCCAGACCGACCAGAAAGGATTGTTCCTGCGAAGCGTGGGTCCCCAACCCTCCTTCCTTCACTCACGCTAGAGCACGCAGGCGATCATGGAAATAGTTGCTACCCACAGCCTGGTTACGCCTCTCGCACGTCCGCAACAACCGATGGAAAACGGTTACCATCTCGACGGCGGCTGTGATTTCAGGTAGTCCCAGCAACCCACAAAGTAGTTACGCTTACCCCGTGTCAACGCCGGGTTACAACTGTGTCGGCAGCGGAGCGATAATCCCCAATAACAGCAGAATGAAACTCCCCACCCCGAATCGAAGGGAGGATCCACCAGCCTGGCAAGCGAGGTGGGTTCCCTGTTGCGGAGTGGAGAGCGCATGGAGATTCTACGGATGCGAGCAGAGGGCCTTTCGGTTTCGGCGATCGCGCGTGCGACGGGACACGATCGCAAGACGGTGTGCAAGGTCTTGGCCCGAGGTGGTGCGCCGCTGCCGCGCCGTCGGCGCGGCGGGGTAGTACGGTATCACAAGCTTGAGAAGCACAAGGCATACCTCGCGGAGCGGATGGCGAAAGGCGTCTACAACGCAGTGGTGCTGTTCGACGAGTTGCAGAAGCGAGGTTACACCGGGGGTGTGACCGTCGTTCGGCAGTACGTGCGTCCGTTTCGGCCGAAGGTGGACGGCTTCGCGACGCTGCGCTTCGAGACGGCGCCAGGCGAGCAGGCCCAGGTGGACTTCATGGAGGTGCGGCTGCATCTGGGGGACGGCCGCAGCGTGCTCTTGCACCTGCTGCTGTACATCCTCTCCTATAGCCGACGGCTGGCGGGGCTGTTCCTGCCGGATGAGAGCCGGGTGCAGTTCCTGCGGGGCCTCGATCACGCCTTCCGAGCGACGGGCGGGGTAGTCCAGAACGTGCTGTCGGACAACCTACGGGCCGCGGTGATCGGCCGCGACGAGCACGGACAGCCGATCTTCGCGCCGGAATACGTGGAGTTCGCCCGGCACTACGGCTTCACGCCGCGCGCCTGTCGCCCTTACCGGGCCCAGACGAAGGGCAAGGTGGAGCGCCCGGTGGGCTACGTGCGCGGCAACTTCCTGCCGCGGCTGACGGATGAGGACGTTGCCGAGGGCCTGCCCCGCCTGAACCAGCGTCTGTGGTGGTGGTTCGACGCGGTGGCGAACGTGCGCGAGCACGGGACCATCCACGAGCGGCCGCTCGACCGCTTCATGCGGGCGGAGGCCGCGGTGTTGCAGCCGTTGCCGGCTGCTCCGTTCGGCCTGGACGAGATCGGGATGCGTCGGGTGAGCCGCGATGGCTTCGTGGAATGGAAGACCTGCCGCTACGCCGTGCCCTGGCAGCTCGCCGGGCGGGACGTCCTGGTGCGGGAGAGCCCGGACGGCTGGCTGACGGCGGAGTTCGACGGCACGGAGCGGGCCCGCTACGCCGTATCGCAGCTGCGCCATGAGGTCTTCGAGCGCGCGGAGTTCCGTGCGGGCCTGGCCGAAGCCACGCTGGCGCGGCACGGCATCGACCTCGGCAGCGCCCCTTTGGTGGACGAGCGCTCGCTGGAGGAATACGAAGCCCTTGCGAACGGGGGTGGCCGCTAGTGGACAGCGCCGACCTGCTGCAGTTGGAAAGCGACCTGCAGTCCCTTGGCCTGAACGTCATGGCGGCCCACGTCGGCGAGTATGCCGAGCGTGCCGCGCGGGACAACACCTCCTACATCGAGTTCCTGCGCGACGTGCTGCGCCCCGAGCTCGACATGCGGCAGACCCGCTGGGTGGACACCCGCATCAAGCTGGCCGGTTTCCCCTTCCGCAAGACCCTCGCCGATTTCGATTTCGCCTTCCAGCCGGCCGTGGACGAACGCCTGGTGCGGGAGCTGGCCACACTGAGCTTCCTCGACCGCCATGAGAACGTGATCTTCCTCGGGCCGCCGGGTGTTGGCAAATCGCACCTGGCTATAGCCCTCGGCATGGAGGCCATCCGCCACCGGGCAGGCGTCTACTTCACGACGGCGCACAGCCTCGTGACCGACCTGCGCACCGCCCAGGCCCGCGGCAACTTCGAGGCGCGCCTGCGCGTCTACACCAAGCCCCGGCTGCTGATCATCGACGAGTTGACCTACGCGCCCTTCGATCAGCACGACGCCGCGAACTTCTTCCGCCTGGTCTCCGAGCGCTACGAGCGCGGCTCGATCATCCTGACGGCCAACCGCAGCTACGGCGAATGGGGCCAGCTCTTCCACGACCCGGTGCTCGCCACCGCTATCCTGGACCGCCTCTTGCACCACTCGGTGACGCTCAACATCAAAGGCGGCCACAGCTATCGCCTGAAGGACAAGACGAAGGCCGGCATCCTCGGCCCAGAGGCGAGTGCAGGCCTGATACCCGCAAGCACCGGGGTATAGGCCCATGTCACCTCGCCCGCCGGCTGACCTCAGTGGGGCCATACCTACCTCGGGAGGGAATCGATGATGATGCGTTCCTCCGACAGCCGTACCCTGCGTTGGACCGTACACCTGACGGCCAAGGAATTCAGATTCCTGGAGATGCTCCGCGAGCAGTTGGGCGAATGGCGGGGACCCCTAAGCCGCGCCCAGCTCCTCCTGGTTCTTGCGGAACACCGCCTGGACGACGACCTCGGCCCGCACGTCCTGCAAGCCTGGCAGCAGGTGGAGAAGGAGTTGTACTGGACCGACGATCATAGCAGCCGCGGCGGACGCCGAGCCCGCGTCAACCTGAAAACAGCCCGACACGCCGATGCATGATCCCATTATCTGGGGCGCCCGCCCCCCACCCCCGGGGGGCGGCCCAGGAACCCCAAGCCTCAGCCCCGAGCCCCGGAACCCCGGAGCCTGTTCACCTGGGGATTTTCACTCTGTTGAACCTGGGGACTTTCATTCTGATGTTGACACGAACGTTCCTTTCCGCGTGTGCAAAGGGCGGTGTAGAACCCGTTGGATCGAGAGCTGTCGGTGGGATCACGGTCGATGGGAGCTTCGAAGTCGGTGAGGCACTCCGTGAACTGCTGCGCAACGCACTTTCTCGTGTATCAAGTGATGTGCCGGACTAGGACAACTTCGTCGTCGTCGGTACTCGGGTATTCTTTAGGGGCCTCGTAGAAGCGCACAACAGCGGCGGCGGCGTTCATCAGCCAAGTGCGATGCGAGGGCCGGCGTAACATCTCGGGGCTGAAGGCCGTACAAGAGCGCCTCGCGACGGAGGGGCGAGCCGTATCCCTGGTGCGAATCTTCGAGGCCCTGGTCTGGCAGAGCCATCCCGAGGTCTGGTATCACAAGCTGGCGGCGTTGGTTGGCGACAGTTGGTCGACGAGTGACTCGGGAGTTAGGGGTGGAGCTATCCGCTAAGTAGGACGGCGTTGAGCCACAAGGAGCTGACACACGTGGCATACTGGAGCGACGTACCCAAGACGGATAAGTCCGAGGACCTTCTGCAACGTGCCGCATTCGCAGATAGGATCGCCAGCATGGTTGCTGGACGGCAGGGCCGTCCCAGTGCTGTGGTTGGTATATATGGGAAGTGGGGAGAAGGCAAGACCACTACCCTGAACTTCATCGTTCAAAGCCTGAAGCACCATCCCAATGTAGTGCCGGTGCGCTTTGACCCCTGGGCTTACCAGTCTGAGGAGCAGATCGTTGCCTCATTCTTTAGTACGCTCGCGGTCGCTATGGAGGCACATTTGCAAACGAATGCAGAGTATTATGGGGGAATTCTTCGGAAGATAGGAAGTGCCTTAAGTGGAATCTCATTCGGATTGGGTCCGTTCAACGTGTCTCCCGGTGGGATGGTAACTGCACTCGGTGAAGCCCTACCTGAACAGACGTTGGAGGGAATGAAGAAGACGCTGCAAGCCTCGCTGCAGGCAGAGGGCAAGCACTTGGTCGTCTTCATTGATGACGTGGATAGACTCGATGACGACGGGGTAAGGGTCATTTTCAAGCTGGTGAAGACTGCTACTGACTTTGACAATACAACTTTCGTACTCGCCTTCGATCCTGCCGTAGTCACAAAAGCCCTGCGACGAAACTACTCTGGGCATGCCGAACCGTTCATTGAGAAAATCGTCCAAGTGCCGTTATACTTGCCGGAAGTAAGCGAGGGTATTATTCCCAATGTTCTTGCAGACAGTATTGATAACCTGTTACAGCACGGCACTCATGGACAGGAAGCGACATACAGATTCTTCGACATGTTGCGGCGACATATCGGTCGGCATGTACGAACCTTGCGTACTGTCGGGCGCATCGTAAACGCTATCGAGTTCACATTGCCTCTATTGGCGGGTGAAGCTGACCTAGCTGACGTACTGGCCATTGAGACAGTGCGTATCGTGTTCCCCCGACTCTACGAGTTCATTCGCGCGCACAAGCTCGAGTTGACTCAGAGGGTTGAGCGCGAAGGGCGCGAGCACGTTGAGTCCGTGTTGAATACTCTGCTGGACGCGACACCTGAACATGAACGCCTTGACGCTAGAGAGATCTTGATGGAGTTGTTCCCGCACACCAAGTACCCTTTTGCAAACACTTTGGTAGCTGACGATGCTCCACTTCACTGGCGGAATGCTGGTCGCATCTGCTCGCCGGAGTACTTTGAGAGGTACTTCATTTACGGCGTGCCCGCGGGTGACATCAGCGACTCACGGATGCGGGAGCTCTTAGAGTCGGGGGAACAGGGGTCAGATGTCGTAACTGCTGCCTTGAGGCGACTGATCGAAGAAGTTGGAACGGCAACTGTGGTGAACAAGCTACAAGAGTGGGCGGGGCGTGTTGACCCTTCTGCGGCCGAAGCCTTTGCGATGTCCGTGGCGTCGATAAGCCAGAACATGGGCGCGATGAGTCGTCAAGGGCCGTATAACGACTCCTTGTTGCAAGCGGAGTTCTTCACGCGGGCGATGTTGGGCAAGCTCTCTGGTCCCGCCCGCAGTGCAGCGCTTACCGATATTGTCCGGTCGGCGTGGCTGCCTTACGCGGGCGATGTCTTTCGTTTCTGCAGGGGCAGCGCCAACTGGGAACCACTGATACTCGAACCTGAGTTGAGCGCGATTGGCCATGTTCTTGCCGACAGGATCAGACGTGACGACGCGGAACATCCTTTGCTAGTCACCATGCCTGCTCACGCACCCGTGCTGTACATCGAGTGGTGGCGGGTCGATCAAGAAGGTGCGAGAACTCGGATCAGCGAGATCTGCAATGGTGACGCCGAAATGGCAACGGCTCTCATCCGGGCATTTGCCCCGGTACCGCTGTTTATCCGAGAGGCACTGGAATCATTGGATAACTTGGTGGACGGCGAGGTGCTCGTACGTACCCTGCTGAATGCTTTTCCAAATGCTGCCGAAGGCGTCCGTGAGGACTCCACAGATGACGAAAGGCAGGCTGCCGCGTTCGTCGGTGCTTATCGGGCGTGGAAGGGGCAGGTGGGAGACGGGGGCGCGCCTCAAGAGGGCGCCTAAGCGTTATGTCGTCTTGCTACCGCGTCTGCTGCCATTTTGGGTAGCACGCCACCTAAACCATAGACGCTACAGAAAGCAAACCTCGCTTCGGGGGCGGGTTTCAGCCACATGGCGCAGCCAGAAGACAGGTTGATGGATAACTACGAATCAAGATCTGCGGTGTGTAGTCAAGAGACAGGTTATGGGTAACGAATATGGTTGTAGGCGAGCGGAAGACAGCAAGGCGGCGCCCCGCGCCGGCTGGGACGGGGT
>Ga0209012_1004027_pt1 | contig 10373 bp, 15 predicted proteins | sample RS3BMetagenome_FD_184735 | JGI IMG/M metagenome (GOLD analysis project Ga0209012, IMG submission 184735) | Ferric oxide microbial mat and aquatic microbial communities from Rainbow Spring, Yellowstone National Park, USA - RS3B (SPAdes) (version 3) ...
GGTATCATCGGGAATATCGTGGAGGATGTTCGCCAAGAGCACCAGATCGGCGATCTCGTTGGGCAAAGGGATCTTGTGGGCCTGGCTCTGAATGGGCTTGAGCTGGCGCAGGCCCCTCTGCCGAGCGCGTTCCTCCAGCAATTCCACCAGCTCGGTTGAGATATCGATCGCGTAAACGGTCCCCTCCGGCCCGACTCTTTGGGCGGCGGGAAGGGCAAAGAATCCACTGCCTGCACCGACGTCGGCCACAGTCTGTCGCGGGGAAAGACCTACCCGATTCCAGAACTCCTCGGGGTCCTGGGTCTGGTATCGTTCGGGGTTCTCCAACCGTTCGAGTGCGTCCTGTCGGCTCCAGCCCGTCCTCGTGTTCATACACGACCTACCTGGTGACGACGCCAGTCCCCGTTCCTTCAGTGGTCGTCGTATAAATGCCGAACCCAAAGCCGAAGGGGGCTCGCGGGGAGGCACTGGAGTTGTGGGTTGGAGCCTCCCTCAAAGCGTTCCCTCTCGAAAGACGCGGCCGCACCCCTGAGCGACCGCGCAAGCCCATCCCCCCTCCTTCGGCAGATCCCCTTCAGATCTCGCCTGGATTCAGTCCTCTTCGGGCGGAAGTCAAGCGCCCCGGGGCGGCATTTCCTAGTGGCTCTGTCGGGCCGTCCCACTCCGGGCGAACGAAGAGCGGGCGAGCGGGGGTTCTTGCCTTGTTTGTCCAGCGATGGCGCGACGGGGGGAATGCAAACTGTTGCGTCCAAACCCGCTGAAGAAACGCGAACATGTCGGCTTCACGGACAGCGTTTCCCCTTGGATCTTTCCCTGATTGGGAGGCCGGATCCGGCGCCTTCCTGGCCCCGGGGGATGGCGCTCCCCACCTCGGCGAACTTCGGATGTCCGAGAATCCCCGGGCCTTCCGACGAAGGCTCCGGAAGGGAGCCTCGTCGTCAACGCCGCCGTTGAGAGACGTCTATAGGAGCCCCCGAAAATTTGCAGTCCCCACGATACGAGGACAGTTCCGCGAACCGACAACAAGGATGATAGCAACGTGATGCATCAAGCCCGAGTGGTGAGGCGAAACGGCTTGATCTTCACCGTAGGTTCGGTGGGATTGGCGATCGCGGTCTTGGCTGCTGTTGGTCTTGCAGGCATTTCGAGCGGTCCCTCAGTCCGGCTTGCGAGCCTTGCCCATTCGACTCCAACAGCAACAGCCCTCACTGTTGGATCCTTGGCTTTGTCTACAGCAACCCTGCGTGGGGCTGCTCCTGAATGGGGGAGATAGGTCACCGTGATCGTTTCTCTTTCAAGCGTCATTGTCGTGACGGTGATTGGAGGGGGGTCGATCACTGTTGTGCTGGCGGTGTTGCTGTTGCGGTTTCTCTGGACGAAAGTGCTCGCTCAGTGACCAGGCGCAGCGTCGGCCCGACTGTTCCAGTAGGCGGGGGAGTCGCAGAGACTCGCGGGTGAGTAAATGACGGGCTTGGCCCGGCCCGAGGCTTGCAGGATTGAGTCCGCCAGTCAGGCAAGGACCCAGTTCACAGGAACGTCGATGGTAGTCTGTGCGTCAACCTGTGGAATGTAGCTTATCCCTCCCCCCGAATGTTTCCAGTTCGTTCATGGAACTCAGGGCAGAGCGTCTCACCAAGGACTTCGGCCGCCGACGCGCTGTCGATGGCCTCACATTCTCCTTCGAAGGTCCGGGGCTTATCGGTTTTCTGGGGCCGAACGGCGCGGGAAAGTCCACAACCTTGAAGCTGTTCTCGCACCTGCTTCGTCCCACTTTCGGCCGGGCGCTGGTCAACGGATGGGATGTGGCCGACGATCCGGTAACCGCTCTGTCCGGTCTGTCGGCGTTGGTGGAAGCCCCCCATCCCTACGCTCATCAGACGATCCGGGAGTTCCTTACATTCATCGGTGAACTTCGCATGATTGAATCCACCGCGTTGAGTGAGCGAATCCGCTGGCTCAGCGAGCGGCTCGCGCTGGAAGGGCTCGACCGGCGCTGCGGGTCGCTTTCCCGCGGGCATCGGCAGAGGGTTGTCCTAGCAGCTGTACTGATACCTGAGACGCCCATCGTTCTCTTGGACGAACCAACGGGGAGCCTAGACCCTGTCGAAGCGAAACTGGTTCGCTCGCTCCTCCTCGATCTGAAAAGAGATCGGCTGATTTTTATGAGTTCTCACCTCCTTTCCGAAGTCGCATCGACCTGCGACCGAATCGCCTTTCTGAATCACGGAAAGCTCATTATGGTGGACTCCGTCGACGCGGTTCGAAGTCGGTTCAGTCTTCGAGACGGGGCCGACGGACTCGAGGATGCATACCTTCACTTGATACAGGAGGGCATCTCGTGACCACGTTGGTCCGTCACTTTCGTGTGATGTTCAGGCACTCACTTCAGTTCTATCTGCGTTCGAAGCGATTTCTCGGGCTCCTCGGGATTACGCTTGCGCTAGTTGGTGTCTTTCTCGGATTGCAGTTCTCTGGAGTCGATCCGGTTGCACCCACCGCAGCTCAATACGCCCAAGGGAGTTTGGGAAACGCGGATTTCCTCCTGCTCCTGATAGCCGCGTTCTTGGGTGGGGATGCGACCGCTCCAGACCAGAGTGATCGAACAGAACTCCTCCTCCTGACTCAGCCAGTGAGGCGAGAGGTCGTCATAGGCGCCCGATTCTTCGCGATTACGGCAACTGGTGGCCTGCTCTCGGGGGTGTACTACCTTGGCACCATCGTCGGGGCGCTCGGTTCTTTGGCGTGGTGCCCGCGATGGTCGGAACCTCCTTCCTACTGTCTCTCCTCTTCGTCGCCTCGGTGGCTGCTGTCGCCCTCCTCTTGGGCTCGTTCTTCCGGAACGGGGGCGTTGCCATGATCTCGACCGTGCTTATCATCTGGATTGCGATGCCGGTCGTGCAGGCGGTGCTCGAGTCCGCGAACGTCGAGCCATGGTTCCTCCTCTCGTACGCCGGCTCGATTCTCACCGCGGTCGTCGCGCCTGCCTACCCTCCCCACCTAGTGGGTGGTGGAGGCGGGTCTTCGCAGATTGCAATATACACTCCCTATCTCTGGGAAGGAATCGTAATCATGGCAGGATACCTTGTCCTGTCACTCGTCATCGGAACTTGGATTTACAATCGACGTGAAGTGAAGTAGCCTTTCGTTCACGCTCGCAAGGCCGATGACGGGGGTCTCCCGGCGCTTCCGAGAGGGGGACTTTGCTCCCGACGGGTCCTTTAACGAGCGTCGCAGTTTGGCGTCTTCACATGACACCTCCCGCGCCGGCCGTTAGGGTGACAAACCAAAGCGCCACCGAGTCCGAAGGCCAGGCGCAGGTGTCCCCGGATTCGAGCGAACCGCGTACCGTCGGCTCGCCCGTCGCGACCGTAGGCAAGAGGGCGAATCTCGGCAAGACCCCGCTCCGAAAACCCCATCTTGGTGGCCTTGGCAGGGCGAGCGATGGAAGCCGCGACAACCCCTCGTGGTCTCACGGTGCGAACTGTCTCGGGACTCGAATTCCCCGGTTCTGGGAAGGCGGAGGGGTACGTCGACCCGACGAAGGCCTGTCCCGTTTGCGGACTCCGAGGGAGGAGGGTGATCGCCCTCACGGTCACCGCTCGTTTGCGCCCGGAGTACTGGAGCGCGCTCGGCGACGGCTTCTGGTTCTGCGGGACCCGCGAGTGTCCCATCTTCGACTACGACAACGCCCGCCGGATCTACGTCTCGAAGGATCCCCGGGAGGTTCGAAGCTGGTTCGGTCTCAAGGAACTGGAGGCGCCGCGACCGATCTGCTATTGCCTCGGAGTCAACGCCGAGAGGATATTCGAAGAGGTCGAGACCAAAGGGTGCTGCGATTTTCTGGAGGACGTGGAACGATATACTCGCGCCGGGACTGGGAAATGGTGCGTCACCACCAACCCCTCCGGAGTGTGCTGTCGGGCCTACCTCAAGGAGCTGGTGGCAGAGTCGTTGACCCGGGCGTCGGCCGTGGCACGACCTCCGGTCGAACAGGTCGCAGAACGCCTCCGTGCGGATGAGGTTCCAGGGGTTCCCGTCGAACTGGAGGTCGGCGGAATGGACTGCGAGGCTTGCGGCGTGGCTGTCGCCGGACTCATCGAACATGCGGGAGGACGGCAAGTCCGCGTCTCGGTCCCTGACGGTCGGGCGCATCTCGAGTGGGCGAGAGGTTCGGACCTCCCCCAGCTCCTGCGTGAACTGACCGAAGCGGGATACCCAACGCAGGCTACGACGGAATAGTGTACGATTGCGAAGGCGACGATCTGGCAAGCCTTATACACGCCACGGCATGAACACTTCCGTCACCATGGCCCAGGTCTTGCTCTTTCACCATGCCCAAGGACAAACTGCCGGGTTCCTTGCGTTCGCGGATCAGCTCCGTGCCGCGGGGCACACGGTGCACACCCCAGATCTGTTCGAAGGACGGACGTTCGCGTCGCTCGATGAGGGCGTGGGTTACGCACGGCAGGTCGGTTTCGACACGATCCGCCAGCGCGGTCGGCTCGCCGCCGAGGGCTTGCCGAGCGAGCTTGTCTACGCCGGCTTTTCGCTCGGAGTGATGCCCGCACAGTTCTTGGCCCAGACGCGACCGGGCGCCAAGGGGGCGCTCTTGTTTTCCGCTGCGTTCCCAGCTTCCGAGTTCGGGAGCCCTTGGCCGCGGGGAGTCCCGCTGCAGATCCACATGATGGAGGCCGACAAGTGGGTGCTGGAAGGAGACCTCGACGCCGCCCGCGAGCTCCGCAAATCGGTTGAGGGGGCGGAGCTGTTCCTTTACCCCGGCGATCGGCACCTATTCGCTGACAGCAGCCTCCCTGACTACGACAAGAGCGCGGCGGAACTGCTCACCAATCGCGTGCTCGCATTCTTGAAACACGCCGAATAGGCGACAGGAGTCATTTGCGAACATTCACGACCGCTTGCGCGCGCGCCACCGATGCCGGGCCAATCGCCCGATTGTTGCCATGCGCCGCAGAGTCTGTGAAGCGCAGGTCGACTATCGATTGAGCGGTAGCAAACCTGTACCATGAATCAAGAGACGATTCGCGCGAAAATCGAAGAGGATGCTCTTTTGACAAATTTGTAAACGCGCAGAGGTAAAAGGGTTCGGTGCCTTCCTACGCGAGAAGCCCATGAGAATCCTCAATGATGCCGAGGTCGCGTCTCTGCTGGACCGACGACAGGCTGTCGAACTGATGGAGGAAGGATACCGGGCGGACGCCCGAGGTGAGGTGTTTCCGTTTCCGCGTAGTCGAACAGAGGCCCAAAACGTGACACTGGCATGGATGGGTGCGGCGATTCCACCGAATGACGTCCTCGGATTCCGCTCCTACCTTTACAACAAAGAAGGAGCCGATCGTGGGGACCAGGTCGTCGCCCTGTACCGCTACTCGACGATGGAGCTGAAGGGGCTCTTCTTAGGCTGTCTTCTCGGTAACCTGAGAACGGGAGCTGCCATCGCCGCTGCCCTACGATTTGTTCAGCCGGACCTGGACACCATCGGACTGATCGGAACGGGGACGCAGGCTCGTCAGGGGCTCGCCTGCGCGGCGGCGGCCCTTCCCTTGAAATCGGTCTGGGCTTGGAGCCCGAACCCTGAGCGGAGAGAGGCGTTCCGACTCTGGGCCGAGCAGAGCCTGCAAGTGACAGTGCGGCTCGGCGATGATGCCCAAGATGTCATTCGTCAGGCCCAGGCGATCGCTCTTGTGACGTCGTCGGAGTCGCCCGTGGTCACAGCTGAAATGATCTCCGGACCGAAATTGCTCTTGAGCATCAACTCCTACCGCCGACCGGAGATAGACCGGAAGTTGCTCGAGGATGCTCCCCGTGTCTGGACCGACAGTATTGAGCAAGCCAGCGGACCGGGGACCTTGTTCCAAAGTGAGGGAATGCGCGGGAAGCTCCTCAAGCTCGCCGACGGCGAGGGGCTGACGGATCTCCGCGACGAGAGCTCCACACGGATCGTCATCAACACCGGCGCTGCCTGGGAAGAGCTGTTGCTGGCGGAGAGTCTCTGGCAATCGGCCGAACGGGCCGACATCGGCCTACACGCGACCCTGGCGAACATCCCGTGACGTCCTCCGCCCGATTGACCCGTCACGGGGGCCACCGGTGTTGAGAGGGCATCGAGCCTTCTCTGTGATGTCCCCTCCGACACCCAAAAAGGGTGCCTTGGCTACCTACCACATCGACGAGCGGGTGGGCGTTCGCTTAACCATCGGACATCTATTGGAGGAGTCATGTCGGGTCGGCGACGCGCGATACGACCCTCGGGAGGAACTGCTCGAGTGTTTCGAACTGGGTCCCGTGACGCGATCGATATCCGCCGAACTCCTACGGGAGACGTGGGTCTCCTCTATTCAGGAGAAGGAATCGAGGCGGTCTGGGTCTCCAAGGGCGCAGAGAGGATCGACCGCAGCTGGTTTCAGTAGCCACGGATCGATGTCATCGCGGTCCTGAAGGGACGACTCAAAGTGGAGTTCCGGGGAAAGACCGCCCTACCCCGGGTCCTACGGCCGGGCGATGTCCTCGTGCTGCCTTCCCGGACCGCCTGCCGGGCATACCGGTGGCCAAGGAACGCCACCCGGCCCACTGTTTTCCTCGCGGTCTATCGGACCGCTGAAACGAGGAGAGGTTGGGGGAGAGGTTGGGGGGAAGGAGAAGGAAGGCGAACGGAACGCTCTCGGGGCCACGACGGCTAAACGCCTGGCCGCCGGCTCGGATGATTGCGCGCGCTATGGGGCCCTTGACAACGACCCAGCGGTGCGAGACTGCCCCACCGCGGTCTGTTCGTCCATGGCTTCGGCTCAGGTGAGGGTCAGCTTCGGGTCTTCGATCTTCAACAGCTGCTTCCCGACATTGGCCCCGGAATACAGCCGCGCGAGGGCGGACGGAGCGTTCTCCAACCCCACCACAACGTCCTCCTTGGACTTGAGCTTCCCGGCGTCTATCCAGGCGCGCAGAGCCTCGATCGCTTCGGGGAATCGGTCGAAGTAATCCCGGCCCAGCAATCCCTCCATGCGACCGTTCACCATGATCAGTTGCGAGTAGTTCTTTGGGCCGGGCAGTCCGGTCGTATGGTCGTAATGGGCCGTGATGCCGCAAAGCACGATTCGACCGTGGGGACGAAGACGCTCGAGGGCCAGGTCCAGCACCGGCCCGCCCACATTGTCGAAGAAGATGTCAATCCCCTCGGGGCAGAGCGCATCGAGCCGGTCGGCTACGTCCTCGTTTCGGTGGTCAATCGCGCCGTCGAGGTGGGCTTCCTCGCGCAGCCAATCGCACTTCTCTTTGCCGCCCGCGATTCCGATTACGTGGAGCCCCAGGATCTTGGCGACCTGGGATGCGACCAATCCTACGCCGCCCATCGCCGCGGAGACGACGATCGTCTCGCCGGGGCGGGGCTTCGCAATCTCGGTGACTCCGAAGTAGGCGACGATCCCGGTGATGCCCAAGGTCCCGGCCGCCAGGTTCGGGGGGACGCCCGGCGGTACCTTGGTCGTGTCCCAGTATCCCTTGCCGTCGACCACGGAGTAGTCTTCCCACCCCGAATACCCGTACACGGTGTCGCCGGGTTGGAACGCGGGAATCCGCGACGCAAGGACCCGGGACGCCGCCAACCCCCGCATGGGGGCTCCGAGAGCGTACCCTCCTTCCTCGGGGGGGGCCAACATACCCAGCAGCTGGGTAGGCTCGAACGAGAGCTACAAGTTCCGCACCAGCATCTGTCCTTCCGCGGGCGTGGGAAGGTCGGACCGGGCCCAGCGGAAGTTGTGGGGCCCCACTGGGCCGTGCGGCCGTTTCTCGAACAGCCATTGCCGGTTGGTCCCCTCGGGCATGGAGGTCCCGCTTCCCCCGGTTCAGGGTGCAGACGGGCCATCGGGATGGAACTATATGTAGTGCGGAGGAGACGCGCGACTTTCGTGGACGTGACTCCGTTCCGCGTCGCGGACGGTTGATTGGTGTAGCCGGTCCCGGATGCCTGCGCACTGGTTGAACCAAGACGGCGACGAACTCCACCGAGGGGTACCCCCTGTTTCCGGATACGTCAGATGGCTCCCTCTGGGCCCCCAGTGTTCGCGGGCCCGGCATCGCACGCGGACGTCACGTACCGGGAACTGGCCGGTCGCGCGCGTATGGCCATGCGCGTACCTCGCGGTCAGAACCTCGAGCGTATGCGGGTCCAACCAAAGGGCACGTTGGGAGAGTCGGGGGCTCCTCGTCAACCCTCCGACCGATTTGTACGGAGGGGGTTTCTTAAGGGGCCCCTCGTGCCAACTGGATGGTCGCCGCGGCCGCGCAGGCCCGCCTCCCCACGCACGCGCGTTCGATAGATGGACGGGGAGACCACTGCCCGAGATCCGAGGCCTCCGAGTCACGGGCCACGATGGTTCGCAGGTTGGCGACGAGTTCTCAGGTGGTTTGGTAGTTCCGAACCGCTTCGACGTTGGAACCACCCGCGTGGAGGAATCAATGATCTGCTAATGTCGAAGGCGTAGAGAGGGGGGAACGCTCCTCGGCGAGGGCCCCCACGAGAAGGGCCGCGAGCCCGGCGGACGCCACCCCTCCGACCAAGGAGAGCCATCGACCCCGCTGGAACTACTGGAAGGAGACAACCCGCACGGAAGCCATGAGGAGGCTCCCCGTCACTCCGCCCCAGTCCTGCGATGTGATGGCCCTCCCGGACCGAACTCCTTCCGGGAAGATCCGGAACGCTTCCTTCCCTCGCGCGCGCGTCCTAGATAGAGCGTCAAGGGTGGCTCCCGGGCACCGCGCGCCCCTGGGGGAATCGGGAGCCGACCCCTTCTGTCCCAGGCGCGCCGCCCTCCATCGGAGGGAAACGCCGCCCACCGTGTATCCGAGAGGTCGGTCGCCGCTGCAATCTGCCGCTGAGTGGTCCGATCTCGAGGCGGTGCGCCCCGAGACACCTTCGTCGACGTAGACTCAACGCTCCTCTCGCCCGGACCAACGCATGCTCCTCCTTCCTCGCGCGCGTGAGAGAGCGCGCGACATCAGGGCGCCTCCTTCGAACTGGAAACACGCCCAGCCTCCGGTCAGTGGTAGGGAATCCGTGCCCTGGAGGGCCATGGGGTCCGCCATGTGGGTCTGTTCAGGCGCCCACCTCTCTCGATGACAACCCTCGGCTGTCGCCGACGGGAGGGTGTTGGGGGGAGTCTTCCCTCAGGGCGCCCGGACCGCCGGGGCGATTAGGGGATGAACCGCTGCGAGTCCAGCGACATGACCGCCGACCCTCCCTGCTCAAGGAGGCCAGGAATCTCTGGGAGCGGAACGATCCGCTGTACCGGGGCGGGGCCCTGTGAGAGCGGAGGCACAGGTGGCGCACTCCAACCTTCGACTTCGTGCGCGCCCTTCTTCCCACTGGTCAAGAGCCGCTCCGATAGCTGCTCCGCCAGTTCCGCCCGCTCCTTCTCCGACATACCGGAGAGGTCGGTATCTTCCGGTAGCCCCAAGCCACGCAGCAAGAGCCGCACGAAGTCATCGGTTGTTCGTCGCTCCTCCGCGCCCCGAGCGGTCAGGAGGGCGCCCATTGCTCGCTCGTACTCGGTCCGCATCGCCTCGATGACATGGTCCGCGAGGTGCTTCCTGAGATGGTATCTCCCCGAGACGCCCAGGTCGTGACCCAGGATCGCTTCACGGGTGTCATGATCCATCCGGCCGATGAGCAGTTGGGTCCAGCAGTAGCTTCGGAGAACGTAGGGCCGCCACCGCACGCCCTCGGGACACACCGACTGGAGGGCCTTTCGGATTCCCATCACCACCGACTTCGTCGTCACAAACGAACCCGGTCCCTTCCCCTCGGTGTTCCGGGTGCCCAGCGATGACAGGGCCACGAGCGGAGACGCGGCAGTCAGTTCCTCGCCCGTTGCCTGGCGCTCGCCGAGATACAACAGGATCGCGTCCGCCGCTTCAGGAGTCCCGAAGGTCACGTATCCCTGGGCGGTCTTCGACAGCTTCGAGGGGACCTGAACAGGAAACGCACGGTGTCCCTCGGGCGGGTCAAATCGGGGGTGCCCGCTGACCCGGAGGTCCGGCAGATCTCCAAGGGTTAGGCCGTCGGTTCCTCCATCGTTCCCCAAGGTTCCTGGACGGAGGCCACCGTGGGCCATCAAGAGGGCGCAGACTCGTCCTCGGGGTGACAGGGCACCGAGAATCAACCGGAGCTGTTCCGGGGTCGGAACTCGTTCCCGAGAGAGGGATTCTGCCTGGCGGACCCTCAGCTTCGGGAACTGGCGAAACGTTACGCCGTTGAACTCGAGCCAGCTACGTAGCCCGTCAAAGGTGTTGGCGACGTAACTGTCGAGCTTACCCAATCGCTTGAGATGCGTTGCACACCCGATCAGGAGGTCCCGGAGTCG
>Ga0209012_1004031_pt1 | contig 10354 bp, 9 predicted proteins | sample RS3BMetagenome_FD_184735 | JGI IMG/M metagenome (GOLD analysis project Ga0209012, IMG submission 184735) | Ferric oxide microbial mat and aquatic microbial communities from Rainbow Spring, Yellowstone National Park, USA - RS3B (SPAdes) (version 3) ...
GGACGGGATGGCGTCCTACTGCCAGCAGCACCTGCTCGCCGCTGACCGTGGCTGGCCCAGTTGGAGAAGAGAAGGCAACGACCAGACCTGCGCCCGCAACTTCGACGCTCTCAACACGACACTGGAGCCGGATTGAGATGCCCTGGTCAAGGAGGCTAGCGAGCAGGTCGGCGAAGCGGGGGTCCATGCCCGGAAGGATCTGGTCGGCCATCTCCAGAACCTCGACCTGCACACCGAACGTGTGGAGAATCGAAGCCACCTCCAGCCCGATGTACCCTGCCCCCACGATCACAAGCGTGCGGGGCAGCTTGGTCACGGTCGGCTCGACAGCGAAGAGATCGCGGCTGGTTATGCAGTGTTCGGAGCCTGGGAATGGGGGAACAGAGATGTCTGAACCGGTGGCGATCACGATGCTTTTGGCGGAGTGCCTCTGGCGACTCCCGTGGCTGGCAACCTCCAGGGTGTGACTGTCGACGAACTTGGCGGTCCCTGGGATGAGCCGAATTCTGGCGGATTGATTTGCGAGTTCGGCGGCGTGCTGTTGGTAGCGCAGCATCTGCACCCTGGTCTTATGGGACAGGACCTGGCCGTAGGAGACCTCGATCTCTCCGGCAAGACCCATTGACTGGGTGAGGTGGAAACGGTGGTAGGCAGCCGCCACCTCTCGGACCGCTTTGGACGGGACACAGCCCTCAGACAAGCAATTGCCGCTCATGACACCCTTGGTGTCGATCATCGCGACTGACAGTCCGGCGCGCGCCAGACGAAACGCCGCCGGGTATCCACCCCCGCCTGCTCCAACCGTGATTACATCAAGCTCCATGTCCGTCACCTGACTCCAGGTTACCCCACATTGTCCCCGGGTGCCCTGCCCGATAGCCGCCCATGCCATCGCTGCCTGTCAGCCCGTCGGCCCAGTTCCAGCCACCGCATGGCCGGTGTATGGCGGTAGTAGTTAGCGGTTTGAAAAAGGGTCGTGGATGTCGGGGACTCCTACAATGACGGAGCGTCCGGTGCAGGCACGCATGGCGTCGGCCAGAGGGTGAGACCCGGAACTGGAGGCGCGGCTACAGCTCCCGGCGGGCCAACAGCGAAGGATGGTTCGTCGCCGGGGGGCGCTGTAAACAGTAGTACGCCCACTGCCAAGGGACTGACGTCCGCTGAGGCGGCCAGTCGGTTAGCGGTCGATGGCCCCAATGCCATTCCGGAGTCGGAGCCCAACAGGGTCAAATTGCTTCTGGGAAAGTTCTGGGCTCCAGTCCCCTGGTTGCTGGAAGTGGCAATAGTACTTGAACTGCTATTGCGGGACTACGTACAAGTGCTCGTGTTCGCTGTCCTGCTCGCCTTCAATGCTGTTTTGGCGTTTACCCAAGAGGGCCGAGCACAGGGAGCCGTCAAGCTTCTTCGGGAGCGGCTGAGGGTCACGGCCAGGGTCGAGCGGGACGGCGAATGGCGCCAGCTGGCCGCGGATCAGCTGGTTGTGGGTGACCGGGTGAACATTCGCCAGGGGGACATCGTACCCGCGGACCTGGTTCTGTCAGACGGCTCGCTCGAACTGGACCAGTCGGCCCTGACGGGGGAGTCGCGGTCGGTCTCGGCGGGAGCGGGTGATGCGGCGTATTCCGGGTCGGTGGTGGTGCGGGGTGGAGCCTCTGGGCGGGTCAGCGGCACGGGTGCCAAGACCTATTTTGGGCGGACGGCAGAGCTGGTCAGCACAGCCCATGCCCCAGGCAACATGGAGCGGTTGATCTTCGGGATCGTTAGGGCCCTGATCATCCTCGCCCTCGTCATCGTGGCGATGGTCATTGCCGATGGTGTTGCCAGGCATCTGCCTCTTCACGAGATTCTGCCCTTTGTGCTCATGCTGGTCATCGCCTCGGTTCCCGTGGCCCTGCCTGCAACCTTCACGTTGGCCACAGCCCTTGGCAGCAAGGAGATGTCGGAGCGACGGGTGCTGGTGACCCGGCTGGCAGCCATCGAGGAGGCTGCGAGCATCGAAGTGCTTTGCACGGACAAGACCGGGACTCTCACGCAGAATCGTTTGACCGTCGAGTCAGTTGTCGCTCTGGAGCCGTTTGACGAGCTCCAGGTGCTCAAGGTCGCCGTGGCGGCCAGCGACGCGGCGACTCTGGACCCGCTCGATGTAGCCATACTCCAGGCTGGTGCCGATCGGGAAGTGGGATCACTGGGGCCGGTTTTGAGCTTCATCCCTTTCGAACCCGCCACCAAGCGATCTGAGGCAGTGGTTGATGCGGCGGCCGGTCCGCTGCGAGTGGTCAAAGGGGCCCCGCAGGTGGTCGCGGGGCTGACCGATGTGAATTTGGGGGAGCTTGAGGCCGTCGTCACCCGGGCGGCTGCCACTGGAGCTCGAGTTTTGGGGATCGCTCAGGGTCCTCCTCAGGGCCAGTTGAAGATGGTCGGCCTGATGGCTCTGGCGGATCCGCCCCGTGAGGATGCGAGCACGCTCGTAGAGCATCTGCACCAACTCGGGGTGAGGGTGGTAATGGTTACGGGAGACACATTCTCTACCGCGGCCGCCATCGCTAGCCGGGTGGGAATCGGGACCCGAGTAGCCCATGCGAACGTTCTCCGGAACAAAGGTGCGTCGGTGGGCGCTGTTTCAAGTGCCACTGGCATGCTGGGCCGAAATGCCGGAGCCGCCCCATGGACCCAGGCCGGATGGATGGATGCCTACGGAGAGGTTTTACGACGCTCCCGGCACCCACACCTATGCCTCAAGAGCCGGAATCAACAACCTCAAGTTCGAATCCGGCCTCATCGACCGATCAACGCACAACACGGTGGCGGAGCACATAGTGGCGGCGCGGGAGGTGCTGGCGGAAGTGGATTCAATCCTCCTGCTGCCGGTGGGGGAGCGGGAGGCGAAACTCCGACAGCTGAAGGCGAAGACCGAGATCGCCAACACTGCGACGATGAATGGGAGCCGGGAGCTGAGGTGGCACTCCGCCACCGGGTTTCGGGTCAGCGCGCTGCTGGCGCGCCACCTGCTGGCCGCCTTTCCCCGGGAGGCGGGCCACGGAGTGGCGCGATTGTTGGGGCATTACGACACGGCGGTCGCCAGGGTCACACGTCTTGCGCCTCCCCACGGAGTGGTGCCGGCAATCCAGCCCCAGGAGGGCCGCGCCATCGCTTTGGGAGAGGGTTCGAGTCAGGGCGCTCAGCTCGGATGAGGCGGTGCTGATTCCGGGGATCGCCACCGGGCCGTTCAGGCGTCGGCCAGCGACCTTTCGGAGCCAACCTGATCCGCCGCCTCGGCGATCTCTGCCGGGGACAGGTAACGCTTTCCCGCCAGCACGGTTCCCCGGTAGGTGAGCCGCAGAGTACCTCCCTTGGCACACTGGAGGCGGTGCAGAGCCCAGGGGGGTCGGCCATCGCTGGCCGCCCAGAAGGCTTGGATAGGGTCGCCGTGGCTGATGCACACGAAGGTTGATCCGGGGTGCTCCCCGACACCCTCCTGGACGACGCGCTCGACCCTATCATGCATCTCAGCCATGCTCTCGTCCCCCTGGAGGAGTCCCGGCCAGGCCATGTGCACCCACCAACGGGGCTTCTTCCACACCACGTCCTGATGTCTTGTTCCCTGCAGGTAGCGGCCGAATTCCGCCTCGACCAGATCCGGGCGCTCCAGGGTGGGCACCCCGGGCGGAAGCTCGGCGCTGATCAGGCTGGCCGTCTCAAGGGCGCGCTGGAGAGGGCTCGTGTAGATGGCCGCGATGGAGAACCGGGACAGGAATCTGCCCAGCGCCGTGCCCTGGTCCCTGCCCTTGGCGCTCAGACCAAAGTTGGGGAGGTGCCCGTAGAGGACCCCGTTGGGGTTCGCGACGTCACAGTGGCGTGTCAGGTAGCAGGTGGTCTCAGTCTCTTGCGGGGAACTCACAGTCTTAATGCTACGGACTTGAGCCCGATAGCTGGACCGAGCGGATCCGCTATCCCCTGAAGCGGAGAGTGCAGTGGCGTCACAATTGAGAGGTCAGCTCGCCCCCTTAGCTCAGTGGATCAGAGCGGCGCCCTTCTAAGGCGACGGTCGGTGGTTCGAATCCACCAGGGGGTACGGCGTTCGGGCATCTCGACGCACGGCCATTTGGGTCGTGAGCCGCGATCACGGGCCGTGAACTTTACAGTCATACTTTCTCAATGCCCCAGCTGATCGCGCCCAGTCCCCTGGCCGCTGCCTCGGTGCGAGAGGCGGCGCGCGTGCACGGCGATGACGCCTTGCCAGCTTACGCACACGAGGTTGTGGGACTGACCGATGGCGAGCTAGAAGTCTATGTGCAGCGCCTCCTCGCCGACACCCGGGAGGGGACGCCACGACCACCGGGTTACGTGCCGTCAACCCATCTGTGGTGGGTGGAGGGCCACCAGTTCCTCGGCCGGGTTCATATTCGCCACCGCCTGACCCCCGCATTGCTGGAGGAAGGAGGCCATCTCGGCTACCACGTGGTGCCGCCCCGCCGGCGATTGGGGCACGCCACCGCCATGCTGGCAGCCGCCCTGCCGGTGGCTCGGGCTCTCGACATCCCTTGCCTGCTGCTCATCTGCGACGTGGATAACACTGGATCGAGAAAGGTCATCGAGGCCAATGGGGGACTCTTCGAGGGTGAACGAAGTGGCAGTCTCAGATACTGGGTCCCCACCGGATGAGGTTTGCCCCGATCACCCAGGGGGCAGGGACGGACTGGGACCGGGGACCGTACGATTCACAGGGAATCAACGACCGGCTGCCCTCGGGGCGGAGGATTGGGTGCGCAGCGGTTCTGCCGCTCAGCGGACCTGAGCGCCTTGGAGATGGAGTGTCCGGTGGCCAAGGCGTCCCCGGGGGCCCGCGCGGCGGTAGCGAGTGCGGGCACCATCCGCCAGTCTGCGTCCGGCAGCACTGGACCGGTGCTCCCTCGGCCCCGGATTGGCAGGGGTCCGGGCACGCCGCCCGGGGCGGCGCTTGCGAGGCCAGCGGCCCGGCAGTGTGGCGGCGCAGACCACGAGCCCGAGCGGATGTGAGCCGGGCCAGCCTGCGGATCAATAGGCGGGAGCGATCCGCTGATGCCGAGAGCTGCGGCCCGAAGGCGCAGGCGTTCTGGGACCAGGCAAAGATCCGAGCCGGAGTTGCCGCTCGCCCGACTGGCTCAAGGCCAGAGGCGGCAGCGTCATACGCTTCGAGGTCGGGAAGGACGGCCCGTCGGGACCGGGAGTCACTGATGGGCGCTGAGGAGGGGCGGTGTGGCGGGGGAGCCCGATTCGCAGAGGACGGGGCCGTCGTCGGGTGAGGGTAGCGACGGCGCCGCGACTTGTGGACCCTGACCTGCAGCCAGATCGGCCGGGCTGAGCGTGGGGCCAAAGGGTGCCCGCCCGCTCAAGGGGGTGCGGACGGACGGCGGTAGGTCGGCCACGCTGCGCCTCACCCAGGCCGCCCTGCGTTTGCTGGTGCGCGGGCTGGCTGTGGGCGGGCTCGAGGTGCAGGGGCTTGACGCCGTTCCCGAGGCCGGTCCTCTGCTCATATGTGCCAACCATCTCTCCAACTTCGACCCCCTGGTGATAGGGGCTGTCTTTCCCCGGGTGATGCACGCCATGGCCAAGGCGGAGATGTTCTCGAACCCACTCTTGAGGGCCTACCTGCTGCGCTGCAACTGCTTCCCGGTCCGGCGGGGAGCTCCGGATAGGAACGCTCTGCGGGCGGCGGCTCTGGTGCTGGGTTCGGGAGGAGCGCTGGTGGTCTTTCCGGAAGGGCACCGTGGCGACGCCTCAGAGCTGCAACCATTCGAGCCAGGAGTGGGCTACATAGCCCGGCGCAGTCGGGCTATGGTAGTCCCCTGCGCCATCTGGGGAACAGAAGGGGTGCTTCCCAAAGGAAAGCTCGTTCCCCGCCGCTCCCGAATTCACCTCAGCATCGGCCGGCCATTCCAGCCGCAGGGTGGGTCGCCAGGGCAGATAAGCGACGAGATCCGGGAGCGGGTGGCCGAACTGCTTCCGCCAGAGTACCGCCAGTCAGCTGACCGATACCAGGGTTATGGTGAAGATCAGAGTTGAGTTGGGGGGTATCTTGGCACTGGGGCTGGTGCAGCCGTAACCCAGCGCGGGAGGGATGACCAGCTCTCTCTCCCCGCCTACCTTCATTCCCGGGACCCCCTCCACCCAGCCCTGGATGACCTTGCCCGCGGCCAGAGTCAACGAGACCGGCTTACCGGCGTTGTCGGCAGCGCTGCTGTCGAAAACCGTTCCGTCGGCCAGCGTCCCGACGTAGGAGACGCTGACCGTCGAATCGACCTTGGCGGTGGTCCCCGTGCCGATCTTGAGATCCTTCACCTGCAGGTTTCCGCTCAGCGTCCGTGCGCCGGCCAGGGTGTAGTCAGCCTTGGTGGAGGGGTTGACGCAGGCGGTTGGGGACGGGCTGGGGGATTTCGTGGCCTGGGTGGCCGTGGTCGGGCTGGGGGAGGGGCTCACCTCCCCAGACTGGAATGAGGCCCCGCAGGCGCTGACGCCGATGGCCAGCACGCAGGCGCCAAAGGCCACGGTGAGCCGGGTCAGAGCGGGGTGCCTTAGGTTCAAAGTCGGCGCCTCCAGTTTCAATCCGGGCTTGCTGGTGCTTTCAGATTACCGGAGCCGGCAGGCGGGCGCTGCTTGTATATCTCAGCCTGCCCGCTGGTCTAGACGGGGTGATGCCCGTTGGTCGCAGGGCAGACGTGGCCCTCGGGATCCATCGGGAAGTGGCAGAGCGGGCAGAGGGGACGGCCACCGGCGACCACTCTCACCGCACTCTCGCCAAGGCGGCGGATCTGGCGGACCGTGGCCACCAGGCGGACCGCCCTCAGGCCCTCCGGGTCCTCGGTGTCCTCGGCATCGCGGTCTTCCGCCAGTGCCACGGTGGGCATCTCCTCCAGGAGCAGGGTGCAGAGGCCCCCGGGCTCCTCCAGCGAGAGTTGGATGTTGCCGACTCGCCACCCGGGCGGGCTGCCGGGACTCGTGAGAGGCTCAGGGGCAAAGCCCGAATGGCCCTCCTCTGGCTCCAGGACCGCGAGGATCTGCGCCCCCAACTCGCGGACCTGGGCCTTCTCCAGGATCAGGGTGCAAGTGGAGGTTCCCTGCCTCGCCTCCAGGAAGAACGTCCTGTGGCCGGGGGCCCCCTCCACCCCCACGGTGATGGCGTCGGCCGGGTCGTAATTCACCTCAATTGTTGCCATCGGTCAATTCTGCCGACTCGAGGTGGTCCGCTGCATTACGGTCAGCGGACAGGGTCCAGCGGACCGCGGTTCTCAGCCGCACGTTCGATATGGGCGGCGGCGTTGATGATCGCAAGGTGGGTGAATGCCTGAGGGAAGTTGCCGAGCAGATCTCCCGTCCTTGGGTCCAACTCCTCAGAGAAGAGCCCAAGGTCGTTGCCGTGGGCGGTCAGCCGCTCAAAGAGATCGCGCGCTGGTCCCACCTGACGCTGCATGGCCAGATTGTTGACCAGCCAGAAGGAGCACAGCAGGAAGGTCCCCTCACTGCTTCCCAGCCCATCATCGCGACGGTACCGGTAGACGAAGCCGCTCTCGTCGGTCAAGTCCTTCTGAATTGCCCTGACGTTGCTGCGCACCCTGGGGTCCATGGGGGGAAGGAAGTTGAGCATGGGGATCATCAGGGATGTGGCGTCGAGAGCGTCCTCGTCGAGGGCCTGCCGAAAGGCCCCCAACTTATCGCTCCAGCCCCGGCTCAGGATGGTGTGGCGAATCTCCTCCCTGGTCCACACCAACTCCCTCCGCCTGGGAATGGAGATCTTGAGGTCATCGGCGAGCTTGAGGCCCCGATCCAGCGCGACCCAGCAGAGAAGCTTGCTGTAGAGGAACTGCCGCAGTCCTCCGCGGACCTCCCAGATGCCGTTGTCGGGCTGGTCCCAGCTGTCGGCCACGTGCTCCAGCATGTCCTTGAGTCCAGACCGCACCCCGGGAGCTTCGATCTTGCCATAGCGTAGGTGGAGGTAGACGGAATCCATGGTCTCCCCGTAGATGTCCAGCTGCAGCTGGTCGGCGGCTCCGTTGCCTGTGCGGACCGGCTTGGAACCCTGATAGCCATCCAGATCGAGCTCGACTTCGGGCAGATCGGTGCGGCCATCGATCCCGTACATGGTCTGCCATGACTTGGGATGCTTGCGGTGCACCCGGCCCACCCAGGCCATGAAGGAGGTGCACTCCTCCTGGTAGCCCAGCAGCTGGAGCGCGTAGACCAGGAAGGAGGAGTCCCGCAGCCAGGTGAAGCGATAGTCCCAGTTGCGGCTTCCCCCGACCCACTCCGGGAGGGAGGTGGTGGGGGCGGCGACAATCGATCCCTCGGGGGCATAGATCAACAGCTTCAGGGTGAGCGCGCTGCGCAGCACCAGGTCCAGATAGGGGCCGTCGTAGTTGCAGCGGCCGATCCAGTCCTCCCAGTACTTGCGGGTGGCGGCCAAGAGGGCGAGCGGGTCCGCGTTGTGCTCATAGGTGCGCTGCCCGTCGTAGCGCACAATCACGGCCTGCGGCTCCTGCGGGCGCAGCTCCAGGTGCTGCACGAAGGTGCGCCCCTCCGGTTGCCATGCTCTCGGTCCATCTAGGTGCATGTGGAGCGGTCCGTGTTCGACCTCGAGGCAGGAATCACCGGGCCCTGTAATTCGGCTCTCAGCAAGAGCCGTGCCGTAGTCGGGGCGGGGGTCCACATGGACGGAGGCGCTCAGTTCGGCATCTGGGGCCTCCAGCAATCGGATCAGCACGTGATCCTGCTCCAGGGTCGCCGAACCCTCCCGGACCACCATGAAATCGGTGATCCTCAGTCTGCCCCGGGGGCTGCTGAGGGTCGTCTCCAGGATGTTGGTCCCCGGCAGGTAGCGGCGGCTGTCACAGATGAAGCCTCCCTCAACATCGACCCAGAGCGCCCCTCCCTTGTCCGCATCAAGCAGACGGCCAAACACGGAGGGGCTGTCGAAGCGCGGGACGCACATCCAATCGATCGATCCCATCCTGCCGACCAGCGCGGTTGTGTGCAGGTCCCCGATGATGCCGTAGTCGCGGATCTGGAGGTAACGAGGTCTGTCCACCAATGCACCCTCCACGAGCGTCACAAATGTCAGGCTTCAGCCGCTGAGCCGTCGCCTGCTAGGGTACGGGTTGGGCGCGGAGCGCGCCAGGGCAGCAGTCTCCCACTCGCCATGCGGCGGGCCCGGTTTCTCCAAGCCGGCAGCGGTGCGGACAGTGGCGGGGCGACCAGGCGGACGATGCCCTGCGCAAGTCCCGCCGCGCCCGACCACCGGGGCCTCTACAGGGGCGAAGCCTTCGTTGGCGGGGTTGCCACCAGTTGCTCGTAAGACGCGCTAAAGCGAGCGCTGATGAACTTGAATGAATGGGCGACGCTACAGGGCATTCACCCGGTGACCGCACACCGGTGGTTCTGAGATGGCAAGCTGCAGTGGCGGCGCGCCGCCACCAGAGGTGACGAACAGTTGTTTGTACGATGCGCTATGATATGCAGCAAACAACTTCAGGGAGGCGAGCCAAACAGCCAAGACCTCCGTGACTGGCCGGGTGATGCCAGTTGTGGCTCAGTTGGAGCCACGGCCCCGTTCGTTCCCGGGCCGTCCTCGGACGGTACAGGCGGCGGTTCAGATGCTCGGTTGACCGGGCACCGGAGGAGTGGACGTAAGACAGCGCTTCGGCGCGGGCGGTCCGCGGTGAGGCCAGAACCCGTAAGGGAACCCCGAGCAGGGGTGCCACCAGCAGTGGGCTCACTAGAGTTCACTCTGTGGCAACGGGTCACATCCCCATACCCGACCGTGGTCGCAGTGGTGAAGGCCCAGTACAACCCGATGCCGAAGGAGACGTGGTCGGCCAGGGAGAAGAGCAGGGCCCCGATCACGATGGCCAGCAGGGCGAGGGCCAGCAGCACGGCGGCCTGGGTGCCGCTCAGGCGATGCACCAAGCGGGTGAGGAACAGCGGCACCGAATCAACCTATCAGGCCCCACGCCCGGGCTTCAAGAGCGGCGGTATAGCAATTCGGGCATCCCACCCCCCAGGCCTTCCTGGCCGAGCGGCTCGACCCACCCTGGGCGGGCTCTCGCCAGCGCGGCCGAACACGAATCCAAGCCGCCATCGGCATCGGGCCGGCCCCCCCAGGGGCGGTCGTCGGCCCGGTGCGACCGTGCGGGCCATCTCCCGTCACCTCTACCATGAGTTGGTGATAGCAATTGACAAGGACGCCCTTCTGGGTGGGGATGTCCGTTCCCTGGCCCGCGCGATCTCCCTGATTGAGAGGGGCGGTGATGGCATCGGGGGGCTTCTGGATCAGCTGTGGCAGGCGCGCCCGGACAGGGGGAGGCAGGCCTCTCAGGTGGTCGGT
>Ga0209012_1004041_pt1 | contig 10336 bp, 6 predicted proteins | sample RS3BMetagenome_FD_184735 | JGI IMG/M metagenome (GOLD analysis project Ga0209012, IMG submission 184735) | Ferric oxide microbial mat and aquatic microbial communities from Rainbow Spring, Yellowstone National Park, USA - RS3B (SPAdes) (version 3) ...
CTCGCGCCGCGACCGATGCTGTCGTGAGCCGAGAGCAGCTCGAACGCACAGTGGGGAAAGGGGGCAGTGTGTTCGAAACTCGATGTTGTCGCCGGTTATCGCCGTCGCGGTCACGCCGACGTGCACCGCCTCACGCGGCTGCGCTCAAACCACGGGGGCGAGCGAAATCGAGGTTTAGCTCAGACCCTCGCCAGCCCTGCGGACTGGCGACGTCGGAGTGACGTGGCGCGCCTTCGGCGCGCACTTCGCTTTTCAGCGAAGTCTCGCGTGGGGAGCTAACCGCTCCCTCTCCCGCGCTGCGCGCCGGAGGCCTCGCCCTGTCTTGCTGACGCAAACGACTTCGCTTCGCGAAGTCGCGGAGGAGACTCTCTTCTCTGTCGTGCGCAGCACGATTCGCCGAAGGCGATGCCGGGGAGGCTCGTTGCGTAGCGAGCGGAGCAACGAGGGGGGCGCAGTTCCCACGAGACCGTCCCTCCGTCGTCGTCGGGCAAAGCCCGACGAGGGACGGAGCAAATCAGCGAGCACGATTCTCGTTCGAGAATCGTGCTCGCGAACGGAGGTCGTCGTACCCGAGCGGCACCACGATGCTGCCCGAGGCGTGCAGAGGCTCCGCCGGTTCGAGGCCAGCCGCTCACCGCCCGACGGGCGCATGCGCGGACGTGGCGACCGCCGAAGCCGCGTGGTGGCCCTCGCGCGGCGTCCCCAGCCGAAACGCCGTGTGCACCGCGTAGACCGCCGCTGCGCCGACGAGCAGCACCAGCACGAACTCGCGCACGCTCTGCCGTGGAGGCCGCGTGCACAGCGGCTCAGCCGGCATCCGGTAAACACACGCGCCCATGGGTAGCCGTGAAGCAGCAATCGCGCCGCCGCCGCGGTGCGCCGGCGCGGCGCGATTGCTCGTGCTCCCGGGAGGTGGCCGTGCCGATGCCCTCGACCAGCCCGACCGCAATCGAGCCGGCTACTGCGGCGGGCGGCCCGTGCCCGTCATCGTGGGCCCGGGCTGCCACTGGAAGTTGTCGACCAGCACGCTCGAGTCCCAGTTGGCGTCGCCCGTGTCCCAGATGATGAACTGAAGCGTGATGGTCTCGGCCTGCTGGACCGGCGCCTTGGTCGTCAGCCATCCCGTCGCCCCGCCGCCCGTGCTCTGCGCGCCGCAGTAGCTCCCGAGGTCGTAGAAGCCGGTGTTCATCAGCTCGTTGGGGCCGCCGGCGCAGGCGGCCGTGCCGGGCGTGCCGCCGGCGCAGCCGGTCTGCGTGTTGGGCGTGCACCGGTCGAAGAAGCCGTTGTTGACGCTGACGGGGTTGCCCTTCGCGTCGAACGAGATGTTCAGGTCGCCGCCATTGCCCGGGTAGGCGGCCGACTGCAGCCACGCGACGAACGAGTCGTTGAAGTTCGTGCACACGTACTCGGGCCACTCGCCCGAGTAGAAGTCGAAGTCGAACTGCAAGCCCTGCGCGTTGGCGGGGACCAGGAGCTTGAGCGTGACGCCGATGACGTCGTGCACGTCGCTCGCGTTCATGCAGCCGGCGGCGGGCTTGGGGTAGCCGGGAGGCGCGGTCCCGGTGTTGGTCATCGGCATCTGCGGCCCCTTGAAGCACGGCGGCCCTCCGAGCATCGGATCGCAGCTGCCCGAGGTGCCGTTGCTGTCGTCCCACTCGCGCGCGTAGCCGGAGCTGAGCACGCCGAGGCGCGAGCCCTCGCGCGGCTTGATGACGCTGCCGAACGACGCCAGGATGCCGTGCTGGCCGTCATTCGGGTTTGCGGTGCTGTTGTACCCCTGCGTGTACGCGACCGAGACGATGCCCCACTTGGTCGCGGTGCCGCCTTGCCACGGCACCGTGGCCGAGTCCTGGCAGATGCCGAGGGCGTTCGCGAAGTCGTGCGCGGTACCCTGCATGGCGAGCGCCTGATCGCACACGGTGACGTTGTCGACCTTGCCGTCGCCGTCGTCGTCGCAGCCGTTGTTCGGGATGTCGTAGTTGGCGGGGTTGGGGTTGCAGCCGCCGCCCCCGTTGCTGCCGCTGCTGCTGCCCGACAGGCTGCCGGAGCTGCTGCCGCCGCTGCCGCCGCTGCTCGCGCCGTTTCCGCCGCTGCTGCTCCCTCCGGGATCGGCGAAACCGTGCGAGGTGGCCGCCCCACTGCAGCCGAGCGCGAGCGCCGCGCCGCCGGCGAAAAGCACAAGTCCCCCGACGATGGAGTTTCGCATGCGTCAACGCAACCACAGGCGCTGCATCCTTCACGTCTCAATGAGGCCACTGCGCGAGATTCTCGCCGCCGTGGGCGAAGAATTTCATGCACTTGGTCAAGCCCGAAGCGAGGCCCGCGGCGGCGAAACGGACGTCGATCGGGCCAAACCGGCCTTCGGCGTCAGGCGGCGTCCCTTCTGGTGTCGGCCGCGTCCGGGGGTCGAGCTCCCGAGTGCCCTTTTGCATCGGGTGCGGGCCCGAGGCCGTCGGACCGCGGACGTGAGCAGAAGCGCGACGACCCGATGCAATCGCCCACGGGGCTCGTGCAATCGGCCACGGTCCAGGGCGATGAGGCAAGCGAGCCTCTCCATGCCGCCGAGGGCCTGATCCCGTCGGTCATGCTCGTGGGCGAACCGGAGAAGCCCCTCTTGCTTCTGGCCCGGGACCTCGACTCATGGCCTGCCGCCGGCATCCCGTTCGCCGAGGCCGTGGTGCGACAGACGACGGGGCACGGCCGACTGCATCGGTCCGTGGGCGTCTCGCCGACCGGACGCCTCCTGTCGGCTGCGGGCGTCCGCCTGGCTCGGAAGGGACGTTTCATCTCGCCGAACGGACTTTTCTCGTCGCCGAAGTCCGTTTTGGCCCCGGCCAGACCAGGTTTGCGCACCCCAGACGATGTCTGGGCTCCCTTCACGGCAGGTTGGTCAGTGTCTCCGCGACGATCGGTGCGAACCGCCTGTCACTGCAGGTAGTCGCGGTCGCGCAGCTTCTTGGGGATGTACTCCTCGGTGATGAACGAGATGCTCTTCGTGAGGAAGCCGTCGACTTCCATCTTGAAGCCGTTGTCGAGCAGCGCCTGGATCTCGCGCTGCCACTTCTTGTCCTTGAACCAGGGGTAGGCCTTCATCTGCTCGGCGCGCGTGACGTCCTCGGCCTTGAGCTTGATCTTCACGGCCGGCGTCAGCTTGAACTTGTCGTAGTCGTGGGAGCTCATGCCGAGGAAGCGCACCCCCGGCACCGCCATGCGCATCGACTCGTAGGCGAGGTTGATGCTCCCCTGCTTGAGCACCGAGTAGATGTAGAGCCCCCAGGGGTCGTTATCGACCAGCACGTAGATGGGGAGCTTCAGCTCCTGCGACATGCGCTGGAGCAGCCGGCGCGCGCCGCGCGTGGCCTGGCCGCCGCTCTCCATCAGGATGCAGTTGTGCTTCTTCCAGAACCTGTCCTCGTTGAGCCGGTTGAAGACGGCGTTCTTCTCGACGAAGAGGATGAACTCGGCCTTGCAATCGAGGAACTTGATGACGTCGGGCTCGCAGATGCTCGGGATGCTCCAGCCGCCGCTGCCCATGCGGGTCAGGTCGATGCGGTCGCCGGCGTCCTCGAGCACCATGTTGCCGACGACGCTTCCTCTCTTCGTCGCGAACAGGTGCAGCTCTTCGCGAAGGGCGTCGATGCCGACCTCGAGGTCCTCGATGATGGGATCGCTCTCGCTCTGCTCCTCGAAGGTGTTCTCCGACGAGTGCGGGAGCGTGTGCTTCGACATGTAATACATCTGACGGATGCTGATGGTCTTGCCCTCGTCGATGAGCGTCTTGCAGCCCTTGGCGACCAGCATCGTCTGCATGAACTTGCGCACCATGGCGGTGTTGAAGAACTCGCGTGACTGGGTGCGGTCGCCCAGCTCGATGATCTTCTTCTTCTCGTTGAACGAGACGTTCGACAGCGTGCGCGTGCGGATCTCGAGGGCGGGGTTGCTCCCCTTGCTGACTTCCGTGAGCACCTGACGCGCGAGCTTCTCGATCTTCGTGAGCGTCTGCGCGTCGCGCTCCGTCTTCCTGGCTGCGGCGGAGGTCTTCTTGCTGGCCATGGCGGGAGGATCCTCTCAATCGACGAGGTTGAGCTGCTGGCCCTTGCCGGCCTTCGCCTTGCGCGCGCCCTTCGCGGGCGACGGAGGCGTGCCCTTGCCCGCGGCGGAGGGCCTGGGCGCGCGCTTGCCCTTGGGGGCCGGAGCGATCGCTTCGCCTGCGCCGCCGTCCTCGTCGGCGGGCGGACGGGTGCTGGGGGCAGCGGGCGGCGTGCTGTCCTTGCCGTCGCCGTCGCCGCCGCCGTCGTCGGCGAAGCGCACGAAGCTCGGCAGCGCCTTGTAGAAGGGCTTCTCGGCCTTGTCCTTCTCGACGCCGAGGATGTCCGCGATCGACTGCGCCACCTCCGGGATGTACTTCTCGAAGAGGCTCCTGCGCATGCTCTCGCGCTGAGCGTGCGCGCGGGCGCGAAGGTGGGCGGCGAGCTTTCTCCCGCACTCCTGCAGCGCGAGCTTCATCTCGTCGAGCAGCTCGTCGTAGTGGGCGACCGCCTCCTTGGCCTCGCTCGTGAAGGGCACCCACACGCTCGCCAGGTGCACGACGATGGCCATCGGCGCGACGGGCAGGCTCCCTTTGGGCTGCTGCAGCTCGTAGCCGCGCCAGTTGAGCTGGTAGACGCTCTCGCTGATCGCGCAGGCCTTGGGCTGATACTGGAGGGGCACGCGGTTGGCGAGGCGCATGATCTCCGCCGGCTCGTCCGCGGGCAGGTCCCCGCCGTAGGCGAGCGCCACCTCCACGACGAACGGGTTGCCGCGGTAGACCTTGGGCGGACGCGTGGACGACACGTAGAAGTCGGCGCGCGAGAAGCGGCGCTTCAGGCCCTCGATGAGCAGCTGCTCGCCGATCGGCACGATGGCCGTCGCCGGCGGCGCCATCACCCTCACCTCGCCGAGCGCCTTGTGCAGCCGCTCGAGATCCTCGCCGTGCAGCTTCTCGGCGGGCATGCGCGGGCTCACCTTGGCCTTCTCGCAGATTTCCTGCGCGACCGCGGGCGACACGCGCGAGAAGTCGTCCACGAGCACCTGCTTCACGCTCTTGGCGCCCGAGTCCTGCATCATCATCTGCAGCATCCCGAGCTCGACGCCGTGCGGGTGCGGCTTGATCTCCTGCGCCTCGCGCGGAAGCTCGCTCGTCACGCGCGGGAACTCGAAGCGTTCGCCCTTGGGCGACACCCACGTGAGCGCCAGGTGCGGGTTGGCGACGACCGTCTGCTCCAGGTACTCCTGCACGCCGGTGCGCCCGCCGCGGTAGGCCGCCACGAGCTCGATCTCGACGCGCGTGCCGTGCTCCTTGTCCCAGTCGACGGTGTCTTCCTTCACCACGTCGGGCTGGTTGTGCTTGGTGTCGATGCGAAGATCGATCTTGAACGCCGGGCGGCCCTTGCCCGTCTTGCTGGTGATGACGACCGGCTTGCCCGTCGTCAGCTGGCCGTACAGGCCCGCCGCGCTGATGCCGATGCCCTGCTGGCCGCGCGACTGCTTGAGGCGGTGGAACTTCGACCCGTAGAGCAGCTTGGCGAAGATCTTCGGGATCTGCGGCTTGACGATGCCGGGCCCGTTGTCCTCGATGGCGACGCGGAAGCGGCTCGGCTGGTTGGCCGACGTCGCCGGCGCCACCTCGGTGATCTCGACGAGGATCTCCGGCAGGATGCCCGCCTCCTCGCAGGCGTCGAGCGAGTTGTCGACGGCCTCCTTGACGGTCGTCAGCAGCGCCTTGGCCGGGTTGTCGAACCCGAGCAGGTGGCGGTTCTTCGTGAAGAACTCGCTCACCGAGATCTCGCGCTGGCGCGAGGCCATCGTCTCGGCCGTGGCGCGACGCTTGGGTGCCTCTTGAGTCACGGGGCTGAGCGCTAGCTGGTCGGGTGAACGGGTGTCAAGCACGGCAGCCTGCCTCCGTGGAGCGGTTCGATGGGACCTCGGCCCCATCGGCTCACGAGTAGCCACGGCGCACGAGGCGGGGCCAAGTTCTCGGCGAACGCGCGGCTCACGACGGCTCGGCCCGCACCCGCGCCCCGGGCATGAACAGGACGAACGACGCCGCGGCGGCGACCCGAAGCGCGCCGGGCGTGACGCCCACCCAGCGCCCGGCCCGTCGAAACGTCGGCGGCGACGTCGACGCGGCCGTCGGGCTATCGTCGCCGGGCTTGATCCGCGGCGCGCGCACGGTCCTCGTGCTCCTCACGGGGCTCAACCTCCTCAACTACCTCGACCGCCAGGTGCTGTCGGCGGTGCTGGGGAGCGTGCAGGGCGAGCTGCACCTGTCGAACTCCCTCGGCGGGACGCTCGGGCTCGTCTTTCTCGCCGGCTACTTCGTCACGAGCCCCCTGTTCGGCACGTGGGCCGACCGCGTCGGCGCGGGCGGACGCCAGCGCCTCATCGCGCTCGGCATCGGCGTGTGGAGCGCGGCGACGGTGGCCACGGGGCTCGCCCAGTCCGCGGCGGCGCTCGTCGCGGCGCGCGCCTTCGTCGGCGTGGGCGAGGCGAGCTACGCGACCATCGCCCCGACGCTCATCGACGACTTCGCCCCGACCAGCCGCAAGGGGCGATGGCTGGCCATCTTCTACGCCGCCATCCCGGTGGGGTCGGCCCTCGGCTACATCGCCGGCGGGCAGGTCCTGCACGCGACGCACAGCTGGCGCGCGGCGTTCTTCGTGGCGGGGGGCCCGGGGCTGCTCCTGGCGCTGCTCTGCCTCCTCGTCGCGGAGCCGGAGCGGCACGTCGAGCACGCCCGCCCGGAGGTGCTCGGCGTCGCCCGCGAGCTCGCCGCCATCCCGCTCTACCGCACGGTCGTCCTCGGCTACTGCGCGTACACCTTCGCTCTCGGCGGCTTCGCGTACTGGGCGCCGACGTACCTGCACCACCGCTACGGGATCGAGCAGGGCAAGGCGAGCTTCTGGTTCGGCATCGTCACGGTGGCCGGCGGCGCGGTCGGCACGCTCGCCGGCGGCTGGATCGGCGACCGGCTGACGGGCGGGGCGAAGGACGACGCAGCGGCGGCGCGCGGCAACCTTCGCGTCTGCGCGTGGTCGGCGGGGCTGGGGGCGCCGCTTGCGGCGGCGGCCATCGCCGCGGCCACGGCAAAGGGCTTTTATTCCGTGCTCTTCCCGTGCGAGATCGCACTCTTCCTCTCGACCGGCCCGGTCAACGTCGCCATCCTGCGCAGCGTGCCGTCCGGGCTGCGCGCGAGCGCGATGGCCCTCAGCATCTTCGCGATCCACGCGCTCGGCGACTTCTGGTCGCCGCTCCTCATCGGCGTCGTGGCCGATCGCGCGCCGATGCAGTGGGCCATGGCCGCCGGACCCTTCGCTTTCGCGCTGGCCGCGCTCATCTGGTTTCGGGGGCGTGCTTCCGCCCGGTTGACCTGAGCCATAACGGTGCGCTACGAGCGAACGACTTTTGCGCGCCGCGCAACGAGTCCCTCTCGTCGCAGGCGCACTTCCGATGCGAAACGCACGCTTGCTCGCCGCACTGGTCGCAGTGCTCTTCGCGCTGCTCTGCGTCCGGACGGCGCAGGCAGCGGGCGCGCACGGACGTGTGCCCGCCGCCGGCCAGGGCCCGCGCCCCCCGGCTCCGCGGGCCGCTCCTTCCGGCGCCCCCTCCCCCGCCCCTTCGGGCTCCGCCTCCGGAGCGCCGCCGACCGCCCCTGCCCCCTCCGGGGCCCCCGCGTCTCCGGGCGCCGCCGGCCCCGACGAGCCGCCCATCCGCCTGCCGCCCACGGCCGCCGAGCAGGCGCAGGGCCTGCCCATCGCCAAGATCGAGATCGTCGGCAACCGCCGGGTCGGGCGTGAGGACGTCCTCTCCTACCTGCGCGAGAAGCCGGGCCACCTCTTCACCGTCGAGAACATGACGGCCGACGTGCGCGCCCTGTGGGACTCGGGGTTCTTCGAGGACATCCAGGTCGACCTGACGACCAACGCCCGCGGGGAGGTGGTGCTGCGCTTCATCTTGCGCGAGCGGCCGAACATCAAGGAGATCGTCTACGAGGGCAACGACGAGATCGACAACGACAAGCTGAACGAGGCGGTCGAGATCAAGCCCAACACGATCCTCAGCGTGCCGGCGGTGCGCCGCAGCGTGCAGAAGATCAAGGACGCGTACGCCGAGAAGGGCTACTTCCTCGCCGACGTCACCTTCGAGGTCCAGCCGCAGCGCGAGAACGAGGTCGTCGTCAAGTTCAAGATCGTCGAGCACCAGCCGGTGACGGTGCGGCGCATCACGTTCATCGGCAACGATCACGTGCCGGACTCCGAGCTGCGCGACTCGATCCAGACGGGCAACGGCGGCTTCTTCTCGTTCGGGTCGGGCGGGCCCTACCGGCAGGACATCTTCGAGCGCGACGTCCTGATGCTGAGCGCCCTGTATTACGACAAGGGCTACCTCAGCGTGCAGATCGGCACGCCGCGCGTGATGCTCACCCCCGACCGCGAGGGGATCGACATCTCGATCGTCATCCACGAGGGGCCCCGCTACAAGATCCGCCAGCTTCGCATCTACGAGCGCGACAACGAGGGGCGCGAGGTCGAGCCGCTCGGCGGGCGCCGCGCGCTGCGCGAGATGATCCACGCGCAGTCGGGCGACTACTTCAACCGCGCGCAGGTCATCAAGGACCTGCAATCGGTCAAGACGCTGTACCGCGACGCCGGCTACGCCAACGTGGAGGCGGAGCCCGAGACCGAGCTCGATCCGGTGCACTCGGAGGTCGACATCGTCGTGCCCATCAAGCGCGGGCCGCCGGTGCACATCGAGCGCATCGAGATCAAGGGCAACACCAAGACGCGCGACAAGGTGATCCGGCGCGAGCTCGAGATCGAGGAGGGGCAGCTCTTCAGCGAGACCGGGATCGAGAACAGCAAGCGGCGCGTGACGGCGCTCGGCTACTTCGACCGCGTCGACATCTCGACCGAGCAGGGCTCGGCGCCCGACAAGGTGATCATCAACATCGAGGTGACCGAGAAGCCGACCGGCACCTTCCAGGTGGGCGCGGGCTTCAGCTCGATCGAGAGCTTCATCGCCACCGCGCAGGTCCAGCAGGCGAACCTGTTCGGCAACGGCCAGGCGCTGGCGCTGCAGGCGCAGGTCTCGGCGCTGCGGCAGCTCGTCACGTTGCGCTTCTTCGAGCCGTACCTCTTCGACACGCTGTGGAACGCGAGCACGGAGCTCTACGACACGCTGTTCATCTTCCCCGACTTCGCGCGGCGCAGCGTCGGCGGCAGCGTCACCCTCGGCTACGCGCTCATCAACCCGTGGCTGCGCCTAAGCGTGACCGGCACGCTCGAGTGGGACTCGGTCGACACGTCGCCCGCCAGCACGCTGTTCTTCGGCGGCGCCTACACCGCGCCGGGCTTCATCAACATCTTCCAGCAGCTGCCGCTCGCGAACCTGTTCAACTCGGGACGCGTCGTGTCGCTCCGGCCGACGTTGACCTACGACACCCGCGACAACCGCCTCTTTCCGACGTCGGGCGTGTTCCTCCAGGGCTCGACGGAGTTCGCGACGTCGCTCCTCGGCAGCGAGTTCAACTACCTGCGCCACCACTTCACGGGGCGCTTCTACTACTACCTGGGCGGCGGCATCGGGCTGCCCGGGTCGGGCTTCGTCATCAAGCTGAACACCGACGTCGGTCTCATCACGAGCCCGGACGCCGGCGGGGTGCCGATCTTCCAGCGCTACTTCCTCGGCGGCATCCTCGACATCCGCGGGTTCTACTTCCGCAGCATCGGTCCGCGTCTGCCGCTGCAGTCCTCGCTCGACCCGAACTCGGCGGCCATCACCGACGGCGCCGACATCGGCGGCAACCTCGAGGCGTACGAGAACCTGGAGCTCGAGTTCCCGATCATCGACAAGGTGGGCATCCGCGGCGTCGTGTTCTTCGACGCCGGCAACGCGTGGAACACGGAGAGCCAGTACTGCCAGACGACGCCGGCGCCGCAGTTCGACGCGGTCGTGCAGCCTTGCTTCTCGTTCCCCAACAGCCTGGGGCTGCTGCGGACGTCGACGGGCTTCGGCATCCGGTGGTTCTCCCCGATGGGCCCTCTGCGCTTCGAGTGGGGCTTCCCGATCATGCCGCTGCCGTTCGAGAACCACAGCGACTTCGAGTTCACGATCGGCAATTTCTTCTGAGTTCCCCACCGGCGAGGCAGACCCGTGCAGCACGAAACGGGCGCGGCTAAGCCTGTGTGCGGTGATCGCAATGAGGACGGCCCCGCATTGGTGCAGGCAGCCCGTTTCTGAGTTTGTCCCGGAGCCTTGCGAGCACCCCGCATTGTCGCGAGGAGCCGTGAGGCTCCGA
>Ga0209012_1004051_pt1 | contig 10309 bp, 12 predicted proteins | sample RS3BMetagenome_FD_184735 | JGI IMG/M metagenome (GOLD analysis project Ga0209012, IMG submission 184735) | Ferric oxide microbial mat and aquatic microbial communities from Rainbow Spring, Yellowstone National Park, USA - RS3B (SPAdes) (version 3) ...
TAGGTTAATTAGGTTGGGTTAAGGGCGTTAGCCCTTATACAGCGAACTAATCGGGAATGGGAGTTAGGCAATACCCCAGTGGGGTATTGCCGTCAGATTGTAGAAACTTACCTTGAGTGGAAGAAGATGGAGGAAACTAAATTTTGCAGATGGAAACAAAGCGTTAGGCAATACCCCAGTGGGGTATTGCCGTCAAATATGCAAGGCTAAGAAAGGCCAAAGGAAACTAAAACTGGGGTTAAGGGGCGGAGCCTCTTATACTAGAAGAGAAGTAAGAATAGAACTCTAATGAAAAATGTTCTATGTTTAGGAATAAAGAGGAGGTTAGTTAGGTTATGCTAGGCTATGCCATGCTAGGTAAGCTAGGTAAGTCAGGCAAGACTGGCAAAGCAAGACCGCTAGACAAGTTAGGTAAGCAAGACTGGGATGCCAGACAAACCGGGGTTAAGGGGCGGAGCCCCTTATACTTTGTATTTAGAAAGCTCCGGAGCTTAGGCGCTGTGTAGGGCATGGAGACATAGAACTCTAATGAAAAACGTTCTATGTAAATTCTTAAAAGAGAGAAGAGTAGAGACTAAAGAGAGGAGTAGTAAGGATTAGCGCAGTTGTATTTTTAGTAAGAGAGTTTAGAATTATATAGAGGTTAGAAGGGTTAGTTGCTAGTAAGGTAAAATAGGACCGTGGAACTGAGGTGGTTAGTTAAGCTATAGGACCGTGTAAAATGGTTAAAAGGGTTAGAAAGGACCCTGGAAAAGTTAAAGTGGTGGTTTACTAAAAAGCTGCTTAGAAGCAGAATAATAGAAGTACTTAGAGCTGAAGAGCAGGATTAGAGCTGAAAAGCAGAGAGTAAGCAAAGATAGAGTTTAGGAGCAGAGAAGAGAGTAAGTAGTAAGCAGTGCAGATTAAGCAAAAAGTAGAGTAAGGAAGAATAAGAAAAGCTAGTTAGAAAGAAGCGAAGCAAAGATAATAGTAAAGCAAAAGAAGTGTTTGTTAGGTAGACAGAAAGCAAGGCTGCTAGAGTATAAGTTAGTAAAAGCTGCTTAGTAAGAAAGGAAGCAAATTAGTAGAAAAGAAGAGAGTTTGAAGTTAAAGCAGCAGAAAAGAAGAGTATGGCAAAGTGAAAGTTAGAGAGAATAGTTAGAGTAAGCAAAGAAAGTAGAGGTGTTTGTTAGAAAGAAAAAGTCGCAGTTAGAGAGTCTGGCGATAAGCCAGAAATCGAGAGAGGGGTATAGAATTTTGTTTAGTAAGTAAAAATTAGAGAATGGGGGGAATATAGATGAAATCCGTACGCTCGAACGCCTATTATTTGCCTATTAAACGCTTATTCTACCATTATAGAACGCCTATTATATATGCATATTTATTTTAGCATATGTTAGCGTAACAATACTTCTCCATTTATATTCTTATGAATAAATTTATATTATTACTAACTAAAAAAGATTGAAAAATACTGTAGGGGGTTTTTAAATAGCTATATTTCTGAAGAAGTATGTCTGATAATCAACACTCTTCAATAAATCCTAATACAAATGAAAATAAAGTAGTAATTACTAATGAAGATCAAAATAAGATGATAAGTGACAATAATTCTCAGTCTTCTACAGTAAATAACAATTCTAATGAAAAGAAATCGAGAAAGAGTAAGAAAGATGAAAACGTATTATACTTAACTATTGAGGAAGAAGATGAACCAGTTCATATTAAGATTAAACGATTAATCCCCAAGTTAATTGATGAATATGTAAATACTTATAAGAAGCCTATAAGGAGGTCAAAACTGCAGGACTTGGTTTTTTCATATGATGATAAATTGGCAAAGTTTTATGAGGAGCAGAAGGAGGCTGCTGTAGCGGTTTTCAGCTTCGCCCTGACAAAATTAGTCAGGGAAAAGAAGATAGTAAAAGTGAAGGATCCAGATAAAAAGAGGCCTACTTATTTCATTCTGCCTAAACATGTAGAAATGTTCAAGAGAGAGGAGTAATTTCTGTCGTAGAGCCGTCAGTATAAGTCACTATAATTTTCTTTTCCTTAGGCACTAATGCAACGATACTGTCCTTTCTAATAATCAGAGCCCTTAATTCGAATTTAGGTATCTGATACTTCTTCCCGTCGATCTCTAGAGCACCCTCTTCTTTGTATATCCTTACTACCCTACCCTGGAGCTGCAGTTCTATTACTCCGTCTTTTTGTAAACTCCCCAGTTTACTGTTAGTTACATTATTAGCAGCAGCTCCCTGGGCTGCAGTTATTACTTTATTTTCTGCTTTACTTTCGGTAACCTGGATCTGCCGATCATTAGTAAACTCCCCAGTTTCCTCAGGTTTCGAATTAACTCTCTCTTTTACCTTTACGTGGAAAACTTTGACTTTCTGTTTATATTCTGTAGAAATATTAGTGTCCGCCATAAATTCGTCGTAGATCTTCTTCAGTTTCTCGAAAGCATTTTCATCAGTGTATAGTCTAATCTCTTTAAAGAGATCAGTAATGTTAAGGTACTTCAACATGTTACGTTTTACCTGCTCCGGGTGTGTGCTGAGTTCGTTAGGTGACTCTATCTCTACAGCTATTGCTTCGTCATATCTAGGCCTCAATGTCTCGCGGTCGTAAGGAAACGCTACGAAATCTGGTCTTACATCGCCTTGCTGTTTACCTGCCGCGATAACTAAACCTTCCTTGTATATGTCCCTTATCACTTTTAACGCCACTTTCTTCCCTTCTTCGTTCTCTACTATTCCACGTAACGGAAACACTCCCTTACCGTAAAAGATCACTTTCTTCCCCCTGATCTTCTCGACTGTAATATAACCATGGGCCTCCAATTTGTTGACAGTGTCTTCTACTTTCTCTCTATCAACTCCTAGTTTCCTAACCAAGTCGACCAGAGCTACACAGTGGTCCTTTAGTTCCGATTGCCTACCCTTCTTATCAGTTTCGCATTTACTCGTGAAAGTCTCATATAGGACTAACTTCCCCAACACCTCCGGCTTCTCTTCCACGTATTTCAGGATTGGATTTACCAGTTCTATAACGTCGTGTTCCTCAGCAACGCCAGACACATATTTGGCCATTCTTTCCAGGATCCTCTTCTCGGCGTCCTTATCCTTCTTAAAGTCCTCATAGTCTATTTTGATTGCTAAAGGAGTGGCAATCTCGTCTTTCCTTTTAGTGACAATCAGGACTGCCTCACCTACTCCCTGTTCAGGGAGTACCTTGTTAAGTTCTGAGGAAAACGTCGGGTACGTTTCCGAAAATGTCTTAGCATCGTCCCCTGCTATCTGTAGCAGCAACTTAACGCCAGTGTTGTTGAGGATTGACTTCAGTAAGTCTCTGTTTACCTGTCCAGTATGCTGGTGTGCTAAAACTAAATGTAACCCCATCTTCCTTGCTTCTGTTAACACTACATCTATCAAACTGAAGTCTGCTACGTTCTCGAATTCGTCTATGAACGTTACTATAGGTGTTCTCTCAAGGTCTAAATTATACCTCATGAGAACGTAGTACCAGATCTTGAACAACCAGGCAGCCATTATTGTAAAGCTAACATCTTTGGTTACTGCTGCTTCAGCCGCATTTATTATTATTACGTTACCTTTACCGAAAAGTTGGTTATCATCTATTATATTCCTACTAAATATTTTTCTTAATAACCCGTTAGTGGCTATCATTTCTATCCTGCTGAGTGCAGAAATGAAAGTTGTCTCGTCGAGCTCTTGAAATTGTTCTAACTTCTCTTGCCACTCCTCGCTTTGGATCGGAAGATCTATAGTCCCCTTCCTTAACCCCAGAATTACTCTGTATAAATCGTAAAATGTGGGTTCTGAAGTCTTCTGGTATAACAACTGCAATGCAGACTGAATTACGTATTTCACATATACAGCACCTTCCTTCAGTACGAATAACCTGTTGAATATTTCCATAGTGTTCCCGAACCCTATCAGCTTTGCTTGCTCAATGTTAGGCAACTTAGGAAGTGCTAGCGGGTTTATTGCTACAGGTGCGTCGATGGGATGGAAATAGAAAAGTTGCTTTTCAGGATCAAATTTATCAGTCTTATATGTTGCAAAGAAGCTAAGCAGCTCTCTAGCTACATCTCCGTGAGGATCCATTAGTACAATTATTGCATCTGGGTTCGTCTCCTTTATCCTCTTTATCAATATTCTCATAGTACTTGTTTTCCCTGCACCAGTTTTCCCAATAATATATGCATGGCGGTAGAAGTCCTCAAGTTCAAGTCTAACCTCTTTTCCAGATAGGACCGTTTGCCCTATCCTAAAACTAGTGGCACCAGTTCTTTGTGGTACTATGTCTGGTAGCAGTGCTCCAGTAGCTATTTTTATAGATAGAACTCCAGGCTTAGGTATAACCGCTATCCTTCCTATTTTTTCTTCATCTGTCCATATCCACCTCTTATACTTAAGGCTCCAGAACCTGGGTATAGTAGGTTGCTCATCGCTCCAGTCTTTAGTCTTCTTTATCTCTAGCCTAAGCTTCTTTGACCTTGTAAGAATATACTGCCTTAACTCGTTAGAAAGCAGTTTTATTCTATCTTTAGTATCGGACAATATGAATGGTTGAATATAGTACAGATTATCTTTTGCATAACTTTCCAGTTTAGACGCTAGAACTTCCCTTTGCCTCTTACCTATAACACTCTGATTCCTCTTTAATTTGTCGCTATATTTAAGGAATATTTCGTTGAGGCGCGGTTCAAGTATTATCCAAATCCTCAATTGTTCATTTTCTTGAAGTTTAGTTAGGACATTTGTGAAATCGTTTACTTCTATACCCCAATAGAAGTCCTTCTCGTTCTTCAATAAGACCTTACCTACAAATTTAGGATTCTTCAGCTCTGGATCCTCTTTTATAGCGAAATATTGCCTAAGTACCTCAAGTTGTGCTGGAGTTTTAGCATAGATGTGAAGGAAGTCCTTATCTTTCGAGTATATTATCTCAAACACATGGCCGAGGCTGTTCAATACATTTACGTTCTCATTGACTCTAGGAAACAATTCATATATCTTATAATTTATCCTATTACGGTTGAGTAGTCCCATCAGTAGATAGCTGTTTTTTAAATTCATCTAGCTTCCAGCCATCTATTTCGATAACTCTTATACTCATTCTTATTCGTTCAATTAATGGTGCAAGCAAGACAGATGCATAAATTCTGTGAGTCCCATCACCTCCAACTCCCGTTATAAAGTTCCTATTGCAAGTACAACGATATATGAAGAGCTCCGCGTCGCTGAAATCCGTTGATTTATCTAAAATAAAGCTTATAGCACTTAACAGAGACTTAAGTTTCACGTTTTCACAACTATCAAAATAATCTAAAAATCCGAAAGGAGGTATTTCGTATGGCTGTCGTCTATCACATGGTCTAAATATTAACTTAAATTTCCTGGCTAAGGCCATCCAATCTTCATTCACTATCCATAGAGGTGTTGGAATCGTTATTGTTTTTGTTACTTTATTATAGATTTCAGAATACTTATTCCATTTTAATATAGGATTATCTTCTTTTACAAGCTGTTCTCCTATAAGTTCAGGTACTATTAGATCATATCTAGTATTCTGGTAAAGCAGCTTATTCTGTAACTGTTTTTTCCACCACTTTAATCCTAAGTTATCAAGAAGTGTTTCGAGAGTTTCTTTCATGTTGTCTTTCGGCTCTACGTATTCTTGAGCAGGGCAATGGACGGGCTTATTATTAAGAGAAAGATAGGTAGTGTATTCCTTACATGCATCTTCTAATACTTTATTAATCTGCTCTTTGTTCATAATAGTTCATTAATCCCGAATTTTATATAAGTTTAAAGAAGCCCAGTTTATGGCTCAGCTTTGGCAGTCGTTCCTCATCTCCTCAGTTTCGCCGTACTCTCATCATCGCCCTAAAATTCTCTTTATATAGAAAGTTTTATAAACTTTCACTTTGTCTCTTATAATTTTGAAAAATTGTTAAGTAAGTAGCAAAAGCGCAGTAAGAGTGCAGAAGATACGTGAAAATTTTTGAATAAACTCCCCAGTTAACTGAAGAAAAAATGAAAATGACTTAATGGGCTAGGACCATGACGGCTATTAAGAATATCCAGCCTACAGCGATAACATATCCTAAAAATTTCCTAGCAATCTCAATAAAAGTTAGAATAATGTAAATTGCAGTCAATGGGACTAGCCAGGCAATAATATTAGCGTAAGTACTCGCTAGCGAAGGATCCTGCTTTAGAAGAGTTGATTGTAGAATATTCTGAATAATCCCCACTAACCAGTCATAACCCTGGGCTACATAATTCAGAATTTGTTGAAATAGATTACTAGGAGGAGCTGGGATTTTTTGAATCTGGCTCTGAATCTGTGTCGAATTGATAATACTGTTGTTTGTAGTTGTTGCAGTCACAGTTACTCCTAATACTATTATAACGAATAGAGCTAATAGAGTCCTCATGTTTGCCCAGAATAAAGTATTTTAAAAAGCTATTAGATGATGGATTGGTTTCTGTCATTATTTAACATTATATTAATTATGGGATTCTATGAGGGGTTTCATGGGGTACTTTACTACAAAAGCAGGGAAGTGAAAAAGGAAGGAAGAATAAGCGTGAGAGTTCTAGATATTAATGAAGAAAACGCTATAGCCCTCAACTCATTGTTTTTCAGAAATACCGTAGTATTTCTTTCAGATAAAATAAATGAAAGGATCTTGAGACATGAAGAAGGCCACATTAATCAATTCAATTATATTTATGCTTTTCTGATCCTCGTCGCAGCCGTGATCCCATTGAATATTATAATTATAGTTCCAGCAATATTTATAGCGAAATTGTTGCTCTGGAAGATGGAAAGAGACGCGGACCTTTATGCATATACTAAATATAATATAAAATACGAAAGCGGCGCAGAAAGACCTAAATCTAAAATTGATAGAATAAAAGCTTGGCTCTTTGATACTCATCCACCTGACTGGGTAAGAGAAAAAGAAGAGAAGTATTATGAAAAAAAGAATATCTTGAAACTATTTATTAATGATATAGTTTCTTGAACCTCCTATACTCGACGACGCCTCCGATCAGACTTACGAACCCAATTAACGCTAGAAAATCACTAATATAACTTGAGTCGTTCCCCAACAGAGATGAAAAACTGCTGTCGAAAGTACTAGCTATAGCTCCTCCTAACAGCACTAACCCGGCTATGAAACCTCCGGTAGCTGCTTCATGATTCCCCTTTTTATACTTCGTTACTGGCATCTTCACTGAACTTGCTACTGCTTTTGCCTTACCTTTTATCTTTTGCAGGACTTTCATGCTGCTCACTTCATACTCTTTTTAAAAACCCCTATCTTATGGCAAGGTTAAGAGAGGAGGTAATTGGTTGGTTGTATACGGTCTCAGGGTTAGATGAGAAAAGTTTCCCTATCGGAATAAAGAACGTGAATATGAAAGAATTAGTAGCGATATTTCCGTTACTAATGCTGGCAATTTCTTTCGCTTTCAAGAACATTATGCTCGCGATGGCCTTCATAGCACCAGTATTCTTCTTCGTATTTTATGAAGAGAAGTCAATGGATGAATTTCAGTATGTGTACCACTTCATGAAGTTCTATCTCAACGACTTCCTGGCGCCTAAAGAGAAGAAAGAGAAGACCAAAGAGAAAAATAAGAAAGAGAGCAAGAAGAAAGTAAAATCTTTTGACATAAAGAAGTTTAAGGAGGAAATAATTATAGCAGCTTTCGGCGTATTAGCTCTAATTAACGCTCCAGCACTCGTAGAGACGCTTGATCTAAGGTTCAGTTATCCAGCGACGCTGATTCAAGATTTGATATTTGCAGTTGGGATTGGCATCTCAGTCGGCTTAACGATAGCTAAAATAAGGAAGTAAACTGGGGAGTTTACCAGTAAAATTTTTTCTTTTTTCAGTCTATTTTGATAATATCTACCCTCCTTCGACTTTTCAGCCCTCCAACGGCTTGCGGGTCGTTAAGGTATATCGTTAACTCCATCTGGAATTTCCTATACTTCTTGGCTAATTGGCCAATCTGCTCTGGGTCTTTGACTCTAACTATATATGGCATTATGAATAAATTAATTTCACAGGCTATAAGTTTTAACTCTACGGGAGTTTAACGTAAAATTACCGTGAACTCTAGAGGAGTTCAAAGGAAGAGTTAAAGGAGAAACCGAGGGAAACTAAAGGATAGATAAAAGTTTTAATTATCTCTTTTGTTGAGTGATTAAGTCATTGATACCTTTGATTACTAATTTTCTTAAGATATCGTTAGCTTCAATAGCATATTCTTTAAAGTCTCCTCGAAGATCTGCATTTCCATTTATAATATCCTTCAAATGATTTAACACTGTGTTATGCATTCTTTCAAAATCATTATCATCTGTAATGAAAACGATCTTATCATAAATCCTGCCACGTAATAACAAAAAGAGGTATACAAATATTATCTGGTCATTTCTACTTGGCGTCTTGTTATATCGTTTAGATTTTAAGTTACTTATATATTTACTAATGCCCTCGTAAATTAGTTGATTTTCCTTGATAATGTCATCGTTAAAAAGTAGATTAATATTGTTAAGTATTGTACAGTTCTTTCTGATTGTATTTTCTATGCCAGATATATAGTCGATTAAATCATCAGTTCTTTGGTTTAAAGCTATATGATTCCTAAGAGCTTCAAGATTAGAGTCGATTAATTTACCCTCTAACTCTATAAAGAACCTCTTTGCAAGTATTCGCCTTATTCCTCCTGGTAAGATCTGTCCATTATAGTACTTAGTTAGTATCTGTTCATAGATTTGTTCAAAATTCTTTCTAATATCTTCAAGAACTCGTAGTTTATCTTCTACCCCTAGTTTATCCCAACCCTGTTTAGATAGTATTTTCTCATAAATCACATGGGAGGTTATATTATAAGCGTCGTAAATTATTGTCTCAAATTCCCTTAAATTGATAGGAAGTATAACGCATTGTCCTTTACTTAACGAGTTAATAAAATATTCAACAGCTGGATTTTCATTCAGAATTTCTCTATATATCCATTTTATAAGAATATTGGTATCTAAGAAAAAAGCTTCATTTTGACTCATTTTTAACCACATGAATCTTCGAAAAAAGATAATATCCTAAGGAGTCCTTTGAGGGAATAGGTGTCCTATCGGCAACTAGTGCGTGTAATAATGCTCCGCTTAGCTCAGATATATAAGGGAATACTTCTTTTTTCTTTATATATATCAGTATAGGCATCCCGAAAAATCCTACTAGGAAATTAGTGATGTTGAATACATCTTTAATCCTAGAATCTTTTGTTTTTATGTTAGGATTGGTTATGTTAGTCTTATGTAGTTTTAAGTATACTGTTGTTACGAAGCGTAAATACAACGAATAATAAGTGGTTATTAGGAAATTAGGGTTATCAGAATTTAATACCTCTTTGTAGAACTCCTCTTCATTTTCCTTCAACCCGTCAATAAGTTTTTGTAGCTTGTCCATTGTCATATTAACGTATTCTCCTATGGTTGTATTATTTTCAAGTATAGAGTTGTATAATTCAAAATTCTCCTTTATTTTTTCGACTTCTTTTGACAGTGTTTTTAACTTATCTTCATCTTCAGGGTTTAGGATTAATGCTAGCACACTCTCGTATATTATTAACAAATTCTCCTCATATCGTTTGACTAAATAATCCCGCATCTTCTCTATGTTTGGAACCTTATAATATTCCTCCAAAGGGAAAGAAGGATCAGTTAATGACTTCTCATCATTAATTTTACCTAATAGATTATTGGAAGTCATTTCTATCATGACTCCATTTTTTCTACACGTGCTTTTGGAACGGGTTGGTTGTATATCAATCCACTCCCATAATTCTTGAATACAATGTTATTTATCTTCTTCTTCGAACCTCTTTTTCTCTTCTATCTTCTCTATACCTATGTCATTATAATTTTTCATTATCTCTTCTCTGGTCTCGTCTCCTACTACTTCAAGTAATTCCCTAATTATTCTTCCGTATATGGCTCTTGAGTCATAGAACATCTCAAGTAATACTTCTTCTTTGTCTAGTACTTCAAGTGCTTTCTTAAGTATGACTATCTTCCTAGTTCCAGTGAGTGTATGAAAGTTAGTAACTTGAGGATCCCTTATTCCTCTCTCCTTAAGTCTCCTTACCAATTCCATGATAAATCCGTCTGACATATATACTGCAAATGCTGACACGCTTGAATATTTGTCGTCTACATCACAATTGCACTTACTCATCCTTCTTCACCGATATACCTATACTTCCCTCTTTGGAAA
>Ga0209012_1004060_pt1 | contig 10292 bp, 5 predicted proteins | sample RS3BMetagenome_FD_184735 | JGI IMG/M metagenome (GOLD analysis project Ga0209012, IMG submission 184735) | Ferric oxide microbial mat and aquatic microbial communities from Rainbow Spring, Yellowstone National Park, USA - RS3B (SPAdes) (version 3) ...
ATTTCCCAGCCGAGCATTGGGTGCATATCCGCACCACCAATCCGATCGAAAGTATTTTTTCAACCGTACGGTTACGCCACGACAAGACGCGGAATAATGGCAGTCGGAAGGCCTGCTTGGCGATGGTCTTCAGGCTCTGCCAGAGTGCAGAGAGGGGTTTTCAGAGACTTAATGGCTCGGAATTAATTCCAGATGTATTGGCAGGAATCCAATTCGAAAATGGAGTCAAAAAATCAGCCGCCTGATCGAGCCAATCCACAACATTTGACAGTACCTCTTAGTTCCATTGGGGCAGGAACGAATCAAAGCGGATTTTCATGTTACGTTTGAAATCCTTGGTGCATTGGCGTCCGGTTTCGTAGACCTTATTGAGGATGTCCACCGTCACATGCAGGCCGGTATGGGTGGCGGTTTTTTCCATCAGTTCTTTGACGATCTCGGCGGTCTGAAAGATGACGCCCTGGCAGGCCCGGGTCACATGCGGAAACAAGCGGTGTTCGATGGGGTTATACTTGGAACAGTACGGCGGGTAATGAGCGATGCGGATTTCCACCCCCATTCGCTGGGCTGCCGCCTGAATTTCCTCCTTGAAAACGTATCGGCGAGCACCATTGGAGCCGCCGCCATCGCACAACAACAGCAATCGCATGGCGTTGGGATAGGTTTGGCGGCCTTGGGTGTTCCACCAGTGCTCAAGGCTCGAACAGGCAAATTCGCTGGTGTCATGGCTGGTGCCAAGATTGATATGTCCACGATTCAGGCCCACGTCATAAAAACCGTGCGGGTGTACCACGCCACTGGCGGCATCTGGAAAGTCGTGGTCAAAAACCTCCTGAACCTCTTGGGTATAGAGCTTGCCGTCGCGATAGAAATTGCCCAAGAATTCCTTCTTCTTGGTGTCCATGCTGATCACAGGATCACCGGTTTGCAGGTATTCCCGCTTGAGTCGGGCGATGTTCTCAAACTGGGCGTTTCGGTCAGGATGCCGCGGCCCCGTCGCCACACGCTTTTGGGCCTTGCGTTGAGTTACTGTCAACTGTTGTGGATTGGATTAATCAGGCGGCAACCTTTTTAACTCCATCTTCATACGGGATATCTGCGATGACATCCGGCATTAAATCCGAGCCGCTAAGTCTCTGAAAATCCCTCTCTGCACTCTGTCAGAGCCTGAAGACCATCGCCAGGCAAGCCTTGCGTCAGCGGCAGCTTTGGTTTCATCGTAAAGGCCCCATGACTGCGCGGTTACGGCATCGAATGCCTTGAAATGATCCCGTAACTTGGCCGTCTGTTGTGGCCGCTGTGCCGTTGAAGTGCAAATGTCGGAGGTTGACGCATCCATTCAATTGCGTATCGGATCAGGCGCTGACGCTTACCGCGCAATGCTATGGGCGGATTTCGATTGCTCGAACATAGTCGTGTGGTGGATGAGTGCCGCTGGCCGCAAAACGCGGGAAATGGAAGCTTTCCAATGAGCCCGAGCAAACTTGTGAATTTGTAACGTTTTTCACGTGACCAACCCGTGGCAAGGGTACCCCCTTGAAAGCATTTGCACTATACCCAGAAAGGCTACTTCGCTTGGTTGAAGAGGTGAGAGCAACGGCACGAGCTTGGATTTGCGAAAAACGGCCGGTTTCGGCTAGAATACTCGGTTCGTGAATTCGGCGGCGTAGCTCAGTTGGTAGAGCGCGGGATTCATAAGCCCAAGGTCTCCGGTTCGAGTCCGGACGCCGCTATATTTGGACAGGTGCGGCCCGCAGGCAGGCCGGTGTGTTATTCGCAAGAAGGAAATGTCAATGAAGAGTGATATCCATCCCAACTACAATTTTGTGAAGGCGTCCTGCGCCTGCGGTAATTCTTTTGAAACCGGCTCCACCTTGGGTCGAATTGAAGTGGATATCTGCGGCGTGTGCCATCCGTTCTACACCGGCAAGCAGAAGTTTGTTGATACCGCCGGCCGCGTGGAACGCTTCCAGAAGAAATTTGCCAATTTCAGCGCCAAACTGCCTGCGAAGGCCAAATAGATTACCCTGCCGATGATGGCGCAGTTGATAGCGCTGACGGGGGGCGAGGCCGGGCATTCTGCGGAGCCAAACCGGTCGATCATTAAAACGTGGCGGTGAGATACGCATTGGACGCAGCACATCAGTTGATATTGCAAAAACTGGCGACCAAAGCGCAGCGGCGGTTGGAAATTAACCGGCAACTGGAAAGTGTAGATGTCGGCTCCGACCCAGGTCAAATGTCCAGTCTGGGACGTGAATTGGGGAAACTTAACCGCGAACTGGCCGCTTATGACATTCACCAGAAGCTGGCGGCGTCGCGGGCTGAGGCAGCGCAAATTGCGGCCGACCCATCGCAGGATGAAGACTTTCGTCAATTGGCCCAAAGCGAAGTGGATGCTTTAGATGTGCAGATGAATGCGCAGCTGGATGCCATGATCGATGCCGCGCTGGCCGATGATCAGATCACAACTGATTCAGCCATTTTGGAAATTCGCGCTGGTACGGGCGGCGAGGAAGCGGCCCTTTTTGCCCGCGACCTTGCTGAAATGTATCGTCGGTATGCTGAGCGCCGGGGATGGACTTTTGAGATATTGGATTTGTCCGCCAGCGAACATGGTGGGTTTAGAGAGTTTGTTGCCAATGTGCGCGGACGTGATGCTTATAAATCATTGGGATTTGAGGGCGGCGGGCACCGGGTGCAGCGCGTGCCTGAAACGGAAACGCAGGGACGCGTGCACACCAGCGCCGCCACGGTAGCCGTTTTGCCCGAAGCTGACCAATCAGACGTCGTCATCAACCCGGCCGATGTGCGCGAGGATGTATCGCGGGCTGGCGGGCCGGGAGGACAAAACGTCAATAAGGTGGAATCTGCCGTGCAGCTTACGCATCTGCCCACCGGCATCACCGTGCGGATGCGGGAAGAACGCAGCCAGCACAAAAACCGCGACAAGGCCTGGCGGCTTTTGCGTTCGCGGGTGTTTGAGCATTACGATTCTCAGCGGCGGGCGCAGCGATCCAATGCCCGCAAGCAGATGATTGGCAGCGGCGACCGTAACGAGCGCGTACGCACGTACAGCTTTCCGCAAAACCGCCTCACGGACCATCGTCTCAATCGCAACTTTCCGCTTGAAAAAATTATTGCTGGCGATATGGATGATCTGATCGCCGCCCTGCTTGCGCTGGACCGGCAGCAGCGGATCGAGGCGCTGGCGGCATCCATTTAAAACCTTTGGAATCGGCATGGGCACGTGGACGGCGTTCTCTTGCCTGTCAGGCCGCCGGGCGGATTCATTATTGTTCAGTATCCAGCGACAGCTCAAAATGAACCGTTGGTGATCCGGGTTCTGCCGGCTGCATCTGAAAGCCCAGGCGTTTGGTCAGCACATGGTGGGCCTCGATGTTATCTGCCAGTGCCCGGGCGTAAACACGTTTAACGCCTTCGTGACGGGCAATGCGCACCGCTTCCTGCAACAGTTCGGTCCCAATACCGTGGTGCTGCCACTGGTCTGACACGATGGCAGCAATTTCCGCCGCGCCGGGATCGCGTAATTTTGACAAGCGACCTACACCGACGATGGACTTTTGACCGTCCGGGCCGGTGCGTTCAGCAACCATGGCAATCTCGCGGTCGTAATCCCCCATGCATACCCGCACCAGGCGCTCGTGTGCAATGCGGTCTTCCAGTCGCATGGCCATGTAATACCGATTGCGCACGCTTTGGCTGGAAAGCGCCCGGTGAAATTCAACCATCAGGGGTTCATCTTCGGGGCTGATGGGGCGAAGCGTCAGCGTGTGATTGTCTTTGGCAGTAAAAGTGCGGATGTATTGAATCGGATAGGGCCGAATGGCTGGACGCGGAAGCCGGCTGTCGGCATCGGCCCTGGGAAACAGTATCACACGGGCATCGAGGGCGACAATGCGATCCGGTCCTGCCAGCAGCGGATTAATATCTATTTCCTTAATGCGGGGATGTTCCATAATCAGGCGTGAGAAGGTCACCAACAGTTCCTCCAACTGCGCGAGATCAACCGGGCGTCGCCCGCGAATGCCCGCCAGCGCCCGGCTGATGCGGGTGCGGTCAATGAGTTGCCGGGCCAGGGTGGAATTCAGTGGTGGCAAGCCCAATGCCCGGTCCTGCATGACCTCCACCATCTGCCCGCCACCACCAAAGAGAATCACCGGCCCGAATTGTGGATCAATGGCAGAGCCAACAATTAATTCATACGCATCAGCCAGTTTGATCATCGGCTGAACCGTAACGCCCTGAAAGTGCCCCTCGCCGCTGCGTGCGGTCACCGTCTGGCGCATGGTTTCAAAGGCATGCTGCACATCCTGCGGGGTGTTAAGATTAAGTATGACGCCGCCAACATCGGTCTTATGGGTGATGGTAAACGAGTGCAGCTTAAGCACCACTGGAAAACCCATGCTGTGGGCCAATTCGGCGGCAGCCTGCGGCGTGGCGGCCACGCGTGTGGGGGAAACCGGCACGCCATAAAGGGCCAGCAGGTCTTTGGCCTCCGATTCGGTCATGGTGGTACGCTCAGCGGCCAAAACCGACTCGATCATATCCCCAGCCTGCTGCCGCCGGGCCGCGAATGATGGGTCAAGCCTGGAAAGCCGGGGCGTCTGATACAGGGCTTTAAGCGTGCGGTCATATTGCCAGAGATAATTAAATGCGCGGGCGGCGGCATCGGGCGACGCAAATGTTGGGATGCCCGCCCGGTTGAGGATTTCCTCCCCCGCCTGCACTGTAGCACCACCCATCCAGCTTGCCAGAATGGGTTTGCTCTGATTTTTGGCAGCCTGAACCAAAGCATCGGCTGATCGCGTGGCATCGGTCATATCCTGCGGTGTCAGGATGACCAGCAAGCCGTTGGAATTTGGGTCCTGGGCTGCAACTTCCAGGGTTTTGGCGTAGCGATCGGGCGAGGCATCACCAAGGATATCGACCGGATTGCCATGCGACCAGTGTGGCGGAAGCATTTTATCCAGCTCCGCCATGGTGCTTTCAGAAAGCCGTGTGAGCGATCCGCCACCCTGGATCAAGGCGTCGGTGGTGAGTACCCCCGGCCCGCCGGCATTGGTCAGTATGGTAAGGTTAGGCCCCTTGGGGCGCGGCTGATGGGCAAGGATTTCGGCAAGATCAAAAAGCTCGCCAATCGTATTGACCCGTTGCACACCGACGCGCTGAAATACGGCATCCAGCACATCATCCGATCCAGTCATGGACCCGGTATGGCTGGCAGCGGCGGCCGCGGCCGCCGCCGTGCGACCGGCCTTAATCAAGATGATGGGCTTTGAAAGGGCCACTTCGCGGGCGGCGGATATGAATTGCCGCGGATTACCCACACCTTCCATGTAAATAAGAATGGCGCGGGTGTGCGGGTCATCGCCAAGATAATCAATCATGTCGCCAAAACCGACATCCAGCATGGATCCCAACGATACAAAGGCACTAAAGCCAACCTGTTCGCGCAAGGACCAATCAAGAATGGCGGTAAGCAGCGCCCCGGACTGCGAGATCATCGCAATGGAGCCCGGCCGGGCAATACCATGCGCAAAGGATGCATTCAGCCCTGTCAGTGGGTTTTGCACGCCCAGGCAATTGGGGCCGATGATTCTCATGCGGTATTCGGTGGCGGCCTGAACCACCTGCCGTTCAAGCTCAACGCCTGGCGCACCCATTTCTCGAAAGCCAGCGGAAATAATGATCGCACCGGGAATGCCTGCCTGGCCACATTGGCGAATGACCTGGGGAACTGCGGCCGCCGGCGTACAAACTACCGCGAGATCGGCAGGTTCGGGCAGTACCGCCACCTCCGGGTAAGCCTTTACACCCAGCACGCTGGCGCGTTTGACGTTAACCGGAAAAACCGTACCGCCGAAAGGGGATGAAATCAGGTTCCAGAATACGGTACGCCCGACGGACCCGACAGTCTCGGTCGCACCGATCACGGCAATGCGTGTCGGATTAAACAACTTGGCCAATGGGGGAAAGTGTCTTTTTTCACTGCTGACTGGTCGTTCTGCGCTCATCGATCTATCCTTGCGACACCGCTATCTGCGCCATTAAAACCGTGGCGTAGTACAGTGTATGTGCATGGCATGTTAAATCAAATAGGCCATCCCCGCGTAGGGAATACCCTTACGATCTGGGTAGGAAAGTTGCCGAATTTATGCCCGATATTTGCGGTCTGACGCCACCCGGCAGGCATGGGTGCTAAATCGTTCCCGCGCTGATGTGCCCAATCAGCCCGGCACGCGCTCGCGCTGGCCAAACAGCGATCGCTGCGCGACGGTCTAAGCCGGAGCGGATCGCTGGGCACGGGCCACCGCGGCGGCCGGGCCACGGATGCGCACCCGGATTGCCCCGTTGATCTGCTGAAGTTTGGCGGGTAGTGCAGCGTCGGCCTTCACCAGCATTTTGGTGCTGAATGCGGCACGCCACGGCGAGCTGCCATCCGCATCAATCAGCGCAAATTTCACTGGTACCCGCCCCCCGGCGGAACTGGCAAGCACTGCAGAGCATGAGTCAAGGACAGAGCTTTCGACCAGGGCAGCGGGCAGCTCAATTAGAAGCTCGCGTGAAAGTTTTTCGTACGATTGCTCAAGGGTGAAAACGTCTGTCACGCGAAAGTTCGGCTGTTCGCGTGATCGATCCACCTTTCCGCGCAAAAGTAAAATGGCATCGGGCTTGATCTGCGGCCCAAATTTTTGAAAATCAGATGCAAAAAGCTGCACTCGGATGGTGCCGTATAAATCCTCCAGATGCACGGTGGCCCATTTCTGGCCGCTGTTCGGCCCGGAACGCACCGTGCGAAGATCAACACTGGCAATCAAGCCGCCAATGATGCCTTCCTTTTGATCTGGGGCATTGGAGATGGTCTGCGATGTGATGGTGATAAAATCGCGCAGATGGCCTTCAACATCGCGCAGCGGGTGACTGGTTACATAAAAACCAAGGGTTTCCTTTTCTCCAGCCATTTTCTGATTCTGTTGCCAGTCGGGTACTTTGGGCAATTGGATTTGTGTTGGTTCGCTGGTGCCTGCACTACCCATAAACAAATTAGACTGCCCCGCCCGCAGCGCCGCCTGGTGACTGCTGCCGGCCTGAATGGCATTTTCAATGGCGGCGGAGACGGCGGCACGGTTTTCGTGTAAAGAATCAAAGGCACCGCTTTTTATCAGCGATTCAATGACGCCCTTGTTGACGCAGCGTGTGTCGATGCGTTCACAAAAATCAAAAATGCTTTTGAACGGCCCACCCGGGCAGTTGCCATTGCCGCGGCGGGCATCCAGAATGGCCGCCACAGCCTTCTGGCCCACACCCTTGACGGCGGCAAGCCCGAAGCGAATGGCACCATCCACCACGCCAAAGTCATTGACGCTGACGTTGATATCCGGCGGCAGAATCGGGATGCCCACCTTGCCGTCGGGCGTGGAGAGGTAACGGCATTCATCGATGTATTCGGCCATTTTGTCCTGGCTGACCATTTCAAAGGTAAGCGACGCGGCCATAAACTGCAGCGGGAAATAGGTTTTCAGATACGCCGTCTGAAAGGCCAGAATAGCATAGCGGGTGGAATGGCTTTTATTAAAACCATATTTGCCAAATTCTTCAATCAGGCTGAACAATTCCTGGGCCTGCTTTTCCGCAATACCCTTGCCCGAAGCACCACGGATGAAATGTTCCTTTTCAGCGGCGATCACCTGGGCGTTTTTCTTGCTGATGGCCTTAATAATTTTATATGCACGGGCCAGCGGGATATCGCCAAGCTGATTAAATATCCGCATGACCTGTTCCTGGTACACCATGATGCCGTAGGTTTCCGCCAGGATGGCATCCATGATCGGGTGCACCTTGGGTATGGGTTTGCGGCCATGCTTGCGGTCGCAATAATCCGGTATCAGGTCCATCGGCCCGGGACGGTAAAGGGCGTTGGCGGCGATGAGGTCTTCAATGCGGTCGGGGCGCATTTTGATCAGCAGTGATTGCATGCCCGGTGATTCAAACTGGAAAATGGCACGGGTTTTTCCACGCTGAAAAATGGTGCGGTATACGCGCTGATCAGTCAGGTCCAGCTTTTCAATGTCCAAGCGGCCGGGCTGCCCGGGCAGCGATGGATGCTCGAGGGCGGGGCCGTCCTCCACGGCCGGGCGCGGCGGCAGGCCGCCCGGAAACCCCTCGGCAATCAGGTCCACCGCACGCTGAATGATGGTAAGCGTACGCAGGCCAAGAAAGTCCATCTTCAGCAGGCCGGCTTTTTCGCAGGTGGGGCCATCCCACTGGGTCATGATGTCATCGCCGCTGCGGTACAGGGGCACGATATCATCGATGGGCTGATCACATACAATAACCCCGGCCGCGTGCATGCCGGCGTTGCGGCACAGCCCCTCCAGCCGCCGGGCCACATCGAAGAGTTTGGCGATGGAGGCTTTTTCGCGGTACATTTTTTTCAGGTCAGGCACTTCCAGTGCCGCATCCAGCGTAACATCCAGCGTTTTGGGAACCAGCTTGGTGATGGCGTCCACTTCAGAAAGCGATACGCCCAGCACACGGCCGACATCCTTGATGGCCGCCCGGGCACCAAGTGTTGAAAATGTAATAATTTGTGATACGTTTCCGTACTTCTGGCGGACATATTCGATAACCTTGCTGCGCCCTTCCTGGCAGATATCGATATCGATATCGGGCATTTCTGACCGGCTTGGGTCCATGAACCGCTCAAAAAGCAGGTCATAGCGGATGGGGTCCACATTGCACAGCCCCAGCGCATAACCCACCAGCGTGCCCACACCGCTGCCACGTGCTCCGACCGGGATGCCCTGGCGGCGGGCAAAATTGCAAAAATCCCACACGATCAAAAAGTAACTGGAGAACCCCTTGCTCTGAATAACCTGAAGTTCCTGGTCCAGCCGCTGCTGCAGTGTCGGAGTCATTTCGCCGTAGCGTTCGCTTATGCCTTCCACGCAAAGCTGTCGCAGATAATCATCGGCTGAGGGTGCCTGGTTCGTGGCTGGATCGACCGGCGGCTTGTAAACCGGAGCATACCGGCGGGAGGTGTCGATGGTGACATCGCACCGGCCGGCAATTTCCAGGGTGTTGTCGCACGCCTCGGGGATGTCCCGAAATATGTGCCGCATCTGGGCGGCACTTTTCAGGTAAAGTTCACGCGAATAGTGCAGGCGATTCTCTTCGCTGAGTGTTTTGCCCATGCTGATACAGCAAAGCACATCATGCGCGTCATAATCTTCCTGTGTCAGGTAGTGGTGGTCATTGGTGGCAACTACGGGGCAGCCCCCCCGCCGGGCCAGATCCAACAACTGCGGGATCATGCTGACTTGGGCCGGATCGTCATGGTTTTGCAGTTCAACAAAAAAGTCGGGGCCGAAGATATCCTTGTATTGGCCCACCACATCGAGTGCGGCCTTATCATCGCCGCGCTGCAGGCATGCGGCAATTTCCGTGCCAAAATGACCGTTGATTACAATCAATCCTTCGCGATGGCGGTACAGCAACTCTTTATCCACGCGGGGGCGGTAGTAGAAGCCTTCCAGATAGGCGAGGCTGGCCAGCTTTATTAAATTTTTATAGCCCGCCTGATTTTTGGCCAGCACCACAAGGTGGTAGGCGGCTTCGCTGATGCCGTGCGCTTCCTTTTCAAAACGGGAACCGGGTGCGACATAAAATTCGCATCCCAGGATCGGTTTAATGCCGGCATTTTTGGCGCTGGTATAGAAGTCCATCAGGCCGAAGAGATTGCCATGATCGGTAAGCCCCAGAGCGGGCATATTGAGTTCTGCGGCCTTCTTGCAGAGTTTTTCGACGGTCGCCCCACCATCCAGCAGTGAATAGTGACTGTGGCCGTGGAGATGGACAAAGGATGCCCCCGCCTGTCCTGATGAGCTTGATGTAACCACCGACTGCGAAGCCTCCATGCAAAAGTTTTATGCAACTTTGATCCTGTAACCGAGAGTCTACCCTAAAGGGAGATGCGGGCCAAATCGCGGGCACTTTTGAACTCAGCAGCAATCCATGGCACGCTTTGCGACGGTGCCCATCCATAAGCCCCACGCTTGCACGTAGCAGCTCGCGATTGAGGCGGGCATTGACTGCAAATGGCGTCGGCGGCCTAGTACTACAGCGCATAATATGCTCAAGCTACTACCGTGAGCAATTCGATAGACCGGTTAAAGAACAAGGAGGTTCTCGTGACGGTCGAAGAAATGAGTGAAATCGGGTCGGCGTTGGGCGTGTTCCTGTCTCAGTTCCGCAGTTGTTTTTCGCAA
>Ga0209012_1004066_pt1 | contig 10275 bp, 8 predicted proteins | sample RS3BMetagenome_FD_184735 | JGI IMG/M metagenome (GOLD analysis project Ga0209012, IMG submission 184735) | Ferric oxide microbial mat and aquatic microbial communities from Rainbow Spring, Yellowstone National Park, USA - RS3B (SPAdes) (version 3) ...
TGAGCTATTGCATGTTCTAATAGGCTGGATCAATTTTTTCACCAAAGCCCTTTAACGGATTTGACAACAAATGAGGGTCGGGCCTGGTGGGATTTGGCCTCAAATGGGGTCGGGTCCTTCTTTGAAAATTTAACGCCCATGATCATTTAAACTGTTTACACATATATAAACACCCCCCTTCGTGGAAGCTTCCTTTAACCTATACTGGCATAGAAATAACACAACAAAAGTAGGAAAATAACGTAGCCAGAAGTCGGAAGGGAGAATATGCATAGTCAACATAAATACGATTGTAACTCGATGGAAAATAGAAAGTACTGTCTTACTAAGGTCAGACGGTATTAAAATTGGCTAGATCCATGGTAACAGCATTTCTCTCCATGTTTCTATCCGGGGCTTTGTAAGTCACAGGGTCGTTGAATGAAGGGGATTTAGAGCGAAAGACCTATTCTGATATCTCGAATTTTTCCAGAGCTTTGCGGAACTTCTCAATATGAACTTCGACTTTTTCGCGATGCGGATTCTTGCTCGATTTCCAAAATTCCCTAAACCTGAGATCAAGCTTAGTCAGCAGAAAGAACGTCGAGATATCTTTAGCCTCTTCTCCCTTTCCCCTCTGTAACATGAAGAATATGCGTACTGCTTTGAATATCTTGTCCAGCGCTAGATTCAATGGAACTAGAATATTATAGTGGTCATTCTCACAGATATAACGAAACTTAGCCGCTCCCTGCCCTGTCTCAATATAGCGTGATACTAGTTGCCAAGCAAATTTTAGTACAAGCCATTTTGCGTAAGCACGTTCGGGTTTTCCACGAGCAATGTTCTGAACCCGCCGCATTAGCCAGTAACGCGATAGGTAATATGACATCTCGCGAGAACCAAAGATAGACTTGTACCACGGATCTTCAAATAGTCCTTCCTTACCTTTGCGTACTGTCACAGGGTCGAACTCACAAGCTGCAACCGCCTGAGCCATCTCAAGTTTGTCAATCTGAAATATCGGTTCGCCTCCTAGCAAACGCTTTGCTTCTGACTTTGTCATTCTTTTGCGTATGTACTGGTATCCGAGCTTTCTGAGCGACCGTTCAATATAGACTTGAATATAGTCATTCGAAACAAGGTCGGAAGGCCTGATGGAATTTTGCCAATTTGTTGCTCTGACAATTGAATTGACTAGACTGTCGTATTCCTCATCATCTCCGGGATGCCTCGGAATTTTTATGATTCTAACAAGTACACTGCCCTTGGTTGGTGATTTCTCATGCAACACCCGGGTTGTTTGTTGACCGTTGATGACCTGAGGTCTTGTAACGCGCATGACATCTTTTCCTTCATACTGCTCACGCTTCACATCATCGCATACTATTGTAACCCCATTGTTATAATACCAAAAATTATCGGGTTCCTCACTTGCTGTTTGGGCCATAGCTTTATTGATATCACTCGTGATACCCAAGAATCCCCGAATATTTCTCGCGAACAAGCGTATCCCAGCCTTCGCATACATATCTCCAACATCATTAGCCGACATTGTGAATACCCATGACTCGATTCTTTTTCTCGGATCATATCGATGGACAGCACCATCATCCTGTGTAGGTCCCTCGGATGCCAACGGCAGGAATAGCGTTGGTACGGCAGGCGCGACACCTTCCAAGTAGTCTTTTAATATTGTAAGGACATCTCTGAAGTCATAAACAAAAAATTCAACAGGGCCTTTGGCCTGCTGCACTCGCGCCTTGGCCTCATCAACAATTGTCTTACTACATCTTCCTGTCGTAACATAATAGAGACGAAGTCCATATTTGTCTAAATGAACACGTTTGAGCAATTCTTCGAACTTCTCTCGTACAAGAGGGTCAAGTTTGGAGTAGAATGCGCGGAGAAATCCTTTATCTTCCCAAGGGTAATTACTTAGATCTGCAAAAGCAAGAACGTCGCTCCTCTTCTCAGTGTGATCTGACTGCCGGAATTTTCCCTGCACAAGGTGGACTTGTCGCGATCTCTCATCAATAAGTATCGCATCAATGCTCTTATCTCCCGTGGCACCTGTTAGTGCCTTTAGTGCTTGATCTTCAGAATCCGCCAAGAAAGCCCGTAGAAACCAGAGAACAAAGGCAGCGTCATCCTTTAATTTTGGATGAGTTTTTCTGATTTGGTTAACCTCCTCCTTCAATTTGTCTAGTGAAACTTTAACATTCGTGATGGTCACCAATTTAATCAATTATTGGTTTCGTAATATATTAAACCTTAGCTTTTCAGTTGGAAGTCTCCCTTCCGGAAGGTCGCACGCGAAAATTTATTTCTCGAATTACAAATTTAATCTCATGAGAGCCTTCGGCGGACAGTATGAAGTGCTAGCTTTCGTATTTTGTGGGACGGGAGAAATCAGGTGTCTCCATTTCCCTAGTACTGTCCGCCTTGAGAGGAATGTCACAGCTTCGTTACTAGGCTTGGGCTCGCCACAATAATCCAAGGAAGTTTGGCTAATACAGTCTAGATTCGCTAAACGCGGTAAGAGTAAGGAAGAGGTTGAGAATGAGTTAAAGAAGAATGGAGTTATCTAGCAGGTTATTCTTAAAGTCAGCGAGAAGTTTTTTGCTAATGTTATAGTTGGTGCAAATTATCTTAAGCGTATCCCAAAATCCCAACGTGTGATTCTTACTGCTTATGTGAGCGATTTCATGGGCCACGATGTACTTGAGCACAGGCCTGGGCAGCTTCATCGCTAGGAAGTGAAGCCAAGTATTCATATCCCTGCATGATGTACGATTTTACTTCTTGTAGGGGCAAGACCTTCTGCCTTGAGCCGTTTATAGCCAATTCGTCAAGAAGCCTTTGCCTAACTATGCTATGGAGGTCCTCATTTGACAGCTCGTCCAGATCGATCTTCGCTATCTCCTCCTTCTTTAGGCCTGCCACTAGAAGGAACTGCTCCTTGAACGTCATCATTATCTTCGTTTCGCTCAATAAAAAATCCGCGTCCCTCCTTTCCTTTCTTTGCCATCTTACCATGTTTGCACTTTCCGACGTTCTTGCTTTAATGCTCTAATATGGAGCACGAAGCGGCTTATGATACATAATTGCTCAGACTGGATGATGAGCTGGGAAGGACACAAAACTTGACAGAGCCATCAACAACCTTGTAAGTTAAAAGCTGCGGAACGTTAATTGTAATATGTTTCTCGTTTCTTTTCCCACTCAGTGAATTTGAGTAATATTTTCGCGTGAATGTTCTTTGCCTCGGTAAGTTGATGTATCTTGCTTTTTTTGAGCCTATGATGACGGGCTGGATTTGTATTGCATCAATTTCAGGTTCGGCATTCTCGGTCGCGAGTTGGGCAATCCAATCCGTATAGTTATCTGTTTGATCAACTGCGGCTTGGTTGATTTCCTTGTTTTTCAACTCTATGACTGTCGCCTTGAACCTGGCACCATCGCGCCTGTGGAGACAGAGTATGTCAACCGTTTCCGTACTCAAGCTGTAGGGAACCCATGCCCCAAAGTATTCTAGTTCATTCAACGGGCCGACAATCTCTTTCAATCCATCAACTTCTTTGTCTATATTTTGCATAATCCATGCTTGAAGGACAGTCTCAAATTTCAATGTACCATCTTTCTCTACATTTCCCTTTATATCCAAGACTAATGGTTTCCTTGGCGTCGCAGGATAGCTCTGTGTCGTTGGGATGATCGTATTCTCTCGATTATGATCCTTCAATAACCGTCCCAGCTTTTCACCTTCCTCTGGAAGTATATGCATTATACTTCGTGCCCTGCCAGCGCCAGTAGTCTTCCTGAATAACATCGTCCATAGAACCCCGTGGTCCGTATGATCCACATAGGCATAATCATCCTTCACAGATTTTTTATAGAAAACCTTGACTCGTATGGGCACCCTGTTTGGCAGAATCGGGTAATCAACGATTCGACCACAATTAAGACATTTTGCGGGACTAAATTGGTTCTTCCGCTTAGCTGAATACTCGTAGCCACATTCGCACTTGCCCACCACTTTTTTGCCTGTAGTTTGGTCGATAATTTCAGTAGAATCGAAAAAGGGCTCACCAGTTACTTCGTAGATTCCATTGAAGCCATTAGACTCAGAGTCCTTGCTATATCTTTGATAAAAGAATACGAGGTCTCCCACTCTCAAATTCATCAAGTCGGCGTATATCCCGTATCTTTCCTTGATACCGCTTGGATTCACAACTCCACAGAAAAGGAATTTCGTATGAACGGTTAGAGTATTCTCGTCCACCACGAAAACATGTGCGCCCATGGCATAGAAAAGCTTAATAGGCATTTATCTTGTTTGTGAGAACCTGTGAACTCACCGGTGAATAGACTTGAGAGGGACAAGGCCCGAATTCTCGACGCTTTACAAAAGGCAGGGGAGCCCCTTACCACAAAGGAGCTTGTCGAAAAAACTGAGCTGCCTAGGCACATCCTCAGATACCGGTTGTTGAGGTTATTAAGTGAAGGGAAGGTGAAGGGAAAACAGACCAACGGACGGGGTGCTTGGATTTGGTGGCTGACAAGATAGGACAGGAAGTCATCATCACAACCACGACCAATAAGAGAACAGGGAGGCCCTATGGTCCAGCTCTCAGTTCAGGAACTTACAAGTCGGTATGGGATTTCGGACGAGCTGGAAGGGCTAACTACAGCGTACATGGGTTGGGCGAATACCCGAGCAAGATCAGGCCAATAGTGGTAGCCGAGGTCGTGAATAGATTTTCAGAGAAGGGAAAGACGATACTCGACCCGTTTTGCGGGGGCGGAACTGTCGCAATAGAAGCAAAACTCCAAGGTAGAAATTCCATAAACTTTGACATCTCCCCCTTCGCAGTATCTCTAGCTCGTAGAAGATTGGAAGCCTTAGACGCTAACGAGATGAAACGCGTCACAAGGGAATTCCTTGAGGAAACCCGACACGCATACGCTGAGGCGAAGACGAGGTTCCAGCGGCTCCAGAAGAGTAAACAGCTGGCGTTTTACGAAGAAAAACTAAGGGAACTAGAAGATGAACACTCCGATTATTATAAAACCTTACACACGGTAGAGGTGCGCGACGCAAGGGAGCTAGGGTTACCTGATGAATCTGTTGACGCTGTGATAACAGATATCCCATACGCGTCGATGATTAGATATTCTGATCTGGAAGACGATTTGAGCAACATCGAAGATTACAGAGCTTTCCTCAATGAGTTATCCAAAGCTTTGAGCGAAATATGGAGAGTGCTCAAGAAAGGGAAGTATTGCGTTGTCTTCGTGGCGGACTATCGTATAGGGGCTGCTAGAAGAATCCTGCCAGTGCATGCCGACGTTATAAGCATAATGCAGCGTCTCGGCTTCGAGCTTTTCGACATATACATCTGGCGTTACTATCGTAGCGGGGGTTTCCGCCCATTTGGAAAGGCGCCATATCAAGCCATGAATGTCCACATCTACATTCTTGCCTTCTACAAATCAACAGGCAGTGAGCAAACACAAAAATCTAACAGGCCGCCTCGGTACAGACCAAGACTAATAGAGAAGATGGAAAGGACAAGGAAGGCCAAAATGTCTACAGACCTGTTAACGTACATATTTTAAGGCGTCGATTGTCTCTGATCTTAAGTGTCAGTATTAGGTCGACTATTCTAGCATCGTGTAGAACGTGCTGGAGCCTCCAATGCCATAAGATTTTTAGCAGGCATGAAACTTGGCCAGTACACAACCTCAAATGTAACCCAGACCGGGAGACTGTGAAAAGCCTAGTGTTTGCTCGGATTCGCACAGCCACCATTAGTGTCTTAAATTAGCCTTAAATCAATAATGAGAATCAATAAGAATTTTCAAGTTTCACATACTTTAACCGACTTTTGACACAACCTCCCGGTGTAGGTTAGACTGTCCGGACTCTGCCGGTCATCACCAAATACGCGCGTTTAGGTAGTCCTCTTCAAGAGGCGCCTTCCTTCAAAAGCGAGCAGGAAGTTGTCGGAGTCTGAATGAAGTTCGGGGAGTAGCAGTAAATGATTGGAAAGGTAGGCACGCCCTTGTCTAATGTTGAACAGAATGGAACGTAACTTGGAACGACAGTGCTTGGACTGACTGCAACGCAGGAGGGTTCGCAATATAGCCAAAGTCACTGCTACCCGCTGGCTGTGCTTAATTAGTGGGGTTGACGAAAACACCGGATACTAAGAGAACCAGTGAAATGAGTATCAGCCTCTTTGAAGCCCGTTAGAGCGGGGTAACTTCTTGCTGAGTAAGCTCAAGATTCACTTGGTCACTATCACGGTCTCAACGGACCATGTTCATGTGTGGGCATGCTAGTCCACACATTACAGAGACCTTACCTCATAATGTCACCATTATTGATTTCTTTTGTCGGATTTTTGTGTTCTCTTTTCTAAGCTTGCCTTAATAAGTCGCTTCATAAGATAGTTGATAATGATCAATTGCTCAAGAGCTTCATAAGGGTCGAGTTGAACCATCTTCTTGTCTTCAGGCTCGTGTCCCTTGGGATTTCGGAATGCCTTAAATACGCCCTCGAATATATTTTCAACGCCAATTTGCTCATTGCGTCCAGATCTTTTCCGAAGTTCATCATTGAACCGAATCAACGGTTGCTTTCCTTTTCCTAGATTCATTGTAAACTGCACAAGGTTTACTTCCGATTTATCTAGTATACCGGAGCGCTCTTGAATTTTCTCATTAAGCGCCTTAGTAGCTTCAAAGACTGCGGCCACATACTTTCCATTTTTGAAATGGTCTTCAGCCAACTTTCTGATTCTTTCGTGAAGAGGAAAATTTTCAAATAGTATTATTGGGTCAGGGTTAATTGTTTCCTTTGTCACAGCTTCGTATAGCATAGCTATCTCTGGGACTGAAAGAATTCTTTGAGTATCGGACGCACTTTCTTCGTCCAGAGAAATATTCTCTTTAATATTGCTGAATTTTATCCAAAGATCATTTTTGTCCCCTCCATAGCGTTCGGCCCACCAGACCATTGTAATAATGTCACCCGCGTCTTGGGGGTCATCCTGGGGGATGACGGCACTTCCTTCCCCCAATTCCCTAAGCGCCGCAACGTAAAGTATTCGCTTCCGTAAAAGGCCTTGTCGCATTTCTTTGTGAGCAATACTCTTTAGATAGTCTAGTGTATTTGTGTCGAACAACTTCGAGCCAAGAGCCAAAAGATAGACCTGCTCAGGATCACTTAAGGGAGACCACTTGTCATTGGCATCGAGCCGTAGCACCACCTTGTTTAGTTTACTAGCGATCCCCGATTTTTTCTTTCGTTCCAATTTATTGCATAACTGCAGGGTAGCTGCTACAGCACCTACGTTTCTGTCCATCTCCCATACTGTGTCTTCTTCAATCCATTTTACCATTTTCTCACAAAGCTCAGCGAGTGAGCAGTTATTCTGAGTGTTGTCTGTACTTAGGGCGTAGCAGATCCAAGCTGCCAGAAATGGATCCCATTCGATTTCTAGCGATTCCTTTCGGACCAATAGGATTTTTCGCAGTTCAACTTTATATTGGCGAAAATCTATAGAAACCATGCCTTGTCCCTCAGGTTGCCCTTACTAGCTATATGGTTCCAGTTTTCCGCACCAATTTTACTAACGAGTCTAGCAACAAGGTATGAGTAATTAAGAGTTACCGGAACGGTCTGTGCATTAAATCCTCTCCAATTTACGCGTGAAAATGCAAAAACTTGATAGATGAGACGGGGAAACTCGGTCAACGGGACTGTTGACCGCTTATCCATATTAACCTCCAGCACCCTAGGGACGCCTTTCTTTCTTCGTATTTCCAGACCTGTTTGATTTGGCGCTCTTCCATCCAAAAACAAAAGCGACGTATAGTCGTTAATATTTACTTTTATTCCTGATTGAGGTACATAAGTGGGATGCGTTGTATCGAACAAGCGATAATTGGTGTAATCATTAAGATGAAGCAAAGCGTAGGGAATATCGCTACCAATCTCTTTGATGGATTGCTTTACTGCGTCTACTTCATTAAATTTACCCGGGCGCTTACACAGATGGACTATTACCGATGATGGCCTACCTACCTTACGCTCATACCTTATGTAGGCATCACGAATAAGATCAGCAAGTGAGTCACGATATTCATTCGAATTGTCCCACGTCAAAGGTTTCGGTGCAAGCGAATACAAATATTGATAATCCCCATCATGAGTAAAGAGCGTAATAAATCCGACCACCAAATTTCTTTGTTTATCCATCGCACGACTTATGCCTATAACGAGTTCTCTCTTCTGAGATGATGACATGATGGTCCAAGGAGTACCACCAATTTTTGCGTAAATCTGCAACGCAATGTTCTCAAGAACCCATGGAACACCTTGAAGATTTTTCAGTTTCTCTGCGATTACCACTTGACTCGGAGTCCCATTACCCAGAAGGAATGATTTAATTTGCGCATAGATCTTTTCATCTCTTGTTGTCAAAATCACTATTACTAGATCGGGTTTGTCATTCTGTAACACATCATCGATTGCTTGTTCAATTTCACTTGGGCTCTCATTGATGATTTTCTTCAGCGATACAAAATCTAATTGAAGGCGAAATAGACTCCTGAACCCAGAAAAGGGACCATAGCCTCTTGTAAGTCCCGAGATGAGAGTTTGTTTTTCATTTTGAAGATGATCTGGATAGATTAGTGTACAACGTACGCTTTCCTTATTTAGACGTTGCGCATCATAAGGGCCATATATCTTTAGGCCCTTCCGTGCATCTTGATGGCGTGCCTGTAACGACGATGGATTGAAACGTAGTGGCGGAAGATTTAATTGCTCTCCGGTTAGAAAAAATCGTTCATGCTCGCACCCCCAGAATAATCCTGATTGGGGCTTCATCCAAAGACACGTTTATTTCTTCACTCAACGGAAGTGTAAACTCTTTATTTTGAATTACAAATGGCAATATTTGATTCCGAAGTCTTAGTCTAGATACCTCGGGATTGATCTGATTGTTAGGTAAAAGCTCCTCTTGGATTTGTGCCAACTCGTTAACTGCGTCATATTGTCTAATTTCCACCGTGTTGAGTCGTTCTCCGTGTGAATCATGTATTTCCCAAGAACTATCGATAATCAAGCCAAAAACATGTTGAGGGTGTTTCCCCAAATAAATTGCTCTCAAGTCATACCCGCGATAGACTCGTAATTTTCCAGACGCAGCAGTCCGGTAAGGGTTCTTTTCGTAAACTGTTGTTCGTCCCTTAACCGGTGGCATGCGGTAGTTCTTATTTACAAGATGATCGCAGAAACCCTCGTTAATTAGTTTGGTAACCCATTCAGGGTGATCAAAGAGGTGGATTCTTTGCTGTTGAAAACCTTTCGAAGTAAGTTGGGGGGCATCCTGGCCGTAACCAATGATAAGGTTTCCTGTCCGATATACTCGTGCTTTCAAACCTGTTTGATCAATCCAAAATCTTAAATTCCGTAAATCTAACCAAGTTCTAGTCGAGGTTGTGAAAGCTATTACTTCAGCATTGTCTGGCGTATTTACTTTAAAGACATTTACATATAGGCCGGGTTCAAGGTCAGGTTTATTCATTCCTGATTCCACTTTTTATGTTCCATTAGTTTTTTAAACCTACCTATGAAGTACAGTATATTGTGTTTCTTCTCCAAAAATCTAATTTTGTCGTCCTGAAATGAGCATCCCCCTTCTTAGGACGATTTGGCATGATAAATCTCTCCTGATTCCATGTGTATCGCAGCACCATCTTCTGGAATTATCCTTATTTACAAACCTTGATCCGGGGTCTGTATATTCTCCATTTCTAAAGACATGTGACGTCTCTTCGATTAATACCACATTATGAGTTCATCTATGCCGTCGAATTCATTTAACTCCTCTTCAATCAACTTTCCTGAAGAACTTCTCTATCTTGCCATTCGTCATCTGACAGGGACGCACGCTACCCACTATATGTCATATGTTACATTTTGTAAATGCCATTTTGAAGACTGTCACACACTTAGATTCGGATTTTTCTACTACATAAAAATGGCAGGCTATGTTAGATCACATTCCACGGCAGAGAAGCTTTAGGAGTCAAGGACGGCTCAATCAAATAAATAATCATCCTTTTTTATTTTCTGTTATTTTGCTTGGCGTAGGTATCCCCAGCCTTATCATGGCTTCGTAAACCTTCGGCAGAGAATAAGCAAAACCTATGTGGGCGCAATCCTCCTTTTCATCCACATCACAGTGGAGCTTGTTGTTCACGATGGTTATGCCAGCT
>Ga0209012_1004068_pt1 | contig 10272 bp, 8 predicted proteins | sample RS3BMetagenome_FD_184735 | JGI IMG/M metagenome (GOLD analysis project Ga0209012, IMG submission 184735) | Ferric oxide microbial mat and aquatic microbial communities from Rainbow Spring, Yellowstone National Park, USA - RS3B (SPAdes) (version 3) ...
GCCGTGGTCGCGGCGATGGCTCACCCAGCCGGCCAGCACCAGGTGCTGCCCCGTGTCCGCCGGGGTCACCCGTCCACACATGCGCCTGTTCCTCAAGTGACTCCTCCCAAGCCCGACTCAGATCTTGTAAGAAGCGGCCCTACCGCCTCCAGAAGCGCCGCAGCGGCGGCCGACTCCTGGGTGCCCGCGCGCAGGCTGCGCACGGTGACCGCGCCCTGACCCATCTCCGCCTCCCCCACGATCACGACGACGTCCACGCCGGCGCGCTCGGCGGTCCGCATCTTGCCCCTCAGGCTTCGGCTTCCGACGTCGGCGACCACCCTGAGCCCCGATCTGCGAAGTTCCTCTGCAACCGCGATGACCGCCCCTGCGGCGGCCCGGTCGGCGGAGAGGGCGAAGATCTGGGGCTCCGGGGGGGGCTCGGCCACCCGGCTGAGAAGCGCCACCCGCTCCAGCCCGGCGGCGAAACCAACACCGGGGCATTTTGGATATCCCAGGACCTCGGAGAGGCCGTCGTAGCGGCCCCCGCCGAAGAGTGAGTTCTGCGCTCCCTGGAGGCTCTCGTGCCAGACCTCAAAGGCGGTCCGCTGGTAGTAGTCCAGGCCCCGGACCAAGCGCGGGTTCAACTGATACGGGATGCCGTAGGCCCGCAGGGCCTCCTGCACCCTATCGAAGGCATCGACGCAGTCCTGACAGAGATAGTCGGTCGTCCGGGGAGCCGACTCCAGGAGCGGGGCCATCTCCGGATCCTTGCTGTCGAGAATCCGCAGGGGGTTGCGCGCCAGCCGATCCCGGTCCAGCTCGGGCAGGTCCGCCAGGTGGCTCGAGAAGTGCTGCAGCAGGGCCTCCCGATAGCGCGGGCGGCAGGCTTCATCCCCGATGCTGTTCAGCTGCAGGGAAGTGCCCCCCACCCCCAGCTCCGCCAACCATCTCCAGGCGACCGCTATCACCTCCGCGTCCAGCTCCGGCTCCGACTCCCCCAAAACCTCCACACCGAACTGGTGGAACTGCCGGTAGCGTCCCCGGCCCGGACGGTCGTAGCGGAACATCGGCCCGGAGTAGCTGAGACGGACTGGCAGGGGCGACTGGCGCAGTTCCGATTCCCAGAAGGCGCGCACCACGGGGGCGGTGCCCTCCGGGCGCAGCGTCAAAGACCTCCCGCCCCGATCTTCAAAGGTGTACATCTCCCGCCGGACGACGTCGGTGGCGTCGCCGACCCCTCTCACGAAGAGATCGCTCGCCTCGAATATCGGAGTCTGCAGGCGGCGGTACCCGTACCTGGAGGAAACCTGAGTGCCGACGGTGATGGCGTGTTCCAGAGCGGCCAGACGCTCCGGCAGCAGGTCGTCGGTACCACGGGGTCGGGAGATTCCAGCCACTTCGAGGCAGTTTAAGCGGCGGCGGCCCTCAGCCCACCTCGCGCACTACCTGGCGCACATCGCGGATGCGCTCCAGCCGCTCGAGAAGTCGGCTGAGCTCGGTGAGGCTGGTGACCTCGACCACGGTCGAGATGACGGCACTGCTGGCCCCCTCGATCTCCACCGCGGCGCCGCTCAGATTGACCTTGCTCTCGGCTATGGCGGTCGCCACATCCCGGAGCAGCCCGGTCCTGTCGCGCCCCTCGATCCGCAGGCGGACCGGGTACACCTGCCTGCTGTCCTCATCCCATTCGACCTGGACGATGCGGCGGGGATCCCCGGCGTGGCGGATGTTGACGCAGTCGTCCCGGTGAACGGTGACCCCCCGGCCCCTGGTCACGTAGCCCCGAATCGCCTCTCCGGGAACCGGCTTGCAGCAGCGCGCGATGTTGGTCAGCAGGTCGCCCAGGCCGGCGACCCTGACTCCTCCGCTCGGCGTCGGACGGGATGTGAGCGGGATCGCGGGCCCCGTCCCCGGCCGCGGCGAGGCATCCTCTTCGCCAGCCACCCAGCGCAGGACGACCGTCCTGGCGGAAATCTCCCCGTAGCCGACCGCGGCAAAGAAGTCCACCGGATCGGCGAGGCGAAACTCCTGGGCCAGCTGCTGGAGGCGGGCGCTGGGGATGGAGGATAGAGCCGCCCCCCGCATCCTCTTGAGCTCCCGGTCCAGAAGCTCCTTGCCCCGCGCGACGTTCTCCTCACGACGCTCGCGCTTGAACCATTGCCGAATCTTCTCCCGGGCACTGCTTGTCCTGGCGAAGTTCAGCCAGTCACGGCTGGGGCCGTGGCGTTCGGATTTGGTCGTCAGAATCTCAACGATGTCGCCGTTCTGGAGTCGGTAGTCGAGGGGCACCATCCTGGAGTTGACCTTGGCGCCGAGGCAGCGGTGGCCGACATCGGTGTGGATCCGGTAGGCGAAGTCGATCGCGGTCGCCCCGGAGGGCAGGGAGAGGACATCACCCTTGGGGGTGAACACGAAAACCTCATCTTGGAATACGTCCAGGCGCACGTGCTCCACGAAGCGCTCCGCGTCCAGCAGCTCCTTCTGCCACTCCAGCAGAGAACGAAGCCAGCCGAAGCCCTGGTCCAGGCGCTGGTCGGACCTGGTGCCCTCCTTGTAATGCCAGTGAGCGGCGATCCCCTCCTCTGCGGTCCGGTGCATCTCCCAGGTCCTGATCTGGATCTCCACGGGCTCGCCGCCCTCGCCGACGACTGTGGTGTGGAGTGACTGGTAGCCGTTGCCCTTGGGCATGGCGATGTAGTCCTTGAAGCGTCCGGGAATCGGCTTCCACAGGGAGTGCACCACCCCCAGGGTTGCGTAGCATGCCTTGACGTCCTGGCAGATCACCCTGATCGCGACCAGGTCATAGATCTCGTCGATCGTCCGCCCAGCCTGCTGCATCTTGCGGAACACACTGGTGATGTTCTTGGGGCGACCGGCCACCTCTGCTCGTATTCCCGCAGCCTGCAGCTCTGTTTCCAACCTGGCACGCGCCACCTCCAGAGCGTGCTCGCGCTGCCTGCGCTGCGAGAGGATCTCCGACCGCACCCGCTGGTAGTTCTCCGGGTCCAAGACGGAGAATGCCAGGTCCTCCAGTTCCGCCTTCATCTGCCACATCCCCAGACGATGCGCCAGAGGCGCATAGATGTCGGCCGTCTCCTGGGCTATCCGGCGCCGGCGATCCTCGGGCAGGGCTCCGATGGTGCGCATGTTGTGAAGGCGGTCGGCCAGTTTGATCAGCACGACGCGGAGATCCTCCGCCATCGCGATGAGCATCTTGCGGATGTTCTCCGCCTGCACCTGAGCCTGGGAGTGAAGTTTGATCCGGCCCAGCTTGGTCACCCCCGCAACCAGCTTCTCTACCGTCTCGCCGAACTCTTCTCGGATCTGCTCCGAGGTTATGGAGGTGTCCTCAACCACATCGTGGAGCAGAGCGGCCGCCAGCGCGTCCTGGTCCAGGCGCATCTCCGCCAGCAGGGACGCCACCGCAAGGGGGTGGCTGATGTAGGGCTCCCCCGAGAGGCGCATCTGCCCCGAGTGAGCCCGCTCGGCCAGGGCGTAGGCACGCTCTATGGTCCTGACCTCGTCCTCGCCCAGGTAGGAGATACCGGGAAGCAGCTCAGCGATCTGAGTTTCCAATTCGTTGATTCTACCGGCGCGGCAACTGAGCCGAGCCCGTCACCACGCGCGCCGGCCGGATCCCGCCCCTAACCGCGCCTCATCTGCCGAACACCGATACCGCCGCGGTCCCGAGAAAGAACAGGAACAGGTATGCGATCGAGAAAAGGAAGAGGCGCCTGGCCCAGACGTTCCCGGCGGAATCCCTGAACACCATCAGGCCGAGGAGCAGGAAGGGCAATCCCAGCCCCAATGCGACCAGCAGCTCCAGGGGGCCGAGCCAGATCGCGAGCAGGCAGCTGGCGATCGTCATCATCACGGCATACCCGAGGATCCCGCTCTTGGTCCTTGCGTTCCCCACCACGACCGGACGCATGGGGACGGATACCGCCTGATATTCGCGCTTCAGGATGAGGGAGAGGGACCAGAAGTGAGGGGGCGTCCACAGGAACACCAGCAGGAAGAGCCCCAGCCCCACGGGCCCCACCCCATGGGTTACCGCCGCCCACCCCACCAACGGTGGCACCGCCCCGGCCGCGCCCCCGATGACGATGTTCTCCTTGGTCGCCCGCTTGAGCCAAAAGGTGTACACCAGCACGTAGAAGGCGCCACCGGCCAGCGATAGCACCGCGGCCAGGGGGTTGACCAGGGCGAAAAACGTCAGAAAGGCTCCCACCGTGAGCAGAAGGCCGAAGCCTACCGCGCTGGACGGGGCTATCCTGCCCGACGGAACGGGCCGATCTCGAGTCCGCCCCATGACCGCGTCGATGTCGCGGTCGAACCAGCAGTTGATCGCGGAGGCTCCGCCTGAGGCCATCGCGCCACCGGCCAGGGCGGCGGCGCTGAGGCCCCAGCCGGGGAAACCCCTGGCCGCGGTCACCATGGCCAGAAACTCGGTCACCAAGAGCAGGCTCATGACCCCTGGCTTGGTCAGGCTCAGGTAGTCGGCCAGCACCCCACGCACAGTCCTGGGCTGCTGCGCACGGTCGCTGAGCCATCCCGGAGCCAGCGCCCGCGTGCCACCCATGGCCTCCGTCGCCTCCCCGTCGACCATCGACTCCGCGATTGGGTTGATCCTCCGTTGGAATGGACCGATGGCTTGCCCATACCAGGAAGGTTTTGGCCAGCCCACGGGGATCATAGCTCCCCGGGAAGACGCCAAACTGACAAAGCTTCCGCGTCCGCTCCCCAGCGCCGAGAGCGGGCGTGCGCGAACTCCGGGGGAACCTCCAGACTGGGGGCCGTGACCCGACAATTCGGCGGACGCGAGGTGTGGCTGCGCCGGCGCCCGCAAGGGATGCCGACCGCGGACTGCTTCGAAGTCGTCTTCCGTGAGCAGCAACCGCGAGACGGGGAGGTCGTGGTCAAGAACCTCTATTGCTCCGTCGACCCATACATGCGCGGCCGGATGAACGATGGCCCGTCCTACGTGCCCCCGTTCGCCCTGGACCGGGTGATGGATGGCGGCGCCATCGGCCAGGTCGTGTGGGCCGACCCATCATCCCCGCTCCGACCGGGTCAGCTGGTGCTGCACAACCTGGGCTGGCGGGAGTATGCGACAGCTGAGCCCCGGGCTTTCTCACCGGTCGAGCCCATCGCCGGCGTGTCGCCGTCCGCCTTCCTCGGGGCCCTTGGCATGCCCGGGCTCACCGCCTACGTGGGGCTGCTCGACGTGGCACAGATGAAGTCGGGAGACACTGTCTTCGTCTCCGCGGCGGCCGGTGCGGTGGGGGGCATGGTGGGACAGCTCGCCAAATTGCACGGAGCGGGGTCTGTGATCGGCAGCGCCGGGTCTGACCAGAAGGTCGATCACCTGCTCCGGAACCTTGGCTTCGACCAAGCCTTCAACTATCATGCCGGCGATGTTGGCGACCTCCTGCGGAAGGCGAGCCACGGTGACGGCGTGGACGTCTACTTCGACAACGTCGGAGGGGACCACCTGGAGGCAGCCATCTCGGCCCTGCGCGTCGGCGGCCGGGTTGCCATGTGCGGTGCGATCTCCCAGGCCAACGCGATCGCACCACCTCCGGGCCCGCGGAACCTCGCCCTGGTCGTCGGCAAGCGTCTGCGGCTGCAGGGCTTCCTGGTCGGGGATCACTGGGATAGGAAGGGGGCCTTCCTGGAGGAGGTGACTCGAATGATCGCCGAAGGGCGCCTGAAAGTCGACGAGATGGTGGTCGACGGAATCGGCAACATGGCCAGCGCCTTCATCGACATGCTGAACGGCGGCAATGTCGGCAAGATGGTGGTGCGGATGGAGGACAGCCGGGAGCCCTGAGTCCCCAGTCCGGCCGCTGCCTGGAGCGTGAGGTCACCCGCGGCAGCACCTGGAGCGGCCCGGGGTGAAGCTCTGCGATTGGGCCGTCAACGGGCGCCTTGGCGGGAACCAACAGCTGGCTCCGGGGCGCGCTGACACCGGCGCCCGAGTAACGTGGAGGGGACCAAGGACCAGGGAGACCCGCCGATGCCCGAGTACCAGCTCTCCGTCAACGGTGAGAGGAAGACCGCGGTCGGCGACGGCTCTCAACCCCTGCTGCAGGTGATCCGGGAACAGCTGCATCTACTCGGCGCCAAGTACGGTTGCGGGGAGGGAGAGTGCGGGGCCTGCACGGTCCTGGTGGGCGATGATCCCACCCTGTCCTGCCAACTCACCCTGGATGCCGTCGGCGACCGCCCGGTGACCACCATTGAGGGCCTCTCCCCTCGAGGCGGCCGGCATCCGGTGCAGCTGGCATTCCAGGCGGAGGCGGCGCTCCAATGCGGGTACTGCACGCCCGGCATGGTGATGGCCGCCGTGGGGCTTCTGAGGAGCAACCCGCATCCCGACGACTCGAGCATCCGAGCGGGTCTGGCCGGCAACCTGTGCCGTTGCGGAACCTACTCCAGGATCGCACGCGCAGTCCAGCGCGTCGCTCGCGGTGAATTGCCAGAGCCGCCCTTCGCCGCTCCTTTGGTGCCGCCTGCGGGCGACAACCCGAGCGGGCACCCGATCGACCTCACGCCCATTCGCGATCGTCGCTACTTCGAGTTCTTGGGGGATGGCCTGGTAGCGGTTATTCCTCCAGGCGGGTCCCCCCACCCAGCCTTCGGCACCCCCGACGGCGGCGCCTTCCTGCACCTGGGAAGCACCGGGCGGGTGACCGTATTCATCGGCAAGGTCGACGGCGGTCAGGACAACCGCAGCGCCCTGACCCAGCTGGTGGCAGAGGAGCTCAGGGCCGCGCCGGACCAGGTTGCCCTGGTCATGGGTGACACCGACGTCTCTCCCTTTGACATAGGCACGTTCGGCAGCCGTTCGATTCCCGACGCCGGACTTCAGCTCCGACTTGTCGGTGCCGCTGCAAGAGAGCGGCTGCTGGAGCTGGCATCGCAGAGGCTCGGATGCGCGAGGGAGGCCCTGGTGGCAGACTCCGGGGTCATCAGGGCGCCATCGCTGTCTCGCCAAATCGAGTTCGCGGACCTGGTGGAGGGCATCCACGAGGTCCTGGAGGCCAGTCCGGACCAACCGCTGACCGCGCCCGCCGACTGGACGGTGGCAGGCCGCACCATCCCGCGCGCCACTTCTGCTGCGGCCGTGAGCGGCGGCAAACGATACCCGTCGGACCTCGACCTCCGGGGGATGTGGGAGGGAGCGGTGCTCCCCGCCCCATTCTGGAACGCTCACCTGCTCTCAGCGGACATCTCCCAGGCGCAGGCGATGCCGGGGGTTTGCCTCGTCCACGAGGGTGATTTCCTGGGAGTCGCCGCCGCGGACAGGGTCACGGCCGCCAGAGCGATCGCATCCGTCAGAGCCGAGTGGAGTCAGCCGCCTCAGGTTTCCGACCAGACGCTCTCCTCGTATCTCCGCGACCATCCGAAGGCAATCGAGGGTTGGGGCGGGGCGGTGGATCAAAGCTGGGGCGCGGCGGGCCGCCCCCTCCCAGCTTCCGCCCGCCACCTGTCGGCGACCTACACCATTCCCTACGTGGCCCACGTGCCCATGGAGACCCGTGCAGCTGTGGCCACCTGGTCTGGAGCCGCAGTCAGGATCTGGACGGGCACCCAGCGACCGTTTGCGGTTCGGCAGGAGGTGGCCGAGGCGCTGGGCGTTGATCCCAAGCTGGTTGAAATCGTCGTGCCCGACTTCGGTGGTGGCTTCGGCGGCAAGCACACTGGAGAGGCGGCCGTGGCCGCTGCCCGCCTTGCCAGAAGCTGCGCACACCCGGTCCGGGTCCATTGGAGCCGGCGCGACGAGTTCACCCAGGCCTACCTGAGACCCGCAGCTGTGATCGATCTGCAGAGTGCCGTGGGAGCTGATGGGCAGATCCTGCGCTGGGACTTCCTGGACATCAACGCGGGCGCCGTGGGCATCGGTCTCCCCTACCGGGCCACCGCAGGAAGGTCGCGCTTCCAACCAGCGGACTCGCCGTTGCGTCAGGGCTCCTACAGGGCGCTCGCGGCCACCGCCAACAACTTCGCGCGAGAGTCACACATCGACGAGATGGCGGCCGCGCTGGGCGCCGACCCCCTTGACTTCAGGCTGCAGAACCTCAGCGACGAACGCCTTTGCGAAGTCACTTCCCAGGTGGCCGACAGAGCGGGGTGGAAGGCCAGGTCCCGATCGCAGGGTAGGGGGATGGGGATGGCCGTCGGTCTTGAGAAGGACGGGCGCATCGCCACAATCGCGGAGGTGGAGGTGGTCGGGGGCCAGGTGCGGGTGCTACGCGTGGTCACCGGCTACGAGTGCGGAGCGATAGTTAACCCGGGCAACCTGGCAAACCAGGTTGAGGGAGCGACGGTGATGGGCCTGGGACCAGCACTCTTCGAGCGGATCCACGTGCAGAACTGTGCCGTCACCAACCCGTCCCTGGGTTCCTACAGGGTCCCACGGTTCCCCGACGTGCCCCCCATCGAGGTGGTCCTGGTGAATCGGCCGGACATCGAGCCGGCAGGGGCCGGCGAAACCCCCATCATCACCATCGCCCCTGCAATCGCCAATGCCATATTCGCGGCCACCGGACTCCGCCTACGGGATCTCCCCCTGACACCACTCCCCGGGAGGTAGCGGGGCCCCATACCGAGCCGAATTGGCCGCCTTGGTGAGCGACCGGTCCCAATGCCCGCTGGACCCAAGCAGTCTTTGCACGCAGGAGCGGGGTGGGCTGGCAAAACCGAGCCACGATCTGCACGTCACTAGCCGTGGTCAATGGGTCGAGGTTGTCCGATCCGGATCTGACCGGGTGCCCCGGGGACACACCAACCTCGATCGGCTACCACCGCCTGGGGGAGCCCATACTTTCGACCTCTCCCACTGCCGCAATCAACCGTATCTGTCTTTTCCCGAGGGTACGATCTCGACCACGCTACTTACACCACTCCGCGGGACTTGACTTGGCGCGAATCTCGCTGAGGCAGCACGACGCCTTGCTGCTTTACCGCATTGCTGCTATGCTTCGCCTATGAGCGAAATATTCCTCACGGTCCAGAGCCGCAGTACTGTTGCCCTTCCCCCACAGGTCCGACACCGTTTGAGCCTAGATCGGCCCGGAGCCCAAGTCCGGATGGTCGAGCGCCCAGATGGGGTGATCGAGTTGCATCCGGTTGTTCCGATTCCCAGCGACCAAGCCTGGTTTTGGACAGAGCGGTGGCAGCGGATGGAGCGCGAGGCTGATGCCGACGTCGCCGCCGGCCGAGTGGTGGTGACCCCGGGTCCCGACGCCTTCTTCGCCGACCTCGATTCGTGAAGTTCGAGCGCACTGAACGGTTCAAGGCTGACTGGCAACGACTCACCGATGATGAACGCTTGCTGGTCCGGCGCGCCGTCGATCGCTTTCACGCAGCAGCCATTGCCAGTCGGCGGGACCCCGCAGTCGGCTGGCCGAACGCTTTGCGCGTCAAGCCCGTCCAGGATGCCCCTGGCATTTGGGAGATGACCTGGTCTTTTTCAGGACCAGATGGCCGCGCCGCGTTCGAGTGGGTCGACCTCGCCGGTGAGCCAGCTGTCCGTTGGCGTCGTATCGGTGGCCACGAGGTATTTCGCGAACCGTAAACCTCCAAATCCCTTGCTCTTCACTGCTGCTACTAATTCCTTCTGCTCTCCGTTCTCCCCCAGGTGGTCCCCTTTTGGCTTGACATTCGCATCACCACCGCACTGGGCCGACCACGCTGCGGGACTGCCGTCACTCACACCTTCCACCGCCTGCTGGCGGAAGCGGGCGTGAGCCAGCGCACGTTCCATACTCTGCGCCACTCGGCGGCTACCCTCATGCTGGCTGGCGGCGCCGACCTGAAGACAGTGTGGACCGCCCTGGGTTTGGCACTGGCCCCAGAGTTTGGGACACGCCTGAAGGGAGATCTCTGGGCTATCTTGCTCCTGCCTCCAACGAGACCAGTGCTAGTCGTCCATCGGGTCATTGACAGGGAGGGGTGCATTGAACTTCTCGCTGCCACCGAGGGCTGACGGCGCCCTCGGGGCGCAGTCACGGGTACAGCGCCCATTAGCGGCAATGCTTGTGTCATGACCCCCGAGAAGTGAGCCAGGCTGAGTGAGAGACTTTCACGGTCCGAGAGGACTCAGGAGGAACTCACATGAAGGGCAGGAAACACTCGCCGGAGCAGATCATTCGGAAATTGCGGGAAGCGGACCAGCTGGCTGGGCAGGGCCAGGACGTGGCTGCGGTGGCCAAGGCCCTAGAGATCAGCGAGGCGACGCTGCACCGGTGGCGTAACCAGTACGGCGGGATGAAGGCCGAGGAC
>Ga0209012_1004071_pt1 | contig 10270 bp, 9 predicted proteins | sample RS3BMetagenome_FD_184735 | JGI IMG/M metagenome (GOLD analysis project Ga0209012, IMG submission 184735) | Ferric oxide microbial mat and aquatic microbial communities from Rainbow Spring, Yellowstone National Park, USA - RS3B (SPAdes) (version 3) ...
TTCATCCATATCTGCTTGATAAGGCTCCAATCTGAGTGCTGGCATATTATTTTCTATGTTAATGAAGCTCCGAACGTGGTCCATTAAAGCCAGACCTGATGAATTTATATTGCTAAAAGCTTTGTAGTTTAAGGGTTTTCTGCTGTACTTCCAGCGGCTTAAATATCCTTTCTCACCGATTCATCCAATATGAAACCAAAAAGACCCCCTCCCTCTCTTCCTCCTCTACCTGTAGCCCTTGTAAATGGTGGGTTCATAACTATAAGGTCAAATAAGGGTATCTTTTCCGGAACATTATTGTCTCTTAGTATTGAAGCATCCTCGGCTGCCTCCATAAATTTAGTGGGTCCCTCTTCAAAATACCTAGCTATTGAAGGCAGAGTTCTTTGTACATCAGGTTCTCCAATAACAAAATCCAACGATCCAAGTGTAACATGATCATCTTCTTTACCCAATGGAATAGTAAAGGTTCTCATTCTACTAATTTGAGTCGTAGGATCTTGTAATACAAGATTCGTAGCGGCTATTTGAACAGCATACCTTAGGGCATCAATACCCCAGATTCCTTCCTCCAGCATCTTTTTATGAAAGCTTTTCAAGTCGATTCTATCACTATATAACTTCGAATTCATGTAAAGGTCTTTTAGTGCATTATATGCTGACGTTAACAATGTGCCGCTTCCACATGCAAGATCACCAACCTTGATTGAGTCATTGAATTCTCTAAAAACACCAGTTCGTGTGAAAACCGCAAGATAAGCAAAAAGGTACGCTGCCTGAACCGTAGTAAAATACGTTGCAAAGTTTTTTCTTATAGCCCAATTACCTACAATTTTGTGGTAAATCTTACCAGAGAAGTCCTTCTTAAGAAGGGTCCTTTTTGAGGCACATTCACTTGCAAGGTTCACAACTTTCTCTAAAGCTGAAGTTAATGCTGGCGGTAGAACATCAATGACTTGAATGGCTAAGTTATAGATAGGTTTGTAATCAATATTCAATATTTCTTTGAATCCTCTTCTCAATCCATCATTCAATCCGTGCTCTTCGCATAGTTGATTCATGCCACTCAGCCCTATCTGTGCGTGTATGGACTGATAGAAAGTTGTGCTAAGAAGTATGGTTAGCGCAGCGTTAGCGTAGATAAGGTCGTCTATCTTCTTATAATCGTCGACTGAGAGCCCATTAAGCCTGTAAAAATCGTCATAAAGCCTTTCGGCTACTTTCTTTTTCTGGTCTAGGCTTCTGATGCTTCCTACAAAGTCGTTGATATTTTGTTCGATCCTGTTTACTGTCTCCGCGATATCCTTTTCGTTTACGATAAATTGGATTGCGTCATTTAGTATAAAGACAAGATCTACGATTCGTGCTTCCATCCATCCCGTAACCCACTTGGGCTCAATATTTTTATTTGTAAAATATACTAACAACGTCTCTGAAATGTCTTCAGGAACTACTAACCTAACCTCAAAGGTAGATTCTCTAAGCCTTCCTCGAAGTTCCGAATCAGGGATATTAGATGGGAACCTCTCCCTATAGTAAAGTGCTACGCCTAGGTCTCCGAGTCCTTCCTCAATCCTATGCTTAACGTCTTTTTCGGCATCTTTCCTTGTATAAGATCCCTCTAAGACTACCTTCACTCCATTTACATAAACTATTATATCAGGTCTATCTTTTTGATATATAGATTCGCTTACGGCCCTAAGTTTCAGTTCACCACTTAGTAAGTCTCCAAGAAGCACAATAAGCTTGGTCTCAAAAGGGGTTCCATCGTAGCTCAATTACTTTGTTACCTCTTTCGACCACCTAATCTATTATACATAATCTTTAAACATTTGTTTGATGATGGTGTTGACATATTGAAAAGGTAGATTAACTCGACTTAAAAGAGAGTCAGCACCTTCCGTTTTATTACAACTAAACAGGTATATTAGGGTGGAAAATCGTCAGATGACATATTGTTCGGTGAAAATGTTCCTATGGCATTTGGAATCTTGATGTTAAACGTTTTATAGCTCACTTGTTCCATTAAACTATGTTTAGATAGTCAAGTATATTTCATATAAGCAACAACGTCTGAGGAGCTTAGCTTGGTACATTCGATTTTGAAAAGGAATATAGCTACTGACAATAGAGCGGTTCATGAAACAAAATCTAAAACCACAAGTTTCAACTTGCTTTTGTCGAAAGGCGGTAGGGGCTCTCTTTTATGAATTGTTCTTCCAGAGACAAATTTCTCTATTTTGTTTACGAGAGCTCTCCAGTCCTTTCCTTGTTTGTACTCTCTCCAAAGCTTTCGCAGTAATCTTAGTCTCTTCTTTGTATGAGACATGGACAACAGTTTTTCCCTCGTCGCTTCCCATTTGGTTACGATTTCTCTTTCCTCACGGAATTCCATCAGGTAATCGTCAATGTTTCGCTCTATTTCAGCGATTATTTGTTTGATGAAATTCGTGCTTCTGTCACGTGCTATTTTTCCAAGCTGAGTATCCACGCGCTCAACTTGTTCCATATCCCTATATGATAATTCGATATCCTCTACAACCTTTTTGTTAACCTCGTACACTAGTTCGAAAAAGTCAGGAATCACGCGGGACTCGCTGTGCAGGCATGCAATATAATCTATGATCTTCGTTTTGTTTTTCAGGATTTCTTTTGTGTCGACATCGTATAGATACCAGTAGTGAAGGTCGTCTGCGTATTTGTAGTAAAAGAATATCGCTCGTATCTTCTTTCTCTGGAGACCGCTATGTATGCCGTAAGGTAATGATTCGAGTTCTTCAATGGCTCTTGTTCTTAGAAAGTCTTTGAGAGGTTGATAGAATTTTTCGCCTCCACCGAACATGTCCTTCTCTAGAAGGTCGAAGATCGTGGTATCTTTTTCTCGGATCTTGCGGAGTATTCCAAATACCTTTGGATGAATCTCTTCGCCAAGTATTGTTTGGTCCAAGCCCACTGATTCATCGATGTTGATAATTTTTGTTTGGAGTATTTGCACTAAGCGAAGTAGCTCCTCAAGCTCGTCCTCTGGAAAAAAGTTGTAAACGTAGATCTCTCTGTACGGCGATCCAATGCGGTCTATTCTTCCGGCTCTTTGGATCATGCGGGTAGGGTTCCAGTGAAGATCGTAGTTTATTATGATTTTTGCGCTTTGAAGGTTCATTCCTTCTGAGAGGACGTCCGTGCTTATGAGTATATTGATTTTGTTGCAGAGAAAGTCGCTTACGATTCGGTCTCTTTCTCTCGTTCCCGTCGAACCTGATATTCTTACTATGTTTAGGTTTGACAGTTCTTTTGTTTTGGTTAGGTTGTCGTATAAGTAATCAAGGGTGTCTGTGTAGTAGGTGAAGAGTATGATTTGACCTTTTTTGTGTAAGTCAATTAGGTTCTTTTTCAACTTGTTGAGTTTGGCGTCTTCTTCGGGTTTTATTGTTGAGACTCTCGAGAGAACCTTGTTTCTCAGAAGTTTAATGTCTTTGTCAATGTCTGCAAACAGGTCATCCACTCGATAGTTTTCCTTTTCAAAGTCTTCGAGTTCTTCTAGGAATTCTTGAGAGATTTCTTCGTCCATGTAGAGTATCTGGCGATTGAATGTTTGCTTAGTGAGAGTTTTCCCTTGGACAAGGCATTTTTTGAGGCGCTCAAGAAAATCGATGTGATTAGTTATGCTTATTCTGAAGGCTTGAACACTGCTTTCTAGACGTTTGAGTAGTAATGTGCGGAATATGCCTTCTAGGGCTATCATTCGGTTTAGTGCCCATTCTTCGTCTTGTGTGAGTTTTTCTTGTTTTTTGTACTTGAGTAGACGGTAGTAAGCCATTGTTAGCTGTTCCGAAATTATGTCCGCGAATTCTCTGTACATTCCTTTGTAGGTTTTATCCAAGTGGTAGTCAATGTTATCAAGTTTCCGTTCTGGGAAGGTTATTTTCTTTCCTTTGATAGTGGTGTTTGGGTAATTTTTGAGAATATAGTCTCGGGTCCTTCGGATCGAGATTTCGTTTAATAGATCGTTCAGTAATGATGGATCTTCCTTCTTGGCTACATCCTTGAAGTACTTGAATAAGTCGTTGATTCCCTCTTTTAGGAAGGCCCCTTTGTCCATTGATACTAATAGCATTAGTTGCCAGAATAGGTCCCAAATGGTGTTGTTGATTGGTGTTGCAGTCAGGAAGAGGATGTACGGACGTTTATTATTGGCTGCGATGTGATCATTGATTAGTGTAAAGAAGTTTTCTCATCTGTTTGATAATGGGTTTCTGAGGTTGTGGCTTTCGTCTACGACGACTAATTCTATTTGGTCTAGTTTTCCGCCTACTGCTTTTTGGGCTTTTTCAAGGTAGTCTTCTTTTGCGAGTTCTTCTTGTGATAGGATGTTTTCTGGCAAGTCTATTGCCTTGATTTCTGGTTTCCATAGTCCTTCTCGGAGTTGGGCTGGACAGATGATAAGGAAGCTTTTGCGTCTGTAGAATCCGAACTCTTCAATTACTTTTTTAGCTATCCATGTCTTGCCCAGTCCTACTGAATCAGCGACCAAGACAGCATGGTATTTCTTGAGTCTTGAGAAGATGCGGTCTACGGCGTCTTGTTGGAATTCGGTGAGTTCTACCTTGCTTTCAGGCAACAGAGTCGATATGTGTGTCTCTGGGTCTGATGTCTTCTTTTTGAAGTTCGTACAGGGCTTTGATGTAGACTTCGTATGGAGTGAATTCCTTGGAGCCAAATCGGCTGTTTTCAAGGATAGTGATAAGTTGGCTCTTGAAGTCTACAGATTCGTCCCAGAATTTTTGGAACCATTTCTCTCTGGTGTAGTAAGCTTCTGCTTCTAGTCCGACTGAGTTGAGTTCAGTGTTGTGTGTTAGTCCTGGCAGTGTGAAGTTTGATGAGCCTAAGATGACTAGGTTATCGAAGATGTAGGCTTTTCCGTGGAGGAAGCCCTTGTCGTGGAGGCGAACTTCCACATTTTCTTTCTTAAGGAAGTCAATCAATGTCTGGACGTCGTCTTCCTTTTCTTTTGATAATTCGAAGGCCTCGACTTCTTGTTTTACGATGTTTACGAGTTCTTCACCGAGTGTTTTGTCGCTTTGGATTTCCGGCGATTTGCCAAGCAATAATCTGAATTTCTTGACTCCTTGCAAATTATCTTTTAGCATCGAATAGGCTTGAATTTGAAAGAATGCTGTAGCAATATCAAGTTGAGCATTTGGGCATTCCTTAAGAACTTCATTTAGGTACTGCGCAAGCGTAATGTTGCTGTTGTCGATGATTTGTTTAGGAATTGGCATTTTTTACTCTTCCTCCTTTTGCATGGAAGAATTGTATTCGCTAAAGCTCAGGTATTGTCCTGCTATTATTATCGGCTTGGGGTACTGGATGGGTTTGCGATACTTTCTTAATCCCTTTAGAGTCAGCGTTAGCACTTCTTTTGAGGGGCTGCGGCTAAACGACTTTCTAATGTAATTATAGATTTCGTTCTTTGTAAGAAAGAGTTCCTTTTTATATTTTATGATTGCTTCTTCAGGAGTCAGGAATTCTACTTTGTCAATTATCCCTTCTCCGATCAATTTCCCGGAGCCATGGGAGGCATAAATTATGACTCTATTTTTGGGAGCTAGTTTAGCTGGGTTGTGAGCAAGAAATTTGAGAAAAACCTTTACTTTTTCGTTGAATAGTCGCTCCGCGATGTCCTTAGGGACAGGATATATAACATCAATTATGTTAGTAATTGGCATCATTTCCCCCTCAAAGGCTTTGAGACTTCATTATGCGGTTTTTTACGAGTTCGCATGTTGCCCAATAAACCTCCCTTCTTTCCTCTGGGCTCAGTCCCAATATATCAAAAATAATATCGTCTAATTCTTTTCTATCCGCCATTGGTTTAGGTTCTTGCTCTCTAATCGGTTTTGAACCATCAATTCCGCATTCTTCAAGCGTGGGAAGAATAACACGAGCCTTCATTTGGTCAAAGATGGACCGTAGCCTTCGGACAGTTTCCTTTTCAACGTTTTCGACTTTCAAAGTTTCTATTTTCTTTATATCATTTCCATCGGTCTTCATTGCACCGCCGCCGTACATCGTTTTTCCATACAATTCTGTGAATAGTATTTGAAAAGTGGAATTCAAAACAGCGACAAATGCTTTCAAGTCAATTTTAGAAGACGTTGGCCAAATCGCGTAGAAATTGGTGTACCTAATGTTTGGATTGAGAATAACCATGTGCTTATCATCGTGTAGTCGAGGCCAAATTATCTTGCCAGGGTTTTGGGCCTGCGGAGGTAATCTCCACCAAGGCTCTCTGGTTTTGCAACCTGAACGATTGGAGAAGCCTACGGTTTCTCCTCATCTTATATATTTTTCAATGAACTTACCCTTCAACTTTTTATGCTCCGTCGGAATGATTAGCAGCAACCACTGACAATTACCAGGAGATGCTTCCAGTTTCTTCAGTTCCCTTGGAGATTTTACAAAGGGGTATGCGTATTCTTCTTCTATTGTAAAGGTTTTTTCGCCTAGCTTCCCCCATTCTTCTGATGAATTCGATATTTGTTACGAATCCACCTGAACTCGCAACTTTCTTTACAATAAAGAAATCATCTGCACCGCCTGTGTTTAGATACGTCTCGACTTTTGCTTCTTTACCAAGTTTCATTAACTTATTCTGACTCTTCTCCAAAATCGTGAAAAATACATCTGGAGCCCGAAGATATTTTCCACCCCATTTATTTCCAGTGTATTTCCCCTGTTTGAATCTTCCAAGTCTTTCCACATCATAATCTTCTGGGTATTCCCACCCATCTTCCATCAAGTCCGTCTGTGTTATTGGATAAACACGATAGCTGTCAGTTTCTTTGATATTAATAGATTTTTCAATTTCAAGGAGACTCTCTGAGGTGACTGCTTCTTCAAATGCCTTCTTGAATAGCACAAATCTCGCAATATTATTAAGGGCCGACCATTGTGGCATCTCAAACAAAATATTCTCAGATTCAACATTTCGCTTAATCTGAGGCGCTCGAAATAGAGTAATGATAGAGTTAATGTCGGCATGCTCAAAAGTCCTTTTGACTTGATTATCGTATATTGCAATTATAGGTACATGCTTTAGAACAAATTCCTGCAAATCACTACCGTAGCCCACGTCAAGCCAAGAGTTCGAAGTCACAAAACAGAGGATACCCATTTGATTCAGCAGCGAAAGACCGTGAAAGTAGAAATAAACATAGTAGTCGCTTCTTCTATTAATCTTCTCTACAACGGGGAGACGAATGTGGACGGAGTCAAAGAGCTTATCTTTATAGGCTTGCTTTTGACTTGCTGTCACTTCTTCTTTTAGTTCATTTGGAGGTGAAATCATTCCATGCCTTACGTAGGGTGGATTGCCTATTACTATGTCAAATCCAGCTTTTTCTCCAAAAATCTCAGCAAAGTCGATTTCCCACACAAAGGGTTTTTTCCCCTGAGTGATTAGGTTCTCTCTGATTCTTTTCAGTTCGTATTCTTCTCGATTGTAGCGCTCTAATTCCATCTGAAGTTGTTCAATCTTCTTTAGCCTTTCTTCATCTAGGGCTACCTCTTCTCCAGTTAATGTTTTCTGGCTTTTTTCTTCTTTTATCTTGTTTGTTATATTTTTGATTTCATTCTCTGTGAACTGCAGTCGTTCTTCGATAGTTTCCTCAAATATCCGAATTTCTTCCCTTTGAACCTCCTCTTTCGTCTTGAATTTGGCGGTTGGAACATTGTTAATGTAATTCTCCTTTTCTTGCTTCAGCTCAACCAGTTTCTTTTTGATTTTTTCAGACAGTTTCGGGTTTCTAAGGTGTAGGGTCATGCTTCCTATTTCTTGCACCAGCGAATCCCCGACGCGCAGATTCATGTTCAGATTAGGAAGTAAGGGATAGGTTCGTAGGTCCTTGAGTTCAAGTGGTGACTCAACAACCAACTGTAGCCAAAGCCTTAGTTCGGCTGCATGAACAGCCCAAGGCATCACGTCCACACCATACAACGACTTCCCAACAATCCGTTTCTTAATCTCAAAATCAGGCTTAGACCTTCCCAAGTTTCTGTTCACAACTTTATACAAAGAGGTTAATACGTTAAGCATGCCAACCAAAAATGCTCCACTACCGCAAGCCGGGTCCACAACAGATATAGCATCCAACTTTTCCTCTAAGTCATACCAAAAGCCTGCCAACTGACTCAATTGCTTTTCAACAGACTCGGTATCTTCATCAAAAACAAGCCGATACCACAACTCTTTCGAAACATTTGGCATATGATTATGCAAATATTCGACCAACGCCCGTCTGCACATAAAATCGACCTCAACCTTCGGCGTATAGAAAATCCCCAAATCGTTACGGTCATAGATCTCTTCAGCAACGTTCGCCAAAGACTCATAGACGTATCCTATCATTTGAGGATCAACAGCAACCTCAACGTCAAAGGGCAAATCCTCTCTTATCGTAAAGTTATAACGTTCGAAAAACTCGAAAACCTCCTGGAACAAACTATCTTTTATCTTAACCGGCAACTTGTCAATGTCTTCTTCTCTAAACAATCCACCATTAAGATAGGGAACAGTGTAGAAGATTGAATTGACGTCCTCTGGCAAATCAGTATGATGCGTAAACTTGTTGTTGAATGCTTCAAAGAAAATGGTTTTCAACCACTTCTCATAAAACGAATCGATTGGAACGCGATCGTTATTCTTTTCTTTCAAATAACGCTGCCACAGCCAACGCATAAACCGAGGCTCATTGTTGAGCCACCGCTTCTTTGCGACAAAATAAACAAACATAATACGGTTCAAAAATTGCAATGTAAACTCGTGAGCATCCCTTCTCGAGATTTTTTGACGGACAAGTTCTTTGCGAATCTTGAAGAAAACACTGTTAGGAGCGCCTGCATATTCCTCAAAAAATTTATCAGTAACACGCCTAACATTAAAGGCATCACGCCACTTGAGCCAAATATCCCGCCAATCCTTCTCCTGGCCACTAAGACCAAGACTTGCAATCGTCTGCTTATCAGTATAGTACAAATCCTTAACATCAATCTGAAGTCGAATGATCTTCAGCTTCAGCTCGCCTATGTCTTTCTTCCCAAAATCTGGAAGAACAAAAGCAATAGTCTTAAAATCACCAGTAACAATCAACAAGAAATGCAAGTAATGATCAGAAAACACCTTCGCCAGATATCGTAGAAATCTTACAGTCACGTTCGTTGGGCTCTTTGTCTCAATAAGAAAAACATTCAAATTCTTCCCAATGCTTAAGACCGTGTAAATGTTAGCAATTTTCACTTCTTCGTCCTTAGCAAACCCAAACTCACCAATCCGCCTCTTTTAGGAAGAACCAAGGATTGCCTCAAGTGGATAACCAAGTCCCTTAAAAAGACCATATACATCATCAGCAGAGTGTATTCTGGGAACAAAGTCATCTACGAAGTCCTTGTAATTGCTCTGTCCCGAAGTACTCACAGCACATGCCCTCAATTAGGCGAATCCAAATTACTTTAAAAAACCTTATGCAAGCCTCAATCAAACGTATTCTAGGTTGCCCCAATCATGTTATCAATACCTCTTCCTTCGCCGTGGACTACGCTTTTCGCATGAATAGTGTTAGTACTTAACCTCTGCCTCGTTTCTCTGCCACTATTTCCGATCAAGCCGTCTGACCTCTTATTCATGTGGCATCTACCAAGAGAATTTCAGAACTCTTTAATAGTAATTGTCTTACATCTTTTTAGTAGTTTAAGTCCGGGAAGCTAATCTAACTTCTTTTCACGAATCTGTCAAACCCATTTGATCTCCGTGTCCTTGAACGGGTGAGTCTCTCAACCGCTCATACTCAAACATCGATGGTGTGATCAGAGCTGGGCGCAGATTCCTCACGAAATGTAGACAGATTTTCGAAACTTGATCATCAATGCGAACTTGAACCTCAGTCTCAGATTAGCGGCTGCGGGCTACATTTATTCTGTCTAGAACAGGGTTTCTTGGCTTTTTATGCTGCCGGCCGGATTTCTCTATTTACCGGGGGGCCCGTTGGCGAAGTCGGAATGACTTGAAAGGTACTCAGAACGGATGCCGGCGGTCTTCATCTCCTTCGAATACACGTTGGCCCTGTACCACGCCGGCCCATCCTGGTTCACATATATGGCTTACACTGAGCCCATACGGTGCTCTCGATTGCCCCCTAGTTCGTGTCGGTCGTAAATGTCGCCTTCTTGGGCGAAGCCATACAAGCCCTCCTGAGCGGGCTCAAGATTTTGGATG
>Ga0209012_1004073_pt1 | contig 10264 bp, 9 predicted proteins | sample RS3BMetagenome_FD_184735 | JGI IMG/M metagenome (GOLD analysis project Ga0209012, IMG submission 184735) | Ferric oxide microbial mat and aquatic microbial communities from Rainbow Spring, Yellowstone National Park, USA - RS3B (SPAdes) (version 3) ...
CCCTTGCGAAGTACATTGATATAAGGGCCTTCCATATGGATACCTAGCGGCTCAGCGGTCGCCGCCGTCGGGTTATAGCTTTCGATGGCCTGTACGGCGGAGGTAAGCTGTTCTTTCGGCAAGGTACCAGGGGTGCCGACGATGCCGATAAGGAAGGAGGTCACGCCTGTTTGCGGTACCCAGCGTGTATAAGCGAGGATTTCTTCGGGATCGGTAGTATGGAGGTTGAAGCCGCCGCCGCCGTGTGTATGGACATCGATAAAGCCTGGGGTGACAATCATGCCACTGGCGTCAATACACTGACCGAGGTTGGTAGTTGTTGACCTGGTGGCTGGCCTGATGGACTCGATAGATTGATCGTTGATGGTGATGTCACCGTCGGGAATATCGTTGCTGGCATCGACTAGCCGTGTACCGCGTAACGTAAACCTCATGCAACAAATCTCCTTATGAACTGATGGTACGGATTTCGCAAGGTTCTACAAGAACCGACCTGGGCACCCTTGACATATGCAAGAAAGTATGGAATGATTGATAGTGCAAGAGTGGTCTATACAACATACCATTTATACCATTTCTACCATATTGGCGCGAAGGAATCAAGCCATTGGTGGGGGTATTTTGAAATACGCCTGGGTGAATATAGTAACACGGCAGGTTTTATTGGTTGTGTCTACGAAGAGGAATCGCTCGCGGAGAGAGAGCGAGATATGCTATGATGGAAGAGGTGGATAACTTGCTTGTGATCAGAGGGGGCGCTTTGCTGGTGCCTCTGGGAAGGATTGATTGGGACGGATATGAGCGCAATTTACCGGAATAGTCCTGTTCCCCGGTACTATCAGTTGAAAGAGATCATGAGGGATAAGATTCGCTCAGGTGAGTGGAAGCCGGGCGACTTGATTCCATCTGAGCGCGAACTGGGAGAAAAATATGGTATTAGTCGGATGACGGCGCGCCAGGCGATTACGGATCTGGTCAACGAGGGACTGTTTTACCGCGAACAGGGTAAGGGTACCTTTGTGAGTCAGCGCAAAGTGACGCAGCAATTGATGCGGCTGACTGGCTTTACTGAGGATATGAATGCGCGTGGGCAAAGGCCGAGTGCCAAAGTACTTTCGGCACAACTGCGGCCTGCTGACGAGGAGACAGCGGAGCGGTTACGTATCAAGCCGCAGGAGCTAGTAGTGTGTCTGCAACGTTTACGTCTGGCCGATGGTGAACCTCTGGCGGTCGAGTTGTCACAACTCCACTTTCCTAACTGCGAGCGTCTGCTCCAGGAAGATCTGGAACACAATTCGCTCTATCGCTTGCTTGAAACGGAGTATAGTCTGCCACTGATGGAGGCTGAGCAGGAGCTAGAAGCCGGTCTGGCGGGGAACGAAGAGTCACAATTGCTGAAAATTCCTGTTGGTAGTGCAGTTCTCTTCATTCGTCGTACAACGTATACTGACCGAAATCAGCCTGTCGAGTATGCAAAATCGGTGTATCGTGGCAATAAGTACACCTTCTACACGCATATGAAGCGTGAGCAACTGATGCCTTGAAGGTTGGGGAGGGGAGAAGGTAGACGACTGGTCGGGGAGCTTTGCCCTGTTGAGTGAGCGCGGAGGGGTGTGTTTGCGGTAGAGTGGCCTGTTTTCAGTCGTTGCGTGTTGCTGCTATTGGACACGTATATATGACCGGAGGTATAGCTGATATGTCAAGCGATTCAGAGGTCTATTTTGTGGGTGTGGATGGAGGAGGTAGCAAGACACTGGCCGTTGTGGTTGATGAGCAGGGGCGTGAACGCGGGCGTGGTCTGGCGGGCAGTGGAAATCAGAGCGTTGTTGGTCTGGATGTGGCGGTGGCTCAGTTGCGCGCCGCCGTTGAGCAAGCTGTACAAGAGGCGGGATGTACCCTACCGTTGCGCGCGGCATGGTTAGGAGTGGCGGGAATGGATAGCGCTTATGATCACGACCGGCTACTTCCGCATCTCTCCTCGCTGGCACAGACGGTATTGCTAACGAATGACGCGGAACTGGTATTGGGTGCGCTGGACAAGCGTGTAGGTGTGGCACTGATTGCAGGCACGGGGGCGATTGCGTTGGGGCGTAATATGCAGGGGGCTACTGCACGAGCGTCAGGCTGGGGTTATTTGTTGGATGAGGTAGGTAGTGGTTATGAGTTGGGGCGGCAGGCGCTGGTAGCGGTGGTGAGAGCCGCAGATGGGCGCGGCCCGCAAACGATATTGCTGGAGCTTATTCTGGAACACTGGCAAATTCGAGATGTGAGTGGTGTACTGGTAGAAGTCTATGCTAAGGGAGGGACGGCGAAGATTGCTCGCCTTTCATCTCTTGTTTTTATGGCGGCCCGTGCAGGTGATATAGTGGCGCAACGGATTGTGCAGTGTGCAGTAGATGAGTTAGCGTTGGTGGCGGCGACGGTGGGGCACAAATTGCATTTGACGGAACAAGGATTGCCAATTGCGCTGGGTGGTAGTTTGCTGATTCACGAGGTTGATTACCGCGAACAGGTTCTTCAAGGCTTGAGTCACCGTTGTCGTCTTGGTCAGATTGCTATTGCCGAGCAGCCTGCTTTGATCGCGGCCCGCGCTGCAATGCAATTTATATCTTTGCGGCAATAGCGAAAGGGAAGGTGGAACGATGGCTGGTTTGCTTGATGGTATGACGGTGGAAGAGCAGGTTGGTCAGCTTTTCATGGTTGGCTTTCAAGGGATAGCCCCTTCAGCGGAGATCAGAGAGATGATCGAGCGTTACCATGTGGGGGGCGTTATACTCTTTTCGCGCAATGTTGAGGAGGCACAGCAGGTTTTGGAACTCACTTACGGTTTGCAAGAGATCGCACGGGCAGCCGGGCATCGTTATCCTTTATTGATTGCAATAGATCAGGAAAATGGAGCGGTGCAGCGGCTGGGAAAGGGCGCGACGCAGTTTCCTGGTAATATGGCGCTTGGTGCGATTGATGAGGAGCAGACTGTTTATAATATTGCTTTAGCGACAGGGCGTGAACTGAGGGCGCTTGGTTTGAATGTGAATCTCGCGCCGGTGGTTGATATCAACAACAATCCGGCAAACCCGGTCATTGGTGTGCGTTCTTTTGGGGAGGAGCCACATAAGGTTGCTCGTCTGGCTGGGGCGGCAGTGCGTGGCTACCAGGAGGCGGGGGTAAGTGCTACTCTCAAGCACTTTCCCGGTCATGGTGATACGGCAGTTGATTCGCATCTTTCACTGCCCATATTGCCTTTTAGCCTGGAACGCCTGGAAAGGGTGGAACTGGTGCCGTTCCAGAGTGGGATTCAGGGGGGGGTAGATTGTGTGATGTCGGCGCATATCGCGTTTCCGGCACTTAATGGGGGGGAAAATATTCCGGCTACGCTGTCACCAACTGTTATTCGAGGGTTGTTGCGTGAGAAGCTGGGTTTTGGAGGTATAGTGATCTCTGATTGTCTGGAGATGCAGGCTATTACCAATACTGTCGGTGTTGCGCGTGGCAGCGTGCTGGCGCTACAGGCGGGTATCGATGTGGTTTTGATTTCTCATCGCTACGAGCGTCAGCGATCAGGACTTGAAGCGGTGGGAGAGGCGGTGGAGGCGGATGGATTGATGAGGGAAGCAGTGCAGCAAGCGGCAGAGCGGGTGCTGAGACTCAAGAGTCAGCGTCTTTCGTGGGAAAGTGTGCCTGCTGGTGAGGTACCCAGGTGGGTGGGAGGTGTAGAGCATCGACATTTAAGCGAACGAGCATACAGGCTCTCTACTACTCTTGTGCGCAATGAAGATAAACTTATTCCTCTGCGTTTGCAGCCGCACGAGCGTATTCTTGTCATTGCTTCCGCAAAAGATATGCGTTCGCAAGCCGAAGATCGCCGGTATACTAGCGATTTTCTTGTGCGGAAGATACGCCACTATCACAAGCGAGTTGAAAGCATAGTGTTTGCGGCAAATCTCAAGGACGAAGATGTTGCGCGGGTACTCGCTACTAGTGGGGAGTTTGATCTGGTGGTGATGGTAACGGTCAATGCTAATCTTGATAAGCAGCAGGCGGGGCTTATGCAAGCTCTATTGCAAGCAGGCAGGCGTGTGATTGGTATTGCGGTGAGTAGCCCTTATGATCTGCTGGCTTTCCCTCAGTTGCGCACGTATCTTGTGACGTATGAACCGACTGAGGCGGCGCAGGCGGCGGTGGTGGAAGTGCTTTTTGGGCAAGTGGAGCCGATGGGGCGTTTGCCTGTGAGTTTGCCGTTGGTCAGGTGAGCTTTTTCTAATTGTTCCTCGGATAAAGCGTCTTTGCAGTGCTACTATGCCCTATTAGCCTTTCGGCGTGGATAACGCAGACTCGCAAATGGGATTTTTTGGGGAACGTACTTGTTTGGATAAGAGCGGGGGGGAGCAGGCAAGATAGTGCTGGAGGGTATTATGCCTGCTCCCCCCGCTCCTGTTTTTTTGTGATGAGCAGAGATTGCTGAGGGTATTAGCTTGCGGATGTTGTCACTGCTTCAGCCTGCTTTTTTTGGCGGGAAGCTACGCCCCAGGGTAAGAAAATTACCACAGAGACGAGGACGACGATGATGCTACCGAGTTCAAAGTTGACCAGCTTTAGTGCGCCGACATCACCAATATAGGTCATGAGAGTGATAAAGAGGATGTAGCAGATGTACCAGAGAGCGTTGCCGAGGCCATCGCGGACACGGTAGAACAACCCAAAGGCGATGACGCCGATGGCGAGCAGAATAACTGCGTAAGGGACGGAGGGCCAGCCACTCCAGTAGGTGATGAGCGAAGCGGCGGCAAAGGCCAGGGTAGCCAGGATAGTGCCACCTCTTACCACGCCCTGACGTCCTTCGCGTCTGAGGGAGATCATAACGACGGGATTAATGGAGAAGCCGATGTAGCCAGCGACAACGGAGTCAGTGATCAGGCTGTAGATAGAAGGCAGTGGGGCAGCAATATAGGCGATAATGACGCCGATGATGGTGAAGACGATAAGGGCACTAGCTGGGATGGCATATTGTGCGCTCAGTTCCTTCATCCGCGAGCTAACGATACCCGTGCGACTCATGGCGAACAGGACGCGAGTACCGGCTCCCTGGTAGATATAGCCGGTGACAAACGGGCCGAGGATGGCAATGACGGTGGTCAAGGCGGTGAGCCAGAATGCAGCGCTACTATGCTGAGCAATTACCAGGAAAGGGTTGCCGGGTAGTTTGGAGACAGAGGCCCAGGAACCGGGATGGAGAGCGAGCTGTGACCAGTTGAGTGAAGCGATGAAGGCGATGGCGAACAGGACGTAGATGATTGTTTGACCGATGATAGTCCAGATGATTGATCGTTGAAGTTGTCGGGGATCGTGTGTTTCTTCAGCGTAGTCTGGCAAAACGCGAATGCCGCCGAAGGCGAACATGGCAAGTGGGATGGCGGCGAAAATGCCGGTAATGCCAAAGGGGGCGAAGCCGCCGAAAGAGCTGAAGTTATGAAACTGTGCGAAGGTGAAGAGGAAGCCAAGAGCCACCAACAGGTAGATGAGTAGCTTGATGACGCCAAGGACGTTGGTGGAACGGCTGAAGGCACGAATACCAAAGTAGTTGAAGGGAAAGAAGAGCAGCATAAGAATGACGGCGACGATAGCGCCTAATGTGGTAGGATTGCCCTGAGAGTTGACTAGATGAGGATAGATGAGATTCAAGCCTTCGGCGCTGGCGAGTGCCTCTACAGGTGGGATGAACAAATACCAGATCAAGTCGGAGAATGCGTTAATCAAGTTCGAGACTTTGCCATGTGTGTAGAGACTGTAGCGTGAAGGTCCGCCGGCTTCAGGGTAGAGCAAACTCAGTTCGACGAATGTGAAACCGATGAAGGAGTAGAAGAGGGCTCCAATGATCCATGCCAGTATGACTGAGGGACCGGCAATAGCGGCCATGCCAGCGTTACTAAACAACACTCCTGTTCCTACAGCACCAGCAATACCCATGACGAGCAAACTGAAAGTAGAAAGATGGCGTTTGAGTTGCATAGCATAAACCTCCTTGTAGGTGAGACCCGCGTTGGTCATGTATAAAAGGGGAAGGACAGACCTTTTTCTCCACTTTTGCGACTTGCAAAGAGGGGTTGTCTGCACTGACATACGTTAATAGACTCTACAATACCTGAATATGCTCTGCAATATGACTAAATCGGCTCTACAATATACTTCGAGTATATAATGTCAAGTGTCCGAGCGTCAAGGAGAAAGACGAGGTTATGTGGTTGCTGGTCAAATTGTTTCCTTGACAATGCTCAGTCTGGACTCTACACTTTTAGAAAAGCAGAAAGGAGATACGAAGGCTATGACAGAGACGGCATCGACAGGGCATACTATCCATATTCATCGTCATCAGTGGCATCTAGCGTGGGATCATAGCATTCCACCTATCGCTACAGTACGTTCTGGTGAGACAGTTAGTTTTGATCTGCTGGAAGCTTCGTGTGGTCAGATTGGGCCTGATAGCACGGTTGAGGCGGTGCGAGCGCTAGATTTTTCGCGTGTAGATCAGGTCAATGGGCCTATTTATGTGGAGGGGGCTGTGCCGGGGGATACACTGGAGATCGAGTTTCTTGATTTGCGACCAGATACGTGGGGGTGGACGGCTATTATCCCAGGCTTTGGCTTGCTCGCGGACGAATTTCCTGAACCCGCACTCAAAGTCTGGCGGCTTACGGGAGGGGCTGATGGCTGGGCGGAGTTTGCTCCCGGTATTCGCGTGCCACTGGCTCCGTTTTGTGGTGAGATTGGTCTTGCTCCAGCGGCTGACGGCGCGCTCTCGACGATTCCACCGTACCGGCATGGCGGTAATATGGATACGAAGCACCTGACACGTGGCGCGAAGTTGTACTTGCCGGTTGAAGTGGAGGGAGCGCTGTTCTCGATTGGGGATGGGCACGCGGCTCAGGGTGACGGCGAGGTATGTGGTACTGCTATTGAAACGCCCATGCAGGCGGCAGTACGACTCACGGTACGCAAGGATATTCAGGTGCCGGAACCTCAGTTCCTGACGGCAGGCCCGTTGGGTGCGCGCGCGAACGTTGGCCCCTATTATGCCACGGATGGCATTGGGCCAGATTTGCGAGAAGCGGCACGTAATGCGATACGCCATATGATCGATTATTTGCAACGCACACGTGGTTTGACGAGAGCTGATGCTTATATGCTGTGTAGCGTTGCGGTCGATTTGAAAATCTGTGAAATTGTGGATGCGCCACACTGGGTAGTGAGTGCGTGTCTGCCGCTCAGCATTTTCTTATAGCCATGACATTCTATCGAGGACACAATGACAGATATTGTTATAACAACGCCGAAACATCAGTTGCGTGGGTATTTTGCTCAGCCGAGGGGTGAGGGAGTGTGGCCTGGTGTTGTGGTGGTTCATGATGCTTTTGGCATGAGTGATGATTTACGTCGTCAAGCGGACTGGCTAGCGGGCGCTGGCTATGTTACGGTTGCTCCTGACCTCTATTCCTGGGGACGGAAGATAAGTTGTTTGCGAGCCACCTTTCGTGATTTGCAAGCCCGGCAAGGTGCGACTTTTGAAGATATTGATGCTACACGCCAATGGTTGAGTGAGCAACCTGTTTGTAGCGGTAAGATCGGAGTTATTGGTTTCTGTATGGGAGGTGGTTTTGCACTTCTCTTAGCTCCTGGTCACGGGTTTGCGGCATCTAGCGTGAACTATGGTCGGGTTCCTGATGAGGCTGAGGCTATCTTGCAGGGAGCCTGTCCAATTGTTGGAAGTTTTGGGGGCAAGGATCGTACATTGCATGGGGCTGCCGACCGGCTCGAACGAGCGCTTGAGAAACTTGGCATTGAACACGATATTGTCGAGTATGCTGACGCGGGGCATGGTTTTCTCAACAATCACCATAGTGTTTTGCTTACAGTGATGGGGACATTTATGGGTGTAGGCTATCACGAAGCCTCTGCTCAGGATGCTCGGCGACGTATACTGGCGTTCTTTGATCGCTATCTCCGGTGATTCGCTCCACACCGGGCAGGAATCTTGTGTTATGATATATTGTATATCAGAGCAATAGGTATCATCTGGCGACGAGGCCAGGGAGGAAACAGGCATGGTACAGATTCCTGTGAGCAATAGGGGTAGAACAGTTGTTATAGATTCTGCTGAACCACAAGTTCAGGTTGTGTCTACGGATGATACAGAGGTTCGGCGTGTGCATGTAGCTATTGTGGGCACAGGGTTTTCGGGTCTGGGAATGGCGATTCGGCTGAAGCAGAGGGGTGAAAATGATTTTGTGATATTTGAGAAAGCTTCTGATGTAGGAGGGACGTGGCGTGATAACACCTATCCTGGCTGTGCCTGTGATATACCGTCGAACCTGTATTCCTTCTCCTTCGCATTGAATCCGAAATGGAGCCGTCTTTTTCCACAACAAGCTGAGATTCGCGGTTATTTGCGGCGTTGTGCGCGCCGTTTTGGGGTGATGACGCATATTCGGTGGGAGACGGAGTTGTTAAATGCGGTCTGGAATGAGGATGAACTATGCTGGCATATTGTCACTACAGGGGGTGTGTGGAAGGCAGACATACTCGTGCTAGGGAATGGGCCGTTGAGCGAGCCATCGCTACCAGCTATTGCGGGTATCGAAGATTTTGAGGGAACCTTATTTCACTCAGCGCGGTGGAATCACGGATATGATCTGACGGGCAAGCGTGTGGCGGTGATTGGTACGGGAGCATCGGCGGTTCAATTTGTGCCGTGTATTCAGCCGGTGGTTAGTCACCTCGCGCTATTTATGCGTACACCCCCCTGGATTGTGCCGCGAATGGATCGTCCTGTGCCGTTATGGAAGCAAAAGCTGTATTGCCTTTTGCCGTTGGCCCAGCATCTGGTGCGTGCGCGTGTGTACTGGCAGCATGAGTTGCTTGCGTTGGGCTTTGTGTATCGTCCTGATGCGATGAAGCGTGGGATGAAACTGGCAAGGAAGTATCTGGAGACGCAGGTGCCTGATCTGGTTTTGCGCGAAAAGCTTACGCCGAAGTATATGATGGGATGTAAGCGTATATTGCTTTCCGATGACTTTTATCCGGCGTTGATGCAACCAAATGTTGAGGTTATTACCGAGAAGATTAGCGAGGTGCGTGCGCATAGCATTGTCACGCAGGATGGAAGAGAGCATGAGATAGATGTGATTATTTGTGCTACAGGTTTTCATGTGACGGATACGAGCTTTGCAGAATGCGTGTACGGGAGCGGCGGTCGGTCGCTGGCGGAAGCATGGAAGGATGGGCCTTATGCCTATTTAGGCACGACAGTGGCAGGTTTTCCCAATCTTTTCCTGCTGATTGGGCCTAATACTGGCCTGGGTCATAATTCGATGGTGTATATGATCGAGTCGCAGCTCAACTATATTCTGGACGCATTGCGTGTGATGCAGCGACGTGATGCGCGGGCTATTGATGTGAGGGTGGAGAGTGAGGAGTGTTTCAATGAAGAGGTGCAGCGGAGGATGAAGGGAACGGTCTGGACATCTGGTGGTTGCAAAAGCTGGTACCTGGCGACGAATGGGCGTAATACTACACTCTGGCCGGGTTTCACGTTTGAGTTTAGAGAGCGTACAAGGCGTTTTGACGAGCAGAATTATCGATTTATTCAATGAGTGAAGTCGGGGTAGAAGGAAGGACAAATTTATGACAGGCGTTGTGACGGCGGTGAGTCTGAGTTCAACGCATACATTTAGCAAGAGGAAGCAGGACAGTATTCGATTGCTGGCCGGGTTAGGTGTGGAGGGAGATGCGCATGCTGGTGAGACGGTCAAGCATCGTTCGCGGGTGGCGGTTGATCCGAATCAGCCTAATCTGCGACAGGTACATCTGATACATGCGGAACTACATGATGAGCTGCGGATAAAAGGTTTCACTGTGTCGGCGGGTGATATGGGAGAGAATATTACGACCCGTGGGATTGATCTGCTCAAGCTACCGGTTGGAACACGCCTGCATATTGGAGATAGGGCGGTGATTGAGATAACAGGGTTGCGTAATCCATGTGTGCAACTGGATGATTTTCAGGCGGGATTAATGGCGGCGGTGCTGGAGCGGGATGGGGAGGGAAAGTTGATTCGTAAGGCGGGAGTGATGGGGGTTGTGCTGGTAGATGGTGAGGTGCGGGTGGGGGATGTGATTACCGTCGAATTGCCGCCGGAGCCGTATCAAGTGCTTAAACCGGTTTGAGCGAGCATAAGACCTCCGTGCCTCGTATTCACGAGGGATATTGCTA
>Ga0209012_1004081_pt1 | contig 10253 bp, 19 predicted proteins | sample RS3BMetagenome_FD_184735 | JGI IMG/M metagenome (GOLD analysis project Ga0209012, IMG submission 184735) | Ferric oxide microbial mat and aquatic microbial communities from Rainbow Spring, Yellowstone National Park, USA - RS3B (SPAdes) (version 3) ...
CCCCCCTAGACCCATGCAAAGAGCCCCCTAGATCTATGTAAAAGCCCCCCTTATAAAGGGGGTATATAAACCCTACCCCCAAGCATAGATAAGCTTATATACCCCCTATAAATACCCCCATAGACAAAAGCCTATATAAAAGGGTATATAAAGCTTACCAAGCTTAAATACCCCCACGCTCACAAAAAACCAGGCAGACGCTTATAAACCAACTATAAAAACCAGCCTTAAAAACCTTTGCCTAAACAAGTGGGCAGCCCAACACGCCCCAAAGCAGGCTAACCCCTTTCAATTCCACATCTAGGGATACAAGGGGATGCATCCCTTGGGCTGCCCGTATACGCATACATTAAACCAGCTAATATATTTTGCGCTTATACCAGCGCTATCGCGTAGCCATATAGCGTAGTGCCTGAATACAAAAACTGCAAATTAATCGTAAAGTCTTGTGCACTGTATAGATATGCGTAGTATAGTGCATCAGATAGTGTAGCCACAGGCGGATAACACACAGAGTAACAACTATCACCCCAGAGCAACGCCTGCTTGAACCCCTGCGCCGAGATACTCGATAGGGTGTTCAAACATGGGTTGTTACTAACGTATCCCATGATAAGCGCATAGTGATATGTTGTTTTCGGTAAACCACTAGTAGCCACACTAGCACTACCCCCCGTAGCCGTCTGGTTACCAGCATACTGGTAATAAATGTTACCGTTAAATTTCTGCCCGCCAAACACATATATAGCGTAGCCTGGCACGTCATCTGGTGGGTAAATCCAGTTAAAGGTGACGCTGAGCTGCCCCGCAGCTGGCGCAACTGCGTAATACGCCCCACCTATCCCCAAGGCACTTTCAACACTGCCACAGACGTAGTTACCACCCAAATATATGTCTCCCCCGCCCAGCTCAGTGTAGGATGAGCCAAGGTTATCACGTGGCGGGATTGAACTACCCAAATTATCATTGGTGGCTAGCCACTGAAAAGTCACTATAAGGTCACCCTTCGCCACCTTGATGTTTGTATTAAAAGAGAAGGGGGCGCTCTGCGTTGGGTCAGTTGTTGCAGCGTAGCCGATAAGCCCACCACTCTTGTAGCTACTATAGCTGTGCGCCTGATATTTCTCCAAAAGGCTGGCTGGGTAGTAGCTGCGCGTTAAGCGTGGTCTACGCGCGCCTAATCCAAAGGGTTGTCCACGCCACATATTGCTAACCTATCGCTAATGGTAGTTTTAACGCTTCCTGTATTATTGCCAGGCGCTCTGTTTTGGCTGGTGGTGGCGCTGCCACAGCTGCCTCAATTTTAACCAGCACTTCAGCCCGCTCTTTCGTGATACCCAGCGCAATAAGGTCTTGCACAGCTGCGTCTGGTGTAATAACGCCTTTCTTCATGGCGTCAAGCACATACGTCTGTATTTTCAGCTTTTGCTGATAGTTGTATTCGTAGGTAGCCATAGCCAGTATCCACTTTATCTGTGACTCTGGCACAGCGAACGCCTTAAGGATTGATGTGGCGTAGTCTTGATTCAGATAACCATCCCTATATAGCTGGTAGACAAGCGCCTTAGCCTGCCCTTGAAAACTCTGCAGCTCAAGGTTTGCGAAGGCCTGCAGCAACTTGTCAGAGTCACGTGGGTCAAATCCCTCCATCAGTATCTGCTTGTGCGCAAAGTCGTTATCTATCATCTGCAGCTCTATGAGCTTCTCTAGGATAAATGGTGGTAGCGGTCTATAGAGTGTTGCAATATGCGCGTTAGTAGCATCCTCATTATATCCCTCATACTGGATATCTTCACGTAGCTGTGAAACACTGCGCTCACCATACCACACTGCGCGCTGCGCTGTGCCCAAATCCACTTTTCTGGGGCGCACTTCATAGTTAACAGCATATTCAAACTGTGACTTGATACCAGTGTCTATGAGTAAACCAGTTACCACTGTGGGTATCTCAGCGATACCAACAATCTCTAGGATACGTTTAGCGCTCTCAACGAACCGCATATTACTCAATATATCTACATTTTCAGCCACTGCCAGCACGCCATAGATACCGCTTATAAGCGTGCCTATTTCTATTGCATGCTCAAGTGTAGCGTTAAACGTGGCGTGTGGGTCACCACTACTGGCTATGGTGAATAGCCTGCTAATGGCCTGCACACCATAGTTGGCCAGCTGCCCAAGATATCGGCTAAGGTCATCTATAGCTGGCTTGATAGCTGTGTTAAACACGCTTTCAAGCCCGCGCCAGATGTCTGTGCCCAACTCTCTTAGCCCACCTAGCACATCTTGGCCAGCGTGTGCTATGTAGGCGCTAAACTGGTTAAACCCACTAACCAAATCAGTGTGCAGATTACCAACAAAGTGCTCTATATCCAGCAAACCAGTTTGCAGCGCGTTAAACACACTTGTCAAGCCATGGCTAACATAGCCCTCTACAACCGTGATATCAGCATCCAGTCTGTTACCAAGCTGCACAAGCTGCGGTATGACATCACTGCGTATAATGTTGCTAACCGCATCAAGCCCACCAAGGATAGTGTTACCAAGCTCACTTAGACCAGATAGTATGGCTTCACCCACCCTGTGCACAGCGCTAACAATATCATTCCACACAGTGTTAAGCACACTCTGGATAGTGCTACTAACAGTTGAAAGCGCATTAAGCACACTGTTACCAAGCTCACTTAGACTGGATAGTATAGTGCTTAGAACACTGTGCACAGCGCTAACAATATCATTCCACACAGTGTTAAGCATGCTCTGTATGGCGGAAAAAAGTGGGTCCATTAGCTGTGTTAGTGTGTTTACCGCGTCACCTATCACTTGCTCTATGAAGTTTTCCAGTGGTTGTATAATCGCATTCTCAATATCTTGTATAATCGCGCTCAATGGCCAAGCACCCTAAGCACTATGTCAACCACTGAAAAACATGTGTTGGCTGTGACAAGTATACCCACCACCCTGATGTATGCCTCTATCCGCGCTAGCCTCTGCTCATGGTCATACATACGCTGCTCAACACTACGGTTAGACACTTTCCACCACCGTGAGTATGTGCTTATTTATAGCTGTATTGTTCGACCCAGTAGCTCTTTACGCTGTGCATAGTCAGCCTTTATGGCTGCCTCTATCTCTGCAGCTGTGGGGTGCTCTTTGGGCACTGTCACGGTGAAGTAGTTAGCCGTGCCCACACGGTAGGTTACACGTGTATCGAATTTACCCAGCCTATCAGGCTCTGTGGCTGGCACACTTATAACGCTCACTATCTGCGCGGTTACACTATCACTTGAACCACTTTTAGGCTTGTCGTATGGCTTATTGCTCATATATAATCTCCGCCGTGTCTGTAGTGTTCTCGAACACTATAAAGATTGTGCTTAGGTCAATCCCACCCGCATATGTTGGTGCACCAAAGTCTTTTGCCTGTGAAGCAGCAAGTGGGAAACCAAATCCCTTAGCCACGCCTTGCACGCCTAACCACACTCTACCCGTGTTGTTATCATCAGCTTTTATGGTGACACGCTTAACAACCACATGCCCAGCTAATAGTGGCGTGGGTGTTGTCTGCCCACTTATGGTGTAGGCCATAACCACAAGCTGTGGTAGCTTACTTGTCTGCAGTGCTTGCTGTATTTGCTGCAGTTGCTGGATAATCGTGTTGAGAAGCGTATCAGTCATCTGGTTAGGGCTAAGCTTCTCACCATACACTGGGATACTCTGGTATGGTGCTGGTAGCTGTGATAGCACGCCACCACCCACAGTGACCACGAAGCCTATGGGCACAAGGGGTGGCTGTGGTGGCGCTTCAAACACGTAGCCCGCTGGTGTTGCTTGGTATGGTGGCAGTAGCTTGTTATATGTGTATGCTATCAGCGTGTAAGTGCGCGAATATACCACGCCACCACGCACGTATATGAGCACGTTACGCGTGAATGGTGTATATACACGCGTGTTTGAGCGTTCACGCTCCCGTAGTGCAACTTGTAGCAGTGTCATACCAGCGCGCCTAGGCCGTGGGTAACTCTTCTACTAGCACATCTACACCCGTGAGTGTTGCCGTGCCACCAGTTATCGCTGCCTGAATCACGTCTATCCAGTATTGTGTGCCAACTGATAGGTTAAGTATGACTACAGTCTTAGTCATTGCCTCCACCGCGCCTGCAGCTGATATGGTTGATTTTACTGGTGAGCCTACAGCTGTGCCAGTGGGCGCAGCCCCGTTAGCTGGCGCTGCACCGGTGCCATACGCAGCCTGGAATTGCACCCCGTCACCAGCTGTGTTGTTTGAGCCCACGCATGTAATCGTGATTTTCACTATCCCCGTCTTCTTAGGCGTGAATAAGACGCCTAGGCCAGCCATTACCCCAGTGGTTGATGTTGTGCCAGCTGGGTTATTATTCACTGAGAATACTGGCGTGGCAAGCACGGCCAGTCCTGCGCTCACCTTGTTGGGGTCAAGCACCAGCACTAGCCCAGTGTCTAGCAGGCTCTGAAGATTTGGATTAACTATGTTCCTAGGGCTAACTACGTTAGTATCGTAGCTCATTATGCGCCACCAGCTGGGGCGCCACCAGCACCCTGCGTGGTCTCTTCTATCACTAGGTCTACGCCTACATAGTTTGATGCACCACTACGGTCATCAAACTTTATGTGGAATACTACAGGCTGCGCTATCTGTATGCCCACCACGTGTGGTTTACCATATGTTGCTACATCCTCACTAGCAACTTGTAGATATTGCTGGTCATCCACGAATAAGTAGAAGTCACCCTTACCCTGAAAGAAAGGTCTAACCTCTACAAGCGTCCAGTTAAGCCCACTGCTTGGGGATATCCCCTCCCCAATTTCTGTGGGCCCAGCATTAGCTTGCAGCGTGGTGCTCAAAGAGATTATACGTGTAGTCATCTACTAGACACCCCCAGCTGGGGCGCCACCACCACCCGTGGCTGGCTGCCTGATACCCACAATCATGAATGTCTGGGTCTTTGCACCAAAGGCTACGCCTGTGCCAGCTGGCTGCACAGTGTCAAGCAGCATACGATAGGTGCGGTTAGGCTGAAAACGATAGGGTTGCTGCAAGTAGAAGAATTTGCCTTGTGTGACGTCAAGGGCGAAAGCGTTACCCAAGTCACGGTCTATTAGCATACCCTCAGTTGTCTCAGGCTCAAAGAGCTCAGTGTCAAAGTCTATTACGTGGAGCCTTGTGGGTTTACCGTTAGCGTTAGTGCCCGTGGTTGTGCCCAGGCTGCTAGCATCATAGGCGAATACGTAGCCATCAAACACTTCACCTATGATGCCTATGCTGCGGTCATATATACCGTCCAATCCCTGTGGTGTTATCAGCGTGTCAAGCGCTGTTTGCCCCGTGGTTTGCTGTGGAAGGCCATTAGTAACCAGGTTAAAGAATACTCTTTTTGGCGCTGCGCTGCCCCCTGGCACAGTGTGACTGGTCACGTCACCCGTGTCCTGGTCAATATAGTATGCGCCAAGTAGGTAGTTTGCTGGTATTGAGCCGTATGATAGTGGTGTCTGTGGTGTTATTATGATGTCCTCATCTTCAGCTGCCGTGGGTAGGTCAAAGGGGATGTATTGCTGCAGTAGCCAGAGATTGCTGCGGTAGCCCATAGCCATGTAGCCGTTGGGGAAAACGAAGCCTATACCGCGCCCCAGCCCGCTAGCCCCAGCTGCCCCCGCGTTGGCGTCACCGAGCGCCGTGGGCACACGCATGTAGAGCCGTGAGCCTATCTGGACATCTAGGAATACCCCAGCTGTGGGGGGCTCAAAGAATATGTCCACAAGCGTGCGCCTGTGACCCGTGCGCTTAGGTATTGTTAGGGGCTGCCCTAGCGCTGATTTATTGCTGCGATACTGGAAAGCGGTAGCGCCACCCTTAGTTAAAGGGGGTGGGGGTGTTGGTGCTGCTTCAGCTGCCAATTACTGCCACCTAACCCGTGGTCTTAGCCACGCCACGGCTCTTGTATTTACCTCTATTCTGGTGCAGCCCACGTATCAGCCCAAGCACCCTGTTCTCATTTGCTGCACTGCCTCGAACACCCCTAGCTGGCAGTCCACGCACAATATTCTGCAAGTCTGGTATCAGCTTACCCATCACGCTAGCCATCTTGGGCTGTGACGCTGCCACACCCTGTGGGTATCGCTGCGAGCCAAGATTATCCACGCCCGCCTTCCACACTTCATCACTACTCTGGGCGATAGCATTCTGCCTTGTCTTTGCTGCTATGGCTGCCTGCATAGCTGTGGCAAAGTTTGCCTCTGCGTTATTTGACGCTGCGTAGACTTTCCACGCGCTGGCATCCACTTGTGACTTGTAAAAGCTGGCTGCAGCCTGACTACGCTGCACCCAGTTACTTGTCGCCACTTCAGGCGACCTAATGGTTTTGGCCATTTTTGACCAACTTAAACATATGTATATGTGCTTATATACTTTGTTCGACTGGGGGGACGGCGAAACCCCCCCCTAAGGGGGGTATCCCCCCCGCCGTGGTCGAAAAAGATATATATAGATGCTATATAAACTGTGTATGCCTTTCTTTAAGAATCCGTTAGATGAGCTGTTAGCGGATGCAGTGTTGGCCAGTGGTGTAAACAGGCAAGTGGCGCTTGAGCGCGTGCGTGAACTAATGCGTAAGACAAACACCAACACCCTAGCCATGTGGATAGGTGAGATTACAAGCCTGCCAGAGCTCACCATGCTGCAGGCAGCTGGGGTACCAGCCCCTTTGCAGCGCGTGTTTTTCGCCCAGATAGCCCGACTGCAGCGGAGCTTAGGGCAGCAGCCACAAGGGGTGTAAGAACACGCCAAAAGAATTATCAGACGAAGTGGATATTATCCATGTGGAAGATGGCGCGCACCTTAGCCTCGCAGGCCAAGACAGCGAAACACACGCCTACTTCTGGGTATGCCCACGCTGCCAGCGCAAACTCATCACAGGCGAATATATTGAAGAGAAGACACGGCAATCAGACACAGGCAGCGCAGACGAAACAAGCACAGACGAAACAAGCCAACAAGAAGTAGTAGGTCAAGAAGAAGAGACAAGCCAAGAAGAAGTAAGCCAAGAAGAAGTTACTAAGCGTAAGCGCCACAAGCGTGGCTAATGCCTATAGTTGTGAGCCCACAAATCCACGAATACACCAACTGACGCCACAAGCTGGATTAAACCAGCCAACAAGCTGCCATGCAATATATTGTATATACCCAGTAAGAATATGGCTAGTAAGCCATAGTATACGTGCGCGTGCCCAGTGAAAAACCACACAATATTACGCGTTTTTGCGCCAGCCATAAAGGCAGATACACAAAGCAGTATAAAAAGGTAATTGAAAAATAGTTAGGTTGACTTGGCTGCGTGCACGCCAGCTATCGCACCTATCGTGCTCGTGATTGTCAGTGTGACATATGTGTTGCCCGTATTATTCAGCGCTATAAGTGTGAGCGCGTATATGGCCACCATACCCACTGCACCCCTAATTATCAGGCGCAGTGTGTTAGAGCTCTGGCGCTGTGATGTGTCAGGCTGTGCTTGAGTCATACATGTAATCACCCCAGTATCGCTTATAGGCCTCTTGCAGCGCGCGATAAGCTACAACTAGGTGTAGGTAGTCTGGCACACCAGCCCTAAACCCCCCTGTTTCCACTTCAGCCACTGGAGTAGGCGCTGGCCTGTAATAGTCTGCACCCTTTTTATCCGATACACGCAGTGTTAAGTCACGTCTAAACGTGCGTATCCAAGCGTAGTTTCGCTCAACCACCCCGATATCTGCCAGTGCCTCTATGATGTCTTCTATTGTGGCCCAGTCTATGTAGTTATCATAGACCAAGTGGTAGTGGTGTGGGCTACTCTCAACCACAAGCGCACCACCCACCATAGGCCACGTGCGCCGTATTTCCCTGGCTATAAACATGGCCTCATCCAGGCCCACGTTATCTAAGTCCACTAAGAGATGGCGCTGGGTGGTGTAGCCCATTACCACCATGCTCTCCATAGCCACTTTAACTATAGCTGCTAGCTCACGCTCCTCTACACGTGGTGTAACCGTCACTCTGTGATTACCCCCATAGCCACAAGCTCATCATAGTGCTCACGGAAGTAGCTCCATATGTTATCAGCAAAAGTAAACTGGCCAGTTATGGTGCTCCTAAACTGGACATAATCACCACCCAGCACACGCCCTATGCCTATATCGTATGCCTCTGCCAGCACTGCCACCACCCACTCAAATGTGCCAGCTGGCGCCTCTATATCACCAGTATAACTCATCTTGCAAGTTCACCCGCCACAGCCTGTTACGTGTTGTAAGTATATATAGCTCATATCCCCGCTCTGGCTTCATAACAGTCATGAGCGCGTATAGTGTGATTACATCTAGGGGGGCTAGACGCCTGTTAGCCACCACTTCACGCCTAGCCACCTGGGCACCATCTGGCAGCCTCTGTTTGAGCGTGCCGTAAAAGCTGTATTGGTAGACGTAGCCAGCATTAGCTAGCTGCGTGTGCGCCTCTCTAGCGTTATCATACCTAGCCATTTTCTTGTTTATTTCCCAAAACCGCTTGAAATAGTCATACACTTGCATCACCTATGTATTGTAGTAGCCCGCGTGGTGGGTGGGCTACAAAGTGCACGTGCCCTTTAAGGCAGTAGTGTATTGTTTCTTGCTGCCACACGTCAGCGGTATACGCGCCACCTTTCCACCCGCCTAGGACCTTGTTGCGTATATGCCAAGGTGATACCAGCGCTGTGGGCGCATATCTGTGTGGCGTCAAGGGCATGCGTGGGTAGACGCTGCCAAGTAGGCGTTTATCAAACATGAAGTCCACGCGCCACACGGTATCCATGTATAGCGGTCTATTGCATATTGGGCAGCGTTCACCCACCTTAGCTGGCTTACGTTTAGACCTCTCTGATTGAGTTGCCACCTTACACACGCCTCATAGCATCAAATACACCCATGGCTACCAGCACAAGTATGAGTAACACTATGACTGACAGTATAAAGTTAGCAGTATCGTTTAGTATTATGTTACCAGCACCAGCCGTGTATGTGCCTGCTAACCGTGCACTGTCACGCATCAGCCTCATATATGTAGTGATAGCGTAGTATATGTTTACGCCAAGCGCAATTGTTAGCACCACTATAAGCATACCCAGCACTGTAAATCTACCATCCATTTACTGTGCACCCTTAGCCTCTTTCTCTATCTCACGCTCAAAGCGCTTAGCGGTCATCAGAGCGTCACCCACGCGCATTATGTCTGGGTATGCCTCCGGTATAATCCTTAGTATAGCGTATGCCACGCTTGGCGATAGATTCCAGCGTGTTGCCAGCTGCCCAAAGGTGAGCTTACCCTCTTTGCGCACAGCGTGCACTATGTCAGCGTAGTTAACTTTGCGCGCTGTCACTATGCACACCCCCACTTGTCTGCGTGGGTGGTGTGTTATCTTGTGCTACGTCAACTAATAGCACTACTTCTAGCGTATTCTCCGGTCCCACAGTCACTGACATTATTGACCATCCACGCTCGGTTATTTCGTTTATGAATGACTGGGTTATCAGGCGCATGCGCCCCTCACACTGTAGTGTGCCATGGTCTACTTTGAGTGTCTGGATTTGTAGACCGTGTGCTGTATACATGACTAAGTCCAGTAGCACACGCACAGGCGTGCGTGTTTGGGGCGCGCCTTGGCTTTTAGCCGTGGCCCCACTGCTACCACTACTTATTTGTGTGGGTTGTTGTGACATGTTTGTCACTGTGATACATATCACTTGGTGTTATATATCCTTATCTCTCTATCTCTATCTGTCTCTATGACTAAAAATTACTTGGTGTCTTTGTTTTTATGAGTTTTTACCTAGTATTTTTTTACTACCTATATTTCCACTCCACATGTAGTGTGTATAGTAGGATTTATACACCCCTTTATATACCCCCTAATAGAGTATAAGTATAGTATGGTGGAGATAGAGATAGAGATAGAGACACAGGGAAAAGGCAAAGGTTTTTAAGGCTGGTTTTTATAGTTGGTTTATAAGCGTCTGCCTGGTTTTTTGTGAGCGTGGGGGTATTTAAGCTTGGTAAGCTTTATATACCCTTTTATATAGGCTTTTGTCTATGGGGGTATTTATAGGGGGTATATAAGCTTATCTATGCTTGGGGGTAGGGTTTATATACCCCCTTTATAAGGGGGGCTTTTACATAGATCTAGGGGGCTCTTTGCATGGGTCTAGGGGGG
>Ga0209012_1004084_pt1 | contig 10249 bp, 10 predicted proteins | sample RS3BMetagenome_FD_184735 | JGI IMG/M metagenome (GOLD analysis project Ga0209012, IMG submission 184735) | Ferric oxide microbial mat and aquatic microbial communities from Rainbow Spring, Yellowstone National Park, USA - RS3B (SPAdes) (version 3) ...
TTATGGCTTCTAAATACTTTTTTCCCAAGCTGGGGGGAACGACAGTATCATCAGACCCCCATACCATAAGTACTGGTTTTCTTATTTTCTTTAGATTATCAACATCATTTTCAACCCATGCAGGAGCCACGGCTATAATACTGTCGATAATATCCGCGTATGTATAACCAGCTTTCAGCACCATACCTCCTCCCATGGAAGCCCCCATAATGTGGGCATGGGAGAGACCAACATTTTTCATATAATCTCTGAGAAGCTTTGGACCATTGGATATTTCACCCCTTTCAATCCTGTACTTTTCGGAAGGGGGTGATTTTCCAAATCCAGGATAATCAAAGGCATAAGCATTCATGGAGAGATAGTCAAATTTCTCAAAACTGCCAATTTCCTGCCAATTCAGTGAAGTAAAAGACCAACCGTGGAGCATCACTATGTTCGATTTATTCTTTTCATCGTAATGATAGCGATGGAATATCGTGCTCCCGTTAATCTCTATGTATTCTTCTTTTACATCTGCTGTCATAAAATAGGTATCGTAACCAGGTAGTAAATCGTAACGATATTTTGAATTTTGAGCATATTCCATTAACATTGCTGAATAAAATTGATGAAAATAGAACATAAAAAACAAAACTTCGACAATTCAATCAATTCTTAGAATAGGTAACAAAACGAAAAGCTAAGAAAGAGGTGTCAATCGGAAGGTCCGACTCTTATTCTACGGTTTAAGAATGATCCGTTGCGCAAACGCTCAATCATATTTTTCTTGGTCATCTTCATTCTTAGTTATGTTAAGTATTGGAAATCTTGCTACGCAAGAAAGTATTTCATACAAACGGTCCATGCAAATTCACGCAGCTAATTGTCTCCGAAATAAGGAAAATAGTTAAGAGGTTTATGAAAGAACAGTTTGATGTTGATAATTTTAGGATAAATGCTGCAATGCCAGATGAGGCAAATAAAACTTAGGTACTATTTGTCTCGTACAGTATAGAATCATCAAGTGAATTTGGTAATTTGAAGTATCAGCTGAAATTTAATATTGCTCAGGCATGTTACGTTATAGTAAATAATGAAAAAAGACAAAGTACATAGCCCTGAAAGGAGCGGTTGGAACCCTAAGAGGGAGAAGCCTTATTCCTTCTATTAATAGGGAAGATTTAATGATAATATATGCTGCTTCCAGAATAGAATGATCAGAGTTCATAATACCACAGGAATAATATTGATTTAGACGAAATTCATTTAATTCTGATGACCCGAGCCATCACGGAACCGGAACACCGTGATGTTAATATTATAAGAAGGAATAGATATATAAAGGGCATGCCAAAACCAGTTTTCATAGTAATGGAGTTTCGTTCATGAAATCCAAACACTCAGCGGAAGTGAAGTTCCAGATCGTCACGGAATCTTTTACTGACAATGTATCACAGGCAGAAATATGTTGGAGGCACGGTATATGTCCTGTACAGCTGATCAAGTGGAGGAATCAATTCATACAGGGTGGAAAGGCAAGTTAAAATACATGCCATGTTCGCGGACTTCCTTGGTAAATTTAACTCTGAAGGAGGCATTGAAGAAGATGAGGCTAGTGAATTCAACAAAGTTGTGGAAAATATGGAAACGGAAATAGACGGATTGGTTTCCTGGACAGGCGAAACAGGATATTTATACCACGTGTGGTTTAACAGGGAGCTCAAATCACTCAGGGCTTCGGATCGAAGCTAAGTATCAAACCCGATTCTGGCTGTTGTCATGTACCTTGAACTGTTCGCGCTTTCCATTTCGGTGAAAAATGTTCCTATTTCCCGTTGCATAGTAACTATGAAATTTTATGAGAAGTGGGAAAGTTACCAGGTACAGAAATGATATTTCTCCTAGCTGCGGAACTAAGGAATAGTTCATATACGGGCAGAATATATCAATTCAGCGAAATGGAAAAAGGTAGCGAGCAGATGGTTGGAATGATCCTCTATTGTGCGATCTCGCCTGATTACACACTGAGGACCGTTGTTTTTACGGACAGGAGAGTACTTGAAATCCCTCTCTCAAAGATGAGTGAGGTTGTATCAAGGACCAGTCAGCTTCCATCGGTTGCCGCGTGGTTGCTGGAAGTAGGGAACCCCTTTGTTTTCAGCGGACTTGGATCACTCGTTGGGCTGAAAATTTGGAAAAATTTAAAGAAAAGAGTGGAGGGGCAGAAAGTGGTTGTTTCCGCAAGTGGTTCTCTTCCGCCAGAAATTGCAAACCTTGCAGTGAGGGAACTTCTCTATGAAAAGATAAATGCTGTTAAAATAAAGAAAGTTGCCTTGAGCAACGATTCCTACCTTGGGCTTTCCGCGGGTTTCATACATTCGAAGAACATCGTATTTGATAGCGGTGCAGAAGAAGATGTAAGAAATATGCTTGAAAAAACTCCCCTTGGACCGAAAATCAGTATACGCTGAATCGAGTCTCAGGGAAGTGACAGTGCATATCCTATTGTTAAATCAGTAACCGACTCACTTGTTTAAAACACGTAGACAGACTAACTTTTCCAAAGGACCGATTCTTGCCTCTAGTGCACACCCTCATTTTCTACTATCGTCTCTGGAAACGTGTGAGATGAAACGAGGGGATTGATGGAAGGAGATGGAACAGAAACAAGAATCAGCGATTTGATGCTAATCTTATAAATAATATAGAGGAAATAGTAAAGTAGAGGCCTTCCCATGGGAAGAGGAGGGTTACTTCAATGATAAGCGTTCTGGCTTGACTGTCGGCAGGAAGAGAGTGAGGAAGCATATAAGTGAATTGAACACTCTCCAGTAGCAGAGAAAAAGTTTCAGGAAGGAAGTGCCGGGACACATTGTTGTGTCAGGTCCAATATCGTGTGGGGGACATATTTCACTAAAGTTCTCATAGATGGTAAGGGATGGGCGTACCTAATAACCTATACGATCTCTGTTTCCGTAAGATAAAAGGGGCTTTAATAACAAGGATGGGCAGGAGGGCGGGTGTCCCGAGGATGCATCCCCATGCTGCAAGGCACTGGTTCGCAACGTCTCTTTTGAAGGCCGGGACGGACATAAGGGTAATACAGGAGGTGCTGGGTCACGCGGATTTATCGAGCACGCAAGTATATACGCACTTAGCGAGGACGGACATAGGAAGGATGGTGAGGCCGATTTCTTCGGAGTTATTTCGAAAGAGTACTGAGCCAGGGGAAGTTCAAATCCCCGTAGGAACCCATGGCGAACTAGATGGGACCGCCGAGATTTGAACTCGGGTCACCAACACCCCAAGCTGGTAGGATGGTCCAGGCTACCCTACGGTCCCTTCAATCAAAAGGCAATACATCCTGCATCAGGTCAACGTGCGAAAGGATCATGCGTCTGCAGCAGTACCTCTTCACGTTTAATTCGTCAAGAATCGCAGCGGCTTCTTCCGGAAGAGGTTCCCTGTTTTGTGTTTTTCTTATCTCCTCCATTCTGTTCACAAATCTCACGTAATCAGAACCTATCACCCTTCCGCAGCTGAAACATCTGACTGGAATTATCATTAAATCACCTGTATGATTTCTGCTTCTTCTTCCTTGCCCCCCTTCCTCCGGGTTTCTTGGGCATCTTTTTCCTCACATCATTCACGAGAAGCGTTCTGTCATAATCCTTGAAAATGTTCTCGAGCTCTTTGTCCTTGAAATATTCTATTATTGCTCTGGAAATGGCTGTTCTTGCTGCATCAGCCTGTCCCATCACACCTCCCCCTTTCGTTTTCACAGATATATCAACCTTTGATATCCTGTCGCCGGCAAGGGTGACGGGTTCCATCATCTTCAGCTTTGCCAGTTCCGGCATGTATATCTCGATCGGTACTCCATTTACCCTTATCCTTCCGTTTCCTTCCCTGATCGTTGCCCTGGCTACCGCAGTCTTCCTCGCACCGCTCGTTTCAATAATCATTTCCCATCACTTTTGATCCCAGTTCCCTGCTTATGTCCCACAGTGGGACAACATTCGATATATGCTTATTCTTGAAATTTTCAAGTATTTCAGCTTCCTTCCCTCTGAATTCAGGCGGAACTCCCTTGTATACTCTTAGCCTCTTGAAAGCTTCTTTCCCCCTGGATGTTTTCATAGGTAACATACCCCTTACCGTTCTTCTGAAAATCCTGTCGGGCTCCTTCGGAAATCTGGGTCCCTTCCTTACGGAACCGACATCCCTCTCCATCTTGTATCTCTCCACGAGAAACATTCTCCTTCCCGTGACCACGGCCTTCTCCGCGTTGATCACCACTATTTCCTCTCCTTTGGATAGGAGCTCCTTTGCAATGTATGAGGCAACCCTTCCAAGGACAAGATCAGTTCCATCTATCAGTCTAATATCTCATCACCCTATTATCTTAATTTTAGAAGCCTTTCCATTCTCGCTAGCCATTTCATCTATGCCCAGGGCTCTTCCCCCGGCTTCCTCTATTTTCATCCTGGCGGATTTCGTGAAATAGAGTGCGGCGACCTCAATGGGTTCCTCTATTCTTCCAGCGCCGAGGACTATTCCGGGCACAACAACCTTCTCTCCCCCCTTCGCGAATCTGGATATGTGACCGACATTCACCTCGCTGAGCCTGTCTTTGGGCCTCACTATCCTCCTGGCTACATCCGCCCAGAGCTTCGCGTTGTTCTCAGTAGAAGTCTTCTTCAGTATCAATGCCAGCCTTTCTCTACTTTCCCTCGTGTTAACACCCATGCATCAAGCACCCAGATTCGGAAGGTATGGATTCTCCATTTATAAATGTTATTGGACCTTCGCAAGCTCCACAGCATTCCTGAGAATCTCGACGCTCGTGACTGTACCCACCCCTCCCGGAACAGGGGTATAATCTATATCTGTTTCCCCGTTCACTTCAAAATCCCCTTTAACATTCCCATCCACCACATTTATGCCAATGTCCACAACTACATGCTTTCCCTTCAGAGTGGAAGATTTCAGGTAAGAAGGTTTCCCCACTGCGAGGAATATGATATCGCTTTCCTCCATTATTTTCTGAATATCCGAAGTTTTGGTGTGCGCTACTGTAACGGTAGCATCCCTGTTCAGGAGCATCTGAGCAAGGGGTCTTCCAACAGTTATCGATCTGTTAACTATAAGCGCCCTTTTTCCTCTCACATCTATGTTGTGATGGGAGAGAATGTCCACCGCTGCCCTTGCCGTGGCAGGCGCTATCCTCTCCACGCCGAAGTTGAGCTGCCCGAGGTTGTACGGTGAGATGCAGTCCGCATCCTTGTCCGGATCTATCGCCTCCGAAACCATGATATTTGTAATTCCCTTGGGGAAGGGTCTTCCGACGATAAATGAGTTAATTTCGCTATCATTATTCAGCTTCGCTATCGTATCCATGAGTTCGTCCCCTTTTATAACGTGAAGATCGAAATTCAATCCTATCTTCTCAGCGTTCCTCTTTATGCTGTTAAAATAGAGAATTGATTCCTGATCCTCCTCGTAAGCCACGGCAGCAAGTGTTATTTTCCCCATCCCCTCCAACTCTTTTTTCAAATTTTCCATCATTTCCTTTGCCAGAGCCTTGCCTTCCAGGATCATGAGGGGTAATAGGAATCAACGATTAAAATTCGTTCCCTTCGAATAATCTATCAAAATCCTTAATTATCCATTTTTACTAACTTTACGGATGGACGAACTGCAGGAATGGATAAAGAGCAAGGGTTACAACACAACCAACGACGTGAAAATCCCGGAGAAACTTGTGGATCAGGTAATAGGTCAGGATCAGGGGGTTGAAGTAATAAAAAGGGCGGCAAAGCAGAAGAGGCATGTAATACTGATAGGGGAACCGGGTACGGGGAAATCGATGCTGGCACAGTCCATGGTTGATTTCCTTCCAAAGGAGGAGCTTGAAGATATTTTAGTGTTCCACAACCCCGAGGATCCCAACAGACCCAAGATAGTTACTGTTCCTGCAGGAAAGGGTAAGGATATAGTGAAGGATTACCAGAAGAGGGCAGACCAGGAGAAGGTTGAGAGGCAGAGGAGCACCAGGATTCTCGTCATTTTCATCGTGATCCTAGGTCTCATCTTCGCTTTCATCAATTACCCGTCAACACATTCGATAGATTCCACTCCCCTTTTCCTTGCAATAATGGCCGCTGCCTTCCTGTATATCGCGATGAACATGGGACCTGTGGCCAGGGAAGATAAAACGCTTGTTCCAAAGTTGCTCGTGGGTCATGATAAGGAGGATAAACCTCCTTTCATAGATTCAACGGGAGCGCAGGCCGGAGCACTCCTGGGTGACGTGAGGCATGACCCGTTCCAGTCAGGTGGTCTGGAAACGCCTGCGCATCTCAGGGTGGAAGCTGGTAATATTCACAAGGCGAACAAGGGCGTTCTCTTCATAGATGAGATAAATACACTCAGACTGGAGAGCCAGCAGAGTCTATTAACAGCGATGCAGGAGAAGAAATATTCCATATCAGGACAGAGCGAGAGATCAGCCGGCGCCCTTGTACAGACGGAAGGTGTGCCGTGCGATTTCATCCTTGTTGCATCGGGGAATCTCGATGCCCTCCAGGGCATGCATCCAGCTCTCAGGTCAAGGATAAGGGGTTACGGTTACGAAGTTTATATGAACACGGTGATGGATGATACCGAAGAGAATAGAGAGAAGCTCGTGAGGTTTGTGGCTCAGGAAGTTGCAAAGGACAAGAAGATACCACCCTTTGACAGCAGCGCAATAGCTGAGGTGATCAGGGAAGCGCAGAAGAGGGCCGGAAGGAAGGGAAAGATAACGCTCCGCCTCAGGGAGATGGGCGGTCTCATAAGAATAGCGGGGGATATAGCGGTCGCGGAAGGTTCTTCCGTCGTAACGGCGGAGCATGTGATAAAAGCCAAGCTGAAAGCAAGGCCCCTTGAACAGCAAATCGCTGACAAGCATATAGAAGCCTACAGAGCTTACAAGACATTCACAAATGAGGGCTATTCCATAGGGATAGTGAACGGCCTTGCTGTATTCAGTGCGGGATCAGGTATGGCGGAGTATTCCGGTATCGTGATGCCTGTTGCGGCTGAAGTGACACCCGCACAGGAGAAGGAAAGCGGAAAGGTGATCGCAACAGGAAAACTCGGTGAGATAGCGAAGGAGGCAGTGCAGAACGTTTCCGCAGTTATAAAGAAATACACTGGTCAGGATATTTCAAACCATGATGTGCACATCCAGTTCATAGGGAGCTATGAGGGTGTTGAGGGGGATTCTGCAAGCATTACAATTGCAACTGCCGTGGTATCAGCGATGGAAGGGATACCAGTGGATCAGTCATATGCGATGACAGGTTCACTCTCCATAAGGGGCCAGGTGCTTCCCGTAGGTGGCGTCACGGCAAAGGTGGAAGCCGCAATAGAGGCAGGATTCAGGAATGTCATAATACCGGAGAGCAATCAGGGAGATATAATCCTGGACGAAGCGCAGAAGGCTAAAATTAACATACATCCCGTGAGAACCATAAGTGAGGTGCTGAAACTCGTTCTTGCCCCCACAAGGTCCAAGACGTCCCTCCTTTCAAAGTTCGAAACTACCATAACTGCTGGAACGGTGATGGTCGATCCAAGCTGAAATATCATACCGTATAATAGAATCCAAGGATTCCATAAATGATTTTTATGGCAACAGAGCGCTGATAAGGGAGGATAGAATCCTCGGGAACGAACATCTGGATGTTGCGATCATGTACGCCCTGAGGAACATGGAAAAGGGGGAGATGATCAGCAGGTCACTGTGGAACGAGATTCTCCTTTACCTGTCGATGCAGAGGCAGGTTCACAGGGCTCTGGAGATGCTTGGAGTTAAGAATTACAGAGGAAAGGTGGTTGTGGTGGAAGAAGGCTCCCGGGATAAAATAAATATAACGATTTCCCAGGAAAAAAAGGATTTCTGGGGCGTGAGTTCCGGGGAGGAGCTTCTGGAAAGGATGGCCCTGTTCCACCTTGAGAATCATTGATCTTGGGGACGAAACTCGGGAATTTCAAAACACATCTATCGCATCCCATATGGGAAACGGGTATTTTCCATATATTTTTATAGCGTTTACGTATACCTTTCCCATCACGCCTGACTTGAAATGATAGTAAGAGATACTAAGGAATACAACCTGGAAAGCTTCCTGGACCCAATAGTTCTGGAATGGTTTACCTCCAAGTATAAGGAGTTTACAACAGTCCAGAAGATAGGGATACCTCTCATACATCAGAGGAAGCACGTTCTTATCTCATCACCCACCGGTACAGGTAAAACGCTCTCAGGTTTCATGGTCATCATAAATGAACTCTTCCTTCTTGCGAAGCAGAACAAGCTGGAGGATAAGATTTACTGCGTCTACGTATCCCCGCTCAAGGCTCTTGCCAACGATATACACAGGAATCTCGAAGTCCCGCTGGCTGAAATAAGGGATCTTGCGGCCAAGAAGGGAGTTGATATTCCAGAAATAAGGGTGGGTGTCAGGTCCGGTGACACCACCCAGTACGCAAGGCAGAAGATGAACAGGGTTCCCCCGCACATATTCATAACAACCCCAGAATCACTGGCCCTCTCACTGTTCTCCCCTAAATTCAAGGAGAAGTTCAGGGACGTGGAGTTCGTGATCATAGACGAGATCCATGATCTTGCATCAAACAAGAGGGGTGAGTTGCTGAGCCTCATACTTGAATTCTTGCAGCACAACTGCAGTGGAATAACGAGAATAGGTCTTTCTGCAACCACAGAGCCGATAGAGGAGATAGCTAACTTTCTCATAGGAAATGAGGAAAGAGGGGATATTCATGTGGTTGAAGCAGAATCAAACAAGAATCTTGATATGAGGGTCATATGTCCCGTATCTGATCTCTTCTCCGCCCCCCAGGAACAGGTGAATGAGAGAACGTACGACATTGTGGAGGCCCTCGTCAAGGAACACAGAACAACCCTTGTCTTCACCAACACGAGAAGCGGCGCAGAGAGGGTATCTTCAAAACTCATAGAGAGGGGTATTCTTGATCTGGAAGCACACCATTCCAGCCTATCGAAAGAATCAAGGCTCGGGGTGGAGGAAAGGTTGAAAAGAGGGGAACTGAAGTGCGCCGTCTCATCCACCTCCCTGGAGCTCGGGATAGATATAGGAAGTATAGATCTCGTTATACAGGTCGGTTCCCCGAAGGGCATAGCGAAGGGTCTCCAGAGGGTTGGCAGGTCAGGGCATTCAGTCTTCGCAACGGCCAAGGGAAGGATAATTCCAATGGATATAGATGACCTCGTTGAATCCCTCGTCCTGGTTAAAGCTGCAAGGGAAAAGAGGCTGGACAGGATAACCATCCCCTCCAACTCTCTGGATGTCCTCAGCCAGTTTATAACGGGCATCTCCCTCGAGAAAAAATGGGATGACAGGGAGGTATTCCGGATGGTCAGGAAGTCATACTGCTACCGCAATCTCCAGGAGAGGGACTACCTGAAGGTTCTTGAATATCTCTCTGGGGGTTTCGAAGAGGGGAACGTCTACTCAAAAATATGGTGGGATAAGAACGAGCACTCCTTCGGAAGAAAGAAGAGCACGAGGCTCATATACTTCACCAATGCTGGAACTATACCGGAAGAAGCGGATTACGATGTATTCTCCGTGGATAACAGGCATCTTGGCTCCCTGTCAGAGAAGTTCGTGGAGAAGCTTCACAGAGGGGATATCTTTGTCCTTGGCGCGAGAACCTATGAGTTCATGAGGATGAGGGGGAACAAGATATTCATAAAGGATGCCTCGGGGAGAAAGCCCACGGTACCGTCATGGGTGGGTGAGATGCTTCCGAGGACATTTGATCTTTCAATAGAGGTGGGGAAGTTCAGGGAGGAGCTTGAGAGGAGGATCAGGGAAGGGACTGCGGAGGAATTTCTCAGGGATGAATACCAGGCAGATGAGAACAGCATCAGGTCCGTCATATCATACATGGAGAACCAGATGAACTTCGGCATCCCCACTGATAAGAGGCTTCTCATAGAAGGATTCATAGATAAGGGAAATCAGTTTTCCGTCATATTCCACTTCCCATTCGGAAGGAGGGTGAATGACGCTCTGAGCAGGGTCATCGCTTTCAACGTCTCCAGAACATTTTCCGTTAACTCCAGGATATCGCTCACCGATGACGGTTTCATGCTCACGTTCAACAGGAGGGTTGACTTAGGGGGGATCGTGAGGATTATCCAAGAAATGGATCTCCGTAGCTCCCTCAGGAACGC
>Ga0209012_1004088_pt1 | contig 10242 bp, 9 predicted proteins | sample RS3BMetagenome_FD_184735 | JGI IMG/M metagenome (GOLD analysis project Ga0209012, IMG submission 184735) | Ferric oxide microbial mat and aquatic microbial communities from Rainbow Spring, Yellowstone National Park, USA - RS3B (SPAdes) (version 3) ...
ATAGGGAGATGATGAGCTCATCTATTCCTATGGACCTTGCATAGGGATCAAATAGTGCTGTTCTGAATTTACCTTCTCTGTCCCTTGGTACATTGAGACCATCTATTTCACCGAATTTTGTTTTCATTGCTCTTTCATAATATCCATTCTTCAATCCGCCGTTCTCTTCAATGAAGACATCCCTCTCCGTGTTCATGAGGTTTTCAAGGTATTCTTTCACTGCATTCCTTGCAACCTCCATTATCCTTTTATCCATCTCTTCCATATTTATTCGTACCTCCTTGTTTAGTCTTCAGAAGAGGTATGACTCCTGGTTCAAGAGATTTGCTTCTCTTGTTCCAGGCGATTCCACATAATTCGTGACACTATTTCGAATTAAAACTTAAATGTGATTAAAATTTGAAAATATATTTAAGCTGATTAAATATATATGTAATCATGAAAAAACTGGATTTTACATCTAAGCCAATAGATGAGAGCTTCTTTGAGAACCCACAGGAATATCCTCTGACGGGTTATCATAAGGGTCATGCTGTGAGGGCTGAGGGAAAGCAGAGGTATGACAAACATGGAAAGCCCTATCCTACCAAGCTTGGCATTCATGGCACCAATGTTGCGGTTGATTGGGATAGCTGCATAGCGGACGGTTCATGTATGGAATCTTGTCCTATGAACGGTTTCGAGTGGACCCTTGCCGAAGGTAAAAAGGGAAAGGGAAATGATTTACCGATAGAGGAAGGATCTGAACTCTGGGAAAAATACAGAACGGATAAAGCTGACCCGGTAAATGAAGCAGAGTGCATTTACTGTAATGCCTGTGTAGTGGCCTGCCCGACGGGAGCAATATCAGTCGCCAAAAGAATTGATCTTTCATTTCAGAAGACCTGATTTTTTCTATTTTTTCTTTAATATTTAGGGTTAAAATTAAAATTTATGGTAAAAATAAATTCAACGGCATAATTATTAGTTTACCCTTTCTCTTATGATTTCCATCATTTTTTTAACTTTTTCCTCAGTAGTACCTTCTATGAATATTTTCTTTCGACCGGTCTGTTGTATTTCAACTAATCTTCTAACTGATGTATAGGAACCTTTGAGACCTACCTCGCCCTCATTTAATCTGAGATCGTCATTGGACCAAACCTTAAGTTGAAATTCTTTGTCTGCCCACCTTTTCCTTCTGAAATCAGGGAATCTTGGCTGATTTATCCCGAGCTCTATGCTCAGGACAGCTGGGATCTCGGTTTCGACAATTTCGTATCCGCCCTTAATTGTTCTCCTTGCAATAATCTTATTTTCATTTATTTCTATGGAGGAGACAAATAGTATCTGTGGTATATCCAGGAATTCGGCTATCTGCGCAGGTAACTGGCCAAGACCGGCATCAGATGACTCTTCTCCTGTAAGTATAAGATCATAGCTCCCTATCTTTTTTATTGCAGTGGACAGAATAAGAGCCGTTGGGAATGTATCAGACCCCCCGTACAGTTTATCGGAAATTAGAACTGCATCATCAGCTCCCATCGCTATTGCAATCTTCAAGAATTGTTCAAAGAACGGGGGGCCCATAGATAGAACTATCACCTTACCACCATATTTTTCTCTGATCCTGAGGGCGGTTTCAAGCGCATTCTTATCTGCATCATTTATCTGATTCTCTGCCTTTGTTCTGTCGAGCCTCTTGGTGACTGGATCGAAAACTACCGCTTCAGACTTTGGAACGACCTTCATACAGACTATTATGTTTTTCACATTTTCACCTTCATCATTTCAATTGCCTTAGGTATAAGATCGAATATATCTCCGACAATGCAGTAATCGGAATGCTGGAATATTTCTGCCTTAGGATCCAGATTAATAGATATTACAGTTCTGCAGTCTTTGATACCGGAGGTGAAATGTTCGGAACCGCTGACTCCAAGTATAATCGCTATTTCAGACCTCAGCGAGTATCCGGTGGAACCCACCTGGTAATCCCTTGAAATCAATCCCCTGTCGGCGAGGGGCCTTGTGACGCCGATATCCGCCCCTATGGAATCTGCGAATTCCTTAACCAGCTTGAGATCCCCGCGTGTTCCATTACCGGCAACAACGGTCCTCTTTGATTTAGTGAGGTCCCGGAATTCGGATATTTTCCTTTCCTTTACAGCTACACGATCTTTTATACCCGTAATGTTAGGTTTAACCGCAATTATTTCTCCCTTTCTGTTTTCGCTGAAATATGGTCTGAATGTTCCAGGTCTGACTGTCGCCATCTGGGGCCTGCTCTTCTCGCACACTATTTCTGCAATAATTTTCCCTCCATAAGCCGGGACGCCAGATATGAGGATCCCCTTATCATCCACGTCAAGTGTAATAGCATTTGCAGTAAGTCCAGTTTTTAATCTCGCTGCTAGCCTGCCTGCAAGGTCTCTTCCATAAGGTGTCGCTCCTATCAAGAGTATCTCTGGCATTCTTTCTTTAATTATATTTTGAAGAGCATGAACGTATAGATCCGTGGAATAATTGTTCAGGTTATTATCATTCAGATTTAGCAATTTATCAGCGCCATAATTTATGATTTTTCTTAATTTTCTATCTTCTATGTTACCTGGTAGTACTCCTGTGACTGGCATACCACTACTATCAGATAGCTCCCTTGCCCTTCCAAGTATCTCCAGAGATGTATCTTCCACCTCATCCCCCTTCCTCTCGAGAAATACCCATATGCTTTTGTCGGTCATTTCAGCATTTCCTCCAGATACTCGGAAAGTTCTTTAACATTTATTCCTGTAGAATTCACCTTATTACTGTCATTGAGATTCATATTGCAGATCGGGCATGCAGTCAGAACTGTATCTGCTCTCGTATCCCTGGCCTGTACTATCCTGATATCTGAAAGTCTCTTACCCTCGAAATCCATGAACATCCTGTTTCCCCCTCCACCGCAGCATATACTCCCCTTACCAGAATCCTCCATTTCGTTGATCTCCACCTTCGGCATAAAGGATATGGTTTCCCTTATGTCCTTATATCCATCTCCATACCTTGAAAGGTAGCAGGGATCATGTATTGTTATTTTTCCCCTGGCTTCCTCATTCAATTTTATTTTACCTTCCTTTATAAGTTTGCTGACGAATTTTGAATAATGCTCTACCTCAATATTAAGGCCCATTTTCTTATATGTGGATAAAAACATATTACTACAATGAGGAGAGAAAGCAACAATTTCTTTGGCGCCGGTTTTCTCGAATTCCTTTATATTTTCACTCACAAGTTCTTCCAGATATCCATTTTCTCCAGCATTCCTGACAGGTTCTCCGCAGCATCTCTCATCATTTCCCAGTATTCCGAAGTTTATTCCTGCCTTTTTCATTATGTTTGCAAGTGATTTCAATGACCTGTGCAGATCCTTATTGTAAGCGGCATCGCATCCTATATATAATAGAATATCAACACCCTCCCTTGCATCCTTTATATCCATTCCCTCTGCCCATTTTGCCCTATCACTCTTTTTCCCTCCCCATGGGTTGCCATTCTCATAAATATCCCAGACTATTTTTTCTACCTTCTCAGGGGCCCTCCTCTCCTCGAATTCCAGCTGTCTGAGTCCAAGTATTACGTTGACTATCTTTACTCCCCTTGGACAGTTCTCCTCACAAAGCCTGCATGTTGAACAATTCCAGATATTCTGTGTTATGTCAAGACCTATCTGTGCCCTCCTTATCATGTTCCTAGCGTCTATAGGCTCTTTACCCATGTAACCTATCGGGCAGGTGGCAGTGCAAGCACCGCATTGAAAACATTCCATACCGTCGAACCCCGTGAGATTTACAATTCTCTCCCACCTAGCATCATCAATTACTAACGTTTTGATCCCCCCTTCAATTTATCAGCGGTTGATGTAATCTCCTCCTTAGGCAGGCTCTTTATTAGTGCATCCATCTCTCTTATCTTGTATGCAAATCTGTTGCCTTCTGCTGCACTGACCCACCAGAGCTGAAGTCTGTCAGGATTGATATTTTTCGCCGAGAGATACCTTCTCCATCTCTCAACCCTCTTCTCCGTGTGAACGTTTGCATCAATATAATGGCAATCGTTGATATGACATCCTGTGACAAGGACAGCACCCGGATTTTTGCTGAAAGCGTACATCACAAGTTTCTGTGATACTCTGCTTGAACACATTGTTCTTATTACTCTTGCACTCGTGGGATATTGGATTTTGGATATCCCGGCCTGGTCCGCACCGGCATAGGAACACCAGTTGCACGCAAAAACAATGAGTTTCTCTTCTGGTTTTTCAGCAGTAGCGGCATCTATCTGTGTCATTATCTGCGTATCGTTGAAATTGGGTATAGTTATTGCACCCTCTATATTGCATTCAGCTACACAGTTTCCGCATCCCATGCATGCTGCCGGCACAAGCTGTATCCATTTACCACGTTCTCCCTTTATAGCGCCATAAGGACATACATCTGCACATCTCAGGCACTTGACGCATTTACTCTGGTCAATTTGTGGAATGATTGGCTCCTTGGATATTTTACCCCTGAACAGCAGCTTAGCTGCTTTGGTTGCAGTTGCATATCCCTGTGAAATTGATTCCTTAACGTCCTTGGGTCCCTGCACAGTTCCAGCAAGGAATACTCCCTGTACAGCAGCCTCCACAGGTCCCAGCTTAGGGTGAGATTCAAGCAGAAAACCTTCTAGATCCCTTGAGAGTTTAAGTTGTGTGAATATATCCTCATCTCTGGGCATAAGACCTATATTCAGAACAATATGATCAACCGGGGCTTTCACCCTCGTATTAGATAATTTATCTACAAGTTCAACACTGTTTCCATCAAATGTTATAGCTTTTTCAGGGTCAAGAGTTTGATCATATCTGAAGAACTGTACTCCCTTAGCACCTGCCTCATGATACAGCTCTTCTGCATTCCTTTCATATGCTCTGATATCTTTGAAGAATACCCTGACTTGCTTTCCTTTTCCCCTGAGTTCAATGGCCTGCTGAAGCATTGTTGAACAGCAGAATCTTGAGCACCCTTTCTCAGAATTTCTGGAGCCTATGCAAGATATTATTGCGAACTTATCGCCCTCTATCTGGGAATAATTTTTTTCCAGATCCATTGATGTCAGCACCTTTGGATCGTTCCCGTAGTTGAATTCCTTAGGCTTATAAGGCTCAGCTCCTGTCGCTACAATTATAGCTCCGGCATCTATGATTGAATCGTCGGAAAGAGTTAGATGGAAATTCCCGACAAACCCCTCTATCTTCTTCACTGTCTTTGAGAGATGAATATTTACCCTCGATGAGCGTATAGCTTCTTCGAGCTTTTCCTTCAGCTCAGATGCCTCATCATTGGTCGGTGCAATTCTATCAAGTTCATTTAACAGTCCACCAAGTCTATTTTCCTTTTCTATGAGGTCTACATCTATTCCCGTATTCGCAAGGGCAGATGCTGCTGTCATGCCTGCAGGCCCACCTCCAATTACCACTCCCCTCCTGATCACGGGAAATTCAATATCTTCTAGCGGTTCCAGCTTCCTTGACTTGGATATTGCCATGTTCACAATATCCACTGCCTTTTCAGTCGCTTTTTCCCTTTCCTTCTTGTGAACCCAGGAATCCAAATTTCTTACATTTGCCATCTCAAAAAGATACGGATTTAGTCCGGCTCTGGAACATACCCTCTGGAAAGTGACACCATGGGTCTTGGGGGAGCATGCACCAACAACAACCCTGTTTAGATTTTTTTCCCTGATCTTGTTGACTATAGCATCCTGTGAGCTTCCCGAGCATGTGAATTTATTCTCTTCAACATAAACCACATTTGGCTGGCTTTTTACCTTTTCAGCAACCATCTTGACATCCACGGTTCCAGCAATATTTGTACCGCAGTCACACAGGAATACACCAATCCTCGGCTCTCCAGATGTATCGAGTGGTGGAGCTTTAGGTTCTTCAATCCATTCCTTGTTCCTCACGTATTTCAGGGCCTGAGCAGCAGCAGCAGCAGCTTCTGTAACACTGTCCGGAATATCCTTCGGACCTGAGGCGCACCCTGCCACATAAATTCCCTTTCTCGTTGTCGATACAGGATCGTCCAGATTGTTCTTGAAGAATCCATCCTTGGAGAGTTCAATTCCAAGAATTCTTGCGAGTTCTTCTGTTCCCTTCGCTGGTACTGAAGCAACCGCCAGAACTACAAGATCATATTCTTCTTCCTTGAGCTGATTCTCTTCGCTTACATACCTGACAACGATATGATCTCCCCTCCTTCTCACAGACGCAGGTCTTGCCCTTAAGTAACGAACGTCTTTCTGTGATCTTGTATAGAATTCATCGAATCCCTTCCCGTATGCTCTTATATCCATGTAAAGCACGGTAACATCTCCTATTCCGTGATCAACAAGCTGGGTTGCTTCCTTTATAGAGTACATGCAGCAAGTCCTTGAACAGTAAGGCACATACCTCACGTCTCTTGAACCTGCACACAATACAAAGAGCACCTTTTCAGGATGCTTACCATTGGATGGTTTAACTACCTCCCCATCGGTAGGTCCGGCTGCATTAAGCATCCTTTCCAATTCATATGAAGTAACTATATCTGGATCCGTAGTATAGCCGAATTCTTTCAAAAGTGAAGCATTGAATAGATCAAAACCCGTTGAAACTATGATTGAAACAACCTTCTCCTTTATCAGCTGAGGTTTCATATTAAAGTCTATTGCATCAGGACCGCATGCGTCGGTGCACCTTCCACATGGCAGATAGTTTGGTGGGTCGTTGAGGCAACTTTCTATATCAATAGCATAAGGTCCTGGTTCTGCTTGAGAAAAGGGTGTGTATATTGCTTTCCTGGCTCCGATGCCAGCATCGAATTCATTCTTCATAACCTGAGGACACGCCTGCACACAGAGGTCGCACCTTGTGCAGCTGTCATTTACAAATCTCGGCTTCTGGTATATCGTGACTTCAAAATTACCTTCCTCCCCCTTTACTTCAGTTACCTCGGCAAGGGTGAGCACCTTGATGTTAGGGTTATGTGTGACATCGCTCATTTTTGGTGCTTCAATACAGATTGAACAGTCCATGGTGGGGAAATTTTTGTCCAAGGCAGCCATTTTTCCTCCTATGGAGGCTGTTTTTTCCACGAGAATAACTTCAGTTCCCGCATCTGCAAGGTCGAGTGAGGCCTGTATTCCCGCTATCCCTCCTCCAATGATCAGGACCTTATCTGCCAAAAGAATCACCTCTGGCATAACCTTCCTCAAAACACTTTAAATTCACGTCTACATAATTTGGGAATCTTTTGGAGATAACTTTCTTTCCTGATTCAATAGAGAAAAATTTTGTAAGCCCTGCAAATGCACCCATCATGACCATATTGGCTCCCCTTGGATTTTTAAGTGTTTTTGATATTTCTATGGCAGATATTTCAAGAGTTCTTGGTTTTACATCTTCTGGAACTGAAACGAGCTCCTTTTCAACAATTATTTTTGATGATTGATCTATATTCTTGAAATTTGTATCGAAACCCTCCTGCGAAAGAGTTATCAGGAAATCTATCCTTTCAGGAAGCGGATAATCGGGGTCCTCATCTGCTATTACCAGATCTGCCTTTGACCAGCCACCTGTAACATATGGACTGTACTCCTCTGTCATTATGACGTATTTTCCATCTTCAACTTCAGCCTCTCCTATAAGTTTAGCAAGAGTAATGATGCCCTGCCCTCCGATTCCGTATATCCTTACACCTGTTCTCATTGTTTAACCTCCTTGAGTTTGTTTATAAGTTCCTCTTCACGCATCAAATAAGATGGCTTCCTCCTGTTCACAAATTCCCCCAGAACTATTTCTTTTCCGTGATGTGGATCTATCCAGATATCCTCCAGATTCGCTTTTTCATCTACCACTGAATATTTTCTGTAGAACTCCATTTCTGCAAATCCATCCGTAAAGCCGTTTAATTTTCCAAAATTCGGAGGGCAGGGTGAAAGTACTTCTATAAACGAAAAACCCTTAATTTCTAGGGCTTTCTGTATTGATTTTGTGAACTGCCTTGGATGCATGACCGTCCACCTAGCAACAAATGAAGCTCCCAAGGCTGCTGCTATATATGGAAGATTAAAAGATGCCTCTATGTTTCCATAGGGAGTTGATGCAGTTATTGAGGATGTAGGAGTGGTAGATCCATGCTGCCCACCTGTCATGCCATAATTGAAATTATTGACGCATATGACCATAAGATCCATGTTCCTCCTTGCAGCATGAATGAAATGGTTGCCGCCTATATTAAAAAGGTCTCCGTCACCACTTATTACGGTCACCTTAAGCGAGGGATTTGCTATTTTCATTCCGGTGGCGAATGCTATAGCCCTTCCGTGAGTTGTGTGATAAGTATCAAGATTTGTATATCCGGGAAGCCTTGCAGTACATCCTATACCAGACACAAGAACATTATCCTCTAGCTTAGTGCCTGATTTCTCTATAGCATTTAAATAGCTCTGTAGTACAATTCCTAGTCCGCATCCTGGGCACCATATATGGGGGAATCTTTCATCCCTCAGAAGTTCGTGCTTTGGATGTGTTATTTCAGTGGTCATAGAAATGCCTCCTCTATATTTTTAAGTATTACCCTATAGTCAGGAATCTCCCCGGGGGGAAAATGAATTTCGCGCGTCTCCCTGCATCCATATTCCCTGACAGAGTGCGAATATTGCCCATAATTTATCTCAGGGACTATGAATAATCTAATCCTCTCTCCGATACTCCGTATATTTTTTTCTGGAAAAGGCCATAAAGTTATAGGTCTAAATAAACCAACTTTCATACCCTCCTTCCTTGCCAATTTCACTGCGTGTTTTGCAACTCTTGATGTTATTCCATAGGCAACTATTACAACCTCGGCATCGTCTATCTCATATTCCTCATATTTTATTATTTTGTCCTCATTGTTCTTTATTTTCCCTATTAGATGCTTCAGCATCACCTCCTCAACAGAAGACTCGTTAGATGGGTAGCCTCTTTCATCGTGTGTAAGACTATCCACATTGCCCCTGAATCCTGTTCCCGGAATAAACATTGGTATAAAATCATCAGAAAAACTGAAAACCTTGTTATCTTCCTTCTTTTTTCTGATGAGTCTTTGAATAATGGTGTATTCCTCATAAGGTTTTACGACAAGCAATTCTGAAAGATGGCCTATGACCTGGTCCGAAGCAATTATTACAGGTTCCCTATAGGTTTCAGAGGCGTTGAATGCCTCTATCGTAAGATCAAATGATTCTTGCACGCTGTTAGGTGCATATGTAATAGGAGCATAGTCTCCATGGGATCCCCATCTTGCCTGCATTATATCACCCTGGCCCACCCTTGTGGGAATTCCAGTGGATGGCCCAGCCCTCATTTCATCAAGTACAACTGCCGGTGTTTCAGTAACTATCCCCAGGCCCAAATTTTCCTGCATTAGGGAAAAACCTGGTCCAGAAGTAGCCGTCATACTTTTAAGTCCAGCGTTTGAAGCTCCTAATATTGCGGCCATACTACCTATTTCATCTTCCATCTCTATAAAATGACCTCCAATTTCAGGAAGCCTCCTGCTCATCCTTTCAAGTACCTCACTCGATGGAGTTATAGGATATCCGGCAAAAAATCTGCAACCCGCCATAATCGCTCCTTCTGCAGTCGCAAAATTACCATCAGCAAAATATTTGCCTGCTGGGAGAAGCCCGCTCATGTTTTCACCTCCGTTACAAATATGGCAAAATCGGGGCATATTGTTTGGCACATCCCGCAAGCCACGCAAGCATCCTCTTTACCCTTCTTTACCATAACTGGATGATAACCGTAACTGTTAGTTTTGTCAGATCTTTCCAGAACCTCCTTTGGGCAATAATTAATACAATAGTTGCACTCCTTGCACCTTTCTTCTATAATATGTACTTCACCGCGAGAAGTTTTAAAATTTTGGAGATTTAATGGCTTGCGCCATATTTCCATCTGGCTAGCAGGAGTAATGAGTGGTTTAATCATAATAATTACCAGATTATAATTTGCAATATTCGAATATTAGTATAAAAGACTTCTGTTAAATATGCCAAATTTATTTAATGGATATTCAAATCCTTAAGGACTCAGGATAGATGTTATTCGTAAAGGTACCTTTAGCACGCTCATTTAAAAAGTTTTGTATGATTTCAACATTAGTTCAAGAAATTAAAATATTTTAGACTGGTTTAATGAAATTATATCAT
>Ga0209012_1004089_pt1 | contig 10241 bp, 15 predicted proteins | sample RS3BMetagenome_FD_184735 | JGI IMG/M metagenome (GOLD analysis project Ga0209012, IMG submission 184735) | Ferric oxide microbial mat and aquatic microbial communities from Rainbow Spring, Yellowstone National Park, USA - RS3B (SPAdes) (version 3) ...
CCGGTGCCCCCGCCCACCCCGGTGACCACCGTGCCGTCCACCACGACGTCCACCACGACGACCCGGCCGGCCTCCGGCACGACGACCACCTCCACCTCGACCACGACCACGACGACCACCACGACCACCACGACCACGACGACGCCACCGTGAGCTCCGTCCGTCGCCGAACCGGTCACGGACGTGGTCCTGGGCATTCCGACGGCGGCTAGTCTCTCCATCGCACCCGGGGGTGTAGCTCAGTTGGTAGAGCGCTACGTTCGCAATGTAGAAGTCGACGGTTCGAGTCCGTTCACCTCCACCCGAAAGTGCTGGTCAGAGGCCGCACAGTGGGATCCCCAGAAGGTCGAGGAGCGCTACGTCGGGAGAGTGGCTGACGGCCACCAGCCGAACCCGTGTTTCCGTGGAACCACCATGTCAATTGTCCACACCGCGCCCTGGTCCTCGGGTAGCGAGTCGAATGGGGAAGTGTGGGACTCCACGGGACGCAGCTGCCTGATCGGGACCGGCACGTTCGAGTTCGGCCCTGTCGCCAGTCCAGAGTTCGAGGCTCCGCCGGAGTCACGTAGGTCTCAGTGTGATGAAGTCCGGCAAGCCGTGAGGTCCTGGAGTTCTCCTGTTGTCAGGCACACAGGTGTTCGGGGTCAGGAATACGTGGAACGCGCGTCCGCTCGGAGGGGTCGAGGGGTCATCGAGGTGGTCTCCGCATCTACTCGGGATTGCGTCCGTCGGCAGAGGGCCGTACACTGGCCGTACACTAGAGGAGACGAACCAGTGGCACCACCGACTCGAACGAGGGACAGGCGACTTGAAATCCGCACCACCGCAGAGGAGCGCGAGCTCATCGACCGGGCTGCCGGTACGACCGGCACCGATCTGACAACCTTCGTCGTATCTCACCTCGTGGATGCGGCACGTCAGGTCCTCGCTGATCGCGACCGATTCGTCCTATCGGCCGATGCCGCTGCCGAATGGGAGAAGGTCAACCGTCGCCCAGCAGAGGAGTTTGCCGGTCTGCGCCGGCTCATGCTGCGGCCTTCCCCGTTCGCTGAATGACCGGTGAGTATCGAGCGCCGCGCCTACTCGTGCCCTCTGATGAAGTCGAGACATTCCTCTGTCGATCGACAGCGCAGACCAACTGGCTGAGGCAACACGCGCTGCAATCGACGTCGACCGGCACCACGAAGGTATTCGTAGTCACGCCCATTGCCGGTGATCGAGTGGTTGCCTACTACGCGTGGTGCATGGCACAGATCGACATCGACGCCGCCCCGAGTCGGCTTCGCAAGGGAGGCGGGCGTTACCCTCAGCCGGTGGCGCTGCTCGCCAGACTCGGTGTTGACCTCGAGCACGAAGGCCTGGGGATCGGAGCCGGCCTTCTTGCAGACGCGATCACCCGACTGTTGAGCCTCAGTGAGGACATCGGATGTCGGGGGCTCTTGATCCATGCCGAGGGGGCGGACGCACGCGACTTCTATCTCCATCTCATCCCCGAACTTCAACCGAGTCCCACAGACGAACTGCATTTGGTGGTGCTCATGAAGGACGCTCGTCGTACGCTGCTCGGTCGATGAACGTTCCCGGGATTCGTGTGCGCAACAGGCGGAAGCTCAATCCCGTTGGCGCATGTCATCTGACTCATCGGTACTGTGGGAATTGGTGGGCGGGCTCAGCCAGTCATCGCAACGCGCCAGCGGCAAACGGGTCCATTTCCCGGGAACCCGTTGCCGGGACTCAACAGGACTCAACTGCTGCCCGACGGTGCACTTCCTTGCCCTTCGGTGCACCTCGCCAACGAATGTGGCCTGGGAATCTATGCGCACTCCCAGGTCAGGAAGGCGGCGCAGCTCCGTTCGCCATGTAGAAGTCGACGGTTCGAGTCCGGTCACTTCCACTGAAAGGCCTACTCAGGGGCTATAAAGTGGAATCTCCGGAACGCCGATGAGCGCTACGTCCGCTGAGTGAGTGGCGGCCTTCAGCTGAACGGGTGCACCTGAGGAACCAGCGGGTCAACGGCCAACAGGGCCTCCTTTGTTCCGGGAGCGACGGCAATTGGGACTCAACTGGACTCAGATGCCTCATCGGGGCCGGCAGGTTCCGGCTCCGCTCAGTCGCCGGTCGGGTCCGGAGTTTGGAGCTCAGTGCCCGAGGTCCATTCCGGTCTCTCTAGCCCTACTTCGCTGCATCGCCCGTTCCTCTGGCGAACTCAGTTCGAGTGCACCCACTCGCCACACCTGAACCCGATGCTGGAGCTCTTCGAACCGAACGTCGTCGATCGGGAACTCGTCTCGCCGAAGACGTGGGAAGCGATCCAACATCTCGGTGAAAACGACCGGACTGAAGCCACGGTCCTTTTCGCGAGCTAGTTCGAAGAGACGTGTAAGGCCAAAGCGAGGCTCGATGGACATGAGATCGACGTAGTCGCGGGCCTCCGCTCTGCCGAACACGGCGAGTACCTTGTCGGCGGCGAGTTCTTCGGATGACAGGAGGTCGAAGCCTGGGCCTGTCTCCGTGGGGAAGAGCCGCGCGTCGCTCGCCAGGTCGACCTCCGTTCGATCGAGTTCGTCCGCGACGACAAAGCGCGTGAATCCGGGGCTGTCGATCAGCCGATCGACTTGGAATCCGGCCCGCTGGAGCGCCGCCTCCGCTGCTGGAACCAAGTGGTCCACTGCATCGGGACTGGTACCGAAGAAGTCCAGGTCCCGAGTAGCTCGTTCCACGTCGCCACGGACGATGAGTGCGGCACCACCGGCGAGCGCGAAATCCTCGGCTTCTACGAGCCCAGCAATGATTCTCGCGACTCGAAGCTGAAGATCACTCAGCACTCCGCCCGCGCCTCATCGTGGCGTAGGAACCATTCCTCCCACGTCCGTCGGACCGTTGGCGGGAGTACGAGCTCATCGAAGAGCGCGGCGAGTTCCTCGGGGTCGACGTAATGCTCTACGTCCGCCTCGGTGCCCTCACGGAGAACCTGCTCGTAGACGCGAAGTCGATCTGCGCGCACGGCCATGTCGTAAGCGACGACTGGATCACTCCATCGCACATGGAAGGGAAGCGTGACGGTCCCTGAGGCAGCTGGCTCCCAGTCGAACGCCTCGGGGATCGCCACCGGACGAGCTGCGGGTCCGAGCGTCAGACTGCGCGTTCGTGCCATCGCTCCAAGTCTACGGCGGTAGCTCTGATCTCCGTGGTCAAATCGATCGTGCCGGTTGGCGCGCCCGGGACTCAACAGGACTCAACTGCTGCCCGACCCTGCCCTTCCTTGCCCTTTGGTGCACCTCGTCGACCAAAGTGGCCTGGGGATCCACGAGAAATTCCAGGCCAGGGAGGTGTCTCAGTTCCGTTCGCAATGTAGAAGTCGACGGTTCGAGTCCGTTCACCTCCACAAATTTGGACTGCGCGAACCGGACTGGGAAAGCGCTGCGCGTCACGCTGGGAGCTGTCCGGAGGTGTCGGCTCCTCGCTCGGACCATCGCTAGACGGCGTCGCCAGGAAGACGTGCCAAGCCCCGGGATACCAAGTCGCGCACGTCGCAGCTGACGAGCTGACCGTCAAGAGCCCGTGCTGCTGCGACGTAGGCGGCGTCGTACACGGTTATCCCGTTCTCATCTGCAATGCCGACCGCACTCTCCAGGAGGGCCGCATCGGCGCGGACAAGCCCGCCGTCATCGCCCACCGCGGCGATGCGACTCCGAAGTCGATGTGCCGCCGAGTTGTCGTGCCACGATCGGATGGCCACGTTGGTCACCTCGTAGAAGGCAAGATCCAGGGTGGCCAGGGGATCGCCGCCTTCGAGCAAGCGGCGAGCGTCTCGATGATGGTCTTCATCCGTGTCCTCGCACGCCAGCAGGACGCTCGCGTCGAGAAGCCACAGGTTCAATGCTCTGGCCTGTTCGCCTTGACCAACTCGGCCACACGGCCCCCGTGGCCCGTGGAAGGGCCGCTCATGGCGACGATTTCGGCCATTCGCTCCGCGCGCCGAACGCTTCTCCGTTGCAAGGTTTCTTCGGCTAGCTCACGGATATACCCGCTCCGAGTGGTTCCGCGGCGACCTGCCTCGATGTCGACGGCCCGGAGCAGGTCATCAGGGAGGGACACCATCACTTTCGCCATATGCAAAGTATACCCGGTATTGCCACCGTGGTTCGAGTAGCCGGTCACCAGGCCCGCCTTGGGAACCACACGGGCATTCTCCCGGTGGCCGACGTGGACACGACCAGTCTGGCAAGTGGCTCACGGAAGGGCGACGACGGGAGCCGCAAGTACCGGGTAGCGGTTCGTATTGTGTCCCGCAAGGTCCACAAATTTCAGTTGCGCGAACCACGTCAGGATCGATAGGCATCAGACCGCCGGCTGATGGCCGTCACTTTGACGGTACTGGTGGCGTCATCGATCAGGTAGAGGATTCGGTAATCACCGCGACGCGCCGAAAACGTGGGGGCCAGGGGCGGTTTGAGGGGCTTTCCGACGCGGCGTGGGTCATCGAGGAGCGGCCCGTTGATGAATGCGTAGGCCGCGTGGGCGATCTTCGGGGGCAAGGTCTTCGTCAGGGCATGAGCGGCGGGTCGTGCGATGCGCAATTGGTACCGGTGGTCATCCGCCGTCGACACGCCGACCTGCGTCCATCATGGCCTTGGCGAGCTGCTCGCTGTCGAGCACGTCCCCGTCGCGGAGGGCTTGGCGGCCTTCCTCGTGGGAGCGCAGGAGGGCTGGATCGGAAAGCACGACGATGGTCTCGCTCATGGCGTCGAAGTCGTCAGCTCCGATGAGCACGGCCGCCCGCCGCCCGTTGCGCGTTATCTCGAACCGTTCGTGAGTGGTGCTGGCTTCATCGATCAGTTTCGAGAGATTCGCTCGAGCATCGGCGACGGGGATGGTCGTCATGTACATGATTATAGCGTAAATGGCAGACCGTTGGCAATCGGGTTCTCATTGTGTCCCTCGAGGCCCACTCAGGTTCGTGAGCTGCATGTTCACAATGCTGAGCGGAACGGTGCGCGAACCGTCGGGTACGATGAGCCTGTGGACTTCACGGCAGCCATCTCTCACGAGGACCCTTGGTACGTAGCGCGCTGTCTCGACGTAGAGGTCGCCAGTCAGGGCGAGACGTCCGAGGAGGCGCTGGCGAATCTGAAGGAAGCCCTCGAGCTCTATTTCGAGGACGAAGTACTTCCGGAAGGATTGGAGCCACCGATCATTGCCACCTTGCGCCTGTCTGCGTGAGCCCAGCTCCCCCTGTCGTTTCAGGGGCGGAAGTAGTCAGGGCGCTCGGCAACCTGGGATTTGTTCGGGCCAGCCAACGCGGAAGTCACGTCAAGCTGCGTCACGCCGATCGTCGGGTGGCCATCGTGCCGCTCCACAAGGAACTTGCTCGTGGGACATTGCGGTCCCTACTGCGCCAAGCCGGGATGTCACCGGAAGAGTTCACGGCGGCCCTGTAGAGGAAGTCCATCGCGCTGGACGTCACATGGCCAGGGAAAACACCGCCCAACCGACTGCAACACGGCGGTTCGTATTGTGTCCCGCAATGTCCACCCGACGGCCTGACCTGCCCATATGCGAGTCGATGTTCTCGCTGCACGAACCCGGACGGGCAGGTGAGGTCGCAAGCCATCCCGGATGTGCGTCGGCGTCCCTTGACGCCGAGGGTATTACGCTGCTTGGCATGACCCGCCTGGACCGGATCACCTCGGAATCTGCAATCTGCCATGGTCGGCCAACCGTACGTGGGCTCCGTTACACGGTGGAGACCCTCTTGGAGCTTCTGGCTTCCGGCATGACGATCGACGAGATCGTCGGGGATCACCCCGACCTCGAGCGTGACGACCTTCTGGCCGTCCTGGAGTTCGGCGCGTTGGCGGCGGGGCAGCGACGGGTGGTTCCGCTCGGCGCCGCTTGAAGTTCCTGGTCGACGCCCAACTTCCAGCAAAGTTCTGTCAGCTCCTCCAGGCGGCCGGACATGACGCGGTCCATACCTCTGACCTTCCGGATGGGAACCGCACCACCGATGAAGCACTTGCCAGGCTTGCAGACGGAGAGGACCGAGTCGTTGTCACGAAGGACCGAGACTTCCGCGACAGCCACCTCCTGAACCGCTCACCCCGCCATCTTCTGGTTGTAGCTACCGGGAACATCACCAACCGTGGTCTGCTCTCCATCGTTGAGGAACACGCGCCCGCTATCGTCGAGGCCCTGGCAGAGTCACCGTTCGTTGAGCTGAGCCCAGCCGGCCTCATCCTCCACGCTGAACCCGACTGACGCGACTTCACGAGGTTGGATGGTCCGCACTGCCGGAACCTCGGTTCACTCGATACGGAATACAGGGCCGATAACGGCGGAGAACCGGTTCTTATTGCGTGACCCAAGGTCCACCGATGCTGTGACCTGCACGATCACGATGGCAATTGGGACGGTGCGCGAACCGCCCGGTGTCGTGAGCCAGTCCCATGGGACGGCGACCTCTGTTGTCAGCAGCTTGGGACCACCTCAAGTCCACATCGGCCGGCCACCAAGGTGATCACGGCGACTGGCAGCGCCCAGCGGTCCGATAGGCGTGACGGGCATCCTCGGACTGACGGGGTCCGATGTTGATGGGCGGCACACCGACCAGACGACCGGCGAGTTCTACGCCATAGGCAGGAGCATCATCAAGGTCAGAGGGTCGACCGGCGACTCGGTGAAGCCATAGTGCTGGTAGAAGCTCTTGGCTTGGTCGTTCTTGGCATGGACCAGGAGTAGCCGGATGCCGACCGATTCGGCTACTTCGATGGCCTTGAGCATGAAGTGCCTGAGAAGCGAGGCACCGAGGCCGTGCCCTTTGTGCGTGTCATCGACCGCCAGCCGGGCGAGGAGGAGAGCGGGCAGGTGCTCGGGTTGGTTACGGCCGAATCGCTTGGGTGCGTTCGACCGGAGGACCGAACTGGTCGACGAGGCGTAGAACGCCACGACCCGTCCGGCCTCGCTTTCGGTGACCACCCACGTGCGGCTGGTGCCGGCGGACTGGATGGTGAGCGCCCGGCGGATCAGCCACTCATTCAGCGCCGGCGTTCCGCAGTCGAATCCGGACAGGACGTGTTCGCTCGAGAACAGCACGGGTCCTGCGTAGGTCACCCGGCGGGCAGGTCGAGCACCGACGGGTTGGACAGGAGCTTGGCCATTGGCGCGGGCAGGTCCGGCTGTGCGGAGATCAACAGCCGGAGCTCGGTCCAGGCGGTGTCGTCAACTACGAACACCCGCCGGTCGGCGAGATCCATCTCGGCGGCCTCGACGGCGTGGCGAAGCACGTAGTCGCTCGTGGACTCACCGCGGGCGTCGGCCGCCGTCCGCAGGACGACATCCTGGGCGGGGGTCAGACGCAAGTTGAGCCTTTCGGACTTCGTTGCCATAGCTTCATCGTACACCAATTGACGTACGCGCACGACCGAGATTCGCCGGTTGGTAGGCGACGGTCTCCTCGGCACTGCCCTGGCTACCGAGTGCAGATTCCGCCAGATGTGCACATGTGGCGGGGTAGTTCACGTTTGCCGGCTCACGTCGCCCTGGATCTGGTCATCCGCCGTCGAGGTCGATCATCGGTCCGGCGACCACGGTGGAGCGGTTCGAGTTGTGTCCTCCAAGCTCCACCGGTCGGAACGGCGCGCGCACCGCCTGTGCGATCGTTGCCTACGGTATGTACAAGGCATTAGGGGTCTTGTACAATAGTTCGCATGGCAACGATGGCAGTGAGCGAAGCTCGGGAACGGCTCGCCGAAGCGGTGGAGACGGCCCACGCCGAAGCGGTGTTCCTCGAGCGCTACGGCCGGCCTGCAGCGGTGCTGGTCAGCCCGGAACGCTACGAGGAGTTGATGGGAGCGCTCGAGGATGCAGAAGATGCCCAGGCGTTCGACGCGGCGATGGCTGAGGAAGGTCCCAATATTCCCTGGGACGAGGTGAAAGCCGACCTCGGCTGGAGGTGACGACCTACCGCATCGAGCTGCGTCCCGCGGCGGCCCGGGCACTGCGGAAACTCGACCCGGCAGTTCGTCCCCGTATCCAAGGCGCCATCGGGCTACTTGCCGAGGACCCGAGGCCGCCGGCATCCAGACCACTGCGAGGTCGTCCCGGCTACCGGGTGCGCGTCGGCGACCACCGCATCATCTACACCATCGCCGATGATGTGCTCCTGATCGTGGTCGTGGCTCTTGGGCATCGCCGCGAGGTCTACGACCGGTAGTGGCGTGAACCGGCCGACGTGACCGTTGGGAGCGACCGGATGCATCGTGATCAGGGGCCGAAGGGCGGGCCCTTCACCGAGGGCGACCGGTTCGTATCGTGTCCCCCAAGGTCCACCCGTTGTCGGAGTTACCACGTGTTCCCAGGTAGATGAGATGTCTTACTTCCGTTCGCCACCTGAGGAAGAGATGCATGTTCGAACCCCAGGCTGAACGGGGAGAACATCCGAATCAGGTGACCTGTCCGCATGAGATGGTCAGGCTCCGTCACTTTCGGTGGCGGCCACGCCGCGGTGCGGACGCCCCTGACCGGGCCTGGTCGAGTTGGGCTCTCAGGTCTCGGTTCGCAGCCTGGAGGGCCAGGACGGCAGCGATGCCGGCCAGATTGAGGCCGTCGTCGAGGAGCCGGCCGATCTTTCGGAGGCGGGCGAGATCATCGTCGCTGTAGCGACGGGTACCGCCCTGGCTGCGAGCCGGGCTGATCAGACCCCGGGTTTCGTAGAGCCGGAGGTTCTGTGGAGCGCTGCCCACCAGGTCGGCAGCTACGGAGATCCCGTACAGGCCCAGCGCCGCATCGGGACGCGGATCGGGTTGCGACGGGACCGCCGTCGAAAACTCTGGAACATTGCTTGCCTCGGACATGGTGGTCACGATATAACAAATCTATGGCAGTAACCATAGATCCGGAGGCGCAGAAAGGACGCCCCGGCTGAAACAAGGAGGGTGAGTCATGCTCGTTCGTTCCGATCCGTTCCGTCAGTTCGACCGGTTGGCCGAGCAGGTGTACGGAACCATCGCCCGTCCGGCAGCCATGCCCATGGATGCCTGGCGTGACGGCAACGAGTTCGTAGTCGAGTTCGACCTGCCGGGAATCGACCCGGCCAGCATCGATCTCGATGTCGAGCGCAATGTACTGACCGTCCGGGCCGAGCGTCGGCCCACAACCGGACCCGAGGTCGAGCTGGTGGCGTCGGAGCGTCCGAGGGGCGTGTTCAGTCGTCAGGTCATCCTCGGGGACGCGCTCGATACCGGAGGGATCACCGCCAACTACAACGGCGGAGTGCTCCGACTCACGATCCCGGTGGCCGAGCGGGCCAAGCCCCGCAGGATCACCGTCTCCACCGACGAGCACACCGCCGTGTCGCGCGGAGATGACGCACAGGTGATCTCTGCCACCGCTGAGGATCGCCAGCCAGTCTCTGTGTGACCCGCCATGGTCACGGCGAGATCAGACCTGGTGGCGAGAGACGAGTTCCTCGCCGTGGTGCTGGCCGATCCGGAGCTGCTCGACTTGGCCTTCGCCGAGGTGATCGCCTCATGGGAGGCCGAGCCACCGCGACCACCGGTTCGCACGCTGGTGGCCACATCTGAGCAGCGACACCCACGGTCGAGATCGTGGATGGCAGACAGTGACTACCGGTATTGCCACGCGTGGGTTCGGGCCGTGGCCCGACCCCGCGTGGCCCGACCGCCTCCCAGGCGGCCGAGGCGAGGTCACTTCTGAGGACGCATCGAGCCGAACATCCGAGCCCCATGGCCCTCAATGGAAACGGAAGAGGAGGTGATGGCTTCGAGGACGATGAGCAACTGAGCAATGAATGCAGGCTCGGCGGAGGTGCTGACAAGTTGGAGAATCCGCTGGCGCACGTGTGGTCGCCACACACTCGTGGGGTGACAACCCGCTGCCACGGTCAGCGTCATCGTCGCCGAGGTCACGTGAGCCGGTCGCGGCGTAGTTCGGTGACCGCAATGGCCTGCTGCGGGCGTGGTCAGGCCGTCGGCCGACTGGGGGTCGGGACGGTGTGGCCGGACGATCCCTTACGAGGTGGCGACCTGTCGGGTCGACGGCGGGGCGGGCGCCATCCCCACCACCGGGGCGGCCAACCTGGTCCCACCGGTGGAGCCGTAGAACGACGCGTCGCCGTAGGCGAAGACGCCTCCGTCGGCGCCGACGAGCCAGTACCCGCCACCGTCCGGCGTGGCGGCCATGCCCACCACCGGGCTGTTGAGGTGGGTCCCACCGGCGGAGCC
>Ga0209012_1004096_pt1 | contig 10215 bp, 9 predicted proteins | sample RS3BMetagenome_FD_184735 | JGI IMG/M metagenome (GOLD analysis project Ga0209012, IMG submission 184735) | Ferric oxide microbial mat and aquatic microbial communities from Rainbow Spring, Yellowstone National Park, USA - RS3B (SPAdes) (version 3) ...
GGCGTGGTAGGTGTGAGGAAGGCTGTTTGGGATTCTTCTTCAACTGAGATAGCTATTTAGTCTGGGATCAATATTGGAGAGGTCGAATAGTTTCTTTTCCAAGTGAAAGGTACGCATCGCTGGCTACTCTCCCTTACCAAGAATGTCGATTCTCGTTTGCCTTATAACCTCTACGACTTGTCGAATGGTTTTATTTGGCGTTTTCTAGGGGTATGGGTATTACTGTGCCGTATCCGATGTTTCGGAAGAGCCCTAGCCCCTCTGTGTAGAGTTCGTGGTACTCCTGTGTTGTGTATGGTGCGCTACGTGTGAGCTCGATTATCGAGCCGGGTTGAAGTGTGGCGTAGATAGGTTTTCGAGCGGGTTTGGCTAGACTGAATCCCCCCAGTATGCCAGTAGTTCCTTCTATCTTTATTGAGTCGGCTTTTAGTGTGGGCATGTTGAGTTGTTCGTCTAGTTTGTGTTTTAGGGTGTGGGTTAAAGATTGCGTGTTGTCAAGCTTTGTTTTTTCCTTGGTTAGTAGTTTGGGCGTTGCCTCGAAGAGCATGGGTGATGCCACGTATAGTCTGAGGGTGTTTGTTTCTTGTTTTAAGGTGTTTAATTGCTCGGTTAGCGGGTGGGCTTCGTTCGCCAATACTTGGATGAGTCGTCCTTCACCTCCAAGCCTGATTATTTTGGGTTTCTGGAGGGTTTTCTGTAGTGGTTCCGTGGTTCTGTGGACTTCGAGCAGTATTCTTGCTCCTGGCCCCACGCGTTTGCCCAGTTTGGAGTAGTCCACCATTGCGGCGCTGTATATTAGACCCGTGAGTGTCGTCTTGGTTTCATCTTTTATCGTGATGCCCACTGCGTTCACATAACTCAGTGTGTGTTCTTTTGCAGCTTTGCTGAGCCTCTCTGTGGATTCACACAACCCGCCATTTCGGAGGATTTCGAGCAGCTCTCTGAATGCTACAATCCCCTTCTTGTATTGGAGATAGATGTTTCCCTGTTTGTCTAGGAATGGTCCTCTGAGTAGCGGGTTTCCGCCTAATATGTCGACCACCTCCTCATACCATTTGGAGGGGTCTCCTACTGGGGGATTTCTTCCTGTATATTCGAGGACGAGGGTGGCTAGGGCGCCGGCTAACGTTGATGGTGGAGGTAAGGGCATGCTCCATGCGCCCGCCTGTGGGCCGCGTGATGTTGGAGCAAACTCTGAGGCGCCCCTGAACATCATCGGCTCAACTACTCTGAAGAGAATGCTCTTCAAGACTCTACACCTCTTCTAGCTCCCATCTCAGCTTGTAGGGCGACAACAAACTCCTTGAGAAGCGGTTTGGAAGACTGTTTATGTTCACTCATATGAAATGTGTCTTCGTAAGAGCTACTACGCGAGGTTGATTCGCCTGCCCGCTCTCTTTTCTCGCTGCCTTGAGCGTGCACTTCTGTTTCGTGAGCTTCATACCTGTAGCACCAAGTTGAACTCATCGTCTCGCTGAATAATAGCTCTGATTTGTCTTTTTTTGAATCGTCGCATTTCTCTGAAGCATTCCTGTTTACAACGTACCTGATAATTTTGGTCGCAAGGCTTGTATCCTTCGTATACGCCTGAATTATTCTGTTCATCCACTCATCCATATCTTTAACGAGGCTAGCGGAGAAATCTCCGCCATCTATCATTTTCAGCATTGGGCCCACATCTTCAATCAGCTTCCCAAGCTGTTTTCCTCCTAGATCGAATGGGAGTCTTGCCTGTACCCTGTCTCCTCCTCTTGGCGCATAGGTAACCGCTAAGGAGTTCTTTCTGGATTGCGTTACGCCTTGTCTACACCACACGGTTTCTTTAGCCTCCTCTTCGAGAGCGCCCACACTGACCTCCAGAGTTTGGGCGAATGGTTCCCTGTAGTGGGCATACGTCAAGGCGAAGGACTCGCCGAGGTCGCCGAGGGCTGGAACGAGGGTTTTTGACCCGATTTTAGAGAACTCGAGAAAGCCCACGGTTGGGGTACCTGTATACAGCCTTCGAACCCTTAACGCTGTTTGCAGAGCGAACTCGACGGGGCTCACGGCTAAGAGGTCGTCGCCACCTGAGTAAACGACAAATCCCCCAACGCTCGATATTTCTTCCGAAGCTTTTACGGCGAGCGTCATAAGGCATCGGCTGATGACTGCGTGGTACGCTGGGGAGACGGGAAGCCTCTTCTTCCACTCATCCTTGGGTTCAGATGGGTATTTGAGGTTTTTCTCAAGTAGCTCCAATAGCTCTTCTAGCTCCTTAGCGTTGTATTCTCTCTTGAGATCCTCTTTGAGAAGTTGTGCCGCCTCCTCTAATTTTCCATCTCCAATCACGTCGAGCACTCCGCTAAGCCTTTGGTTGGGTGTCAGATTGGAGAAGTAATTGAAGATGTTTTTTAATAGTCGTAGCGCTTCGACCCGTCCTAGGTCGCCAGTTATAACTTTACCCACATCGTCTCCGTCACCCTTGATGAGTGCGTAATAAGTGTTGAGTGACGTGTTGGACTTCAACACTTGTCCTAAGGCTTGAGTGAGTCTGCTCACAAAAGCCCTCTGTTCCCCTACTAGTAGGAGGTCCTCTGCGTCTGCGAGCACAAAGGTGCCTAAGACATCGATTTTTGCGTTGTCCCCACCAAACTCCTCCTCGGTTTCTTCGAGTAGCTCCCGCTCAGGTCCGTAGGCCACATGAGAGGTCAGCGTCTCTTTAATGTTTTCACTGGAGCTTATGACATCTTTCAGGATTTGAAGAATTTTTTCTGGCTGCTTTTTGGCCGCATTCACCACGGCCTTCTTATAGTTGATCACCGCAACCGAGGTGACGCTTGGGAAACGCAGAGGTTTAATCTTCGAGTATTTCCCAATCAGTACTTCTAAGACTTTTTCGAAGACTGTCCTGGTTGTTGTAAGCCTCTTTAGGAGGCAGTAGGGGCACAGGCGCTCACCCGTGAGCCGTCCATTGATCTCTTCGACTTTGATTAAGTTCGCTTCTCCCACCGCCGAGTTGATTTCCCTCGCCGCCTCTAGGAATCTCGGGATGGCGGGGAGCTCACCGCACATGGAACAGGTATAGAACCTGGGCTCGTCGAGCGCGTGTTTATACGCACCGTAGTTTGAGGTGTATTGTGTTAAGTTTAGAGTGGCGTATGGGGTGAACTTAAGGGCGGCTGCCTCTTTCAGCGCGCCTGAAACGCTCTGGAAGGCCTTGTGGTAGGCTAAGTATGCGTCCTTCGAGGAGGTTGAGTTTGCCTTTATTTCGGCCACGGCCACCCTGAGCGGTAGTGGGGGAGTGTCGTAAACAGCCAAATCTCGGAATACCTCACCTAAAAATCCGAGTTTTTCGTTTTGTGTAAGTGTTTCGAGCACTCTTTCAACCAGCATTCTCCATTTTTTATGGTACAGTCGCTCTATACAGTCGATGATACTCTCTCCGCTTGAGAGTTCGAGTTCTTCGCCGTCCACTTGTAGCTTGGTTTCTTGCGGTTTGGAGATTGTGCTTGGAAGAATGAATGTGAATGTGGCGGGCACCACCGCGAATTCGGGATATCCACGGTCAAAGTAGTATCCAGCGGATTTGGCCACATCTTCAATGGTCTTTTTAATGGCGTCCGCGCTGTTTGGATCCAGTTTTCTATTAAGTATTGATGCGAGAGTGTGATAGTAGAAGGGGTTTCCCCTTGCGGTGGGTAGAATGAGTATATCTGGACCGAAGTTTTCTATGAATGGGGCCGCTATGGACCAAGCTAGCGCGGAGGTGAGCCAGCTGGACGCCCATAGGTCGCGTAACTTTCGTGAGGCGGAGATATAGCTTTGCACACCTCCGAGGTCTACGGAAACCATGAAGCCGTGCGCCCTCTTCCCACCTATAATGTTGAGCGTTGTTGCCGTGGCGTATGTGTGGTCGAAGACGGTGTGTGTGGGCATCCTTGTGTCTGCGGGCCCAGGCGTTCCAAAGCGTTTACACCACAGGTACTCGTAGGCGGCGTAGAACACGTTGTAGACAAGCCTCCACCTATCCTTGACTGGCGCTTTTTCGAACACGGTTTTTAGTGTTGATCCTAACTCGTCCTCGAACTTCTTCAGTTGCTGTTTGTACTCCTCGTCCTGCGGCTGATGTAGGTCTACTTCGTATGGCCTGTCGCGGTAGAATATGTTGTACAGTTTGACTTCGCGGGTTAGATATGCGCCTCTCTGGTAATCACCGCCAAGCAGTGTCGATAGCACCCATCTGTCGAAGGATGAGGCAAATATATCAGCGGCCTTTACTTCGTCGTCCTCCAAGACGGCTACGATGTCTTTCTCAAAATCAAAAATGGCTTCCGTGAGCTCCTTAGCCTCTTCTTCATGGTTACTACCCAGCTTGAGTTTCGATGTTATTATCCAAGGCTTGCTTGGCGGGTCATGCAGGAGCGCTGCTATCTTTTTCTTGAAGAATTCGTCACTTGGCATTTCCCACACCCATATCGACCGAGGGTTCCTTGGTGAGCTCGAACACGCCGTAGCCCAAACTCGTTTTGGCGCCTATACCACACTCCAAAGCCAGCTTAAAGACCTTAACCACGGTTTTGAAAAACTCATCATCGGGTCTTACGCCCCCGACCCCAACCATAAACCTATACACCGAGTCTGGGGCAAGCGACAAATAGGGCACAGGCACAGGCACGGCCTCGTCCTCACGCAAAACGTCTTTTCCACCCTTAGTATAGTGCGGCGTAAGCACATCTGGGACAAGCAGGTAGCCTTTGAGTCCATGATCAACCGGGTAAGCGTCTGAGAAGTCTAGCTTCCTGACAGACTCGTCACCAAGAAGTTTCGCCGCATCATTCGCCGCCTTAAAAGCTCCCTTAACACTCGAAGAGGGAATATAAGGAACATTCAAAATGGGGTCGAAGGATAAGCCCACATCGAAAGCCGGGCGGCCGAAGCTTGACGAGGACCCAACAAGTCCCCTGTAGGTAAGCTTTGCATCCAGCTCGAGTACCGCAAAGCCCATGGATAGGTAGGCGATTTTAAACTCGTTTAGGTGCTTTCTAGTAGCGGCTAGTCCACCCTCGTTACTATACCTTTTGCTATATCTGGCAATGCTGTGCAAGAGCGAACGCTTAATTTTCTCCTTTTCATCGCTGGTGTTCACTTTGATTGATGAAATGTTGATTAGGCTGAAGAGATTCAGTGTGTTAGTGTCCGAATACCTATTTACAACTGTATCATACACGTAATCCACCCATAACGTCTGAGTTGAATTTTTAGCGCTGGATGCCTCCATAATCTATCACCCCTTGAGGTACCCCTCGATTAAATCAAATATACTGTTAAAACTTTGTTTAATCTTCTCGTTTGTGTCGATCACTTTTTCCCGTCCTCTGCCTCCAACCCAGCTTATTTGACGCGGCCAGTCGCTTGAAAGGTAACCGTAGACTGCCACCAACCAGTCGTAGTCGGTGAATTTTTTAAGTGGAGCAACCGATATTGAACTAGGTCTTCTTCCAGCGTCGTGTTGCCCTTGGTTGGCCGTTAAAAAGTAGCCTGTTTTTTTAACGTAGGCGCGGGGTAGTCCGAGAACCCATGTATGGGGTTCGCCACTGGAGACGCTTGTACACATTTTACGGAGCTCGCTTTTCATAGTGGCTCTTCCTAATTTGATAAGTAGCTTGAGCTGGGCTTCGTCTTCGGTTTTAAGACCTAGACATCTCAATAATTTCCAGGATTCTCGCTCCTGCCGGCTTTTATCCCAAACATTCACCCTCACGACACTTAGCCTAAAAGCTTGCTCAGATGTAAGTGAAGGTGTGGAAGGTAATTCGTTGGTCAACCCTTTGGAACTTGACCCTTCATTGATGAGCCTCTTGGCACTATCGGTCGCCGTCTGAATGAGTTTTCTGAGCGCTTCTTCTTCCGTTTTCTCGTTGACCGCTTGGTTAATTTGCGTGACGAATTCCTCGTATATCTTAACGGCATTTTCAAAACATTTTAGGTTCCTTATCTGAAAGTGTCCAAAACCCCTCTTGGTCATTGAGCCTACACCATGGAGAATCATCGCGAGTAGGAGCGCGCCATACGCCACCCTTAACTCATCCTCACTGAGTTTATCTCTACTTCTAAGCTGGATGTGTACCTTCAGCGACCCTGGCTTATACACTTGGAGCTTTTCGTTTAACTCTTTTTCATTCATATCTTTATCTCTCATAAGGAGCCCTAGTCTCGGTGGGAGTGTGTCGCTGATAAAACTATTCCTTTTTAACTCTCTCACCTTTGAGCTGTTTATCTTCGACTCGCACTTCCTTAAAGTATTCTCGTCTATCTTTAGATACTCATCGGAGTTAGCCAAAATAGTGATTGCTTCTTTAGGCAAGACAGTCTCTGTGTCTGACGGAGTGAGGGTGAGTTTTAGAATCAGCCTAGATGCCCGCTTGGTGGAACCCATTATTCTTTCGGTGATTTCAACCACTTTTTTGGAGTTTCCCGCGCCCATTTCCCATGCCGCTCCAGATAGGATCGCTCTTACCCACCACCGCCAAACACCTTTGATGCTCTGGGTTCTGAAGAGCTCGGCGAGCTCAAGCTCACTCGAATAAGCTTCGGCGTTATACCCCCCAAGCCTTGTGAGCGTGGAGTTGGTCAAGCTGATTTCCGATATTAGGTTCTTTCTTGTTATTTCTTCTACTTCGGAATTGATTTTGCTCAATTCTATTTTCATGCTACTTCCTTCTCAGCCTTCAGGGTTGCTTCCGCTAGGTGTTTGAGTTCTATTAGGAACGGTTTAAGTAGCGACTCGGCTATAGATAGCCTGTCAGGGGTCTCTGCTAACACCTTTATAAGCTGGAGGGGTTCATCCTGCGGTTTTAGCTCGTCTTCTAATTTTAGTTTGTCTTTGATGTAGTCTGTGAGGTGTTTGAGGTATATTGCATAGGCGAGTTTCTCGTCGTCTTGTTTTGAAAGAGTCTGCTCATTTATTTCGCCTGTCGAAGAATTATATATTTTTGTAGCATTTTGGAACACCACTTTGGTCGCCTTGGCGTAGAGGTAGCTTAGGGCGCTGAGCAATCCTATTTCGTATACCATGGAAGGCATGCTGCGTGCCCTCGCCCGGTAGGACTGACCGAACTTGTCTTTCTTTTCATCTATTTTTATAACTTCGTAAATACAATTGAGTGCTCTTGTGGTCACACTGTTTTTGGATTCTGAACTCACGCGCGTGTTCACCCCAGCTTCCTCAGCTTAACGATGCCTCTACCGACTGTCTCGTGGCCGCCGAAAACCATGTAGCCGTGATTGCTGAAGATATGGTTTTCGAATAGCCGTTTGACGCCCTCCCCGTTTTTCGAACTCAATTCTTCGCATTTATCGGTATTGGTTCTAGGGTCAGAGTAGAAGAATACTGTAAAGAGCAAGCTTTGGGGAGGCAGGTTCTCCTCCGTCCATAAAGCTCCACTCTTAACAGTCTTGGTATTAGGCTCTAGCGCCACGCGGGTCTGTCTGAGAAGGCTCCTATCTACAAGGGTGTTAACCATTAGGTCATCATGGATAATGGCGAGCCTCCAATCCTCTTCTAATCCGAGTCCCTTAGCGAGGTCGCCGACGCTTTGGGAGGGCTTGGGTGATAGTGTGAACTCGTCTGCTAGGACCGTGGTGTTCTTTCCGTTAATCGGTAAGCTGAGCTTTGCTTCTGTGCCTTGTTTCACGAGCATTTCTCCCTTCCTCTGGTCTTTCAAATCGTTTATTACTTTCTCCACTGCGTGTTTTACATTTACATCATGTTGAACTATACTTCCTGTATTAGAGATCTCTAAGTATTCTAGGAATGTTTGAAGTAGTAGTGGTGATGTGCACAGGGTGTAGACGCCCGCTAGGCTTCTAACTGGCAGCAGTAGAAGTTTGGCGTCCAACGGGTTGAAAGCTCCCGCGTATGTGTCCTGGTCTCCCATTTTGCTTGATCCGAACACTGCGTCTACACACTCCCTTTTATTTATGAGCTTGGTGAATGTGGCCCTCAACGCCCCCTTAAGGCTGCTCGCATAGATTGTGGGCAAGCCGATCGAGTCGCGCTGGATCGGTAGGTCCACCACACCCGCGCCTTTTCCGGTTCCAACATGTAGCGGTGTTATTACTTGTAACAGTGTTATTGATGCTTGACTGAAAGATCCGAGTCTGAGAGACTGCATTAATCCGTCACCCACCTATTGGTTTCTAGTAAGTGTCCCCGTTTTTTTGCAGTGTGAGCTAGGTGATTCATATTGTCCATGTATCCAAGCCTTCTGGGTTTTGCGGTAATGGCATGTCCCGAAGTGTTAATAAGAGGTTGCTTTACCCGCTTTAAGATTCTCTTGGTTTCGAGGGGAGTTGCCATATGGTACGCCATGAGGAGGGCCCTAATAACACTATCGTCCGATCCTATGGGTGTCGCTGGATCCAGTACACTCTCCCCCCTATAGTTGGTGAGCTTATCCCCTTTATCACCGGCCTTTTTATCTCCACTCTGGTTAGCTCCAACTGCCTAGAAGTTTTCTGTAGTGATGCTACCAGGTGGTGGACACGATTCGTTCCGTTGAAATGGACCAAAAACGACGGGACTATGGGTCTCTCTCTTCTAACTTCAGGGAAGGGCGTAAGCACTTCACTCAACCTATGCTTTTCCCTCTGATCCCCCGTGATGTGCGTCGGCCCCCCGGTTGGCCCCATGGCTTTCTTCTGGGCATCTATGTAGCTGAAGGGTAACTCTGCTGTGTGCACTTTGATTTCGGGATATTGGTAAGCGACACCTGCTCTTACCATCACCAATCCCTCGTGTACATCAGGCACCTGCGAGAAATGATTCTTGATTCAGAGGTCTCTTGACCCATATCTCCTCTAATGTACTCAATGAACCTTATATTCAAAGACTGCTTCTTCTCGAGTAGAGCTATGATTGAATACCTATGCGTCAAGTTCGTCTCCACCCGGTTATGAGCACTTTCCGCGTCGCGCATAGTACAAATGTGTGTTGATGGAGGTGTTGAACATTTTTGGAGTAAAGGTTCAAATACTTGAAGTGTTATTCCAATATTTTGAGGTAGCATGGTTCTTGGCTCAGGTGACACGCCGCGCTATGACGTTGCGCTGAAGAACAAGAATAGGAGAAAAATTATTAGCGTTTTGGCGCAGCTTGGAGGTGAGGCTAGCTTCGCCCAGATCGAGCACGCCTCGAACATCCACGGGAACACTCTTGTCCACAACTTAGCCGTTCTTCAAAGATACAACATCATAAATAAACCCGTTAAGGGGAAATACAGTTTACGATACAAGACGCCAATATGCTACATGTTCGGACCCCCAAACACCTATCATGTCGTTTACCTAGGATTACTCGGAAGAAAAGAAAGGAGGGATACACCTGAAACCGAAGTTGCCTTGAAACTGCTCGAGAAGGAGGGGATAGCACCGGAACTAGTGTATGTGGCAACCACTCCTCAAGCTCTGCAGGAATGAAGCGAACTAAAGCCCCCTACCGATGGGTCACCCTATACGAAGATGAAATATCTGACATAAACTCTGTGAAAAACAGGGTTCGACCACAGCTGGAAAACCTCATCAAAGACTACGTTGTCGTACTTGACTGCACGTCGGCTACGAAACCCGCAACCATAGCGCTCTATGAGTTAGCAAACCAGTACCTCATACCGCTCATCTATATCTACGAGCCGATACAAAGGCTCACATGGCTACTATCCAAAGACGAACTCATACAGAAAATAGAAGAAGGATAGGCAATACGATTTAATCTGGGGTTATTTTATGGGTAAGCGGTGAGGGTTTATATTGGAAGTTTAACTGTGTCGGTGAATAAAAATTGTGCTATATTGGGTGAGTGATGGGGGCGTTTTTGTCTGGACTGTTAACTTTAGCATTTAGGGTTTGGTTTTCTCGTTTTTCTCTAGGTATTTTTTGATCCATTCTCTTAAGATGTATCCGCTTGGTGTTTCTTTGATGTATCCTAGGTCTTTTAGCTCTGAGAGGTCGTAGGGTGTGAGCATCCATTGGTCGACAACGCTTTTCGGTACGTACTGCCCGAATTTTTCGAGTTCGTTTAGGAGTGTGGTGTCTATTCTGAGTTTGAGTGAGGGTAACACAACCACTCTTTGAAAGCTTTCGTGTCTGTAGAGTATCAGGTCCGCGCCCATGAGGCTTCCTATTATCACCATGAATGTGGTTTCCGCTTTGAAGCCCGCAGACGCGTGTATGAAAACC
>Ga0209012_1004097_pt1 | contig 10212 bp, 17 predicted proteins | sample RS3BMetagenome_FD_184735 | JGI IMG/M metagenome (GOLD analysis project Ga0209012, IMG submission 184735) | Ferric oxide microbial mat and aquatic microbial communities from Rainbow Spring, Yellowstone National Park, USA - RS3B (SPAdes) (version 3) ...
AATAAAGTTAAAAGAATGGTTAGATGAAAGTAAATACCAGGTTTCGATATATGTAAAGGGGAAGGCGTGAAGGGAGTGGGGGAGGGGAAAAAAGGGGAACACGGCGAGGGAAAAAGGAAAACGGCGTCAGCCCCCGCCGAACAAGCGCCGAAAACCGCTAACAATCCGCTCACCGAAGCTTTTAAGGGCGTCATACACCTGCCCGAAAATGCTGCGGCTTTCCTGTGCTGCGAAGGCGGGTTCCTCATGCTCGGGGAATGGCACAGGCGGCAGGTTTTCGGCTGCCTCAACCACGTCAGGTGAGGCGCCTGCTTGTTCCAGTAACCCCGCAAGTTGCTTGTCGGCTACTGCCTGCGCCTCAGGGTTCCCGAAGTCGAACGGTAACTCACCCGATACAATGAGGTCGAAGTTTTCCTCTATCCATGTTTTAATCGCTTCGTAGCCTTCGCCGGCTTGGTGTGGCAACTACGTCAACCTCCGCGAAAAATGTAATACTGTAACTATGGCGATAAGCAGTAACACCACGAGAACGCTGAATACAATCGTGTAAATAAGCAACATGCACGCGCATTGTTCGGTGACAGCCGTGAAGGGTTGATATGACAGTGTTGTCGTGGCGCGCCACACATCTACTAGCTCCACAACCGTATAGTAAATCAATGCAAGCAGAGAGGCTATTGTGACAAACACAACTGTTAAACGCAGTATACTCATGTCAATCACTCGTCCTGTACCATTTTTTGGGATACATGTCTTCCCGTATCAGCTTGTATATATCGACTTGCTTGGGGTTGTCGATGATGGCGGGCATAGCGCTAACCACCTGACCCGTCTGCCAATTCCACTTTTCCGATAAGCGTAAGAATAAGGGTATATCCCAGAGGTAATCGCTAGGAAACTCTGCTTGGAACTGGTCGTAGTACTTTCTGAGCTGCTCAAAATTGAAGGTGAGTGTGCTCATCACCATGACCCCGTGCTTCGTGCGGAACAACACGTAAGCAACGTAAAAGTTGTGTTGTACGTACTTCCTAAAACGCTGTACTTCTTTCTCATCACTTGTGTCGTAGTCGTAGAAGAAGTAGCCTCTCCCGATTCGACGGGAGAGGTTACCAGTACCGTAAGCAACGCACGGTAAATTGTTTGTATTGTTGCGGTGGTGAAGAACTCCAAAAACCCGAAAAGGATTAAATGTGCGGTTTAATTTCAACATTTTCATCACCACTTAAATGGGTTAAAAAGTCTGAGGGGTTAGAAAATAATTGTAGGCAGATAGGGCATAAAAAGTGTGCTGAGCCATTGTTTTGCTGCGGTTGTGCTTCACGCAAAGCGTGTATTGCAAGCACGATTATTGTCTGGTTTAACGCTAGGTGGAGCTTTTCGGCTACCTGCGCTATTTCATCAAGTATGCCAAGTGGTACCCACACAATTTGCATGCTTTTGTGCTTACTTGCTAGTAGCTTTTTAATTTCATCTGTTAACTGGTACATGTACAATCACTTCCTGTGTGCGTTGTACATATGTCGTGGCAGATACGTCACAGAGTACTTTTTCCCACACTTCGGACACTTCACAAGCTCATGCACGCGAATACCTGTCATTTTCTAACCCTCCTTTTTAACGCACGCCACGCAAGCTTACGTGGGTGCGTCTTCATACCAGCGACAAACCCGCAGTATGGGCACTGCAGTAAATAATAGCCATGGTCATCACGCCAGAAAAAAATCATGGGGTACGACTCGCACCGTGGGCAAACAGGGAACACCATGCCGTCTTCGGTAACCCACTTCATTTCACTCACTCCCTAATCCACATCATCCCTTGGAATTGGGTGAACAAGTAAGTATTCACCTGGTTGTAAAACTATGCTCTCGTGTTCGGGGCTAGTGATTGTGGTTTCCCTCGATAGAGCGATTATCCTTCTCTCTAAGCCTAGTGGTATAACGTCTAATTTTTGGTGGAATTCGTGGTTGAAGAACCTTAGACCCTCGCGGATAACATATAGGTAACCGGGTAACGGTTCAGTGGTGGATATTTTATATATGTTGAGATGGCCTTGTGAAGTAACGTAGGTTGCGGAAATGCTGGAAACCTGCTTGAACTTAAGCGGATACTCAGGCATAAGCTTGACATACCAGATTAATCTGGTGTCAGTGAACCGTGCTATTGAAGGCGAATACTTGTTCTCATATAGTTCTCCTTCAATAGTTTGCCAAAGCCCGTTGAACACTTGGAATTCTCTTAGAGTATAAATACTCTTATCACTGTTTACATCAGTTAGTTCTATGTATTGATGACCGCTGAGTGTTTCACTGTGTTTAACGCTTATCGTGAATAACTGCTTTGTTTTCTGAAGGAAAGCGAATACTTTTCCCGCTTCGCTGTTCGTGAACACCGTAATTGATTGTTTGCTTATGAAATAGACGCTATCATTGAACCTTATATAGTAGCCTGTTTGAAGTGCTCCAACCGAATTACTAGAGCTGACATCCAGCACTACTCGAAAAACTGGAGAAGTGTTAACTTCCCCATTAAACTCTTGAAGGGCAAGGTCAACCGTTTCGACCCGCCCGCTTAAAATTTCTTGTTCACTCATGCCTCACTCACCCGCTGGTGCGGGGCGGATTGCCCCGCGTGAGAACCCATCAACAATCATGTTTGCACTAACGTACTTCTTGTTCCATGTTTTAGTATACAGCTTGTCTCCCACCCTAGGCTTCATATGCCCCCTAATGTAGTATACCTCAAAAAATGGGGGGTTTTCGCGGATAATTTGCATGTTTACCCGGACCTTGTAAAAAAGCACCCGGGTTTGGGGCGCGCTGTTAGAAGCCCCACCGGTGTCGGTATTTCCGAAAACCCTTTTTTCAGTCATTTATGGTCGTATATCATATATCATATGTAATATATAAGCCTTTCGATTCACTTCACGAGTAAAACTATTAAATTTACAATCGTGGTTATTAAACTAATAGCAAGAAGTGCTAAAACATAGTTCTGCCGTTCGAGCTGCCTTAGTTGTGTTGTCCGTATGTCATTTATTTGTTGCTCGAGGCTTTGTATCCGTTGTTCTATACCGCTTATTTTTGTTCGTGCTACTATGTCTTCACTCACTACTATTCTTGCTTACTTTTTGCTTGCGCTTTTTATGCTTTTCTGTTACTTGTTCTGCTTGTTCTTCTTGTGGTTCTTCTTGTGGTTGCTCTTCTGGTTGTTCACCTTGTGGTTGTTGCTCCGCTTCAGGATGAATTTCACCAACCATGATTACTAATGAGCACCGTGGACACACGTAAAACAGTATATTATTTTTCACATCCTTAGTCTGGAAAACGAAGTGGCTCATGCAATTCACGTGTATCAAGTCTAAGTCGTTTTCAAGTGGCACTTCTATTTTCGCACTCACGGTGTAACACCCTTTAACGCCTTGTTTATCTGGAGATAAAACGTGGTTTGCATGCACTGCGGTACGCCAGCCGCTTGTAGCATTCTTAGCATGTTTATGTTTGTTATTTGTTGCAGCTGCACGTTAAGCACTGTGCAATCAGTTGTCGCTATATACTGCCTTATCTTTTGTAGTACTTGAACCCGTTCGGCGCCGAACGCCAAAACAGCTTGTTGTAAGAGTTCGGCTAACCTGTTTTGTTGTTGTGACATACTTATACTATTTCACACTTGCTTTTAAATGTACCCCCGGCGGCGGTACGCCGTCGTCGACCCGTGGGGGGGTTATACCCGTATCATAACGTCAAGTGGATTTTTTTAAAAAACGAATAGAAACATATATATACTTCAAACTCATAGTAAAGGAAAGGTGTAAATATATGGCTAAAACCATACGTAGCCCGGAAACGGCTACGAATAATTGGGTAAACAGAGCGGGCGCAGCCGCAGGCTTCTACACGCAGCAGGTTCAGAGTGCAGCGTGGAAAGTGTACGCGGCAAGTAACACTAGCGAAGCTAACTTTGCTACAGCAATGCAGGCAGTCATCGCCAACAAGTCAAGGCAAGCGGGTGTAAACGCAAGCAGTGATGAAGCGTGGAAGCAGGGTGTAGCTACACTTGGTTCCCAACGGTATCCGCAAGGCGTGCAAGCTTCACAGCCCAAGATGGCGGCGGTGATGGGCAAACTCATACCTGACATTGACAACATTCGGAAAGGGTTACCGGCTCGTGGTGTTGCTGGTTCACAGGCGAACATCCAGAGGGTAACACAGTTCATAACGAACTTACACGCGAACAAGGGTAAGTATAAGGCGCGCGGTGTGCCTCGTTAGGTGGGTTTAAATGGCTGAAGCAGCACCAACACCCCCACCTGCTCTAACACGAGGTGGCGCTACCGCCTTCCAGTATCGCAGCAATAAATCAGCGCTAGGGCAGCCCCTAACAATACCTAAGCGCACGGGTCACAGGCGCACGCTTGTGGACATATTCTTTGAGCCTGCTACGGCTGGCGTATTCCTAGACGTACAGATAGGCTCACGGCTCTACATGCGTGTGCCCACGGCGCTTGGTGACGCCAACGCGGGGGCAGCTGGGGCCAGCGGGCTGGGGCGCGGTATAGGCTTCGTTTTCCCCAACGGCTACATGGCTATGGGCTACCGTAGTAATCTCTGGCTACTGCAGCAATACATCCCCTTTGACCTACCCACGGCAGCCGAAGATGAAGACATCATAATCACACCACAGATACCACTATCATACGGCTCAATACCAGCATCATATCTGTTAGGCGCATACTATATTGACCAAGACACGGGTGACGTGACAAGCCACACTGTGCCAGGGGGCAGCGCAGCGCCTAAACGCGTATTCTTCAACTTGGTTACGAATGGCTTAGCGCAGCAAGCAACTGGGCAAACAGCGCTTGACACTTTGATAACACCGCAAGGGCTGGATGGTATCTACGATAGAAGTATCGGTATAATCGGTGAAGTATTCGATGCCTACATATTCGCGTATGATGCTAGCAGTCTGGGCACAACCACGGGCACCAACGCTAACGGTAAACCCACGAGGCTACATGTAATAGACTTTGACACTGAGCTATTCGAGCCAGAGACAACTGAGGGTATGCTAATAGACCGTGACCTAGGTAACGCTTTGACCCTTGACGTCACACAAGGTAAATTCTTCTACTTGCAGCAACCCTATCGCTTCAACCCCAACCGCACCTATCGTATGCTGCTTGACACTGTGCAGCCAGCTGGCACAGGCGTAGCCTTCGGAGCCAAGACGCAAACATTCATGATTGTGGGTATCAGGCAGCCAGCCACGGGTGGTGGTGGCGCCCCAGCTGGGGGTGTCTAGTATATGACTACGCGTATAATCTCTCTTAGCACCACGCTGCAAGCTAATGCAGCACCCACAGAGATTGGGGAAGGAATATCTCCAAGCAGTGGGCTTAACTGGACGCTCGTTGAAGTTCGCCCCTTCTTACAGGGGAAGGGTGACTTCTACTTATTCGTTGATGACCAGCAATATCTACAAGTTGCAAGTGAGGATGTAGCAACATATGGTAAACCACACGTGGTGGGCATACAGATAGCGCAGCCTGTAGTATTCCACATAAAGTTTGATGACCGCAGCGGTGCATCAAACTATGTAGGCGTAGACCTAGTGATAGAAGAGACCACGCAGGGTGGTGGTGGCGCCCCAGCTGGTGGCGCATAATGAGCTACGACACTAACGTAGTCAGCCCTAGAAACATAGTTAATCCCAACCTGCAGAGCCTGCTAGACACTGGGCTAGTGCTGGTGCTCGACCCCAACAAGGTGGGCGCAGCACTGGCCGTGCTTGCCACACCAGTTTTCTCAGTGAATCATAACCCAGCTGGCACAACATCAACCACTGGGGTTATGGCTGGCCTAGGCGTCTTATTCACACCGAAAAAAACGGGGATAGTAAAAATCGTGATTACGGCTGTGGGCTCAAACAACACAGCCGGTGACGGGGTGCAGTTCCAGGTGGCTTATGGCACTGGCACTGCGCCAGCTAACGGGGCTACGCCCACTGGCACAGCTGTAGGCTCACCAGTAAAAACAACCGTATCAGCTGCAGGCGCGGTAGAGGCAATGGCTAAGACTGTAGTCATACTCAACCTAAGCGTGGGCACACAGTACTGGATAGACGTGGTTCAGGCAGCGATAACTGGTGGCACGGCGACGCTTACGGGTGTGGATGTGCTAGTGGAAGAGTTACCCACGGCCTAGGCGCTCTAGTATGACACTGCTACAAGTTGCACTACGGGAGCGTGAACGCTCAAACACGCGTGTATATACACCATTCACGCGTAACGTGCTTATATACGTGCGTGGTGGCGTGGTATATTCGCTGACATACACGCTGATAGCATACACATATAACAAGCTACTGCCACCATACCAAGCCACGCCAGCGGGCTACGTGTTTGAAGCGCCACCACAGCCACCCCTTGTGCCCATAGGCTTCGTGGTCACTGTGGGTGGTGGCGTGCTATCACAGCTACCAGCACCATACCAGAGTATCCCAGTGTATGGTGAGACGCTGAGCCCTAACCAGATTGGTGGCACACAACTCAGCACGATTATGCAGCAACTGCAGCAAATACAGCAAGCACTACAGACAAGTAAGCAGCCACAGCTAGTCATTATGGCGTATACGATAGCTGGGCAGACAACACCCATACCGCTGCTAGCGGGGCATGTAATAGTGAAGCGCGTTACTGTGAAGGCTGATGACAACAACACGGGTAGAGTATGGCTGGGCGTGCAAGGCGTGGCTAAGGGATTTGGTTTCCCACTTGCTGCTTCACAGGCAAAAGACTTCGGTACACCAACATATGCGGGTGGCGTGGACCTAAGCACAATCTTTATAGTGTTCGAGAACACCACAGACACGGCGGAGATTATATATGAGCAGTAAACCAAACGAGAAAAAGACGGTTGAAGTGCTAGGCGTGGCTGAAGTACCCGCAATCGAGCCTTCACGGCTCGGACAGTTTGACACCCAAATAACGTATCGCGTTGACCCGTTACACGTGTTCACTTTCCGGGTGCCAGCCACAAATCTCACGGCGCAGCAAATCGCCGATTACGTGAAAAAGGATTATGCGAAGAGAAAAGGCATCGTAGGCATGCAGGTCGAAGTGTGAGCGGCGCATGCCGTGCCAGTACGGCGTCACCATCGACGGCTTCACGGTTTGCTTCGACCCTATTTTTGTGCCTCTGGTGGATGACGTAGTAAACCCAGTTGAGAACTTCTTTTCTTCCCTTCTCACAACGATTGAAAACGATATACTCACAGCTTTAAATAGTGTTTACACACAGCTTTCCACGGCTGTTAACAGTGCATTAAATACTATAACTAACGCACTCACACAACTAGGCGAAACTATCTATAACGCTTTATCAGACTTTGTGAATAATGTTGTGTTGCCCGCGATTCACGCGGTATACACTACACTGTTAAATGTGTTTAATACTGTTAGTAGCAGCGTGGAGAGTGGTTTTAACACTATACGTGATTTTGTGAGTGGTGTGGGTTCGCAAATACTGCAAGGTCTTAACAGTGTTGGCTCTCTACTTGAGACCGATGTGGAGAATTTAACACACTACTTGGATGGTGTGTTTGCATCTGTCACGCAGTATGTTGCGCAGGGCTTCTACAACATTATTTCGGGGCTTGAACACATCGGTACGGTTGTGGTGCAGGGGTTCGCCCAACTGTTTCAACCAATTATACAAGGTGCGAACGCATTTATCAGTGGATTCGAGTCGTTCGGTACATCGCTCTTATCAACCGTGCAAAAAGGGATTGAGCAGTTCGGCACGGAACTGTACGATGCGTTGAAAACGATAGCACAAGACATTCTTGCGGGGCTGCACGACTTGGTGAACGCGTTTTCACAGGGTATGCAAGGGCTCATCCAGCACTTTTTTAGCGTTTTAACCCCTAGGGGTCGGACTGAAATTAGTAGCATAGTTGATAGGGCGCTCGAACTCACAACAATAGTTGGCGCTACATACGTAGCGGGCGCAGTTGGCACGAAAATCGTGGAGAACCTCCACCCACTGCACAGCCTGCACCTCCAAGAACTCTTCGACCGCATAGTCGAGCTCTTCAGTGTTGATAAAATTCCGGAGAAGGTGGTGGAAGGCTTCTTCGCTTTTGGGTTGTTTAAGCAACTCGAGTACGCGTTAAACTTCGAGTTGCGCCCCCGCCTCACAGAGTTATCCACGGAGACTAGGGCAGTTTGGTATGGTTATGAATCAACGGACGAATTAAGGCAGGCGTTGGCGCTCGAAGGTTTCACGCCTGATTTAGCAGACAAGTATGTGAAAACCATTTACAGACCCATGCCACCCTTTATCCTTCGTTACCTTGTGGAGACGGGTCTAGCTAGCCACGACTTTTTAACACGGCAGCTAGCGATGGAGGGCTTCGACCCCTCTGATGTGCCCTACATCGCGAAAATTTTCGACGCGCTTGAACTAGTACCCTTCCAGAATCAGGTTAAACAAGTGATATACACGTACTACAAGACTGGTTTGATAAATGACGCTGAGGCAACACAGATAATGAATGTGTTTGGCATACCGAAAGCGCAGCAAGAATGGATACTCAAAACCGCATCAATTGACTTTGAGAATGAGCAGAAAACACTGCTAGGCAATTTAACACTTGACTTGTTGGCGAAGGCTGAAATCACGGTTGACCAAGCGATTGCTTCACTTGTGAAGATAGGGTACAGAGAGTCAAGGGCGCGTTTACTTGCGAATATTCGCGCAGTAACAGCCGCACCGCCACCACCCAAATCCACGCGTGCGCAGTTGCTTCAAGAAGCGCTGCAAAACTTGGGGGCGCTGGGCTTTGCTTAACCCTGGGGGGCGCTGGGCTTTGCCTAATATACGCTTACCTTTTATACGGCGTAGCTACTACCCACAAACACTACTAGAGAAGTATCAGGCGCACAGCTATAGTAGCTATAAGGGTGGTGGGCTGGTGGGCTACGCTGCCACGACTGACCCAACTGAGAGCGCACCCTTTACTTTTAATACAAACATCAAGGTGGCGAAGGGTGATGTAATAGTAACTTTCCAGTGGCTAGCTACAAACGACGATTTGGGGAACACTATTGCGCCCCGCGATAACCTTGGCTCATCGTACACTGAGCTATCAGGCGCAGACCAATATTTGGGTGGTAACTACGTCTGCGGTGGCAGCGGTCTCGCGCTTGGGTTAGGTGGAGCGTACTATGCAGTTGCACCCGCATCCGGCACCCTAAGCGTGAGGTTTAACTGGATTTACCCACCCGATGACGTGCCGGGCTACGCAGTGTACGTGTTCCACGGCGCGAAGTTTAACGGTAACATTTATTTCCAGTACGCGGGTAATCAATCGGCTTCATCCGGCAGCGCAAGTATAACGACGAGTGGTTTAGCGAAGACAACATATCACTACGCGCTAATAGTAGCATACGTGAGCAACAACCCATGCTATAACGCTTTACCTAGTCTTACGGCGCAGGGCTTCAAGCAGGCGTTAACGTGGGGTGATACGTGTTACAGTGTGTGCTACCCCGCGGTGGCTACTCTCAGTGATGCATTATACTATGCATTTCAATACAGCGGACAAGACTTTACATTTAATTTGCAATTTACGTATGCGGGCACGACACTGTACGGCTACGCTATCGCACTCGTCTAATCGAAAAATATATTAGCTTGTTTTGTATAGGCGGGTATGGGCAGCCCAAGGGATGCATCCCCCTATGTATCCCTAGATGTGGAATTGAAAGGGGTTAGCTCGTAGGAAGGTCTTGGGTTGCCCGCCTTATTAGTCAGCCATCGCACCCGCATAATCGCAATATTTTTATGCCACATAAACGTGTTTGTTTGAAGTATGAGCGCACCAACGGTTAAGAAAAGACTAGGCGCCCGCATTGTGCGGGCGTTCTTCGTGGGGTTATCGGTAGGTTTTGCGGGTGGCTTCGGCGTTTACCTACTAGCAGTAGCTGTTAACAGTTTAAGTAGTGTTACAGTGCTTAGCCCATTAGCCTTCCTTCTCCTCGTGCTGGGGTTTTCTATTGTTTCGAGTGTTGGAATTGAGCTCTCGAAGGATTTAGCTGGCGAATAAACGCCGTTTTCCTTTTTCCCTCGCCGTGTTCCCCTTTTTTCCCCTCCCCCACTCCCTTCACGCCTTCCCCTTTACATATATCGAAACCTGGTATTTACTTTC
>Ga0209012_1004106_pt1 | contig 10190 bp, 20 predicted proteins | sample RS3BMetagenome_FD_184735 | JGI IMG/M metagenome (GOLD analysis project Ga0209012, IMG submission 184735) | Ferric oxide microbial mat and aquatic microbial communities from Rainbow Spring, Yellowstone National Park, USA - RS3B (SPAdes) (version 3) ...
CTCTCAAAAATCGCGATAGGCTATTGGCAATACATAAACGCGATCAGCGGAACTATCGCATACACTATTCAAGGCTCAACCTCAGGCTCTACCGAATATACTGGTACTGGTGCTAGTTCTTTCACAATGCCCGCGAACATCAGCAACAACACGGCTAGCGGTACTATAACTATTTCAGTTCCAGCCAGTTCGAATATTCAGATACTGAACTGGTTTACGTTCATAAGTTACGCAGGCAACGGAGGAGTATCATTTCCCGACGGCGAGAGTGTGTATGATGGGGCGGTAGGATTTGTGAAGGGAATTGTGTATCTGCAACAAGCGTACTTTATGTTAAGCATACCTTCCGCTCTGTACAATGTACAACTTAAGACATCACACTTAGGGAACCTGATGAAAAACGCAAATACCTCACTAGCGTATCTTCAGGGTCTTCCAAACTTCCCACAGTCGTACCAGACGGCGATTAGCCCATATTCTGCACCCTTGACGCCTAATATTATATACAACGGACAGCTGATTATTACATTCACAAATGGGAATCAGGGTGTTCTCAATTTCTTCAACGCAATTTTCAACGCCGATAACAGCGTTTTTCATATAGCATTCGAGGAGGCGTCGATTTTGATAGCGATAGAGGCTGAGGTGATCATATGAACGTCAGTCAAAATCAATATTTCTATATAATTTATAAGGAAAATTACCAAATTCAAGGGCAATATCAATTAATATATCAATATACTCAGAATCAAGGTAATGTAATATTTGGGAAGACATTATCTAATTGTATAATCACAAGTGATTTCTTAGTTTCGGTATGGTGATACAATGGCTAAGGGTAAAAGGTGGATCCAAAAAGCGGTCAAACATCGTGGAGCTTTGAAAAATTGGTTGAAAAAAGAGCATCCTGAATTATTAAAACGGAATGGTGAGATTGCATTTACGAAATTACGTGAATTTTATGAAGAACATAAGGATGAATTAACGGAACATAGAAAGCATCAAATTCAACTAGCATTGACATTGCACAAATTAGCGATGAGGAAGAGGAAGAAGTGATGTCTATGGCAATATCTAATCTAGATCCCAACTTAAATACAATTCTGATAAGTGTAATAATAAGCTTAGTGTCTCTGTTATATAAAGAACATAAATTCTTCAAAAAGAGAATAAGAGCTTTGGAAAGAAAAATGACCAGACTCGAGAGGAGGATAAATGGAAAACGCTAGAGAATTTCTAGTAGAAATAGTACGAGCTCTCGCTTTCGCTTTCGGTGTTCCCTTTCTCGACACCGTTCTTCTCATGATTTCTCATGCTCATGCGAAGGGGGAAAAAAGTGAGGGTCAGCATCATCGAGGAAGCTAGACTCATTCACGTATTTCTAGAGGACGAAGCATGTTTCGAAAGTCTCGAAATAGTTCAGGATCTAGAAACTAAGGAAATATTTATAAAAACAGGCGAGCAAATTATAAACACGTTTTTCGAGGAAGATTTTCGAAAATTGACCTTGTCAGATTTTCATTTTGATCTATGTTTGTACAATCTTTACAAAAAATTTCTTAAATTAATCGACACGTTACCCTCCTGAGACAAAAAAGCTTTTTTTGTCCAGTTTAGATCTAGTTATGAGATGAGCGAACAAGAGCAGGAGAAGAAGAAAAAGAAAAGTGAAATACCGAAATGGATGAGAAAATATATCCAAGAGGTTTTCATCCTTCAAGAAAAATCTAAAGGGGGTAAAAAAGGTAGACCGAAATTTTTTGACTTCAGAGAAGGAGAGATACTATTATACTATTTGAAGTATGTGAGGGGGTATGGAAGGGAAAAGATACACAGACTCCTCAATAAGCTAGCTCAAAAGATGAAGATAGTAGGAGAAGGAGAGGAGTACGTCAGTGAAAAAACGATTCAACGCAGACTCGAGGAAATAGAACACAAGAGAGAAGAGCTAGGAAAAGGATGGGAAGAACTCAGAACTAAGCACGAAGAAGAGTCCACCAAGGAGAAAATCGTTTACCGTGAGGACAAACTCAAGGAGCTAGAAAACTACATCGATGAAATCAAGGAAGGAAAGGAGACTCTCTCCATAAAGAAAAAGGAGGAATTGGTGAAGAGCCTCAGCGACTTCGATGGTATTCAGTTTCTCGCTAACAGATGGATAAATAGCGAACTCGGGACCAAGAAAGAAAAGGAAGCGAATAGGAAGGGAAGCACCATAAGTAAAAAGTACTTCGAAAACACGCTGAGGATGGCTAAGAAGTTATATGACTTCATGGTTCAGCAGAAAAGAAAGCCAAATCCCACGTCGTGGACGTATGAGGACATACAAGACTTCACACTGCTTCTGAAGAGTCAAGGGTACCGATCTGACACCTATAGGCACATAACTAGTTGGGTCAAACTGTTCCCTGTGACACAGGATCTCATTCTACGCATGCGTGGTTTTCAAAGGGGGATGAAGAGTATAGGGACGAAGAAAACCTCCACACACTTTCTATACGTAGAGGAGTACAAGAAGGCGTTTGACGCGAACGACTTCTGTCAGGATGCTAAGAAATATGCGAAGAAAGACCAAATGAGCGACGAGGAAGAGTATGATGAGTGTCTGAGGTTTAAGGTGGTGGTCGATCTTCATTTGACCACGATGGCGAGGGAGGGAAATGAGGGATCCAGCTTATTCGGAATCGAATGGAGTGACGTGAATGAGACCGAGAGGACGGTAAAAGTTTTCGAGTCCAAGACACAGAAGTTCTGGGAGGGCATTTATCTTGATTTGTTCCCTGATTTCCGACTTCTGGAGAACTTGAAGAAATATAGGAAAGAAGGTGATAGGTACGTAGTTCGTGACACACTGGGCTTTACTCTCGAAAAATACAGGAAGTGGCTGAAGCGGTTGGGTTTGTGGCTAGGGAAGGTAGAGGAGAGAACAATCAAGGGCAATACGGTCAAAGTGACTCTATCGCCCCACGACATACGCCGTAGTGGGGCATATTGGCGTATAAATTACATGAACCTTCCCCTTGAATCGATATCAGGATTCAAGGGTGGCGACAGATTCTACTCACCACTCGGTGTCGGGTGGGAGGATCCGAACACACTCGTCGGCTATTATGCGTCCCCCACGGCTAGACTGCGGGCATTGGCGAACGTAGCTAGGCGGTTCGGTGAAAGTCTCCTGAAAGATCCCGAGAAAGTAAGGGAAGAAGCTCTAAAGACATTTTCCTTCTAAACTAGAGTTAAACTAAATTTTTTCATGAAAACATTTTAGTTAGTCTTTACAAACATATGATAGCATGACTATATCAGAGATAGCCCTACAGGGATTTCTATATCTGCTAGGTGGATTGGTTGCGTCTTTTGTGGTAGGTGAAGCGATTCACCTCTATAATGAGAAGCAAAGGAACGAATCATTTACCACAGCGATAGACGCTATGAGCAAATCAACTGTTGTGGCAACAGAGAGCATCAAGGACACTACTACAACTGCAATAAACAGCCTGCTCAACATGTCAGCACTTCATGACGTCAATGGTTTAGCCAAGGAAAAAGCGAAAGACAATAATCAGCCCGCTAGCAAGTAATTCTTTTTTCCCTTCTTTCTTTTTCTCACCCTTTGTATTATTACCTGTATTTCTTATTTCCCACTCCAATCTAGCTTTAGTTTGGAGAAGATGAGAACGGTTTCCTTCAAAGCGGATTTAGATCTGTTAGAGCTTCTCGATGCGTATGCTATGAAGCATCGAATACCGAGAAGCCTCGCAATCAGGAAAGCGATAGAAAGGATGGTCAAAGAAGAGATGAGTAAGCAAACACTCCCTGCAAGAGTGGAGAAGGATGCGGAGTAGGTGGATCGAAAAATTCGGAGAGTGTTTCGACTTTTCATGTCTCTCTGCCATTCTTCATGAATGCTATCAGGAATGCGATGAGGAATGTGAACATGGGAATTGGGAGTGTATTTCTGAGTGTAACATGCTCTTCGAAGAGTATGCTAGAGACATGTGAAGGTGAGAAGTAGAGAAGGGTAAAAAATCAGATGAACTTTTTCACCTATTCCTCCGTATTCTCAGGTTCAGCTTTTCCACGTTCCTCAGGGGTGGGAGATTTGGTCTTACGACGTTTACGATCAGGATTGAGCTTATAATAAGCCTCAATCACCATGTTCATAAACTCATCTAAGTCCTCCTTACTTTCGATCACTAGGTAACCCTCATCCTTTTCATTCTTATCTTCTATTCTCATATGTGTGTATTTGCTACTAGGCTTAAAAAGGACGCTGTTTACTCTCTTTCTTTTTTGAGGATTTTGAATTTTGATTTTTGTCCTGAATCATTTTTTTTCAGGATACACCGTTGGGGATTTTTGTCTCAGAATAGTCTCCCTAGGGAGGATAGTAACGTGAAAAGTAACGTATTTTTGTCTCCACTTTCCCTGACAAAAATGGGGACAAAAATGCTTTCTGAAGAAATGCTCACGTCCGAGAGCGGTTGAACCAATTGTCCCACTCCATCCAAATTATTTTATTCTCACGATTTATGGAAAACTGAATTTTGGGGGGTACGCCCCCGTCAAAGAAACTAAAAATTGGAATGAATTTAGGGTATAAAACTTTCTCTCAGAAAAACGATTTATACGCCCCCGTCAAAACGTGAGATACGCCCCCGTCATTTTACGCTTCCAATTTTTCTATTCCCTAATAAGAAGTACTCCCCCGTAATTTTTGTATAACTTGACATCTTAGCCAAGACCTGCCGTCTAGTATTGATCTGGAAGGGATAAATATGGAGCAGGAAAGAAAAATTCGAAATAACGTCTTTGCCTTCCTTCCCAAGATTTTTTGTCCAGGAGTACTTTTCCTTACGGATTATTTTCCTAAAGTAACAAAATCACAAAAGGAAACGGGGGCGTATTCCTCATTTTTCTGAGAGAAAAGGCTTAAAATAGAATGTGCATAGAAAAAGGGCATGGAAGACGAATTTCGTGTTCAGGGGAAGAACGGAAGAAGACTCAAAGAAATATGTGACAAGGAGGGTTTTGACTCTCCTTCCGAATGTGCTGATTTCCTTCTAAATATATATACGAAAAGGAATAGGGACACAAGTACACTAAAGGAAATCAGGAATAGGTATGAAAATGCGACATGTGTTCAGTGTCACAGGCACGTCCAGATAGGCGAAATATGTTACTACGACCCCATCGAACACAAGGTATTATGCTCAAATTGTTTCATAAAGAATAATGCTAATTCATTTTCATCTAAAGAGATCGTAAAGCTAGAGTTGAAAAAAACTCAACTCGAAAATGAACTCAAAGTCCTTCAGGAGGAGAAAAAGAAACTACTGAATGAAATGCAAATAGTTCAAGTATATGAAGAATTGAACAATTATCCCAAAAAGCTAGAAGATTTATATCAAAAACTCATAAAATCCATAATGGACTACGGCTTCTCACAGGATCAACAACAGAAAGCGAAAGTGATGCAGGAGATAAGTGAAATAAAGGAAGTCATCAGGAACCAGAACCAGAAATTCGAGGTCTTAGCCCGTTCGCTGTTGAAAGCAAAAGCCAGAAAATGATACGTAGATTACGGGTGTAAGCATGAACTCAATCTGGTTTCTACTTCTCGGAGGATCTATTTTCGAATTACTATTTTTTTACTACCTCGAAAGATTAAGGCGAATCGTAAAAAGGGAAGAGGAAGAAATTGAATACAATTTGTTAAGAACGGCTGAGGAAAAAAAGAAGAAAGATCAGGAGAGGTAGTCGGCGAGGGTTTCGATGAGACCCTCTCTTCCCCCCAAGTCCTTCTCACTTTCGTAGATGCACTCTCTTGGATTGGCATCGAAAATGTACTTGATCTTATACTTCTGCTCCTCATCGTCGTAGATGAGGTATATGTTCACGAATTCGAAATCTCCAAGATTGGAGACATCGAACCCCGTTCTCTCGAGTTCCTCACGGGACAGAGAGGCGAGAAAAACCTCGTCCTCCTTCGCCTTTTCCATCACTTCTTGAACCTTTTGGGTTAGGTTTTGGGATTGGGACATACCCATCATGACTAGATCGTAACCAGAGTACGGGGATGAGCCATGTGTATTATCATGTATCACTTTTTTAAACTAGATCTAATCTAGAGTTAAACAAGGTGGAAAAATGGGGAAATATCTCGTAAACGGGTTCAGCCCCGCTATGGTGGGGAAATTCCCTGTATCGGTAGTAATAGATAGACTGGATCTACTCGAGTTTTGCACGTCGATCTACCTCGACGATAGCGTAATCAATGCGATAGGACACGACAGTACAGTGAGACTAGTAAATGCACTATGCAAAACGAACTTTTCAAAAAATAGAATCGAAATAAAAGTAAATCAGGGAGACATGCTATACGTGGTGACGTTGAAGGAGAGGCTACCAGAAGGGAAGATATTGAGCGATGAAGAGCTAAGGCAGATGTACAGAGAAGGGAAAGTAGAATTCTACGGGGTGATTTTATGAAGGACATGAACACGATCAGTGAAGAAGTCGTTAAGGTTCTGCGATCAATAAAAGACCAAGAACACGCAGACCTCATCAGGATGTACTTAGAAGATCCCAGTTATCTCACGCTTCGTCTAATTTTCGAAAAACTAGGCATACACATTCAATCAGGAAGAGTGAACCTAATAATTAACGTGACACATAACTACGAGGAAAGAGGTATACTACATCAGCTGATTGGTGCGTTCATAGTGGATGGATTAATGTATGTCCTACAACTAACCTATAATCCCAATTTTAATGAAGCAAGAATAGAACTAATTCAATACGATTACATAGTATTACAACATTATTCATTAGGTGATCATAATGAAAAGTTGGAGGGGCAGTACTGATGAAGAAGATCTCGGTGAAACGTCTATTAGATCGGAACCACAGACGTCTTTATGTGGCAATTCTTGAGGCAGAGGAAGAAATACGAAAATTTCTGGAGGGGGAAAAAGATGAGTGATTGGATCCAAGAGATACTGGACGCGATACGACATCTCGATGAGAAGAGATACGACGCTCTCAGGAAGTACCAGGAGAGTCGAACTCTCGACTCGCTTTTAGACGTCTTCTCTGCATTTGACCAGTATTTGGATCGGACATCCGTGGATTATTTCAAGTATCTATTCGATTTCCTTGAGCCAGGTGAAATACGGTTGGCGTCGCTAGTCATCAGCGGAAGGCATTACTTCGTGACCCTTTCGGCGAATGGAGATCTCTCTCTCTGGTGGTGATGATGATATCCGTCAGGAGGGTGTCGGACATAGAATACGATGTCGAAGTGACAGAGACCAAACTAGTATCTGCTAGGATATCGTACTCTCTTTATGTTCTTCTTGAAAAATACAAGAACAAAAGCGAGTTCATCCGAAACACTATTCATTACGTGATTGATAACAATATTGATCTAACGAATGTTACATTAAATAATGAGAATAGAAATAAGGTTATTACTTTCAGAGTGGAGTATGCGACATATACTAAGATGCTTTCATGTGCAAAAAGGTATGAATCGCTCAATGATTTTATAAACAGGTCCATATGGTGGGGTGTCCATGTACACGACCAGATACATAGATTCTGATGTTGTCGAATTTTTACGCCACCTGCCCGTTCCATATAATTGGTGGCTAGAAGAGAAGCTAGCTAGCCTTTCCATCGAAGAAGCACAGAACATAAAAAAGCAGAAGCATCGACGGTTTGGGAGAATGAAAATAAGCCCAAAAAATTTGGAACTTATCAATAAATTGTTAATCGAAATAAACAAACAAAGACAAAAATCATCATACATATATATGAATGATATATTAATGTACATTGTAAAAAAATACAAAAACGCCGTTGAAGAGAAGAAAGAAATAAAAGAACAGAAAAAGAAAGAAAAGAAGGAAGAAGGAGGTGGAATATTTCAATGGTTTTCATAAAAGGAAAGGAATACAGAAACATCTATATTGACGCCGATACAAAAAAGCTATTAGAGGATCTGAGCGCAAAAACAGGTATTCCCCAAAATCGGTTGATTCGGAAGTCCCTGGAATTATATAGGGAGGTAAGGCTAAAAAATGAAGTTAGAGATAAAGCATGATATTGAGTTGGAAAAGCTAAGCAATAGTACTCAAATGAGTAGTACTCAGATCGCTAATCTTCTCATAATGAAAGCTCTACATAAACATCAATGCAAGTTTTATATTCAACAAAAAACATGTTCTCTTTTTGGAGAAATAGAGTTCAGTGAGTGTGCCTTCTGCCCGTTCATTCATTTATAATTTTTTTTAAGGAATTCATCACTCTCTTTAAATTCTTTCAGTCCCCGATCTGTAATATATACAATCTTTTCGCCTTTGATCTCTTCAATCTTTATTTTCCCCTCCACCATAAGATCTTTCAAATTCGCATAAAATGCCCCATCACTAGATAGAATATCCCTTATCATCAATTCTCTTTTTAATTCTCCTAGCGGTACTCCAGTTCTTTCGTATGCTAATTTCTTCAAAATCGCATAGCGAATTATTCTTAAGTTTGAACGTATTTTCATGTTCTCACACCATTTATCGCATACCCATTTTTTAGTTTAACTAACTCTAGTTTAACTCGAAAAGATTTTTATAGAGTAATACGACAGGCAGAAATTTTTTTTAGGGTCCAGTTTAGATCTAGTAATGATGAGTGAACCTCAGGAAAAACCTCAGGAAAAGAATCAGGAAAAACCTCAGGAAGAGGACGAAGAGGAAGAAATTCTCACAGAGGACGAGATAGAAGATGAGGAGGAAGAGGAAAAAGAGGAAGACAGTAGACAAGTTGTCGTCAAGAACTACCTAGTTGTACCGAAAGAGAAAAAGGAGAAGGTACAAGAAGAAAAGAAAGGGTCCCGCGGAAATCTATTTCTTTTAGTCCTAGCCCTGCTCATGTTTTTGCTAGTTTTGTTAGTTATATGGCTGAGGGGTAAGAAATGAGCGAATCAATTTTAATCAGTCAAGCATGCGATCCGATCTTTTACAGTCCACAACAACCTGAAAAGATCACTTTAAATGGACAAGAAATTGAAATAAAAGGTAAACAGAAACAAGAAATAATAAAACTTCTTCTCGAAAATGGCGTTCAAGAAGAATGCATCCGACAAGCAATATCTTCATGGTGGAAACGGAAAGACCCCGCGAAGTATTTTTCAGCCGTAAAACATAAACTCAAGCTGAAAGAATCAGCTCAACAACTCCAAAACGTAGCTGAAGAGCTGAAAGTAGAGAAGGAAGAAGAGGGTAAGGAAGAAGGAGAAAAGGGAGGAGAAGAAGTCACACCAGAACAGCAAATAGAAGAAAAACCACTAATGAGTTTAGTGACCCCTGAATTGGTAGGATTAGCTTACGGAAGTGTGCTAGAAATCGTAATTGCTTTTCTCAACATAAGATATAGCAAATCTATCGACCCAACTGACATTTTCCCTGATTGGGACAATAGAATGAAGATGAGGGGCGAAACGATTTATAAAGCACTCGAAGCGTCTGGACTATTACAGGAGCGTTATGTTCAGCTATTAATACTCTTCGTCTCGGTGGGAGGTGGGATAGGTTCGGATATTATTGAGTTAGCGAGATTCTATCAAAAGTCTGAAGAAAAAGAAGAAAAAGAGAAACTTCAGGGCAAAAACGCGGTAGAAAATTCTCTTCAATTACAGGAATTAGTTAAGCCAAAGAACAAAGATAGTCTGGAGGGGATCTAGGATGAGCGAAAAGAAGCTAGGAATGATAGGGAAAATGATAATGAGTCTAGTCCAATCTGCAGTATCTCCAGAAGCTAGAGAAAAAGCTATGAATATAGCATCTGGAAAAGAAGAGCCACACTTTTCCGAGTGTAGAAAGCTGAAAGACACTTTTGACGACTTCCGAATTCTAGTAAGTTCAATTGATCCTAACGGCATCTTACCAGACCTTCTCTCCTTTCAATATCTTCTTGTGGTGGAATGCGATGTAAATCAACAATTTAGAGAGCAAAAAGTAAGAGAATATCTAGAACTTCTAAAAGACGATTTAGAAGATCTGCAATGAAAACTACCGATATAGTGATCGTGATAGGGCGTAAAGGGTCAGGCAAATCCTACTTAATTAAGCATTTATTCTTACCTCAGTTTAGTAGTTACGTCATTGATGATCATGTCATGGAAAGGGTCAGAA
>Ga0209012_1004108_pt1 | contig 10184 bp, 8 predicted proteins | sample RS3BMetagenome_FD_184735 | JGI IMG/M metagenome (GOLD analysis project Ga0209012, IMG submission 184735) | Ferric oxide microbial mat and aquatic microbial communities from Rainbow Spring, Yellowstone National Park, USA - RS3B (SPAdes) (version 3) ...
CGAGGGCCGAAGCCGAGGCCGACTCCGACATCGGCCTCGGATCTCGGCCTCGGATCTCGGCCTCGGACCTCGGACCTCGGCCTCCGATCTCCGACCCCGCCTACTCCCCGCCTCCCGCCGCCGCGGTCCCCACCCCGCGCGCCGCCAGTCGCTCCACGAGCCGCCGCGCCACCGACGGCGCGTCCCCCTCGTCGTGCTTGAGGTAGACGAACGCCTCCTTCCACGGCTGCGCCGCGATCGTCTCCGCCCACTGCTCGAGCAGCGCGTCCGGGTACTCGTCGCGCCGCAGGCGGACGTAGCCCCAGTCGGCCGTCGCGACGACCGGCGAGGCGAGCGCCTCGCCCTCGGCGACGCACAGCGCCGCGCCGCGGCCCCGCAGCGCCGCCCACACCTCGTCGTCGAACCAGGAGGGGTGGCGGAACTCGAACGCGACGCGCGGTCCGGCCGGCACGGCCTCGAGGAATGCGGCCAGGCGCGGGACGTCCTTGCGCAGAAACGGCGGGAGCTGGAAGAGCAGCGGCCCGAGGCGCGCGCCGAGCGTCGTCGCGATCTTCACGAACGCTTCGGTGGGCTCGCGCGCGTTGGCGAGCTTGGCGACGTGCGTGATCCGCTGCGGCGCCTTGAGCGCGAAGGCGAACGGCTCCGGCACCTCGGCGGCCCAGCCCAGGGCGAGCTTCGCCGTGGGCATCCGGTAGAAGGTGTTGTTGATCTCGACCGTGGGCAGCCGCTCCGCGTAGTACCCGAGGAACCGCGCCGCCGGCAGATCCTTCGGGTAGAAGGGGCCCTTCCACTCCTTGTACGAGTAGCCGCTCGTGCCGACCAGGACGCGCATGCGCCCTACTTTAGCGTCATCAGCGGGACTTCCTCGCCGTTGCCGCCCACCACCTTCGGCGGGTCGCCGTGCATCTTCGGCTGCACGTCGAAATAGCCGGCGAAGCGCTCGAGGCCCGGCCGGTGCCGGACGTCGACGTGCTCGACGTAGATGAACCCGGCGCGCCAGAGCCGCGGCGACAGCAAGAACGGCGCCCCGTACTTCTTCACGCGGTCGTCGCGCGGGACGAGCGACAGGAAACGCGGCGCGTCGATGACCGAGACGACCTCGAACTGGTACTCGCCGCCGAGCGGCCCGTTGGCCAAAAAGTACAGATCGAGCTGCGGGTCGACGCCGGGGCGGAATCGCTTCCCGATCAGCTGCGTGCCGTCGCTGAAGCGCGCCGCGACGCTCGCGTCGATGCCCGCGAGCAGCTGCTGCGTCCACTTCGCGGCTGCCGCCGCGTCGCCGCCGGCGACGGCTACGTTGTGCGCGATGCGGATCTCCTCGAGGGTCCGAGGCGCGCCCGGCGGCGGGGGGTCGGGCAGCTGCCCGTAGTGCTCGCGGTACTCCCAGGTCAGCCACGGATCGGGGCGGACCGTGCGGACCGGCTCGGTCGGGTACTCGAAGTACCACTCGAGCGGCGTCGGCTCGCGCTCGTCGAACGAGTACGCGTCGAGCGGCGCCTTGGGGGCCTGCCGATCGACGAGCACGAACGGCCCGAGGATGACGGCGTGGAACATGTCGACGATGCGCCGCTGCTCGGCCTCTCCCAAGAAGCGCAGGTCGCCGATGTAGTAGCGCTCCTCGGCCAGCCCGCCGAAGTACGGCGTCGACGGGATCTGCTTGATGGGCCGGTGCAGCGCCCACTCCTGCCCCCGGTCCTCGCGGCTGGCGAGCGTCGACTCGGACATCTGCACCACCGTGTTGGGCGCCATGCGGGCGGCCATCCATTCCATCGCGACGGACATGTCCACGTCGTCGAAGATGTGCCCCCCCTTCTCGTTGAAGCGCCCGCACGTCGCCTTGGCGTAGTGCAGCGCCTCGACGCCGTCGGGCAGGATGACGAGCGGCACCAGCCCCACGGCGGCCAGCGCGACGAGGGGCACGATCCCGCGCTCGTCCGTCTTCTTCCGCCGCGCGAGCACCCAGCGCGTGACGCCGATGACCACCGCGCCGAGCACGCCCACCGAGAGCGCCCAGTAGGGCGCGAACGGCAACGGCCAGTAGATGTGCACGTCGGCGCCGTTCTTGAACGTCACGTACTCGACGACCGCCATCACCAGCAGCGCGAGCGGAAAGACCTCGTTCAGCCGGCGCCAGAGGACCACGCGCGCGACGAAGATCGGCAGGGCGATCTTCCCGACCGCGACCGCGACGGGGGTGAAGGTCACGTCGATCCAGTAGCGGCGCGCGCTCAGGACGGCCTCGAGCGGGTAGTTCGAGCCCCGCGCTCGCTGCGTCTCGGAGTGCAGGAAGTTCTCGAGTCCGCCGATGTGCTGGAAGTACGCCACGTACGCGAGGACGGTCGCGCCCGACAGCATCGCGGCGAGCATCCACCACTGCGCGAAGCGGCGCAGGTGGACGCGCCCGAACCAGCGGGGGAGCAGCAGCGCGCCGACGGCGAGCGACACCAGGACCACCCCGATGAAGACGTCGCACTCCCAGTCGCTGTTCGCCGCCGCGACGACGCCGGCCAGGCTCACGAGCATCCAGCGGCGCTGCCACCGCTGCGCGAAGCGCAGGTAACCCCAGGTGATCAGCAGGCAGCTGAAGATCACCGGGACCTCGAAGCCCGGCAGGTCCCCGAAGGCGAGCGCGATCGGCAGCACGACGTACGCGAGCGCGCTCAGCGCGCCGGGGATCGGCCCCCACAGCGCGCGTCCGATGCCGTAGAGCAGGGGCGGGGTCGCGATGCTGCAGAGCACCGCGGCCACCCTCGGCACCCAGGCGCCACGGCCGAGCACCTCGGCGATCGCCGCGATCGCCCAGAACATGCCCCAGGGGTGGTGCACGTAGAACTGGTCCGGCGTGGGCCGCTCGAGCGTGTAGTCCTTGACCGGCGCGAAGATGTGCCAGACGCGCATGTTCTCCGCGACGATGGCGCGCGTCGCGATCTGGGCGTCGTGGCCGCCGCCGATCCGCGCGAACAGGCCCCAGCACACCGCGAGCGCGAACCAGACGGTCGCCGCGACGACGACGATCCTCGCCGCCCTCTCGACGCGGGTGTTCGCAGTATCCGCGGGTAGCATCTGCAATCCGAACGAGCGAGGCCGCCGCTCCAGCGGTGGCGTGTGGACGCGATGCGCGGACGCGGCGCCCCGAAGCCTCCTTACGGGAAGGGCCCGTCGACCGCAAGCAGATCGCCCGCGCGCTCGCCGACTTCCGGACGAGCTCCGACATTTTGCCGACGAGCGGCGTCCTCCGCGTCGCTCGTGGTATAGACGCGGGCTCGCTTCACCGGAGGAGAGGACTCGCATGAGGCTGCACCCGAGGGCCGAGCCGTGCCCGTCGTCGGCGGGAGGTCCCCGGCCGTGACACGGGAGCGCGCTGCGCGCAGGGTGCATCGATCGCTGCGGGAGGCGGCGGGTACGTCGGAGGTCGTCGATGCCGCGGTCGCCGACTTCGCGCGGCGCTACGGCGGCGTCGCGCTCCCGCCGCTGGTCGTCGTCATCGCGGCGCTCGACGAGGAGGAGAGCCTGCCCGGCGTGCTCGACGAGATCCCCGGCGAGATCGCAGGGCAGCGCACGCGCGTGCTCGTCGTCGACGACGGCAGCGGCGACCGGACCTCGGAGGTCGCCGAGAGGCACGGCGCGCTGGTGTGCCGGCTGCAGCGCAACTGCGGGCACGGCGTCGCGCTCCGGGCCGGGTACCGGCTCGCCCGCGAGGGCGGCTGCCGCTACATCGCGACGCTCGATGCCGACGGGCAATGGGACCCGGCCGATCTCCCGGCGATGATCGCGCTGCTCGAGGCCGGCGGCGCCGATTTCGTGCTCGGATCGCGGCAGCTCGGGCGCACCGAGAATACCGACTCGTTGAGGAACCTCGGCGTGCGGTTCTTCTCCCGCGTCATCACGGTGCTGACCGGCGTGAGGATCACCGACAGCTCGAGCGGATTGCGGGCGATGCGGGCCGAGCTGACGGCCAGGGTGCGTCAGACGCAGCCGCAGTACCAGACGTCGGAGCTGCTCATCGGCGCGATCTGCCAGGGCTTCCGCGTGGCGGAGGTGCCGACCGTGATGCGCGTGCGCCGCGCCGGGGCGAGCCGGAAGGGAAACAACCTGCTCTACGGCGCGCGCTACGCGCGCGTGGTGCTTCGCACCTACGTGCGCGAACGTTTCGTCCGGCGTCGTGCCGATCGCTGAACGTCACGCGCCGCGCTTCGACGCGCGCCAGTTCACGGTCGGACGCATGGCGTCAAGGCGCACGCGGTGGGCGTATCGCTTCGTGATCGTGAGCAGCGACTCGATGAGCGTGTCCGACAGCAGGTGCGGCTTCAGGCCGAGCTCCACCAGCTTCGAGTGCTTCACGTTGTAGTAGTGCTCGTCCGCCTCGACGCGCGGGTTGTCCAGGTGCTCGATCTTCACGGGCTCCGGGCAGCAACGGGCGATCGTGTCGGCGATCTCGCCGACCGACATCGACTCGGTCATCTGGTTGAACACGCGGAACTCGCCGGGCTCCGCCGGGTTCTCGCACGCGATCTGGATGCAGCGCACCGTGTCGCGGATGTCGATGATGCCACGCGTCTGCCCGCCCTTGCCGTAGACCGTCAGCGGGTGCCCCAGGACGGCCTGGATGCAGAACCGGTTGAGCACCGTGCCGAACACCGCGTCGTAGTCGAAGCGGGTGGCGAGCCGGTCGTCGAGCGCCGTCTCCGCCGTCTGCTGGCCGTAGACCACGCCCTGGTTGAGGTCCGTCGCGCGCAACCCCCAGATGCGGCACGCGAACTCGATGTTGTGCGAGTCGTGCACCTTCGTGAGGTGATAGAAGGAGCCCGGCCGCTTGGGGTAGAGCACGCGATCCTTGCGGCCGTTGTGCTCGACCTCCAGCCAGCCCTCCTCGATGTCGATGTTCGGCGTGCCGTACTCGCCCATCGTGCCGAGCTTGACCAGGTGGATGTTCCGGTCGATCTCGGCGATGGCGTAGAGCAGGTTCAAGTTGCCGATGACGTTGTTGTGCTGCGTGTACGCCGCGTGCTTGCGGTCGATCATCGAGTACGGCGCGGACCGCTGCTCGGCGTAGTGGACGACCGCCTGGGGGCGATGGTCGGCGATGAGCCGGTAGGTGAAGTCGGCGTCGGTCAGGTCGCCGACGTACGTGCGTATGGTCTTGCCGGTGTGCTCGCGCCACGCGTCGACGCGCGTGCGCAGCGTCTCGATGGGCACCAGGCTGTCGACGCCGAGCTCGTGGTCGTACTGCCTGCGCGCGAAGTTGTCCGCCACGGCGACGTCGTGGCCGGCCTGCGACAGGTGCAGCGCCGTCGGCCAGCCCAGGTATCCATCGCCACCCAACACCAGGATCTTCATCTCTGCGTGTGCCCTCTGGAAGCGGCGTCGCCGCGGGCCATCTCGTTCGAAATGGCAGTCGACACTAGGTTACTCGCTCCTCGAGTGCAAACGGGGAATCGAGGCCGCGAAACGCCTCCCCCGAGGGTGCCCGCCGCCGTGCCGCGAAGCCAAGGATAACGGACGAACGCGCGCTCTCTACGGACGAGTCGTATGGGAGACGAACTCCGGGCCCGGCGCCTGGACCGTCGGCCGTCCAGGGGCCGCGGTCAGGCCAGCCATGCGGCTACCTGCCCTTGCGGCCCTTCAGCAGGTCCCCCAGGGTGCCGAAGCCGCGCGGCTCGGCCGCTTTCTCGTTGTCCTTGAAGCCGTCGAAGTTGGCGCGCTCCTCGTCGTCCTTCAGCGCCCGCACCGAGAGGCGGATCTTGCCGTCCTCGGCGATGTCGAGCACCTTCGCCCGGAGCTTCGTGCCGACCGGGAAGTGCTTGCGCAGGTCGGCGCCGCGCGGGGTGCCCAGCTCCGCCGCAGGCACGAGGCCGCGGCCCGCTCGCCCCCTGGTGCCGTCGATCTGCAGAAACACGCCGTAGCTCTCGACGCGGTCGACCGCGCCGCCGACGACCTGCCCGACGGCGATCCTCACCCCCTCCGCGTCGCCCCCGCCGGGCGCGGCGCCGCCGACCGGCACGCTCGCGCCGAGGGTCGCGGCCGCGTCCACCGTGGGCACCAGGCGGATGCCCTGCTCGGCGTCGCTGGCGGCCACGCGCGCGCGCAGGCGGTCGCCGACGGCGACCTTCACCGTGCCGTCGGGCGCGCGCACGTCGGCCAGCTCGAGGAAGGCCTGGTGGCGCCCGTCGAGCTCGACGAAGACGGCGTCCTTGCCCACCTGCACGACCAGCGCGTCGACCGTCTCGCCGACACGCGGCGCTCGCCGGCGGGGGAGACCTTGCGTGGCGGCCGACTGCTCGAACAGCGCGGCGAACGACTCGCCCGGGCGATCGGAGTTGGGCATGGCGTCCCCCGCTTTAGCACGTGCGCAGCGTCACTCGTACGTGGGCTTGCGACGGCCGTGCTCGACCTTGCGGAATCCGAGCGCGACCGCGGCTGCGACCAGGTCCGGGTGCAGGTCGCCCGCGGCGAGCACGCCCCGCACGTAGTCGCCGCCGTGGCGCCTGTCCTTCATCGCGCCGAAGGCGACCGCCGCGACGACGCGCGCTTCGAGCGGTGCGGTCTCCGGCGGCGGATCGGCGGACGACAGCTTGCCCTTGGCCGCCTCGACGTTGCCGGCGGACGCCGCCGCGTAGGCGCTCAGCCAGTTCGCGAGCGGCCCGAGCACCAGGGGGTAGCGCGCCAGCAGCGGTCCGACCTCGCCGGCGCGGCCCCGGGCGACCAGCACGTACGCGCGCTCCCACAGCACGCGCGGCGTCACCGTCCCGTCGTCGAGGGCCGTCTTCGACAGCGCGTCGGCCGCGTCGAGGCGCCCTTCGTAGCGGGCCAGGCGCGCCAGGCGGAGCGCGCGCAGCGGGTTCGACTCGGCCTCCTTGCCCCACGCGGCGGCGATCTTGTCGGCCGAGGCGAGGTTGCCGTCGTCGAGCGCGGCGTCCATCGCCAGGAGATCGCTCCACGGCGCGTCGTCGGAGGCCATGGTGGCGAGGCGCCTGGCGTCGAGCTGCAGCCTTCCGGCCAGCGCGTCCGGCGCGAGATCGAGCGCCGCCAGGAACGGGAGCTTGCGCGCGTCGGGCGGCAGCGCCTCGAGCGCGCGCACGACGCCGTCCGCGTCGACCCGCTCGTAGGCGACCGCCGCGCGCACGACGGCGACGTCGGGCGAGGTGGCGTCGAGGTCCTCGGTCGCCTTCAGGGCTTCGTCGAGCCGACCGCCGAGCAGCGCGACGCGGGCCGCCAGCGCGCGCGCCGGCTCGTACACCGCCGACAGCTGCAGCGCGGCCAGGGCGGCCTTGCGCGCCAGCGCCTCGTCGCCGAGAGGCAGCGCGATCGTGCCCAGCCACACCGCGGCGCCGGGGGAGTCGGCGACCGCGAGCCCCTTCTGCACCTCGGCGCGCGCCGTGTCGGCGTCGTGCTTGTCGAGCGCTCGCAGCGCCGCGACGGCGTGCGGCACGAACCTCAGGCCTGCGGGCAGCTCGGCTTCGCGGGACGCCACCTGGTCGACCTCCGGCGGGGGCGGGACGTCGTCGCGTCGCGGGTCGCGCCCCCAGGCCAGCGCCACGAGCGCGATCGGCTCGGCCCGATCGGGCATCGCCTCGCGCAGCGCCTTGGCCTCGCGCATCGCCTCTTGCACGTCGCCGTCGATGGCGGTCGCGCGCGCTTGCGCGATCCGGGCGACGACGAGCTGCGGGTCGAGCTGGGCCGCCTTGGCGTAGCGGTCGCGCGCACGCGCGTCGCCGGCCCGCTCGAGGGTCGCGCCGGCGACGAGCTGGAACCAGGGGTCGTTGCCCGCCGGCCCCTCCCACCGCGGCAGCGCGGCGGCGGCGCCTGCGGTGTCGCCCTGGAAAAGGAACGACGCCACGTGGGCGAACGCGTACTGCTCCTCGCGTACGCCGACCTCCTTGGCGCGGGCCATGGCGTCTTCGAACGCGACGTCGGCTCCCCCCTTCAGCAGCCCCACCATCGCGCGCTCGCGCGCCCAGTCGAGCGCGGCGCGCGGGCTGCGCGACTGCAGCGTGAAGGCCTGCGCGAGCTCCTTCTCGGCGTCGGGCAGCGCCGACGGCTTGCCGGCGTGCAGCTGCTGCTCCACCGTCGTCAGCAGCGCCTCGGCCTGCACGTGGTCCTTGGCGCGCTTGTCGCGATAGAAGAAGTAGACGCCCGCGCTGCCCGCGAGAAAGAGCACCATGCCGGCGACGAGCGTCGGCATCCCCTTGCGCTTGGGGCCCTTGGCGGCGCGGTCCCACGCGGCGAGCGCCGGCGCGCGGTCGGTGGGCGGCTCGAAGATGCCCGCGAGCGAGAGCGCGTCGAGCACGTCGCGCGGATGCGGGACCATCGGAGCGCCGTCCGGGGCGCGGAACGGGACCGAGGGCGCACCGCCGTTGGACGCCGCCGCCTGGAAGGGAACGCCCGGGCGCTTGGGGATGGGCGGCGCGGTGGGCACGGGCTGCACGCCGAGGCCGGGCGACGCGGCGGGTCTCGGCGAAGGCGCCTCGGTGGGCAGGTCGATCTCGCCGGAGGCGGACGGGGAGGGCGCGCGCATGGGCGACACGGCCAGCGGGCCGGGTGTCTCGAAGGAGAGCGGCGCCGTCTCGGCCTCCTTCGAGAAGCGGTGCTTCTTCTCGACGGGGACGATCGGCTGGCGCGCGAGCGTGGGCGACGCGATCTCGATCCGTGGCTTGTCGCCCGCCGCAGGCGCCGGTGAGCGGGCCTCGTTGGTCGCGGACTCGCCGATGGGGCGAACGTGCACGGCCGTCGTGCTGTCGCTCATCGAGTCGAGCGGTGGCCGGATGGGCTGGGCGGTGGCGTGCGCCACCTCGGCGGCGACGGCGCGCGTCCCGGCCTTCGCCTGCATGGGCCGGAAGACACGGGCGCGCTCGAGCCAGAGCTGGGCGTCGGGGTCGCGCGCGCCGAGCTGGAGGGCGCGCTCGAGCACCTTCTCGGCGCGGTCGGCGTCGCCGCGCCGGAGCAGCACCTCGCCTAGAAACCGGTAGATGCCCCCGTCGCGCGGCGCCTGCTTGCCGGCGGCGACGAGCACGGCCTGGGCGTCGGCAAACCGGTGCGCCTCCATGTACATGCGCGCCACCGACATGAGCACCGCGACGTCGGTGGCGTGGCGCTGCGTCGCGAATTCACCTACCTGCTGGACGAGGGCGCCGCGCGGGTTGGCGCGCAGCGCGTCGCAGAGCGCGATGGTCGCCGGGGGGCTGGGATTCTGTTTCCAGCGTTGGACGAGCTCGTCGATCGTGTCGGCCATGAGCGCGCGCGCGGCCATTGTCCGATGAACGCGGCGCAGACGCGAGCGGAAACGCCGTCTTCCCGGGCTCCCCCCGCCCTCAGCCGCGCTTGGGCAGCGGCAGGCCGAGCTCGCGCATCACGAGCTGGAGGTCCTCCCACGCCTGGCGCTTCGCCTCGACCTGCTGCGGGCTCGGGCGCAAGAGGTACGACGGGTGGTAGGTCGGCATGACGAGCGTCTGGCCGCGGTAGAGCTTCCACTGCCCGCGCACCCTCGTGATGCCCAGCTTGGTGTCGAGCAGCGCCGCCACCGCCGTGTTGCCCATCGCGACGATGACCCGGGGGCGCATGAGCGCGAGCTGCTCGTGCAGGTAGGGGATGCACGCGGCGATCTCTTCGGTCTCGGGCCGCCGGTTGCCGGGCGGGCGGCACTTGAGGATGTTGCAGACGTACACGTCGTTCTCGGGCGACAGCCCCATCGCGCCGATCATGCGGTCGAGCAGCTGGCCGGCGCGCCCGACGAAGGGAAGGCCCTGGGCGTCCTCGTCGGCGCCGGGAGCTTCGCCCACGAAGCAGAGCTTCGCGTCCGGGCTGCCGCGAGAGAAGACGGTCTGAGTACGGCTCGTGGCCAGCGAGCAGCGGGTGCAGGCGGCGACCTCGGACGCGAGCTGGGGGAGGCGTACGTGGGGATCTGCAGAAGGGGTCGAGGTCGAGGTCGAGGTCGAGGTCGAGGTCGAGGTCGAGGTCGAGGTCGAGGTCGGGGTCGAGGTCGGGGTCGGGGTCGAGGTCGAGGTCGAGGTCGGGGTCGAGGTCGAGGTCGAGGTCGAGGTCGAGGTCGAGGTCGGGCCCGAGGTCGCAAGCTCTTGCCGCCGCTGCGCGGCGTCACTTCGCTTGCAGGAGACGGGGGGACGCGCGCTCGGCCTGGATTTGGAGGCGTGCATGTCGGTCGGTCCTTTCCGCGGGTGAAAGGACCGACC
>Ga0209012_1004112_pt1 | contig 10173 bp, 17 predicted proteins | sample RS3BMetagenome_FD_184735 | JGI IMG/M metagenome (GOLD analysis project Ga0209012, IMG submission 184735) | Ferric oxide microbial mat and aquatic microbial communities from Rainbow Spring, Yellowstone National Park, USA - RS3B (SPAdes) (version 3) ...
CATTGATTATGCTGGGACATAATAGAGTATCTCCGTCATATTGTAAATATGGTTTTCCGTTTGCCATATTAAAACTTGAATATATGTTATTACTATAATAGATTTCTGCCACTTCTTTTGGAATGTATGTTGTGACTTCTGGAGTTGAAGAATAACTTTGGTTTGTGTAGTTAAAAGGATAAACTGCAACACTATTTATACATTCAGTTCCATTAGACTGCATTGCTCCATAGAAAACATATGTTACATTGACTCCGTCCATATTGCCATATGCTGTAATTGGAAAGGTGTTCGATGCCAAATAAAATGTGCGCGGTGGAGATAGTCGCACAGCAAGAATATTAAGATTTATAATTCCTAGAGAATTCAAGATCATTATAAACAGAATAATACTGGCTATTACCGCAGTCGCTAAAAATAGATTCGCACCTATGATGAGTAACGAGTCGCGAGATTCAAAATGGTAATATTCCTTGCATGAAGTAGAATCGTCAGATTCCGTGTTTCTTATTTTTTTACTCATTTTACCATCTTATTTATTATTAACACTAAAAGATTTATATACTTTTCGGTTGATTGGGTTTTATCATACCGTGTTTGCCAAGTCATGGTTAACAATCCTTCATTGCACATCTAAAATAATAAAAAGCGAATTTATCGCCTTAACTTTTTACTCGCCCGTCCGCCTTTTTGAACATTTCAAAAATAATTATCATTGCTACTATGGACTCAGCTATCACAAGACCTTCTACTGCAATATCTGCAACATTACTAATGTTTGTTCCAGAGACCGAAGCTACAATAATAGCATAAATAAAAATACTCATAGCATAAATAGCTAATATATTCCATACTTTCGTTCCACCATCTCTTGTCATTTCTATCCGCACCTAGTTATATATGCAATGCTAAAATATAAAAACCTTTTGGTGTATGCATTTTTAAGGCAAAACGAAAGATTTTTATATTTATACTGCATAAATCTTTTAGAAGCGATAAAATGACCGAAAAAATAAAAATGACTGCAAAGGAGCTTCTACAAAGGTACGCAGAAGGAGAAAGAAACTTCAAAGACGCTGACCTTTCAAATGAAAATCTTGCAGGTGCAAATTTAGAAGGTATTAGCTTGGAATTTGCAGACCTATCATCTACAAATCTTTCAAATGCTAATCTAAAGAACGCAGATTTGAGGTTTGCTAATCTAGACCATTCAGACCTTGAAAATGCAAACCTTTCTTATAGTGATCTTAAAGGCGCCTTTTTTATTCGTGCCAATCTAAAACACGCCAATCTCTCTTATGCAAAAGCCGAGGCGCATTTTGAAAGTGCAATACTTACAGGTGCGAATCTGAGTAATGCAGACCTTTCGTTTGCAGGTTTTAATCATGCGGATATTATGAACGCTAATCTTAGAAATGCGAAACTTTCTTCTTTAACATATTTTATTGATGCAGATTTAACTAACGCTGATTTGCAAGGTACAAATTTGAAAAAAGAAGACCTTGAAGGAGAAGAGTTTGAAGACGCTGAACTGACTGGTATAAAAATTTGAGGCGCATTAAATGATCAAAATTAAGAGAAGACTATCTGAAAAAGAAATAAATGAGATTGTTGGTCGGATGGTATTTGTTTTCTACGCAGGTCTTTTTTGCGGAATATTTTATATTGGAATTTATAACACAAACAGCGTTGTTTTATTTGTAAGAGACTACCTTATTGTAGTACTTTCCATCTTTATTATATTATATCTTTCCAAACCCATATTTGTAAAAATATTTTTTAAGAATGCAAATCATCAAAATCGGAAAAACTCGCGAAGTAAAGTTTAAATATTTTTTTTATAAATATATATTAGGTTTTAAAATGGATATAGGAGCAATAAAAGATGGTCTTGACAGTTTTGCTGAATACGGAATTATGGCGTTACTTGTAGCGGGTTTTTTATTCGGAATATATGCGACTTTCTTATTAAATCCTGCATATCAAAAAACACTTTATATTTCAATAAACAGCTTTCCACTTAAAAGCTTCTATCAAACAGGCATTTTTTATAATTATTCTAAAAGTACAAGTGTAGTGTTTTATGGTGAGTTGCAATCAAATGGTACTGGGTGCATCTATGAGGTTGTTATAAATTCAACAAAAATGATAACAAATCCTGTTCAAGTAGAAAAGATATATTATAATTCAACAAATTTTGAGTATTTAAACGGCTCATATGTCAATATACCTTTTGGATACACTTTATTGTGCCCTAATGTCATAAATAGTTCTGTATAAACAACACAAAGATTTATATATCTTATGATAATAATAAAATATTGTAACATATCCAAACGAAGTAAAAGAAGAGTATAATACTTGGATAGGTTATGGAGGTATCGAAACAGAGACTGGAAATTATATAGTTATTCCTGGAATTAACACAACATTATTATGTCCAAGCATTATAAATAATAGAAATTAGTTGCAAAAACTGGAATTTAATGATAACAAAACTTTTTAAAGTTATATGTTAAATATTTTATTGCAAAAGGTATATAAAATGGCAGATGATCATAAAAAGAAAGTAAAACTAATTAAATTAACAGCAGATGATCTTTTGCAGAAATATGCAAATGGAGAAAGAAATTTTAGAAACATAAGTCTAAGAAATGCAGATATTAAAAATGCAAATTTGCGAGGTGCAGATTTTCGAGGTTCAGATTTGAGTTCTTCATATTTTTACAATGTAGATTTTAAAGGTTCAGATTTTACTAACGCTAAATTTAAAAAAAGTATTTTTCAGAATACATGCCTTACTAGAGCAAATTTTAGAAACGCTGACCTTAGTCTTTCATTTTTTACTCATGCAACTCTCAAAAATACAAACTTTACGAAATCAGATCTAACTCATGCATATTTTTATAAATCAGATTTTTGTGGTGCAGATTTTAGAGGTACAAAACTCAAAGGTATAACTTTTAATGAGACAATTTCAAAAAATAGAAGAACGTTTTTAAATGATAATTCAAATATGATTATCGATATATTTAAATGGTGATGAAATGGGAATAAAATATACATGCGATAGATGTGGAAAAGAAACGCCTGTTCTGTATAGATTTGTGATTTATGGAGAAGGCACAGATCTTAATAAATTTGAAATAAGCGGAACAGACGGTCAATTTTGCGAAAAATGTTTTAACGAAATGCAAAAGAAAATACTAAAACTAATAAAAGAAGAAACAAATTAACCGCTAAATACTCGCTTTTAGTTCTTTTTTTTGCTCCGAATTTCAAGGCGTTTAAAGGCTCGCCAATATCTATAAATCTCCGTCGAAAATTGCAAGAAAATGAAAATATTGGACTTATACCCCTACCTATTTGGCACACAAATGCCATTTCCTGAAAATTTTCGAGGAAAACCTAAAAAATGCTTCCGACGGAGAATTGAAAATTCTACAAAACCGGCATTTTAGGGTTTTAACATCAAAAAACAATATGAACACTGCCTTATAACCAACCTCATAAAAAGTCGTGTTCTATGGCATTATTAAAAATAAAGGATTAGGGGTTTTAACAGGTTTTGAATTGCCGACCTAAACATTATTTAATAATTTCAAAACACCAAAAAAAGAAAATAAATATATGACCCTGCGTTAAAAATAACGCAGGCGACCATTTATGACCATGCGTTGAAAACAACGCATGCGACCGCAAACAAATATAGTCTGCCTGCGTCCAAAACGGGCGCAGGCAACTTTTCATAACAAACTAAATGCAATAAAGGTATTATAAACAAATATATAATATTAATCTGGTTTAAAATTTTTATTTATTTCGCTTCATTCTCTTTTAATTTATCTGCAAGGTTTTTAATTTTTCGGCACGTTGTGAAATCATATCAGCAATATATTTATACATCATTATTTCTTCTTTGTCGTAACTATCATTTTGCTTAATACTTATATCTAAACTATCCACAAGTTCATCCAATCTCGTGATTAACTTAACAGCCCAAATTGGAATTTTCGGTTCAGTTTCATTTTTCGCTATTTTATCACTTTTAAATATTTTTCATTTTAAAATATTGTTGCTTTTCTTTTTTCTATTCATATCAACAATTTTCTTAATTGCTCTTTCAACCATCAATCCTTTCATTGACTTGATTTCTTCTGATCCAACATCAATTATTTTCTCTTTCATCAGATATTCACTTATTTCCTTTTTAGGTACTTTTATTATAAATGCGTATGGATAAAAATGCCAGCTACTACCCATATCATTTAAATCTTGCTTGACTTTATCTATTGTATCTTCCTCAAAATCTATTAGCCAATCTCCATCTGGCGAAAATAATAGTGCTTCATATTTTACCATGTTATCACCTTTAATCATACTTTCTCTTTTTTAGATATTCTCTCTTCCAAAATATCTTTCAAAGTATTTTCCGCCCATTTCATTGCAACTTTGGCAGTAGGCGCATGGTCGTATCCTTCGCTAGTTTCAAATAGAGAGTCAATATCAATACCATCCTCGTTAGGATCTCCACTAGGTTCAGTTTCAATTATTCTATATTCCCAACCCTTTTCATTTTTATTAATTAATTTAAGAGGATAGACTTCTAAAGAAAATAAACCTTCTTTTCCATTATATGTTGTCCCCCAAATCGTAGCTTCATCTACTGCCAATTCAGTCTGTCCATATCCAGTATCTTTATACCATTTTAATTTTTCCATTTTGTCACCTTTTAATCATTTCACTTTTTAGATTTTCTATCTTCTATGAAACCTTTCAAGGTGTTTTCTGCCCGTTCCTTCGCAATGTTGACAGTGGGGGCAGAATCATTTATGTTATCAAATGCAGAGTCAAAATCTAGTCCGTCTTCTTCTTGGTTGTCGTCGGCTATTTTGTATTCCCAGCCCTTCAAATCTTTATCAATTAAGGAAAGAGGGTAAACTTCTAAATAAAATATTCCTTCCTTTCCTTTATATGCTGTTCTCCAAATATTAGCCGAATCTACTCCATCGCCAGTCCATCCTCCCTCTTTATCTTCATACCAATATAGTTTTATCGTGGCTTCACCTTTTTTGCTCTCATATTTTACCATTTTAATCGCCTTTTAATTAACTTTATTCTCCCCCTCCTTGTGTTTGTGCTTCGCGCTCTCAATAACTACTATTGTCTTTATTGCTCTCTCGATAGTCCATCCTTTCATGAACTCGTTAATTTTTGGCGATACAACATCAACAATTTTCTCTTTTAAAACATCTGCACTTAAATGTTTTTTTGGTGATTTAATTATGAATTGATATGGATAAGATTTAAGAAAAAATTTTCTGGTGCTGTTTACCATCGCTAAATCTTCTTCAACCTCTTTTATTCTATATTCCTCAAAGTCGGTTATCCAGTCTCCATTAGGAGAAATCAAAATTGCTTCATACTTTATCATTTTTATCACTCTTTCAACATTATGATTTTAACTTCTTTAAATAAAAATGCTTAATATCATACATTAAATTATCTACATCTTTTGTGTTATCTAATCTGCCTTCATCTCCTATTTCATTTCCATCTTTGTCATATCCTTTTACGTAATAATATACTTCTTGACCAACACCATATAAATCTTTTTTAGGCGGATATTTAGCAACTATTTTCTTTAGTTTGTTAAACACTCTTTTTATGTCTTTTTCTTCAAATATATGGTAAGTAAATCTTTTTCCTATTTCTGTCAAACCTCCTGTAGTTATTTTTATCGTTACAGTCATATGAACATCTCTTTAATTATTTTTTGCTTTTTAAATTGAATTTTAGTCGACTTGAATATTTATTTAATTTCGTCTTTATTATTATGCAAATTCAAACGTTTCTCTGCTACTGTTCTTCGCAAAATAATCTATAAAGTAAATCATTCTTTTTATCTCGTTTATATTTAATTGCTTCTAAATGATGTATTATTATTACATTCGTTATAACAACAAACAACTCAGTAAGAAAAACAATGCCAAATACAAATCCGATCACTGTTAAATACATAGGTGCATATCCTGAAAATTCAAAAAACATACAAGCAAAAAAACCTGTGGCAGATAACCAAAACAAAACAAAATTTAAAATTGCTTCTTGTTTTTCGTTCATAATATCATCGTATATAGTTTAGTAATATAAAAATATTTAAACCTTTGCCTTAATAATATTTGTATTAAAATGCTAGTAAATCGACTTCAAACTTCGTTCGGATACTCATACTTATTTCTTTTTCTTTTTAATTATTCTAATATTAAAATATAAAAATCTTTCTGTGCATATGGTTATACGAGTTTCTAAACTAATTTATAAAATTAAATAAAACATTGTTCTTTTTAATTTTGTTCTATAAACCGTAACAAAACGAAAGGTATTTAAATAAGAATGTTTAATATAAATAAAGGTAGAATACTATGGAGAACGATGAAGAAGAAACAGCTTTTTCGAATGTTAAACGTAGAATGGAAGATATAAAGGTGTTGACATTCATTTTAGAGGAGCGACATCTTACTAATAAGCAGAGAAATGCGGTGCAACGTATTCGAACAGACGCAGAAGACTTGATAAACGACATAAAAAGTGGTTACATAGATGTAGAGTGGGGCAGGAACTCTTTAAGTTAATAAGATGTAGGTGCAAAAATGAAAAAACCAATAAGTGAAAATGGAAAAAGGTTAATGAGTGAAGCTTTTAAGCAAGGCTTTGAGGCAGGAAAGTTAGGCATAGAATTAGAAGTTGCCTTTGATTCAATATGGAAAGAATTTGCCGAAAAAACCTTCTCCAAACCAGAATGGAAGCCTTATGAACAATCTGCAAGGAATAGTTATCACTTTTGTTTTGAAAATGGATATGCCAGCGGTCTTTATTCAGGATCAGTAATTGATTCAGATAGTGCTTTTAGAAAATGGTTTAATTTGAATTTTGAAATAGTGTAAGCGTGTAAGGTGGCATAAGAGGCGGGTGAAATGATATTCGATGAAAATGGAATAATAGAATATAGGAATGGAGGCAGTGCCAACGCTGATTTATGGTATAGTAAAGGTGATGGCAAATGGAACGGTTTAGTATACAACATAAAGACTATTAGAAACGGATACGTTTTATTCTATACACAATATGGTGGCGATAAGCCAAGGTCAAAGGATAGCGATTCAATTGAATATCGTCACATTTCAGCAAGTGAATCTATAAATTATGTGAGCAAGATTGCAAATAAATCATCTAATTATTCTCTACAATTTATTTACTTTTTTGCGAGAGACCTCGCACATTATTATAATATCAAGGATAAGGATTTAAACCAGAAGATTGAGGATATGAGGATAAGGCTAGGCTGGTAAAATTTAGATGAAAAAATGGAAGACCTGCCAAAATTGAATTTAAACGAACGAGTATATTGCATATGAATTTTTTAAATTTTTTTAATAAGGATAATTATAACATATCTTATTATATTTATAATAATTATGTTCATAATAAGACAGGAAACAATTATTCTCTAAAACATTATTCTCGCCAGAATAATGTTTTATTATCAAATTATCATTATCACCGAATGTTAAAGATATTTTGATAATGAAATGTATAATTGAATATGTAAAATGCGAGATTTAGTCCGCTATTTAAAATAACTTATAATTTATTTATAATACTTTAAGTTATTATAAATTTAAAGTAAACTTAAAGTAATTACTTATAATTTACTTTAAATACTTTAAACTTTTATAAATTATAAGTAAGAGCGGTTTATTAACCTAAAATACCTTCTTTTGTATAGCAGACTATACAAAAATGGGCTTTTTTGTATAATAGACTATACAAAATACAAAGAAAGAAAGAGAATTGTGGATTTTAATACATAAATTGCTTACATTTTATGGATTTTAGGAAACAAAGCAACTAGAAGAGGATATAGTTATTCCATCTATTATCATGATTAGGTCAAAAAGATAATAAAATTGGGTTTACTATACCGATTGATGGGAATCTAATGCAATGCGTTATTATTGTTAAATATCTTGTTCCAAGTTGTGGCATTTACAATGTTGGGGCATAGTGGTGCATATCCGTTTGGACTTGCTATTGGAAATATATATTTTATGTTATTATATACGCTGTATATTTGCGTTGGATCTGTAATAGTTTCATTCCAAGCCATTTGATACCTTTGAATCGTATAGTTAAAAACATACTTAGATATTTGAACATTTGATATGCATTCTGTATTATTTGTCTGTTTAATTCCGTTAAAAACATAAACCGTGTATGGACTTTGACTTGATGCATAGCTAGATGTATTTACTATAATAGGGAATAAATTTGAGGAAATATACATAGGGTTAGGTGGCTTAGTAATTACGTAATACGAAAATAAAACTAAGAAAAATACAACGAATGCTATACCAAATATAAGCACAACATCGACTCCATCCATATTATCACCATTGGGATGAGCCTAACTAATACTCAAGCCATATAAAATTATACCTAATACAAATGTGATGTATATTGTAGCAAACATAATTATAGAATTGCTTACCTTCATATTATCACCATATATTAATTTGCATACAAAGATATAAATACTTTTCGGTTTATTAAGCATCGTTGCATTGTTTCTATTTGCTTATGAGAAAAGCACGTTCCATCTCTATAAGGTCTTCACGGTGTATTATGTCCCAAGCTAATAAGAAAAGCTGACACATAATACCATTAAATCTCATATCTTTTATTTCCTCCTTTAGCCGTTTCTTATCTTCTTCAATTTCTTTATCTACGAATTTTTCTATTTTAGTCTTCATTGTCATACCTAATAAGTATTATAAAGATAAATATTTAAATATTTGCTTTGGCTATATACAAACTTCATAAAACTTCTAATTTATAAGATTTTGATTTTCTCCTCGAAGCCAAAAACAAAACTTTCCTCGAAAAATCAGTTTAGATCAATTTATCTGGCTTTTACCCCTGCCTATTTGACGCATAAATGCCATTTCCTGCAATTTCTCCTCGGAAAGTCCAAAAATGCTCTCCTCGGAGATTTTGAAATTCTACAAAAGAGAAGTTTTGAGGCTTGTCGCCAAAGACAACAAAAGTTGTGTTCTATGATGGTTTTATATATTATAAAAGATTAGGGGCTTGATTTTGTTTCTATAAAGTGTCAGGTGGATGCAAAGGTTGTATTTGGATGGCTGATTTTCTATTTGATTAAATATAAAAATTTATCTATTACTATTTGATTATTTTATTCTTCCATTGCGATATGTCATAAGAAACACAAAATGCATGTATTTTATGTTGCATATAAAATATCACATTTTTGCGAAACATTTAAATACTTTAAGACAAAAGACTTAATAATAAAAATATAAAGTGGTTTTTTGATAGATAAAAAGATAAATGTTGTAATCCTTGGATTAGAAGGCGATTTTAGAGAGGATATTGGAGAAGGAATACAAAGATATGTCTATTAACTATATAAAAATTTACAAAAGAAGCCAGAAATCAATGTAATCAAGAGGGAATATAAGAGCGTTGGAATCGGCTATGTATTAAAAAAAGTCTTAACAACACTCTCTTTTGGTCTGGGGGTTATCTTTGATCGATTTAAAAATATTGATATAATTCACAACCCAACCCAAAGACCTTCGTTTCGACCAAGATTTACAAGAAAAAGTCCGCTTGTTATAACTGTGCATGATTTTAACGCAAATCTTGACTTTAAAAAGTTTGAAATAAATGAAAAACATAGTTTAAAAGAGACGCTCCGTGGATATTTTGTAATGCTAATAACAAAACTCAATATGAAATTTGCAGATTATATAATTGCAATTTCAAGACAGACAAAAGATGAATGCATTTCATTAGGTTTTCCTGAAGATAAAATATATGTTGTAAATAGCGGGATGGCACCGAAATTCGGAATGATAAAAATTGATGAAAGAAACAAATACACTAAAAAAGATAAAAAAATTTTTAGAGTTGGATATATCGGGAGCTTTATAAAAAGGAAAAATGTTAGATTTGCGGTAGAGGCATGCATGAAAACCAAGGGAGATGATATAGTGTTTGAATTTTACGGAAAAGAAAACAAAGAATATAGAGAATTGAAAAAGCTTGCTGAATCTGATAAACGTATAAAGTTTATGGGTTTTGCACCTG
>Ga0209012_1004121_pt1 | contig 10146 bp, 11 predicted proteins | sample RS3BMetagenome_FD_184735 | JGI IMG/M metagenome (GOLD analysis project Ga0209012, IMG submission 184735) | Ferric oxide microbial mat and aquatic microbial communities from Rainbow Spring, Yellowstone National Park, USA - RS3B (SPAdes) (version 3) ...
TACCACCATGCGAGCCCCGAGCGCACCAATCGGCGCAACGGGTATCGCAGCCGTCCTTGGGATACGAGGCTTGGCACCATTGAGCTCAAGATCCCGAAGCTCCGCCAGGGCACCTACTTCCCGGACTGGATCCTCGAGCGCCGTCGTCGCTCGGAGGTGGCTCTCACCAGCGTGATCGCCACCTGCTACGTGCTCGGGGTCTCGACACGCCGGCTCGAGAAGCTGGCTTGGGCCCTTGGGATCACGAAGCGCTCGACGTCCCAGATCTCGCAAGATGGCCCACAGCCTCGATGCGGAGGTGAAGGCCTTTCGCAACCGTCCCCTGGATACCGGCCCCTACCCGATCGTGCTGGGCGGATGCCCTGGTGGTCAAGGTACGAGAGGCTGGCAGGACCGTCAACGTCCACGTGCTCGTCGTCACTGGAGTCAATGCTGAGGGCCACCGCGAGATCCTCGGCGTCGAGGTCGCCACTAGTGAGGACAAGGCCGGCTGGCTCGCTTGCTGGCGCTCGCTCGTGGCACGAGGGCTCTCGGGGGTGGTACTCGTGATCTCCGATGCCCACCAGGGGCTCGTCGATGCGATCGGCGAGACCCTACCCGGGGTCACCTGGCAGCGGTGTCGTACCCACTACCTGCGGGATCTGCTCGCCAAGGTGGCCAAGTCGCAAGCAGCCCTCGAGTGGCAACCCTGGTGCGCACCATCGTCGACCAGCCCGACGCCACCGAGGTCACAGCTTGAGTTCCAACGGGTCACCGAGGCGCTGGCTGGGAAGCTGCCTGAGGCTGTCGGGCACCTCGAGCAAGCCCGTGAGGACCTGCTGGCCTTCCGGCACTTCCCGAAGGAGCTCTGGCGCCAGATCTGGAGTACCAACCCGCAGGAGCGCTTGAACAAGGAGATCAAGCGGCGCACGGATGTGGTGGGCATCTTCCCGGACCGAGCCTCGATCATCCGCCTCGTGGGCTCGCTGCAGCAGCGAGCAAGACCGAGGAGTGGGCCGAGCAGCGTCGGTACATGAGCCTGGAGGCCCTGAGCAAGGTCCGACCGGTAAGGTTCCCCGACGCCGACCACGGCACGGAAGACGCCCTCCCGGCGTCGCTGACGGCATAGGATTGAGGGCGGATCACGCGGTGGTCAATACACCACTTCTCCGGACGTGACCCCATGGGCTGGCGGATGCGTCTCATTTCTGGCGAGAGGATTCGGCGAGGGCGACGGGGCGTGCGCCTCGGTCTCGGCCCGCGGGTCGCGCGGGTGTACGTGGGAGGCGGTCGTCGTCCGGGCCAGTCAACGGGAGTGGGGCCATTGCGCCTGTTCATCCCCCTTGGGCGGCGGCGGCGCCCTGTCCGGCCCGTGCGCCGCCGCCGCTGACGTCAGCTCCTCGGCCTTGGGGTGAGGCGGCGCGTCGCGGCGCGATCCGTGGTCACGGGGGCACGTGACGGCCTCGTGATCCGGCGCAGGTCCGCCGCGACGGTGGGCGCCTGGGCGGTGTGCGGGCGGCACCGCGGTCGCTCGGTGCCCGGACCTTGCAAGATCGGCTGGCTCGCCTTGCGCGACCTTACACAGGCGTACCGGTCGTGCAGGCAGTGCGGTGGAGGTGAAATCTGTCGTGCTGCGCGGCTCTTTCATCTGAAGGCTGCGACCGGGTAAAGCCTTTACGTGGAGGAAGACTCGGGCTACCATCAGGCTGTGCTTGTCCGAAGCATCGATCTCGGCGGCTGCACACTCCTGGTTGGCGCCGTCGTTGTGTGATGGGACTGCGTGAGATGCCCGTCGGGGATCGACGCCTTGCACGAGGGATGGCAGGAGGGGGAACATGCCGACGCTGTCGCGCTCAGAGTGGTATGACCTGACACGGGATATGAATTGGACGCCGCGGTATGCGCGCGAGGACGATATCTGGCCAGAGGCACAGTCGAGGAGCTTCGGGATTCCGGCGAGCGCGTGGTGGACGTGGGATGAGCCGTACAAGCTGACGTATCGTGAATACGTCCACAACCAGGTCGACAAGGACGCGGGTGTGTACGCGGTCAACTCTGTGATCGCACGCTCGAAGCTCTTCGAGGGACTCGATCCTGGCTGGCGGTCAGCGATTGTCGCGCACTACGGCGCGATAGCCATCGGCGAATACCTTGCCGCTCTTGGAGAGTCGCGGATGGGCAGATTCGGCCGGGCAGCGGCGTGGCGGAACATGGCGACGTTCGGAACGCTCGATGAGACCCGGCACGGGCAGATCCAGGCGTATTTCCCGTACAGCGCGCTCGCAAAGGAACCGCGACTCGACTGGGCGCACAAGACCTTCCACACGAACGAGTGGGGGGCGATCGCAGCGCGGTCGCTCTTCGACGATATGTTTACGGCGAACGACGCCGTGTCAACAGCGATTCAACTGACGTTCACCTTCGAGACCGGCTTCACCAATTTGCAGTTCCTCGGGATGGCCGCAGATGCGATGAAGGTGGGGGACGTTGATTTCAGCTCGTTGATCTCGTCGATCCAAACGGATGAGGCGAGGCATGCTCAGCAGGGTGAGCCGACAATGAAGGTCCTCATTGACAACGGGCGCGCCGATGTTGCTCAGCGGATGATCGACCATATGTTTTGGCGCAGCTGGCACATCTTTGCGCTCCTCACCGGCCTGTCGATGGACTACTATACGCCGCTTGAGTATCGGCAGCACTCCTTCAAGGAGTTCATGCACGAGTGGATCATCAAGCAGTTCCTCGATCAGTTCCGTGACCTTGGGCTTGAAGCACCGTGGTATTGGGAAGAGCACTTCCTGCCGGAGCTGGACTGGTATCACCATGCTATCCACCTCGGTGTCTGGTTCTGGCGTCCCACGGTGTGGTGGAACCCGGATGCGGGCATCTCACCGGAGGAGCGCGATTGGCTTGAGGAGAAGTACCCGGGATGGAACGATACGTTCGGGCGCAATTGGGACGTCATCATTGACAATGTGCGCTCGGGACACATCGAGGCGACGCTGCCTCAAACCTTCCCCATGGTCTGCAACATCTGCCAGATCCCGATCTGCACGCCTTCCGGGCACCGTGCAGGCAAGCTGCAGAGCCCGGCGCCGCTGGTGGTTGATCTCGACGGACGGCGGTACAACTTCTGCTCGGAGCCGTGCAAGTGGATCTTCGAAACGAACACGGAGCGGTTCCGGGGGCACCTTGGCATCGTGGACCGGTTCCTCAGCGGACTGATCCAGCCGGCGACGCTGGAGGGTGCGCTGGCGTACATGGGGCTGTCGCCGGAGGAGATGGGCACGGACGCGGATGAGTACCGGTGGGCGTTTGCGGCAGCCGGTGTAGAGGCTCGCTGACCGATCTCAGGAGAGGGGGAGGAGAGCGGTGGCGCTGTTTCCGCTGCAAGGGGTGGTTGAAGGGGACTTCGTGGTCCTCCTGGTCCCCGTCGATGACGGGGACAGCATGGCAGACGTGGGCGCGAAGATCCGGTCGCACGTGGTCGGTGTACGGGTCCCGGAGGAGCCGGGCGCGTCCTGGGCCCTGCGGGTGAACGGGAGCGTGGTGGACGATCGGATCACGGTGCGGGATCTGGGGCTCGCACCGCTGGATCTGGTGGAGGTGGTGCGGCGGTGAGGCGTGTGGACGGCGACGGCGAGCTCAGCTGGGAGTGCGTGGCCGAGGTCGGGGAGTTGCTTGAAGGCGATCTTGTGGACCTCGAGGTTGCGGGGGAGCAGGTGCTGATCGCCTATCCGTTCGATGGGGAGATCAGAGCGTTCCAGGGCTTGTGCCCACATCAGGAGGTCCTGCTCGCGGATGGGAACTGGGATCCGGAGACCGGCAGGCTGGTGTGCGCTGGGCACGCGTGGGAGCTCGACCTGCGGACGGGGTCGAGTGTCAATCCCGCGGGATGCGAGCTCTACGAGTTCCCGGTGCGCGTGCGCGACGGGCGTGTCGAGGTGGGCGTGCCGCGCGACGGTCAGCGCCACTACAGGCGGTTTCTCGAGGGAGCAGAGGAGCACGTGGGATGACGGTGCGACAGGACGGACACCTGGTGGGCCCGGTGTTGCGAGGTGCGGGTGGGGAGATCGTGGATGCGATCATCGCGGCGATCGAACGGGACAATACGGACCGGGACGTGCGCATCGACGACCAAGGGGGGTACGTGCGTATAAGTGTGCCGTGGCGGTGTGTGTTGCGGCGCGACACGCTTGAAGATGAGTTGGGGTCCGCGATCGTGCTATCTGAGGTGGAGCCGGTGCTGTCGTCCTTCGCCGGGCGCCTGCGCATTAGCGACGACGCGATGGAGTGGTACCTCGAGCGGGATGGGGGGCAGTAGGGATGGCACAGCAAAGGGCGAAGCAGCGAACCTGGAGCATGCTCGGCGATGTGAAGCGTCGGCCGACGGCGTATGAGGTGGTGACCGCGAAGTTCCACTACCACTTCCGTCGCGAGCCAGCCCCGTTCGAGCTCGATCCCGAGGTGCCGCTCAATCAGTGGTATCTTCGGTATCGAGAGGGCTCTGCGTTTCAGGTCGACGACTGGGAGGGATTCCGGGACCCGGCGAAGCTGACGTACAAGGACTACGTCGGACTCCAGCACGAGCGCGAGGTGTACCTCGACGGGGTCGTCGATCGAGCCGAGGCGACGGAGTGGGCCCGGACGCTGCCGGACGCGTGGATCGAGGCTGGGCGCGAGGTGGTGCTCCCGCTTCGCTTCGCGCTGCACATTCTGCAGATGCAGGCGCTGTACGTGGGTCAGATCGCGCCGTCGTCCTTCATCACGAACGCGGCGCACTTCCAAGCAGGCGACGAGATGCGCCGTGTGCAACGCGTCGCCTACTGGACGAAGGCGGTCTCGCTGGCACGGGGCGACGATGACTTCGCGAGCACAGAGGCTGCCCGAAGCCGGTTCGAGAACCACGAGGCATGGCAACCGCTGCGCCGAGTCCTCGAGGAGATGCTCGTCGCCTACGACTGGGGCGAGGCCTTCGTGGCACTCCAGCTGGCCGTCAAGCCGGCGGTGGATGCGCTCGTCGAACAAGGTGTGGCGCGAGCTGCGGCGGCCTCGGGGGATGCCATGCTCGCGGGCGTACTCGAGGGATGTGCCGAGGACGGTCGCCGGGCGCGGTCGTGGGCGCGGGAGCTGGTGGGCTACGCCGTTGGACTGAAGCCTGCGCTCGGTGAGGTGATCCAGGCTCACCAGTCTCGGTGGGCGGAGCCGGCGATCGAGGCGGCTGCGGCCGTCGGTGACCTGCTGCGCGGTGCGCCGGGCGCGGTGAGCGGTGCCGATGTAGCCGAGGCAGCCCGGAAGCTGCAGGCCGATGTCGCTGCCGCTGGCGTCTGAGCGTGCACCCGGGGTGCCGGAAGCGGGGAGTGTGTTTCGGGTTCGGATCGCTCCCGACGGCCCGACGGTCCTCGTGTACGAGGGGGAGGACATCCTTGGTGCCGCCCGTCGCCAGGGCGTCTGGCTGCCGTTCGAGTGCGGATGGGGTAGCTGTGCGACCTGCAAGGCGACGCTGGTTGAGGGCGAGGTTGACCTGTTGTTCCCGCACGCGCCGGCGATCGATCCGCGTGACGCACGGCGCCGGCGCATTCTTCTCTGCCAGTCCACTCCTCGCAGCGACCTGGTGATCAAGCCGATTCGCTACGGCTTTGTTCCACCGCCGGAGCGTCCCGTGACGGAACACGAGGCCGTGATTGAGGAGCTGGAGGACGTCGGGCCAAGCATACGACGCATCACCGTGCGCATCGAGGGGGACGCGAGCTTTCGGGCAGGGCAGGCCGCCATCGTGCGGCTTGGACCGAATCTCCGGCGGTGCTACTCGATGGCGGCGCCACCGGCGGAGCCGTTCGTGCGCTTCGTTGCCAAGCGCTATGCAGGGAAGCCGGGGAGCGAGGCGCTCTTTGCGCTCCGAGAAGGGGACCGGCTGCCGCTCGCGCTGCCGTTCGGCGATGTCTGGGTGCGCTCGAGCGCTGAGCCGATGGTGTTCCTGGCTGGCGGGACGGGGATCTCCGCGATCGGAGCCATGGTGCACCATGTGGCTGGGGTGGGCGCCAGTGCTCCCGTCGCCGTGTGCTACGGGGCGGCCACGCCGGCGGAGCTCGTCTTGCTCGATGAGCTCCGCGATGCCGTGTCGCGGATCTCCGATGCCAGACTCCTCACGGTGGTCGAGCGTCCAGATTCGAGCTGGAAAGGGCCGGTCGGCTACGTGACGGACGCACTCCGCTTGCTTGGCCCGCTGGATCCGGCCACCCGAGTGTACGTGGCCGGCCCGCCAGCGATGGTGGATGCAACGTGTGCTGCGGTGCGCGGCGCGGGGATCTCGCTCGACCGGCTGCACTACGACCGCTTCGGATAGGCGCATGACCCTCGGGTCCGACTCGACGGCTGTGCGTGCCCCGCGATAGACGGCGCCGAACCAGCAACTGACGAAGGATGACACAAGAGCTAAGGAGGAAGCCATGCGGGCTGCCGTGTACCACGGCCCGTTCGATCTTCGAGTCGAGGAGGTGCCGGATGCGAGGATCGAGGAGCCGACAGATGTCGTCGTGCGTGTCCGCACCGCCTCGATGTGCGGCTCGGACCTGTACCTCTTCGGGGGCGAGGTGGACGCCCTCGTCGCTCCGGGCCACACCACCCTGGGGCACGAGGTCTGCGCAGAGGTCGTCGAGGTGGGCAGCGAAGTGGCTCGCGTCCGGACTGGCGACCGCGTGACGTTTCCGTACTCGGTGAGCTGCGGCACGTGCGCGAACTGCCGCATGGGTCAGACGGCGCACTGCCTGACAACGGCGAGTGCGATCTTTGGCTACGGCACGGCCTTCGGCGACCTTGGCGGGACCCACGCTGAGTTCGTCAGGGTACCCCTCGCGGACGCGCACGTCGAGGTGCTCCCTGACTCGATCAGCGACGAGGAGGCGGTCTTCCTGTCGTGCAACCTCCCCGCGGCGCTGACCGTGGTCGACGCGGCAGAGATCGGCCTCGACGATCGCGTGGCGGTGGTTGGGTGCGGACCCACCGGCTTACTGGCACTCGAACTTGCACGCGCGCGTACGCAGCGCGAGATCTACGCGATCGATCCGGTTCAGTACCGCAGAGACGCGGCTGCAGCACGCGGGGCGATTCCGATCGGCGAGCACGGCGGTGACGTGGTCGCCGAGGTTCTCGAGCGTACAGGCGGCCTCGGTGTCGATCGGGTCATTGAGATGGCCGGCAGAGGTTCCGCACTCGATACCGCCATTGCGATCGCTCGTCCCGGGGCCATTGTGAGCGGGGGTGGGGTCTACCTTGAACGGGATCATCCGACCTCGCTCTTCGATGCGTTCTTCAAGAACCTGACGCTGAGGCTCAACGGCTTTTCGAACACGCGGCCCGTCCTCTGGCAGGCATCACAACTCATCGAGCACGGTATCGTCGAGCCGGAGCAGCTCCTCAGCCACGAGGTGCGGCTCGAGGACCTCCCGGCAGCCGCGAAGCGCTTCGCCTCTCGCGAGCCTGGGGTCTTCAAGCTCCTGATCAGACCGTAGCATCCACGGGCGCCCGGACCGGTGCAGCGCACGCCCGTACGGTGCGGCGGCAGCAGGGCGGCGATGGTCGATCGCGATCCTCGGCGAGGCTGTCGGGGGTGGTGGCCAGGAGCTTGGTCGCTGGACGCGCAAGTTGCGAGTCTGCAGGCAGTACCAGGCGCTTGGCGAGCCGTGCGGGGCGCCGGAGGTGGGGCTTGCCAGCGACTGGGAGGCCGCCTGGGGCCGTGCGACAACGCCGACGTTTGCGCGGCGCGGCGCTTGGCGCAGGGGTAAGGCGGCCCACCCTCGCGATTGACTGCCCGGCCCGCGGACCCCTGCCCGCGGCCGCGACGATCGCTTGGACGACGAGGCGATCGCGCAGCACCCTGGGTGCGACGCGAGCACACCTACTTTGACGGCGCCGCAGGCGTGGAGGTGTGGGTCCGAAGGGCCGTGACGACCGCCTCGCCCCGTGGGCTGCCCAGTCCACAGCAGGCGTTCCACCCGGCACCCGCCTGGTACGCCCCATTGGATCCTGCAGTGATCTCGCGAAAGTTCACCCCTTCCGGGGCGGCGTACAGTGCAGGATTGGGAAACCCTCGAGGGATCCCACCCTGCACCGCACGAGCAAGGAGCCTTGCCCAGAGTCAGTGCAGGATTGGGAAACCCTCGAGGGATCCCACCCTGCACCGCACGAGCGAGGAGCCTTGCCCAGAGTTGGGCAACTGCATTTGTGCCTCCAACGACCGTGGAGATGCCGTCGACGACGATCTCGTAGCCGGTGTCGGGGTCGGCGTTGCCTGCGACGTCGGGAACGCCGCGGCCGGGTCCTGCACCCGGGTTCGCGCTCGGGGGAAGCGTGACGTCCTGCTGCCACACCGGTACGGGGAAGATGGAGGAGATGCCACCGCCGGTTGCGCCGCTACTGGGTAGGTCGTTCCAGACGGTTTCGGAGACGATGATGGAGCCGTCGAGCACCAGCCTCGTGCCGCCGCAGGCGAGCACGTGTGGGCTCGCCGCAGGGTAATCCACGTGGAAGCGTCCGTCGGTGAGGCCGTCGGTCGCGCCCTGGTCGCCGGCGGCTGCGAGAACCGCCATGCCGACGTGAGCCGCTTCGGCAAGCATGGCCTCAAACGCTGCGATCGTGGTCCGAGGGTAGGTGCTCTCGGGCGCGCCCCACGAGATCGACAAGGCACTCGGATCGTGCGCCGCGTCGCGCACCGCAGCGGCGATCGCGGCATAGAAGCCTGCGTCGGTGTTCGGCGCAACGTACAGCACCAGGCGAGCGCCGTTGGCGACAGCGGTGGCAACCTCGAGATCGAGCATGACCTCGGCATCGGGTCCGCTGGGATCCCCGGTCGGCGCGTTGCGAGCCCCATCGACGCGGACGACGCTGACCTCAGGCAGGCGCAGGCCGAGGCGGCTACAGTACGTCGCAAGGTCGGCCTCGTTCCAACCGCCGCCGAGCTCGACGAAGCCGATTGCGGTTCCCGAGCCGTCGAGGCCAGGCGGGAAGCCGTAGGCCGCGGCCACCGCGGAAGCCGTCGTCGGCCGAGTCGGTGCGACGGCGTGGCGCACGTGGGCACGGGCGAACGGTCGCGTGTCCAGGCCGAGTACCGCCATGACATGCGGTGCCAGCGCTGACGGTAGCGAGAGCTCCCCCTCGTAGGAGCGGACGCGGCGGCCCTCGAGCGAGCAGCGAACCAGGGAGACGCCGAGGATGCGTGACACCCGAGCAGCGCTCCCCGCGAGAACGACTCGGCGACCTGCGGCATCCGCGAGGAGGACCTCGAGCCCGCTTGCGGCCGCGAGGCGCGCGACCGCCTTGAGGGCCCCGTCACGGGGTGCGCGCAGGTCCGCGAGCTCGGCCCGGGAGCGTGGCGCGCTGGGGAGCTCGCCGAGGTCTGAGCGGGGTCGGAGCACCAGCGTCACCTCGACGCGTTCATCTTCCGGAATGGGGCCAAGGACCTGAGCCTCGGGTGGTCGCCGAGCGGCCGACCCTTCAGACGGCGTGCGCTCGTCGGTCGACATGTGATCCTCCCGAACGTGGGCTCCGGATGGAGCCTACGCTGACGTGCCCGGATCGGTGAGGGCAACGTAGCGACGTGGGGCAAGCGGAGTGCCGTCGACGGTCGCGTCTCGCCACGCGTAGAGGGTATTTGGCCGCGTGGACGCAGCCCCGTGTTCGCCGTCGGCGCGCAGCGCGACGATGTGCATGATTCGCTGCTCCTTCGACACGTCGAGGCGCGTGAGCAGCTCGATGGCGTGCTGGGCTGCATCGGCCGGGTGGTCGCCGTGCTTGAGGAAGTCCACGCAGAGCGCGGCGAGCTGCGTCCGCAGCGAGAGCTCGCAAAAACCGGTGCACGCCGCGGCTCCAATGCGCGCATCGCAGTAGTTCCCTGCGCCGATGATCGGGCTGTCACCGAGCCTGCCCGGCCACTTGTACGCCCACCCGCTCATGGTGACCGCGGAGGCCATGCGCCCGTCGTCGTCGGTACACGTCCAGGGACGTGGTGTACGGGTCCCGCGGCGCAGGTCCCGCGGCGCGGCCGAGGGGTGACGGTCTGGGGGCTGAGCTCCGAGGCCGCGGAGTCGGGGCCTGGGTGGCCGAGGTGGGGATCCACCACGGAGGACGGCCACTGCGTGATCCTTTCGAAAAGGCCACAAACCGATCGAA
>Ga0209012_1004123_pt1 | contig 10144 bp, 13 predicted proteins | sample RS3BMetagenome_FD_184735 | JGI IMG/M metagenome (GOLD analysis project Ga0209012, IMG submission 184735) | Ferric oxide microbial mat and aquatic microbial communities from Rainbow Spring, Yellowstone National Park, USA - RS3B (SPAdes) (version 3) ...
TCCATCCGGACGGTTTCTGATCGTCGCTCTAGCAAATGGCTCGAAGACCGCCTGTCCGGAGGCTGCCGGGCAGCACCCATCGCCGAGGAGAGAGAGCATGAACCCGGGATCCGCACAGCAGCTGGTCATCGCACTGCGTCGCGAAGTTCGAGCCAAGTTTCAGTCGTTCTAGATCGGAGGAGGGGAGTTCGCCCAAACAGTCCTGGACGCCCGAAGGGTGCGGGCGGGTTCGCGAAGGCACCTATTCAGCACCCTACGGACCTCTGAAGCCATCGGGCGGAGGAGTTTGCTCCAAATCGGTACCATCACACGCCGCAGTCAGTCGGTCGCCAGCCAATACCTCCCCCGATTAGCCGTCACGAGAGGGTCGAGGGGTGCTTAGTTCCCAAAAGGAGGCTCGATGAAGTACATGATGCTTATCTGCGTGGACGAGGTCGGGCGGCGGCGGCAGGTCGAGCGCAGAAGCCGGGAGGAGGCAGCCGAAACGATGCGCAGAATGGGGGCCTGGCTTTCTAGCGTGGATGGTCGCCGAGTGAGGTTGCACGGCGGCGAACTTCAGCCCGTCAGCTCTGCCACCACGGTGCGCCAGCGTGATGGCCAGCTCCTGGTGACTGATGGTCCTTTCGCCGAGACCAAGGAGCAGATTGCCGGCTACGACGTGATCGACTGCGCCAACCTCGATGAGGCGATCGAGGTCGCGTCGCGACACCCGGTGGCCCAGTGGGGCTCGATTGAGCTACGCCCCTTCGTCGACGACCAGCCGGCCTTGCCCATGCGACGGGGAAGGTGACTGGGCCGGCCGGTTTAGGTGATCCAGGGAGACCCGCAACAATGCCAGAGCTGAACCCAGAGACGGATCGTGCGCTCGCGGACGCGTTCCGCGGGGAGTGGGGGCGCATTGTCGCCTCGCTCATCCGTCTCACGGGAGATTGGGATCTGGCCGAAGAGTGTGCGCAAGATGCCTTCACCGCAGCCGTCCAGCGTTGGCCCCATGACGGGGTGCCCAAACGTCCTGGGGCGTGGCTCACCACCGTGGCGCGAAATCGAGCGCTCGACCGGGTCCGTCGCCATGCCACGGAGGAACGGAAGCTGATCGAGGTGGCCGCGGAACTGGCTCGGGACCCGGACGAGCCAGCATTCCCGGAGATTCAGGACGATCGGCTCTGCCTCATCTTCACCTGCTGCCACCCGGCGTTGCCGCTGGAGGGCCGGGTCGCGCTCACCCTCCGCACGCTCGCTGGGCTCTCCACGGCTGAGATCGCGCGGGCGTTCCTGGTTCCGGAGGCCACCATGGCCAAGCGGCTGGTGCGAAACAAAAACAAGATCCGCGACGCGCGAATCACGTTTCAGGTGCCTTCGCCCCACCGCCTGCCCGAAAGAACAGCCGGAGTCCTCGCGGTGATCTACCTTCTGTTCAACGAGGGGTACGGAGCCAGTGCTGGGGCGGCCCTGATCCGGCGAGACCTCTGCGCCGAGGCCATCCGTCTCGCCCGGCTGGTGGTGCACCTTATGCCGGAAGACAACGAGGCTCGCGGCCTGCTGGCGCTGATGCTCCTGCAGGACGCCCGCCGAGCGGCCCGCGTGGATGAGGCCGGGGAACTCGTGAACTTGGAGGAGCAGGATCGGAGTCGGTGGGACCATGATGAGATTGATCAGGGGTTGCAGGAGCTCGCGGCGGCTCGGCATGACCAACGGCCCGGTGCCTACTGCCTGCAGGCGACGATCGCCGCCTGCCACGCCACCGCCGGCCAGGCGAGCGCCACCAACTGGACCAGGATTGCCGAGCTGTATCGGCAGCTGCAGCGGCTGACCCCTTCTCCGATCGTGGAGCTGAATCGAGCGGTGGCGGTGGCCATGGCCGAGGGGCCGGAGGCAGGGTTGGAGCTGGTCGGCGCCCTGGAGGAAACTGGCGCTCTGGACGGCTACTACCTCCTTCCTGCAACCAGAGCCGATCTGCGGCGTCGGCTGGGGCGCCGCGCAGAGGCGGCGGCTGATTGCCGTGCGGCGCTGAATCTGGTCAGAACCGACTCCGAGCGCCGCTATCTCGTTCGTCGGCTCGCCGCGATCTGGCATGAGGATGTACCGGAAGGGGCCAAGATGGGGAAGGCAACTGACGACAATGGCGGTGCGGTGTTGCGCCAGACCCCCGCCATCACCGACCCTCCACGCTACGGGGATGGCTCACCATGAAACACCTCCCCTGGGCCCGTGGAGAGGAGGCGGCCGGACCGGCTCAGGGGCGGGCGGACGAGTCTGGGAGGAGAGCATGGACGCTGAGATCCTGAAGACGGAGACCGAGGTGCTCCTGCGCTGTCTGCAGGGGCAGCGTGATCATGTGCTGGGGACTATGGAGGGCCTCACCGAGGAGGAGATGCACAGGGCAATGCTGCCGTCAGGCTGGACGTTCCTCGGCCTGATCCAGCACCTGGCTGTCGACGTCGAGCACTTTTGGTTCACCGCCGTGGTCAAGGGCGAGGGAGTTGACATCGGCTCCTCTGAGAACGCCTGGCAGGTTGCTGCCGACGCCTCCAGCAGCTCAATCATTGATCTCTACCGTCGTGAGGCCCAGAAGAGCGATGAGGTGATCACGGCGACGCCGCTCACCGCCGCCCCACGGTGGTGGCCCGACGAGCTGTTCGGCTCCTGGCGCCTGCACGACATGCGGGAGGTGCTGCTCCACGTCATCACGGAGACCGCATGCCACACGGGCCATCTGGATGCTGCCCGCGAGTTGATCGACGGCCGGCAGTGGCTTGTGCTCACGGAGTAAATCCCACCTGGGATGGGGTGACCACCGACCGCACTCGGGGATCAGGTCGGTGACGAGCCTGCAATTTACGCGCCGGTGCGCGAGGAGAGTGGATTTGGTTGGAGATCACGAAAGCGAAGCCGACGACGGAATGCTGTGGGACTTTCTGCGCGGCCAGCGCGAGTCAGTTTTGGCGATCGTCGAAGGACTCGACGAGGAGGCGTGGCACCGCTCTGTCGTGCCCACCGGCTGGACGCCGGCCGGGCTCGTGGAGCACCTGGGCGGAGCCGAGTGGCACTGGTTCCAGGGCGTCGTGGCGGGCAAGCAGCCCGAGCTGCCAGGCGACCTCGCCGATGATCAGCCGGCGTACGACCCCCTGACGGTGGTGTTCACAAGCGACGAGCCCTCGGCGGAGGTCGTCAACTTCTACCGTAACCAGTGCGCGCAATCCGATGCGGTGCTCTCGGCAACCGTTCCTACTGAGTGCCCATAAGTAACACCAGGTCGGGACGAGCGGTCCTTCCCGACCTGGGCTCTGCCAAGCAAGCCGTCGCCGTTTCGGGTCTTGCGCCACTGGTGTGGCCGCCCTTACGCCTTCGGGTCTTGGACTGGCCCTCACACCCGGTACCCGCCATGCCGACGCTTCCCACTGAGTAGCTCTCCACATCAGCGGGCTGCCCCGCCGCTTCGATCCTCCGTTCGGATGTGGTCACACCTGGACTCGCCAGTGATCTGCGCCGGGCAGAGTGCCCGAATGCCCTTCTACCGAGAACCACGGCCGCGGCCGTGTGCCCGGATACCTGCTGATGCTGCGCCAAGAGGGGAGCCAGCCAGTACTGGTGGCCCCAGATTGAGGTGTAAGCGGCGGGAACGCCAACCACCGCGGTACCCCGCCTGGAGGCCATCGCCACCAGCCGGTCCCTGAACCTGGCGGTCGGCATCCCCGAGACAACCTTGCGGAACCAGTGCCGGGAGCCGTAGCGCTCCCGCCCGGTCGAGCGCATCTCCGAGAAGCCCAGGTCCTCGATGGTGATGCACCTGGCCCGGCTCACCTCGGCCAGGTCCAGGAGCTGTGTGATCGCCTGGCGCAGATGCCCGTCCCTGGTAGCGGCGGACAGGTCCTCGGTCACCAGGGGGATGTGAGGCAGCCGACCGACCGGGTTGCTGGAGCGGTCGAGCAGGGCGGGGGCCAGGAAGCCATGGTTGTGGTCCACCGCCAGGGTGCGCGTGGCCCGGTCCAAGAGCAGCTCCTGGTAAGCCGGGACAGGAGCAGGGGATGCCGGGGTGAAACTGGCATCGAGATAGAACCGGTCCTTGGCAGGGTCAAAGGAGATGCTGTAGGCGACCGCCCGGTCGCCCCGCACCTGCGCCAGCCACTCCGCCTGGCGATAGGAGAAGTGAACTTCCGCCTGGAATCGATACCGGGTGAGTCCCCCTGTGGTGATGTTGGCCATCTGGGCCAGCGGCTGAGGCAGGTCCACCTCCAGGACACCTTCGGGGCTGAGCCGGATGGTCTCGTTGCCGAAATGCTTGCCTGACTCGCCGTTGGCGGTGATCCACCACCTTGAGGCATCCCATAGCGCTCGCCACTGTTCCTTGGTGATCCCGGCCTGGTCGAGGTGCAGGCGGTGGCACAGCAGCCGCTTGCCACCCCTGGTGATGTGCACCCTACCGGCGTCGAGATCCTGATCCAGACGGGCCTTTCTGGCCCGCAGGTGCTGCAGCCGCTGCCGCTTCATGGCCAGCTCCCACCGGGAGCGGTAGCCGAACTTCAGCTTGCGTCCCGCTCTGCCGGCGCGCAGTTCCTCGCGCTCTTTGGCCGAGTGGCAGGAGAGCTCGATCTTCTCCTCCAGGATGGCGATGGCCCGCGTGAGATCCGCTCGCTGGCGCAGCTGATTGCGCCTGGCAGTTGCATAGGCGTCGTTGGAGGCCTTGGTGATCGCCCCCGCCCAGCGCGAGGAGGACTCCTTGGTGATGGCCCGCTTGCGCTGCGCCCAAACCTTCTCGCTGTGGTCCAGCCCGGCCCGGCCGCGCTTGGCCAGATCCGCTCTGGCGAGCCGCCCCAGATGGGTTCCCAGCGTAACAATCACGGCTTGGTCGGCGTCCGAAACGCGCAGCCTGGTGCGGATCCGCAGGGTGGTGACCGCGGGCGCCTGCACCGGGGGCGCGATCGGGTGGCGAACCCGGCTGCTCATGACCTCACCTGTGCCGCTGATCGGCTAGGAGCCGCTCGTCCCACATCTATCCTGGCCCGCTTGGCGCCTTGGGGGCTTGGCCATTGATCACTTGGCGGATGGCCACCGACTCCGCGCCCGACCTCCACAGCCACGATATGACCTGAAGACTTCGTCTCAACCAGCGCTGGCGCTGGCCGGAGCCGTGACGCCGGGGCGAACCGATCTTTCACACCAAGAACGTCCCGCTTGCACTAGCCGGCGGGCGCCCTCAAAAGCAATCACCCACAGCCTGACCCCACCAGTCCTACTCGGCAACCTCTTCCATGTTCACTCAACCGCTCTTATGGGCACTACCGACCACTCCTCCGCCACCAGTTGCCAACCCCTCTCTCGGCGCCCCCACTGGGCAAGCACGGGCTTGGTGGATTCGAGCCGCCCAATGTTCGTTGGGTCGTGTTGCACATGATCGAGGAGACCTCGCGGCATGCCGGGCATCTGGACATCGCTAGGGAGCTTCTCGACGGCACGACCCGGCGGGGTGGCCGCTGACGCGCTGCACGCTGTGGCGGTCTGGAAGTCTGGCTAGGCAGCTGCTCCCTTCGGTCGGTGGCTCGTGCTTGAGCGACTTGACGAGCCCGCAGTAGCCCGGGTTGCGCAGCCGTGGCGAGTCCAGGTGGCAGAAATCGTCTGCTAGGACTGCCAATTCTTGCACGGAGGCGGGAGTCTTGCCGGTGACTACAGGCTGGCGGGCGAGGTGGCCCGCCGTCCGCACATCTGAGAGGGCCCTCAGCTCCCCGAACCTTGCTGGCGTTCAGCGCGGACGATCTCGGCGGCATCGAGTTCGGCGAGAAGCTCCTTCAGGTGCCAGCCGCCGGCGCTGGAGGCCTGCGCGAACCGATGCGAAGGGCCAGTGTAGGCCCAACGCACCGGAGCGTCTGCGTGGTCATTCCCGCGCGAACGGGCGCACCTCAATCGCGTGGTACCGGGCGATCGGGTGCGCGGCTGCGAGCGCGATCGCCTGCTGCCGATCAGCGCAGCTGACGACGTCGATCCCGGCGATGAACTCCTTGGTCTTAGTGAACGGGCCGTCCGTCACCAGCCTCTTTCCGTCGCGTACGCGGACCGTCCTGGCGGTGTTCGGGTCTTCCAAAGCATTCCCCAGGATCTGGAGGCCGCGCTCCTCCACGTCCCGAAGCCAGATGTCGCCCTCATCCATCACTGCCTGATCGTCGAACGGCGCTGCCGGCGTTCCTCCCATCCACATGATCAGCAAGTAAGGGTTGGCGGCGCCGTCCTCGCCGCGTCCGAACGCGGACGCCTCCTCGCCCAGCCGCAGCCCGTCCATGAACGGCCGGACCTCGACCGTCTGGAACCAGGACGATGGGTGCTTGGCCGCTACTTCCAGGGCCTCGTTCAAGTCGGCGCATTCGAGGAGGTCGAAGCCCGCCACGAACTCCTTGGTCTCCGCGAACGGACCGTCGGTCACCAGCGTCTCACCGTCGCGCACGCGTACCGTCGCAGCCGTCTCGGGCAGGTCCAACTCTCGACCAAGCAGTCGTACGCCGCGACCCTCCATCTCCTCGACCCAGAGAGGGCACTCCCGCTGCAGGACCGTCAGGACCTCCGGTGCCGGGATGCCTTCAATGGCGATGAAGAGTAGGTACTTCATCTCAGTTCCACCTCCCGCACGCAGATTGGATCATCACCTGTTCGCGCCGCCTGCACGCGTTGGTCAACCTGTCGATGGGTCTGCTTCATGGCGCCTCCCTTCGGTCTGAGTTTCGCTCTCACCACCCTACGACGAACGGAGATGGTCCAAAAGGACACCAGCAGGGGCTGATGGGCCTGCGGCCCTCGCTCCTTATTCGTGGCAAACCAGGCGAGGCTGAGCCGAATTCGACCCCTCTGGAACAGTGGACCCACACGCGCAAAGACCCCAACGAAAGGGGGTAACCGGGGAGGGCCATGTCGTAGACGATGGGTATCGGACACTGGCCTGGGAGTTCATCTTGAGCCCCGCGGGCAGGAGGGCCAGCACGTCCGGGTCGGCGTTGGCCAGCGCTGGGCAGGCGCACTCCCAAGGGGCGATCAGATTCATCTCCGACACGAGGAACGTCTTCCTCCGGGCGTCGACCGCCACGACGATCAGCGCGTGGCCAAAAGAGCCGTGGTCCCAGTCGGCCCCCACACCGCCAACTCTCCCTGCTTCACCAACAAGCCTGCCCGTTAGTGGTGTTGCCCGCAACGGCCTGAGCTGCTCCGGACGGCAAGCGGTAACATAGCCACTCGTGCGTGTCTCCAGGTCCAGCATCCGCATCGAGGCCCCGCGTGAGACGGTGTGGTCCGTCGTCACCGAGCCCGCCTACGTCAAGCAGTGGCAGTACGGCAGCGACCTTCAGGTCGTCTGGAAGGTCGGGTCCCCGATCCGCTTCACCAGCGAGTGGCAGGGCGAGACCTTCGAGCAGTGGGGCACGGTCCTCCTCGTCGACGCCCCGAACCGCCTTGCCTACTCGCTGTTCGCTCCCCGTCCCGATCTGGCGGACAAGCCGGAGAACTACTTCACGATGACCTACGTCCTCGATGAGGACGAAGGTGCCACCACCTTGACGATCCTACAAGAGGACCCACGGCTGGGCGCTCAGGACACCGATGGCGAGGCGGATGACAACCCGGTATTGGCGGCCCTGAAGACCCTCGCCGAGTCGGTGGTGAGGTGAAGGACTCTGGGTTCGTGGGAGTGCGCTGGAGCCTGAAGAGCTGGGCCGTCTCTTTCTGGAACACGTCAACGCCGGCGCCGTGGATGCAGTCGTTGCCCTCTACGAGACCGACGCAATCCTGGTCGCTGCTCGGGGAGGGTAGTGGTCGGGCACGCGGCGATCGAGGACTTCTACCACGATCTCCTAGCCACCCGGCCAAAGTGCACAGGGGAAGTCCGTGCCGCAGTGCGCCACGAGGATCTGGCGCTCACCTCTCCCCGGTTCGCGGGTGGCGCCACTGCAGAAATAGCACGCCGCCAAGTCGATGGCGCCTGGCTGTGGGTCGTCGACCAGCCGACCTTCCTGTGATAAGGCCCGGGCTTCCACAGAGCTTTTCCCTGTTGCTCTCGTACGTCGTGGTGTCGCCGGAAGTGGGGGTATAGGGCAACCCAACAGGGCCGTACCAATCAGCTGAAATCTCGTAATTTTGAACATCTGGCACCGGGCACCAGGTCTGCAAACCACTCGGGACGCTAGCGTAGACCCCGGCCAAGCGGTGCCATTCGCGTTGGTCTTGAGAATAGTCTGCTGGACCGCGCCTTCATCACGACCCGGGGCGGCGGTCAGGGGCGGGTAACTTTTTCCGAGGAGATTGCCCAGCTGCTGCAAGCGGGGAGTGTGCCCTTCCTGCACGCTCCGACCCGGGACGCGATCGCAGTTGCCGACTCGGTGGCCGGCCGGCTTTCGACCTTCCTCGAGGCGGAGTCCCTTCGGGAGTCGCGGCAGTAGAGCCTCTTCGCGGGCCCCCAAAGGGCCTCTCTGAGGAACGGAACCTCCCGGCCGTAGCCGAACTCCTCCGCCTGGACCACTGGTAGGAGCGGTGGCGGGTCGCGCAACGGGTCCGCCAGGCCTGCTTGGTGATCACCAGGCATGGCCTTCGCTACCAAGCAGACCTGGTGACGGGCAGGGCTGAGGGGATGTGGCGGCTGGAGGTGGCCCGCCACCCTCGGGTCACCCTGCCCCCATCCGGCCTCCCGCAAGCGGTCCTGGCAGCCTGGCGGCGCACATATCAGGGACGACTGCCATCACCTCGGCAGACCGAGGCCATCCAGGAGGTCCTGACGCCGCTCCCTCCGGAGTGGGTGGCCGCACAGCTCTCCACCGGCGACGGTGACTCCCTCAGGCGTCTGCTGGCAGCGGATAGCTCTCTAAGCCGCTCCCGGCTGGAGTCGGCAGCAGCGGCCGAGGCGGCCTGGGCGGCAGAGAAGGCCGCGGAGGCGAGGACGTTGGAACCCATCGGAGCGATACTCCGGCGCCTCGCCCGCCCAGATTGAGCTCAGGGGTTCGTAACGAACTCTGGGAACTTCGGGATGGGGACGGGGTCATCCCAGGGGGCGTCGGGCGGAGGGTGCCGGCCATCATGACGGAGGCAGGGCTCCCAGTCGCACTGCAGGGGGGCCAGGCCCATGGCCCACCAGGCAGCGGCATCCCTTGGGCGGGCGTCAGGGCCGTAGGCGCGGACCTTCCACGCCTGCAGGGCGGCGAGCCGGTGGACCAGCCAGCCGTGGGTCTACCAGCAGGTGGGTGCCGGGATGTCCTGGTTGTGGAGCCAGGCGACGAAGGCCTGGAGGTCGGCGCACCGCTGCGCGAGCTGGGTGGCTGGACAGCGCTCCAGGTCCCAGAGGGGTGGCGTGGGTGTTGCGCTGCCTGAGGATCGCGGCACGAGGTTCCACCGCGGCCCTTGAACGACTTTGCCGGCGGCCGCTCCCGGTGGGAGCTGTGTACGGCGACCGAGGGCGGGGCGTCAAGGCGTGCCGGGGCGTGCCGGGGTTGCCGGAACCCTGCCGGACGCCCAGGCGTTGCAAAGGGCAGTGGCTGCCCGCGTGGTGCAGGGCGGCCTGGAGGTGCCAGTGGTGCAGGTGTCAGGCAAGTTCCGGAGCGGGGCCAGGCGGCTCGGCTTCCGCAGCCTGATCCTGATCCCCGTGGTCGGGGGACCAGCACTCACCTCCGCGCCAGTGCTGGCGGCCGGCCAGAGCGGGGTGTCTGGCAGCCCGCAGGTGCTGTGCTGCAGCGGGACCAACGGCTTCTGGCTGGGCACAGACGGAAGTGGACCCACGGTGAGCGGGTCCGCGCCATACCAGGAGCCGTAGGTGGATGCGACCTACGGCGTCTACGTCGGGGAGATCGGGGGCTGGTGGGACATGCCAGGTGTCGGCTCAAGTTGTGGCTATGCACATTTCCTCTTCGCCAACATCAACGCGGCCAACGTGAACCTGGCCAACTATTGGTACGGGGTGGGCGCGGGAGCCTTCTGGTTCATGGGGGGCCCCGGGATGGACCCCAACTATGGGACGTACGGGGGCACTGCCAAGGAGGCGTGGACCTGGGGTGTGCTGCAGGCGCAGACCGCGCTCAGCCTCTACAACAGCAGCCGGTTCAGCCCGGGGTTCAACTTCCCGGTGCTGTTCATGGACATCGAGAAAGCTACGACCTCTGCAACCACCGATGGGTCGAACGCGGTG
>Ga0209012_1004127_pt1 | contig 10137 bp, 16 predicted proteins | sample RS3BMetagenome_FD_184735 | JGI IMG/M metagenome (GOLD analysis project Ga0209012, IMG submission 184735) | Ferric oxide microbial mat and aquatic microbial communities from Rainbow Spring, Yellowstone National Park, USA - RS3B (SPAdes) (version 3) ...
TTGTTATGTCAAGTTTTAATGAATTTATACCATCTATCTTATGATCGTTATATACAGCTAAAACATCGTATTTATCCGATAATTTTAAGGCAATCTTGTATCCGGGGGATGAGCTAGCTCCTGTAACAATTATCATAGCTCAAGCACCTTTGGATTATTTTCAATTAAAGACTTATACCATTTTACGGTGATCCATCTAGGATCTTGCCTTAGATTTCCTATCAGCAACTCATGGTAAATTTGTTTCACGCCATCCTCTACATTAAACATGGGCACAAAATCAAGCATTTCCCTTGCCTTTTCAAATTTAACCGCATATGATCTTGCGTCCGGGTCTCCGTACATTGTAATTTCCCCGCTGGTGACTTTTTTAACTATCCCTGCCACATCCATTACCCTATAATTCAGGTCTTCATGACCAACATTAATAATTTCTCCACTAACTTCATCATTAGCTTGCAAGGTTTTATAAATCGCCCTAGCAACATCGAACACATGAACAAGTGGTCTTTTTTGCGTTCCATCCCTCATCATTGATATTTTCCCCTCTATGTATGCATTGAGCGTCATACCATTAACCAGAATATCAAATCTCATTCTCTTGGAGGGGCCGAAAACAGTAGAAAGCCTTAGAGCCGTAGGATGAAAGCCTTCTGAACTTAAAGGCAATACTTCCCTTTCTGCAAAAATATTCGCCTTTGCGTATGTGGTCAAGGGGTTAGGCTCGCTATCTTCATCCGCAATATCATCCCTAAAGCCATATACACTGCAACTTGACATCAATATATATTTATTTATGCCTGACTCCTTTGCCATTTTTGCAATTCTGATCCTGCCTTTATAATTTATTGATAGTGTTAGTTCTGGATTCAAATCTCCAGAGGGATCGTTAGACAGTGATGCCATATCAACTACTGCATCTATCCCTTTCATTATTGATTTATCTACGGTTCTTATGTCCCCTTTTATTATTTCAACTTTCTCGTCTGATGAAAAATGGGAAATCACGTCTTCACCAAAGAAAAACCTATCCAAACATCTTACGCTATAGCCATTTTTTAACAAAAACGGAACTAATGTAGTCCCTATGTAACCTCCACAACCGGTCACCAAGACCTTCATGATTGCTTAGATGCGCCGTTATATATTTATTTTTCCAAGAATCTTCAGTTAAAGTTTCTCAAACATTCAGCTTTGAATTCTCGCCTATTACAAGCCTCATCCCCTTTGGCTTTAGTGAATTTGCGCTCATTATCTGCGATCCCTCGCCTATTATTGAATCTACGATAACATTTTCAGTGTCTATGGTCGAATTTTTCATAATGATCGAATTCTCTATTGATACCTTTTCTATTTTGCAATTATCACCAATGCTAGTATATGGCCCTATGAATGCGTTTTGGAGAATTTCAACATTATCTCCAATTATTGCAGGTCCTCTTACCTTTGAATCATCAGATATTTTTACATTATTTCCAAGAATCACCTTACCCTGAATATTAATTCTCTCAGTGCTACTATTAATGGAATCAAGTACGAGCCTGTTCGCTGCCAGTATGTCATCAACAGTTCCGGTGTCCTTCCACCAGCCTGTAATTATGTCATAACCAACATTTCTACCATCGTTAATAAGAGATTGAATTGCCTCAGTTATTTCATACTCTCCCCTTTTCGATGGTTTAAGCCTATTTATGTGGTCATAAATCACAGGCGAGAAGAAATATATACCAGTGACCGCGAGATCAGATGGGGGGTTTATTGGTTTTTCAACCAATTCTATTATTTTCCCTTCATCGGAAGTCCTTGCTATACCAAAATCTTGCGGGTGAGAGGTGTGTGATAATAATAGAAACGCATCCAAGTCTGAACCATTGAAATCCTTAGCGAATCTTTCTATACTATCGCTTATAAGATTATCTCCAAGAACTACGACGAATCTGTCACCATCAACAAAATCTCTTGTCAGTGAAATAGCGTGCGCAATTCCAAGAGGCTTTCCCTGTTCTATGTATTCGATTCTGCATCCAAATTTTGTACCGTCTCCATAATAATCTTTGACTTTCTGCGGATAAAGGTCTCCTAGTATTATAGCAATATCCCTTATCCCGGAATCAACCAGGTACTCAAGAGCATACTGCGACATAGGTTTATTGGCTATTGGTATGAGCTGTTTTGGGCCATTATGGGTTATAGGTCTCAATCTTGTCCCTGCGCCACCATGAAGTATGACACCCCTCATTAACTGTTTATAATGTGATCTAATATAAGTGATTTATTAGTACCTGTCTGTTCTGCTAGTATTTGGAACACATCTCCTCAATTTTCATTTCTCAGGTCCTCTCTCATCTTGACATACTGCTCCTTAGTTATCTCCCCCCTTGCATACTTCTCCCTTAATATTTCGAGTGCATCATAGTGATCCCACCATGTCCATCTGTTTCGTGATGAATACCTATAAACTCTGGACACCCATGCTAATGACCTTACAAGCCACACTATTATCCATATGAATATGAAGAGGAAGAATAGGCCTATCAATGTTCCAACTATTCCAGATGCAATTCCAACCCATCCCCCTGTGTAATTTATCATATAATGGGGATTCATTATTGCTCCAATAACAGCAGCTATCCCTATGAGTATGAATAACACCACTAGACCTATTACGAATATCCTTGCCGGACTACTGTTCACTCCACTAGCACCTCCTCTATCTCTTTCAATTTCTCAGCCACTTTTTTTCCCTTGTCTGTCAGGGAGATCATGTTGCGGGGAGGATAAGTGGAACGGTCAGATTTCGTACTTATCAGGGAAAGTTTCTTGGCCTTCTGAAGGGATGCATACATTATGTTAGGATAGATGTCAGTATTTTCAATAATTGATTGTACATTAATTGGCTCATGATCTACGAGATAGATTAATAGCCGTATAAGGCCAGACTGCTTTTCGAATACCCGTATCGGATTATCAGTCACAATGTAATATACATTTTTTCCTTTTAAATAATGTGTATGTAAATATCAAATCACAATGTTTATATTCATAATACATTTTAGGTTTCAATGTCATATGTGAAGAAGACCATTACAATTAAGGAAGAACAGGACACATGCATAGAGGAGCGCAGTCTGAAATTATCCAAAGTAACTCAAAAAGTGATTGACGAAATAATACACAGGGAGGCCCAAGCATGATCTTCCCTGAAGACCGCGAGATTAAGGAATTCACATCATACGCAATAAGGGCAAGGAAGATAATCATAGAGGAATTCAGTAAACTGGAAGGGAGACCTCCGAATGAGCTGGAGATTCAAGATCTCCTCAGGATGGTTGTTGTTCAATTCGGTATACTGAAACAGCAGAATGGCAGTTCCCACTTCCAAAATGTGCATTCACAGTCATTGAAACAGAATCAGGAGAACGGGAAGAGGGATGTTGATTCCATAGTGGACATAGTGAAGGAACATTCAGAACTCTCAATAGAGGGGGAGAGGGTAGTGATGAAGAAGAAGATTGAACCTGTGGATGTTTTCTATGCAGTGAGGGATGAAATGGAGAGGAGGGGATGGAAGTATGTGAGGCCAAAACAGACTGGAGGGGATAAATGGGAACCAGGGTTCTTTGAGGTAGACAGGACGAAGGCATGATGTCACGAAATGGCATCCAGAATCAAAAGGAGGGACAGTTCTTTGATAAACCTATATTCTATAATTTTCAATCCTCCTGAGTGCTAATGTAAGCATCAGAACATTCATTTCTCAAAGAAATTCAGCTCCATCATTCATGAGGGGCGGAGTATTGAATTTTGGAGCTGTGTTACCGATATCGGTACCGGGAATAGGGGTCCATGCATAAATCATTCTTCATGAACTAAACGGACATGTTCGATACTTTCAGTCCGGGAAGAAGGGTACATGACCCTTCTTCCTAGGAACGCTCCCGGGAACACTCCCAAGATCGTTCCCAATAGTTCTTCTGGATATTGCATAATACTTATCTGCCAGAATCGGGATGAAATAGGAATGATCGGGAATGTTACCGGTACTGTTACCGGTAGGAAGGGTCCATGCCTAAATCATTCTCTAAGAGATGGACGGACATGTTCGATACTTTTAGTACCGGTAGGTAGGTACATGACCCTAGCTACCGGTAGCGGTAGTGCTGGTGACGAGCTCTTTCAATCTCATCGATAAATGCTCAGGACACATACTGCATCAGATTCGTATAATCATCATTTTTATATTGATGTATGCACACCTTTCTTACACTCGAATAACATCATAACATACCCACCATTATGTTCAACATCTCCGAATCACTCTAGTAGAGCGGGAGAGATATCCGACATCTTCCTCTAGGAGATAATCGGACATGTTCGGTACTTTACCTCCTTTTAGGGGGGCATATGGGTCCCACTCTACTAGAGTGCTCTAGAGCAATGCTCTAATTTACTCTTTTTTGTGCTTCCTGATATTGAATTGTACGCACTCTTTTTGCTCTGCTATCTGATTAGAGCACTGCTCTAATACTATTCGAGAGAACACGAATTATCCGTGCTCTTTTTGCTCTAGTAATGACCGAATTTATTAGAGTGCTTTAGAGTACTCTAAAAAACACTCTAATCTTTCACTCTCTATACTGAATTGTACGCACTCTCTTTACTCTCCTTCCTAATAAAATTTCAAGAAACGTATATCTCGGACTTGGGGTGGTCGGATATGCTCGTCATTTTCACCCGTAATACATTACCGAAAGTTCCCCAATTCTGTCCATTTATTTCGGATCAGTCCAATCTACCATGAATTTTCTCAGCTCGCAAAAAGTTAGGATTAGTAAGAGTAACATTACTGGAAACGCGTAGGAATAACGGTACTGGATGTTTACCTTTTGTTCGATTTCCCTCATCTTTACTTCTGGTTCATAACTGTTTCCCAAATCGTACGGGGAAATGTATGCCTCCGACAGGGAGATGCTCGTTTATTTCCGATACTTTTCCCCTTACATGATGGGGAATGATTAATCATGATACGCCACTCTCTGAGTCATAGAATGAGGTTGAAATGAGGATGATGAGGGGGGAATGAGTGAAAAGTGAGGGGCAAATGAGGCCAAGTTTTCATCCCCGGATACCTTTCTATAAAATTGTACCTGTATCCGGAATTCTCAATGTATTCTCTTATCTGATTATGTTAATTCATCCCGATTTCCTTATGTATCTTTTTTTTCTTGAAGGCTGAATGCGACCCCCAAGCCTTCTGGTGAACAATTCAGATCATTCTATAGTATGTCATTGATCGCCTTCAGGTGGTCAGCTATCTTCTCTCCTTTCTTAGTCAGTTTTATCATCTTCTTCCTTGGATAGGAGGATGAGTCTACCCTCACCGATATTATACCTAGCTCTTCTGCATGCTTGATCGCTGGATAAAGGGAAGTAGGATATAACCTGTAAACATCAATGAATTGCTGAAAATTGATTTCACCATTTTCTTTGAGGATTAGCAGAAGTCTCAGGATTCCAGAATGTTTCTCAAGTGCAGTTATCTTGAATTCGGTCATTCTTAAAGTTATAACACTGTTAAATTTAAACTTAGCCTCTACTTATGGAAGCAAAAAGTATTTATTTGTAATACATATTACTTATATAAGTAAATTGAGGAGAGTAAGAATATGATACCAGATGAGGATGACATAAGGGAATATGCGAAGTATGCAGCAAGAGTGAGGGAGATAGTGCAGGAGGAAGTAAGTAAGTCTACCGGGAAAATTGATCCCAATACCCTGAGCGAAATATCCAGGTCAGCAACGATGCCAATAGGCATATGGGTGGAGCAAAGAGGACACCAGTTAAACCATAATGGTAGTCATATGAGTGCTGATGAAGCGAAAGTGGAAGTAGATAAACTGTTCGCAAGATTCGACCTGGTGGAGAATGGAGGGTTTGTGAGACCCAGGAAGGGTCTGAACCATGATGATTTCATCACACTGAAGAACATGTTCTTGGAACTAGGATACAGATATGAACAGGGGAAGGGATTTGTTAAGGGGGAGGATACGCAAGTTAAGTAGTCAGTTTGCAATGTTGGGACCAGTTTATTACCTAATATCATTTCAAAAATACTGATTATTTACTCAATGCTGATACGGTGATCTGATGGATGTTTTCAACTATCTTCATTTTGGTATTGGTATGAAGAATACAAAAATAACTGCAAATTCGTAATGACAGTGCACTACACTAATAAATGAGACAGCTCAAATTCAGTCAGACCCATTTCCTTGGGGGGGATATAGATAACAACCAAAACTTTTGTGAATTTTAATTAAAATATATTGATAAACAAATATTATTCCTTTGAGACATCTTTACTTTCCTTGTATATTTCTGGTAGCCTTCTAACAATCTTTTGCTTGACATTCAAAGGTTTTTCCCTTTTAGTCAAAGATTTTTGATAATACAAAGCTTGTTGTGGTATTCCCTCATCCCTGACGTCTTTAGGTTTCAAAGCTAATGCCTATTGATCCAAATTACACAGTATTCTCCTTTCTTCCTCGAATATACCCCAACAAACCGTTGGAATTGGAAACATCAATAATAAACCCATTTTCCTTCAATATCTCCGGCAAATTTTGTATTCCGGTATGAAACTCCATTTCTATGGCCTTGATTTTTTCAAAAATTTCCTTATTAGAATTATTTAAAACACCATATTCGCATCCTTCGCAATCCATCTTTAGTAAGTCTATCGGTTCGTCATCGAATAAATCTAACAGCTCTTTTAATGTTATACTTTCAACAACTTCCATGTGTTTTTCATTTTTTAATTTTACCATATTTTCAGCATCAATAGAATTTGCATTAGGACTGTCTTCGTATACAATTAACTCAACATTTCCGCCGCTCACACTTAAAGCTTTGTTCAAAGGGATGACTGTGTTATTCACATTTGAAGATTGAATATTTCTAACAGCTAAATTAAATGATCTCACGTCTGGTTCCAAGCCTATAACCTTTTTAGCTCCGTTCTTTGCAAAATAAATTGAGGAATCACCGTTGCTCATTCCTATATCTATTATATTCTTTCCTGTAAAGTCATAACCATACTGCTTATCGACATAAATTTCCACTAAATGACCAAGATCGAACCCCCTATCTGTTCTGCAAGTAATATTAATACCATTGATTCTTTCTAAAGTTAATAATCCATCCTCAACAGAGACTATTTTCCATCCATTAAAGAGTAGTTTTGCAAGAGCTGGTAGATAATCATATTTAATATTGATGTTCGGACCGTCCCGTAATGCGATTTTGAATTCCTTATTTTTATTAAACACATAATGATAAAAGAATCTAATATAGCCAACATTTAACTCTTTTTTCGTTAATCTCATTGTATCATATTTTGAACGTATGCTCATTCCATCCTCACCCTTGTTTTATTATAAATCTTAACACTCTTTCCCTCTTTAATCTTTTTCTGTTGATACCATAACGTTGATTTGTTTATCTTCAATTCTTTCCCTTTTTTTTGATCAATTGACATGATCTTATCCCTGCCATGAGAATTACCGTTTCTTCTTATAATAATCTATCTAACAATAAATATATTATCTAACTTTAACGTGAGAGGTATTTATTGATAAGGAGGATACCTCATTATCTGGGATAACAGCCATTAATCTTTCCTTTCTAACTTCTTTCCAGTTGCTGTCCTAATAACTGTTACCTGTATCAGCCCTTTCTCCATAGATTTTAACTCCCATTGCAGCTCATCACCTTCCTTTAATTTCATTACCCTCACGATGGATGATGGAACTGTTGTCCTCAGTGAGTCAGTTTCTTTTTTTGCAGATACAAGCTTAGTATTGTCACCCTTTGTCCTTGCCATGTTACGCGGTGAATACAACTAGCTCTATAACTCTTCCTATTGGTAGACTATTCATAACTCTTAACTGGGCAGCAAAGGGGCAATAATCGACATACTTATATATCTCTATAGAATAGGTAGATTAAGAGGAGTAAGAATATGATACCGGATGAGGAAGACATCAGGGAATACGCAAAGTATGCAACAAGGGTGAGGGAGATAGTACAGGAGGAAATAAGTAAGTCTGCGCAGAAAATTGATCCCAACATTCTGAGCGAAATATCGAGGTCCGCTACTATGCCCATAGGCATATTGGTTGAGCAGAGAGGACACCAGTTGAACCACAACGGTAATCATATGAGCGCTGATGAATCAAAGGTGGAAGTGGAGAAGCTGTTTGCAAGATTTGACCTGGTGGAGAATGAAGGGTATGTGAGGCCCAGGAAGGGTCTGAGCCATGATGATTTTCTGGCACTACGGGACAAGTTCTTGGAACTGGGATATGGATATCAACATGGGAAGGGATTCTTCAAGGGGAGGGATATGCAAGTTAAGTAGTCAGTTTGCAATTCTATGACCAGTCTATCACATAGAATCATTTCAAGAATACCGATTAATTATTCAATGCTGATATGGTGATCTAATGAATGTTTTCAACTATCTTCATTTTGGTATTGGTACCACCATGAGAAATGTAGAAGTAGCTGCAAATTCGTAATGACACTGCACTAATAAATGAGGCAGTTCAAATTCAGTCAGACCCATTTCTTTAGGGGGGATATAGGTAATAACTTTTTATTTTGACCCTTTAAATACTTAAATTAGTCATACAAAATATTAATCCTAAATGTTTAATCTTGTCTGATCATATAATTTGAATAATATCTCATTTATCTTAGTTTTCCTGATTAGACCAGAACCCTTTCTTATCTGAGACTTTGTATAACTTAAACTCTGTTTAGATATTCTCTTATCCCTGACATCCTTAGGCATGAAAAACAGTGTCAAACCAATTATCTTCTAGGGACAATCAATTTTTATGATAAAATTATAGTTTTGAAATGGGGGGCGACTCCGATTTTTAAAAGTGAGTCTGATCTTTGATTTTTCATACAGGAGATACTCAGTCAAAATTTTTTCCAAGCATACAATATGCAAAGTTCATTCGATTTATCAATCTGCGATTTTAATTCAACAGGTACATCTTTAGAGATTCGTAAGAAATAACTAAAATATCTCCTTACAGTTCTAAAGTTCTCACTCCTTTCAACCCTTAGAAGAGGAAAAGGATGCTTTATCGAGTTAAAAAATGTCTTTAAAATAAAACTATTATGGAGGATTTCATATTGAAAGTTGTTATTAGTTAGGATTTGAACAACTTCTTTTTGCAGTTCTTTTGAATGCACTTCCATAATAATTTCTTTGACTGAGTTAAAACCTGTAAAATTTTTAAGTGCCTTGCCTTCGAAACCCTCAATGTCCATTTTTATGATTGTTGGGTTTACTTTTAAATTTAGTAGAATTTCATCCAAACTTCCAGTTTCGATTTCAAGTCCAGATTCATCAGCTCGGGCTGTTGCGCCCGTATGAGAAAAACTGACATAACCTTTCTTATCAGAGATTGCCTTGTTAACTAAAATTACGTTTTTACAATTATTTTTTATTGTATTCAATTCCAACATCTCAAAATTATTAGGTTCAGGCTCTATAGCTATAACTTCTTTTACCCTATCATAAACTAAAATGGTAAATAATCCTATGTTTGCCCCAGCGTCTAATACGACATCATCTTTTGTTAATCTTAATTTACCATAGGCATCTGAATAAAATATAGATAAGAAAACCCAGTAGTCATCTGGAATGTTTCTTCTAAGAAATATTTTTTGTTCCGATAGTTTACTGGTAACAATGAAAAATCGTTCATTCGATCTTCACCTTGGTCTTATTATAAACTTTAATAGTCTTTCCCTCTTTAATCTTTTTCTGTTGATACCACAAGGTAGACTTGTTTATCTTCAACTCTTTTCTTCTTTCAGGATTGACCGAGATAATCTTATTCCCCATCTCAATATCATCCTATCTATGTATAATAATATTTTGAATCTTAAATTTTAATCCCTTTCCATCCCCGTTATGTATCTTGTTTCCTGACTTCGCCCTTTAACATCATTACAATTTCGATCTGAATCAATATTTTACTATGTCTGGTATCAAAAAGTATTATATAGAGTGTAATGTTATTATCATTACATGACATTCACGAGGAGGCTGGT
>Ga0209012_1004130_pt1 | contig 10131 bp, 10 predicted proteins | sample RS3BMetagenome_FD_184735 | JGI IMG/M metagenome (GOLD analysis project Ga0209012, IMG submission 184735) | Ferric oxide microbial mat and aquatic microbial communities from Rainbow Spring, Yellowstone National Park, USA - RS3B (SPAdes) (version 3) ...
GCCAGACATCGTCGCGCCTCGTCCTCGTCGTGGACCTTCCGCCCATGCGCCATCGCTCGCCTCCGCCTCGCGCGCGAGCCTGCGGAAAGCCACCGCGGAAGTCATCCCGGTGTCGCTGATGGGTCACCGCGCAAAGCGATACGTCAGGTTGTCCGTGGCTTCGTCGAGGGTCATCCGGCGGCTGTTCATCAGCTCGCGCCCTCGCATCAACGCTTCGTACTGTTCCAGGTGCCGGTCCAAATACGCGAGCTCGTTCTTCCAGGCGTCCTTGCCCAGAAAGCTTCTGTACTTACTCGTATGGTTTGAGAGCGAGGCGCGCGAGCCGATCGGCCTCCGCGGGGGACAGTCCTTTCCGCGAGCGCGCCGGCACGTTGAGAGCGCAGCTCTTGCCAGGGGTCATTCTGCGCGAGGATCTTCATCTCCGCGAAAGACAGCGACACGCCCTGGGAGTCCAGCTCCTGCACGATGGCAGCCAGCCCATGAAGACCTGGTGATGCACCATCTCGTGCATCGACACGAACGCGACGGATCTCTCGACGGTGGCGACTCTCTCGGCGAGTGGCTTCTTGCCGCTGAAGATCAGCTCGAAGATGCCTCCACGCGCCCGGATGCCCGTGCGATTGAATGCAATCACCCCCGGCTCGACGCCGATCATCTGGGGCGCGAAGTAGGCACCGGAGCGTTCCGCGTGGATGGCCTCGAACCGGAAGGCGAGCGCGCCGTCTGCCAGGTCGCGCTCCATGAGCCCGAACAGGCGGCGCAAGGAGACGCGCGATCGCCCAGTCATGTCGACGTGCCGGTCGACCAGCTCGTACACGCGATTGTTCATGCGCGTCTGAACGAGGTCCCGGTCGGCGTAGTCGGGATCGAGAAAGCGCGGGAACGTTTCGACCACGACGTCGTTGAGGGGGTCCCGGCAAACGCTCGCTCGATCTCGTTGGGGAACCGGAAGTCGAACGGCGCCGCGGCGTGGTTCGGGGACGGCGCCGCCGCGAGGAGAAGGAGGACGAGGAGCCCGGCGTACCAGGATCGACGACCACATCTTTGTAGGGTGGAGCGTGGCGTGGAGCGCATCGGTGTGCTGTGGATTCCCATGACGGGCGGCTATCCCTTCGTGCTGCGGCTGCGAATCACGTAGAAGTAGCGCCGCGCGATCCCCGATGCGGCCGATGCTTTGGTGACGTTGCCTCCGTGCTTGCGAAGCACGGCGTCGCAGTAGCGGCGATCGAACTCCGCGAGAACGATGTCGCGCGCCTTCATGTACGGGAGCGACTGGTCGAGGACGTTGTCGATCACGTCCGGGGAGGGATCGACTTCGAGCCCCGAGCGGTCGGCGGCCGGTCGTCGCGCGCGACGGATCGCGTCGAAGTCCGCCAGGTCTCCCAGTGCCGTGAGGTGCGCGACCGCGTTGCGGAGCTCGCGGACGTTGCCGGGCCAGCCGTAGGCTGCGAACTTCTCTCGAAGGACCCGGGTGAGGCCATCGGGCGCTCCAGACAGCTCGCTCCAGAAATGTTCGAGGAGCAGGTCGATATCGCCTTCCCGTTCGCGCACCGGCGGGAGGGCGATGCGCGAGACGGCAAGGCGATAGTAGAGGTCGTCGCGGAAGCGCCCCGCGTGGATCTCGCGCATGAGATCGCGGCGCGTCGCGCAGAGGATCCGCACGTCGACGTGCGCCCAGCCCGTGCCGCCGACGCGCTGGACCTCCGCGCGCTCGATGGCGCGCAGCAGCTTCGCCTGGAGCGGGAAGTCGAGATCGCCGATCTCGTCGAGGAACAACGTGCCGCCGTGGGCCTGCTCGAAGACGCCGACGTGGGAAACCGTCGCGCCGGTGAAGGCGCCCTTCTCGTGGCCGAACAGCGCCGACTCGACGAGGTTCGGCGGCACGGTCGTGCAGTCGAAGACGACGAAGGGACCGTGGTGTCGCCCGCTGGCCTCGTGCAGCGAGCGGGCGAGCACCTCCTTGCCCGTTCCCGTCTCGCCTTCGATGATGACCGGCACGTCGCTGCCGGCCAGGCGCTCGCAGAGAGGAAACAGGCGGCGCATCGACGCGCTGCTGCCGAGGACGCGACCAAAGGAGGAGACCTCCGCTCGGGTCAGAGCGCGTCCGAGATGGGCGCGGACCCGCACCTCGCTGTGCTCGGTCGGCTCGCCCTGTCGATTCTCAACATCGTCGATGCTTTCGTCGGCCTTCGGTAGCGTCCCCACGGCAGCTCCCTCCTCGAATTCCCCCGGCCAGCCAACCGTCACCCTCGCGGGTGCCAGCTTCGTCGCCTCGAGACCGATCCTGCCGAACCCATGCAAGTCTGACAAGATGCGTCGGAGTGCACACGTGGTGCGCCTGGAGTGCTCACTCCAGCGCCGTGGGAACCGCGTGAAACGCGAGGGCGACGTCGGTGGTGGGAACGAACCGTGCACACGCCGGCCGCGGCAGCGAGTCGGCGACGGAGGTCGGCGCGCCCGGCGGGGCGATCGATCGGCTCCTGCTCGCCGGCGGTGGCGACGCCGAGCCTGACGGCGACCCGCGAATCACCCCCTCGGTGTACCGAGGGCGCCTTCGAGTCGGTTCCGGAGATAGATGAGCCGGTACAGGGTGTAGTCGATCAGGCGCAGCGTTCGGGTCAACTCGCGAACGGGGGCGTCGTTCGCGGGGCTGCACTCGTTGCTCAAGTCGTCGAACACCGTCAGGGCCCGCAGCTTCGCAGGGGGCGAATTGCACGTCTCGCCCTTCAAGGCGCCTCGCACGGACGCGATCTGTCCGAGCGCCCACTCGTACGTACGCAAGACGGCGTCGCCGAGTCGCCGCTCGAAGGAGGATGCGGTCGGCTCCGGAGCAGTTGCCCCCGTGGCGCGAACGAGCAGGTCGCGCAGCACCAGGAGAGCTTGCAGGTAGACGGTCCCGAGCGCCTGCGCGGGACCGGGCTCGATGCCGTCGATCGCAGCTTCGAGCCGCGCCAGTTGCAGAGTCATGGTGCGGCGTCGGGCATGGAGACCGTCGGGGACGTCCTTCTGCGTCGCCCCGAAGGCGGCAGAATCGGCACGAGCGACGGCGAGCCTGCGAGCGGTGGTCATGCGCGCGTTCCACTGCACGTCGGATGCCGCGCGGTCGGTCGCGGCGCGCGATCACGCCGAGTGTGGATTGAGGCCGCATTCGTGCGGCACGTCGCAAAATGACCTTTTCTACTCGGCGCCCGCGGATCGCATGGAACCCGGCGAGCACAGGGGGCGCGCGCCGAATCACGGCCGCGCGATCCATGCGCGTCGAGCGGAAGGAGATCCAGTCCGAGCAGGAAGGGCTCGGCCGAAGGCCCCTATTCGTAGGCAAATAGGCGAGTCGGAATACCGGCATGCGGATTGCTCCGACTGGCACGCATGCATTCGCGATGCGTGTTCACCGTCCATAACCCGTTCCGCAGCTCCTCGGCAGGACGACGACGGGGTTCGACGTCATTCGCCGAGTGAGGCCAATCATGAATCACGACGACAAACGAAGGATGGTTCTCCGCGAGGTGCTGGCGCTCGCGTGCCTCGTACCCTGCGCCGTATTCGCCGGATGCAGCTCGTCCTCCGGGACGTCGAACCCTGCGCCGGAGGCTGCGACCACCGCCGCCCCCACGGGCCAGGTCCCCCCCAGCAGCGGCCAGCCGTCTGCGGACGCGGGGGACGCGGGGACCACGGGCCCGGCAGACGACGGAGGTGTCCCACCGCAAGACGGCGCGCCATCGGGGGGATCGCCGTGGGCGGGTGTCTACGCGTGCACGGTCGCGGAGAGTGTCACCGTCACCGCGCCTCTCGCCACGACGCTCGACACGACGAACACCGCCGACATGACCATCACCGAGAGCGGCACCACCCTCACCGCGAACTTCACGGGCGACGGCGGGCTGGCCTGCGTTCTGACCTTCGCGGACGACGGCGGCGGCTCGGCGGTCTTGACCCCAGCGACGGGCCAGGGCTGCAATGTCACGGCGAACTCCCCGATCGGTCCGGTTCCGGTCACGGTGACGTTCACCGCAGGAGGCACCGCCACGCTCTCGGGCGCGTCGCTCAAGGCCGACAATCTCGCGATCTCGGCGGCAGACGGGCCTGGAGGAACGCTCGGCATCAAGGGGACGGGAACCCTGAGCGCGGACTGCACCTCGCATTGAGCTTCGCCGCACGACGCGGCCACGACCTGGCGCCTACGCCTGGAGCGTGCAGGTCTGTCAGGCAAGCGGATTGCGGTAGATGGTGTCGACAGGCAGCTCGGCCTCGAGGCATTCGAGGCGGACGGCGTCCCCTGCGCGGGCGACGTGACGCGACCAGCTTCCGTCGCCCTCGCGGCGCACGACCTCGATCTCCTGCCGATCGTGCGCCACCAGCACGATTTCTCGGACGCACGGGATCTTCTGATAGTGCCAGAGCTTCTCGCCCCGATCGTAACTCTCGGTCGACGGGCTCAGGACCTCGATGAGCAGCACCGGATTGACGGCCGTGACCTTCTTGGGATCCTCTGGGTCGAGCTCGACGCGACCGCAAATGACGGTGACGTCCGGATACGTGCCCAGGCCCGTGGCTCGAACCCGGATTCGCAGATCGGAGCTGAATGTCCGGCAGGGCTTCTCGCGAAGCGCGATCGTCAGCAGGCCCGTGATGCTCGCGCACACCGCGGCGTGCTCCGGCGTGCCTCCGGCCATCGCCCAGACCTGGCCGTCGAGGAACTCGTGCTTCACGCGCGCGAGCTCCTCCATGCTGACGTACTCACCGAAGGTGAAGACCTGGCGCGCCGGCTGTCCCATCGTGGCGCCACCAAGCGTAGCCGAGGGCTCTGCGCCTGCCCAGGGCCCGCCTCGACCGCACCGCACCAGCCCGGCGGCCGTGCGGGCGGTGGCGCGTCCCCCTCGCGCACCCGCATTCCGCCGTGCTCCATCGCGTCGTGCCGTTGATCCTACCGGCTCCATCACGGACCCGCCATGCGGTCGCGCACCCGCGCGGCAAACGACGGGTTTGCGGCGACGAACTCGAGCCACAACGGGGACCGGGTGGCCTTCTCCGGCGCAAGCCGGACGGCGAGCGACTGCTCGAGCGCGGTGGACAAAGACAGCGGGGCGACCGCCATGCCGTCGAAGAACGTGCGGCACGCGAATGGAGACGCGCGCGGCCCCGCGAGCGTCAGATCGTGCGCGCTCCAGAAGGAGTATTGAACCAGCGACGCGTCTGCGCGGACCCACCCCGAGGCGACGATCGCATCGGGCCTCGCGGCGCCGGAGAGCGCGCGAAGCGCCGTGGCGTGCTGGCGGTCCTCCGGCCCGAGGACGTCCCCCACGTGCACGATGTCCGCGGCTCCGAGGCCGCAAGCGGACAGCGAGTCGGCGACGGAGGCTGGCGCGCCCGGCGGGGCGAACGGGTCCGCGTGGACGAAGTGAATGTCGAACGCGGTGGACGGCCGTAACGGATGGGTGGACAGGACCCTCGAAACGAAGAGGCGCGCGATGCCGAGATAGGTCAGCGAGCGCTCGACGACGGCGAAGCGGGCGCTCCGAACGCCGGCCCTCTCGAACGCGTACAGCAGGTCGGGCACCGTCTGGGCCGCACTATTGAGCCCGACATCGACGACGAACGGAGGGCTCGCGGCCAGGCTTCGAGCGGCGATGCGCTCGGCGACGTAGCGGGCCATGCACCCCTGAGCAGGAGCGAGGCGACGATCGCGGTGCGCTGCGTCGACGGAGAGATCGCAGGTGGGTCGCATGGACCGCTCTGGCAGCAAGCGCCGTACCCGCGAGACGATCGTCCTGGAGAGCACGATCGTGCGCCGCGAGTACCAGGCGCACTTGCTACGTCGCCCAGTGACACGGAACGATCGCGAGAGCCGCTCGCGCTGCGCTGATCAGTGGCCAAGACGGAACGGAGGCAAGCGCAGTCGCACCCTCCAGGGGATTTGCACGCCGCCGCCGCGACCCACGCGAATGGCATTCCAGATCGCGCGCTCGGTGAACCTCTGGCCCATCGCCATTCCCTTGTAGTCGAGATAATCGGGCAGGATGATTCGCCGCCCGGTAGTCTCGTAAAAGGTGGACGTCGCCAGCCAGTTCGTTACGGAACGACTGCCGTATTCGAGGGGCATCGCGAGGGTGAGGGCTGCCGTCGACCGGACGAAGGGGGTCACGTCGCGGGTGCTCGCGTAGCTACGGCGCCAGGTCTCCAGGCTGTTCAATGCGTAGTCGGTGACGGCCTGATGCCCGTGTCCCCAGCCGTGGTAGAGCCACGGCACGGACGCGGTCTTGGCGGAGGTGAACAGCGGATGGGCCTCGAGGCCCGTCCATCCCTCTGCCGTCAAACGCTGCAGTACCTGCGCACGGTCGGTCATGATCTCATTCAGCGGGACCGACTCTCCCGAGGGCAGCACGAACGACGAGCCCGTGAAGCCGCGGCGGACGAGGCGACGCCCCTCCACCAGTCGAAGCTCTGGAGCGGAGTACGGCGTGACGGTGGACCGGCTGCGCAGCGGAACGGGATCGGCCATGAAGCCGAACAGCTCGCCCTGCAGCTGCCCTCTTTGCAGGCGCAGCCACTCCAAGACGTCTGGCACGGTCGCTCCGTGCTCCAGATAGGCGACGGCAGTGGATGCGATCTGCGCGGAGCGAGCCGAGTAAAGTGGGCTCGTTCGGGTCACGTATCGTGACTGCGGGAAATCCGCCGCTTCGAAGACCGTGGAGGCGGGGAGCAGCTCCGGGAGGGTTATTGGCTCCGGCGCCTCGGGCCAGGCGTCTGCACGTGACGTGGCCGATACGAGTACCGCGATCGCCAGTACACCGATGATGCGGACGCGCGGATCAAGGGCCATGGCGACTCCTGTCCGCGGAGCAAGCAAGAGCCAGGCCGCGGAGCAGGTCGCGGAAATGCTGAACGCGGACGGCCGCGAAAAGGCGACGACTGTGAATCGTGTGATCACACTGCTTCGTCGGTGAAGCCGAGAGCGGCGGGCGGACGATCGCGCGAGCGCGAGGAGCGAGACCGCGCAGGAACGGGCGACGACCGTGCACCTCTTGATCGTAGCGCTTGGTCGTGCCGTCTCGCGCGCGCCGGTGGAGTCTGGGGCTGGCGCTCGTCCTCATCCTGGCAGTCGTGCTGGCCGCCGGCGCGAGCCGCGCCGCGGGTCCGCTGGACAGCTTCATCAACGGTCACCGCGGCGCGATACCGCTCATTCGTGCCGACCCGGAGGCCGCGCTGGCAAGCGAGGCCGATTGGCTCGCAAGAGCACGGCGTTCGCCGGAAAGTCGCTCCCGATCAACGTCGAAGGTCCGCCAGGCGTGCAAGCGTCCGCTCACCGGCGGCCACAACTTCCGCTATACGCCGCTCGATCAGAACTCGGGCATATGCACGGGCCTCCCCCACTGAGGGGCGCGCCATCTGCTCCGCAGCCCGCTCCGGGTGCACGGGTCCTGGATGCTTGCGCTTCACGTCGTGCTCCTCTGCGGACTGGCGCACGGTTCGTTACACGCGGCGCCGATTCTACGCGCGCTGTGAGGGATGCCATACCGCGCGGACGCCCAGCCCATCCGTCGCCCGACATCGCGCGCAGCTCGACGCACACTCGATCGCGAATGGATCCGGCGCGGCTCGACCTCTTGGATCCGAGTGGCCGTGATGCGGAGTCGAGCACAGTTGTGCTGCGATGGTTCCAACGTGACCAACCGCGCGGGTCGGAATCGTACGCAGACACCACGCGACACGCGGGCACGACACGGTCACGGCGCGGCACGTGCGTTGCTCCACCCGTCCGCGATCGGAGGTCGGACGATGTCTCCTCGCCCGGGTTGGTACACGCTGTTCGTCGCCGCGCTCGGCGCGGCGCTGATTGGAAGCGCTTGCGGTAGCGTCCATGGCAACTCGAACGGAAGCGCCGGCGACGCCGCGGACGCCGCCGCGGCGGGCGACGACGCGTCGGCGGTGTTGGGTGGGGATGGATCGCTGCTCGCGCTGACCATCTCGCCGCAAGACCCAACCATGCACATCACCGGTCCTGGGAGCACACTCCAGTTCACGGCGCTCATCGGCGGCAATCCGACCCCGGCGTCGTGGACGATCGACAGCGCCCTCGGCACCATCGACGGCACGGGCCTGTTCACCGCGAAGGGTGTTCTCGGCGGCTCCACGATGGTCGACGCGCAGGTCGGTAACCAGCACGCCGACACATTGCTGACCGTCGATCTGACGCTCGGCGACAACCCGGGGAACGTCGATCCCGGCACGCAGACGAAGCTCAGAGGCGGGGGCACCGCCGACCCGGCGTTCGCGTGGCTGTACCCGTACGACGGCACCGTGTTCCCGCGAGGGATCGCGCCGCCGCTCCTGCAGACGGGCGGGACCGGGTTCGACGCGGCCATGCTGCACGTGCAGTTCTCGACGCTGAGCTACACCGGCTTCTACGGGCCGAGCACGCCCGGCCGCATCCAGCTGACGCCACAGCTCTGGAAGGCGATCAGCGAGGGCGCCTCGGCCAGCGACACGGTGAGCGTACAGATCACCAAGATCCACGGCGGCCAGGTGACCGGACCGATCACGGAGCACTGGACGATCGCGCCCGGCACGCTGCGCGGGACCGTCTACTACGACTCGTACAACTCCGTTCTGGCAGGCAACACGGGCGCCATCATGAGCGTGCGCCCGGGCCAGACGGCGAAGGTCGTCATCGCGGGCTGCCGCGTGTGCCATTCGGTGAGCGCGGATGGGTCGACGCTCGTCGCCGCGAACGAGGTACCCAACGCGACTGCGACCGATCGCGTCTGGGATCTCCAGAGCAACCTCGCTCCGCTCCACGACGCGCCCAACCGCACCTGGGCGTTCGGGGCGCTGTATCCGGACGGCTCACGACTTCTGCGGTTCGGCGTGGTGCCCGATTCGCAGGCGGCGGGTGAGTACTGGTCGCCCAACGTACGCGGCCTCGGACAGTCTGGCGACTTGCCGTCGGCGCTCTTCAACCCGCGTACGGGGGCTGCGATCCCTGCCCCCGGCCTCGACGGGCAGGGCCTGCACATGATGATGCCGACCTTTGCACCGGACGGGAAGATGGTCGCGTTCAATCACTACGATACCGGCCACGGGCACACTCTCGCGGTCATGGACTTCGACGCCACTACGAACACCTTTTCGAACCTGCGCGACATCGCGACCGTGTCCAGTGGGTACCTCGGGTGGCCGGCGTTCACGCCCGACGACCAGTACGTCATCTTCGCCGCGGGCGACAACGCCGAGTACGACTCGGTGTCCGACCAGCCCAGCGTCGTCCCGCAGCCCCACTCGGATCTGTACGTCGCAAACGTCGGCTCCAAAACCACGGCGATGGCCAATCAGCTCGACGGCCTGACGGCGGCCGGGCAAGTGTATCTGCCCTTCGGCGAGGCTGCCGAGGGACACCTCAACTACGAGCCGACGGTCTTGCCCGAGGCCGTGGGCGGCTACTTCTGGGTCGTCTTCACCAGCCGGCGCGAGTACGGCAACACGCTCAATGACCCAGACCCGTACAATCTGAATGGGCAGCCGGGAGCGCGCAAGAAGCTCTGGGTCGCTGCCGTCGACATCGCGTCTACCGTGCAAACGCAGGCGAAGATCGTCCCCTTCGATGCGGCGAAGGACGTCACCCATCCCGCCTTCTATCTCGACGGCCAGGAGCTGGCGTCGGGCAACATGCGCGGCTTCTGGGCGCTCGATCCGTGCCAGAACGACGGCGCCGGCTGCGCGACCGGCGACCAGTGCTGCAGCGGGTTCTGCCGCCAGACCTCCGGCGCCGATGGCGGGACCACGTTCGCCTGCACGCCTGCCGCAGGCTGCGCCCAGGAGGGAGAGCGGTGCACGACCGCGGCCGACTGCTGCGGTGCGCAGAGCGGCACGCAGTGCATCGCCGGCTTCTGCGCCACGACGACGCCGAAATAGGCAGCGGTACTACCGTGGTGCGCCGATGGCGAGCTGCGTGATCACGTCGCCGCGAACTGGGTGCTCGAGTCGCGCGAAGTCCGCACGCGGCGTCCTAAGGGCCCGCGGACGAACAACGCGACCGATCAACCGTGGTTGCGCGGACGGATGACGTAGTTCCAGTCGCCATGAAAGTCGTGGCGTTCGATCCTCAGCGCACGGAGTTCCTTCGCGGAGACTCTC
>Ga0209012_1004131_pt1 | contig 10131 bp, 8 predicted proteins | sample RS3BMetagenome_FD_184735 | JGI IMG/M metagenome (GOLD analysis project Ga0209012, IMG submission 184735) | Ferric oxide microbial mat and aquatic microbial communities from Rainbow Spring, Yellowstone National Park, USA - RS3B (SPAdes) (version 3) ...
AATCATATCCGACGCTTGAGCCGTTTGCCTGAGTTCTCCGTTGACATAAGTTCTTAAACTTAAATTATCTAAGCTCGGTATCTCATCAAGAGTTACAACCGTGGGTCCAATCGGTCCGTGTGTGTCATAGGATTTACCCAACGTCCAAGTAGGAGAAACAAACTGCCACTGCCTGACGCTTATATCATTTGCTGCAGTAATGCCAAGAATGTAGTTACGGACCTCACTAACCTCAACATTACGACATTGCCTACCAATAACTACGGCTATCTCACCTTCATAATCTAACGTATTAACACCTAAAGGAAGTAAAATCGGTTGATCACAAAAGCTAAGACAAGAGGTTTGTTTATTGCTACAAAGTGGCTCTTTTGGCTGCTCCATTTGCATCTCTTTTGCATGAGCACGATAGTTCAATCCAACAATTATAAACTTTGTGCAACGTTTAATCGGACATCTCAACTTAATTTTTTCTTTTTCTACCACCGAAGCATTTTTACGAATTATACCTAAAATAGCCTTTTCATCTTTTAACCAAAACAGTTCTGTTGGATCGGTTAGTCCTGTAACTTCAGTTACATCTAAAATTTTTTCCTCATCAACTAAACCAAGTTTGACGTAAGCAGAATCATGATCAAAATATCTTAAAAGCTTCATGCTATCGAGTTTTATGTAGTAGGCCCCAAAAACTCAAGTCAACTAGATCCTTTGTCAAATCCAGTAGATACAGTATCTCTTATTAAACTAACAAATCGCTTCCTTTATTGATAGTAATGCTTATAACTTTAAAATAACTTAAGAAAAAATGCTCAACATTGCAAAAAGATATCAAAGGTCCTGGAGGTATTATGCTAAATCAGAAATTAAATATGAGTCAATTGAAGGTTTTTGGCTAGGCGAACTTGCAAATGAATTTTCTCTTGATAACTTGCTTGACAAAAACCAAATTTACTCGCTTTTTCATAGTAGGAACCCATCAACTAACAGCCCTTTGAATTCAACTAAACGCGCTATTGCTGTATATGATTTGGTATTCAGCGCACCAAAAGAAATAAGCTTACTAGCCCTTGCTGAAAATGATAAAGAACTTAACTCAATTGGTCGAACTGCCCATCAGAGAGCAATTAAAGCTACTTTTAACTATCTTGAAGCTGTCTTAAGCGTTGCTCGCCAGTCAAAAAATAAACAGCCAAGGCTTGTTAAAACTAAAGGACTACTAGCTCTTGGAATTAATCATAAATTATCCAGGATGGCAGATCCTCATTTGCACACCCATTTGCTCATCGCCAATTTAACTACAAAGGATTACACGAAATACACCGGACTAATTAGCACCCTAATTTATTCAACCAGAACTACAGCCTCTATGGTTTATAGAGACTATCTTTTGAAAGAATTACGACAAGGTCTCGTTTTAAAAGACAACATAAAGCTAAATAATCTTGGTCTTTATGATTCGGTAATCCTAAATGCTTTCTCAAAACGCCATTTTCAAATCCAAAGTGAGCTTAAAAGTTGGCCACATTCCCCAACTTGGAAAGTCAAAGAAGTTGCGTTCTTAAAATCCAGACCCGCAAAACAATCACACGAGCTTAACGGCCTGAAAAACACTTGGGTCAATACAATGACACGCTATTTAAAACCAAACAACAAGATAATCTCTAGAGTAAATCCAGTCAAAGAACTAGATGATGTAAAAAAAGAAATAAACTTAACTCCTGATTTAGAGCGACTAAGTGAGAAAACTTTAAAAAAGTTGGAAAATTTATTCAATGGTAACCTGTCTGCAATTAATCAAAAGGAGCTTTCAGAGCCTTTTGAATTAGATAACTCAATAAATCTTCAATCTATCGAACTAGATTTTTTTTAAGGACTACCTAACGGTGAGGTATTTACGAAATTGCAAAATGCCTATCAGAATAAAAAAACATGAAAAGCCAATTAGCACAATTAAATCTTTTAAGATTGCACTAAGACCTCCGTGACTAAATATCAACGTAATAAAGGCATCCATTGCCCAAGCTTGTGGTGCAAAGTGACCAACTAATTTCATAGTAGGACCAACAATTGATAATGGCCACAGACAACCTCCAAGCATTCCAAGTGCAATTCCTAAAACAATAGAAATAGCCAAAGCTTGTTCAGTACTGGAAGACAATACACCAAATAAAATACCAATTGATGAAGCAGAAAGAGCCAATGCTAAAACGAGCAATACTAACCCAGGGAAAGGACCAAAAGAAACGCCAAACATAAAGTGGCCAACAAACAACAATCCCACTATCTGTGCAATTCCCAATAAAAAAGTACCTGAAAAATAAGCCAACACAATCACCCATGGTCTAATCGGGGTAGCTATCATACGCTTAATCAGGCCTAGACGTCTGGCATCAACCAAGGCCGAACCGGCACCACCAACTGTTAAAAATGCAAACAACACAGTTTGAGAAGCTGAAGTATAGCTGTAAGGATTACCCATAGAGGTTTGGGTCTTTTTCATTAGCGTACTATAAAATTTATTTGTTATTTTTACCGCGTCTTGATAAGCTAAATTCATAGGCAAGCCTGTAAGCTTATGAGAAATTACAGCAGAGGTAACTTGACTTGAAACAATCGCAGTTAATTCAGTGACATCCATCCTTGCATCAGCAGAATTTTGATTACCAATCGGAGCAATTAAAGTAACAGAGGCTAACTGTTTGGATAATGCTGAACTCGACAGGTTGGGCGGAATAATTATTCCAGCAACTACCCTTTGGCGAAGTACGTCATCTTTTAATGTCGCCCCTGAGGAATAATAACGCAATGTTAAATTGTTATCCTCTTTAAATAAATACATCATTTCTTTACCAACCGGCCCTTTGTCCAGATCTATTACCCCCAAAGGAGATTTATGATTATTAAAAAACAAAAGACCAACAAGGAAAATTATTAACAGAGGAAATCCTAAAGCAGTTAACGGAAGCCGTATATCTCCGCTAGCTAATTTCCTATTAACTTCTAAAATAGCTTGAAATTTTTTCAATGAAGACATTCAATCTCCCTAAATGGTCATTACCTTGTTAATTCGAAACATTGAAGCTATCCCAAAGATAACGCCAATTAATACAAGCACGAATATAGGCCCGATGACTGCGTGCCAGCCGAGCTGCTCTTGGGAAAGCCTGCCGAATCCAACTAGGGCCCAACCATTTGGGACAGCTAAAGACCCGTAATATAGATAAGTTGGTAAACTCCCCGGCGGGAAAAAGTTCCCGCTTAATAAACCTAACAAAAACCCCACCAACACTGAAGCAGTAAGAGCCTGCTTATCGTCTTTTGCAAAGGAAGTTAAAAAAATAGCTAAACCACCCATTGAAATCACAGTTGATACACACATTAAAAATACACCAAGGGACGATCCCCAATTAGCGTGAAAAATTAAACTAGTTTCTAACCAGAGTGCCAATATACTAATTAAACCGCTTGCCATAATTGCAACAACCTTTGCAACTACTATCGGGGCACCTTTTACAGGCGCAGCAATCAACCTACTAATAGTTCCTAATGAGCGTTCTAATACAATCGTTCTAGCCCCAAGACCAGAACCAATAAACAAAAAAATAATGGCCATAGAAGGAGCGTAATAACCAATGATATTGCGCCCTGATGCTAAAACGCTGTTTTTAATTTTTAATGGAACTTTATAAGCTGCCCCTTTAACAACCAGGCTCAGGTAATCTGGAACAGGGATTTTAACATTTTTTTGATTCGTTATTTCATAAGCTACGAGAGCCCCCGTGTAAAAACGACTTTCTATAGCCCCTACAATTGCCTGAGCGATACTAGATCCCACACTGGAATTCTTAGAAGAAATAACCTGAATTAATGATGACTGTGGCTTTAGTATTCCTCCGATAGTGTAGTTAACAACAGTATCAAATTTGGACACTGTAACTTTTTGTGTTTGCTTACCAGAATTTTGTTGGGCAAAGCTGGAAGGAATCACTATTAGAGAATCAAGAGAACCTTGTTTAATTTCTCTTAATCCCTCAGAAAAATTCTGAATTTGATCAATTTTAATAGCATTAGGAAGCGCAGCTACTGCAATACCGTTATGTACTATTTGAACAACATCAGCGTCTTTTGTTTCAATTAAAATACCTATCCTAACTAGCCCGCTGCTTTGTGAATGACCAAAAGCTAGACCTAATATTACTGACATCACAAAAGGAGCAACTAATGATGTTACCAAAAAACTGAAATCTAAAGTTTTTCGGTGGAGCTCATTGAAAAAAACAGGCCAAAAAGCACGCATTTAAAACTTCAATCTCTTAGCTCTTTACCCGTAAGAGCTAAAAATACATCCTCAAGATTAGGTTGCTCTAGTTCCAATGAAATTAGTGGAATAAGTAATTCGTTTGCTAGCTTGGCAATACGAAAAAAGGCCTGGTCGGTTTCCTGAGTAGTTACATATATATATGGCCCTTTTAAGTCAATACAATCTTTGCCAAAAATTTTTTCACATGCCTGCTTCAGAACTGTAATATCCCTCCTTGGTTCAACCCTTAAGCGATTACCAGTGGTGAATTTATCAATAAGATCTCGCAATGTCCCCTCTGCAATTAAATGACCATTATCTATTATTCCAATCCTGTGACATAACCTTGTAGCTTCTTCCATATAATGAGTAGTGTACAAAATAGCCATTCCGTAGCCTCTTAGATCAAGAATAGATTCCAAGATAGCGTTCCTACTCTGAGGATCTACTCCAACAGTCGGCTCATCTAACACCAACAGTTTGGGATTATGAAGTAAACCAACAGCAATATTTGCTCGTCTTTTCATTCCACCTGAAAAGGTTTGAACTTTATCTCTTGCTCTGTCTGAAAGTCCAACTATCTCTAAAACCTCAGAGATTCTTTGTTTTAAGTATTTGCCCTGCAGTCCATAGAGCTTACCAAAAAAAACCAAATTATCATAAGGGCTAAGTTCTGGATATAAAGCAATTTCCTGGGGAACATAACCAATATATGCTCTTGGTTCGATGCTTCTATGAGTTAAGCGCTGCCCCAATATCTTAACCTCTCCAGAATCACATGGCATTAAACCGCAAAGCATGGAAATAGTAGTTGTTTTGCCTGCCCCGTTAGGACCCAACAAACCATAACATTCCCCTTTGCCTATTGAAAACGACAGTCCTTCTACTGCAATCTTGTCACCAAAACGCTTACTTAAATTACTGCAACTTAAAACTAATTGTTCCTCTGTATACGCAGAACTCTGACTAAGTAAGTGATCTTGATCTTGTCGTTGCAGGACGCTTTTATCCATATGTGGTCAAGTATAACCTAATTGAATAACAATGGGAGTCAGAGATCATTTGTATATTATTAACTAGTTAATTAGCTTTACCATTACTAAAAGAGGGAATGCACAACCTTTAAGATAATTTCCTTAGCTTCTGTAACGGAGTATCCTTGAAACCTCAAATGCTCCCAAGCATTCCAACTACACACCATATCTAACGCAACTATTTTTCTAGACCGCTCTTTGGCTTCTAAAACCGATAGCTCTTGTTCAAAGATCTTAGCAATTTCATCCATTGAAGCCTTAATCATACGGTGCCGACTTTTAGCAATTTCCCTCGAAAACGGCTCTTGAAGAATAGCAGCACGCCGTATCGGCATAAGTATTTCAAGGACTTTAACGCGTTCTTCAACAAAAAGTGCAATTCTGCTATCTAAATCTAGCTTTTTGTCAATGGGGGTTATGACCGATTGTATAATTTGGAATTGCCTCTCGGCAGCTACGCGGAATAATTCCTCTAATACTGGAAAGTGCTGAAAAATGCTACGCTCAGAAACACCGGCCCTTACGGCTATACGCCTTGCAGTCGGCGTTAAATCTCCTTCGCTGATTAATTGTAGCAATGCGTCTGCAATAGCCATTTTTGTTCGCTGCTTGCGGGCAACACGCCCATCAATTTTTTCTGGTTTTTCACTCATAAAAAGAAACACCTTCAGCAAAAATTAGAGTTTTTTTCATGACTATGTAATTAACTTATACTATAATTGGATGGCCCGACAAAAATTCCTCACAAATAACAGCGCTACTGAAATTAACTTTGATCAATAAAATTCCTTGAATTTGTGTATTTCTAACTGCGAACAAGCCAGTTTTGAATCCCGGCGATAGACTTTAAAGAGCTTGGTGGCATAAAGGGTTGTCCGAGCCATAACAAAAATTTGTTATGGCTCGGCACCTAACTAAGCGGAAGCCTTCTTTGCTGATTTCTTTGCTGAAGCCTTCTTTGTCGCCTTCTTGGCGGAAGCCTTCTTTGCTGATTTCTTTGCTGAAGCCTTCTTTGTCGCCTTCTTGGCGGAAGCCTTCTTTGCTGATTTCTTGGCGGAAGCCTTCTTTGCTGATTTCTTTGCTGAAGCCTTCTTTGTCGCCTTCTTGGCGGAAGCCTTCTTTGCTGATTTCTTTGCTGGTGGCATTTTTCACCTTCCTTTCGTTACTCATAGCCGTTTCCGACTTATTACTAACTTACTGATATAACACAATTGCTTTTATCTTTATCTTTCATTGGTTATACAGAGCTACATTTTTAACCCCCTTTTCTCAACCAACAACCTATTTGCACAAAAGAAAAAAGAGACAACCCCTTACCCCTTATAACACTTGCAATAACAAACACGTTCCCATGTCTTTTAATGTGAGACACTAAATTATTTACTCTCGTAGCTACTTCCTCCTTAGCATGCTTTATATTTATAATAAAAGAGCTTAATTTAAAAAATGTCAAGCATTTATTAAAAAAATTTTTAATTATGTGAGTAAAGCACAAACAAATTTATTTCATAAAAGTATTTTAAATAAGTTGTTACCCATAAAGATTTTTAGTTTCAATAAATCGATATAACCCGATACTTAGTCAGCCAATTATGAATGTTATGTAAAATTAATTCTTTGTAACAAGTAGTTTAATTAGTATTGATTTATTTTGAAAGATTTTAATAGCAAACATCTTGAAAGAATTATGTAGCTATTTCAAACCTATCCATACTTTAGAAAAAGTAATTTTAAAACCTCTAAAGCTTCTCATTTAAAGAACCCAATAACTTAAAAGTCGCAACTAGGGAAACTAACAAGTGAACATACCTATAAAACTCCTGGTCAACTATGAAAAAAATAACTCTAGACATTAAGTTACTTTGTCCTTATAGATCACAAATTTGTAGGTATTTGTTGATAATTTCTTAACATGGTATCAATGGTATCTCTTATAGCACTCTTGTGACTCTCAGCTATAGTTACCTTTAAATGTTTACCCCCTATTAACACCAACCTTGTAAGCCAAGCATCACCCCATAAATCGGTAGAAATTGTAATTTTGTTTAAATCCTCATTTAATACCGAATAATTTCGGATGTAGCGCAATACCCACTTCATCAACGAATCAATTTCAATTACAACCTTTGTAGAACTTTCTTTATCTTGTACTAATTTCATCACATCGTTAATACGCTTAAGATCATCTGGGCTTATTTTTTCTTTTTTCCCCGTACTTACTATCCTGTCGAGCCTAAATTGCCTTAATGAACCAGTTTTAAAACAGTATGCGTGAAGATAACAATATCCGTTATTCCAAAACAATTTATTTGGATATATTTTTCTTACTGTGGTCTCATCTTTAGTTGTGGACTGATAGGTGATCTCGATTCTTTCACTATTTTCCTTGACTTGTTTTATTATCTCGATCAAATCTCTTAGTTCAGTCGGGTTAACCTCGCTTAAAAATGCTGATTTCATTAACAAGCTATTACTAAGTTTTTCTTTTAAGGAACTTATCCCGTCAATTTCTTCAGGAGAAACACTGCCTAACAATTCCAGAGCCATAATTAGCTTCACTCCTTGACTAAAGGAAAGGCCACTAATTTTATCTAATTTGTGAAGCAGTTCCGTTTGCTCAACTTTTATTGTTCCGTCGTCTTCAATTATGATCTCCACCAGATCCAAAGGGCTGTAAGGAGGCAATCCACAACAAGTAAGAACATTTAGATCCTTAAGTATTGAGCCTGGGTCACCGCCAAATTTTTCGGCCAGCACATCTACAGATGTAGTCTTAACCCTTGCTAGGTAACCTACCATAGCCAAAGATCGAGCAAGGCGCTTTTGGGTATCTAGATTTGACATTTTATCTCATTTATCCACTCAAGTATGCTTTGTCGGACTTCCTCAGGAGCTAAAACAACTGCATGAGTTGTTAAACTTAACAACCAAGTACGAAAACGATCAAAATAATTTATGTATAATTTGATGACAGCAGAGCCGTCATCAAGCTTCCTAAATTCTTCAAATTTGTAACTCTCTCGCTCCAAAAAATTACTGTAAAGTTCATCAACCCATATCGTAACCAATTGATCACCACTAAAAACCTCTGAGACATTCTTTTGAGAATCTAGAGATTCAGTATCCACTAAATTAACATCCTTGATTTCGCGTATCTGATCCACTCGAAGTGACCGCAATTCCTCTTGTTTGTTTAATACTTCTAAATACCAACCGCTACGGCTGAATCGTAAGCGTAGCGGTCTAACTATTAACTCATAATCCTTATATTTAACTAACAAGGGAGCTCTACGCTTAACTGCTAAACTTAGTTCATCTACAATTTTTGGAACCCAAAGGTTTAAGTTTACATCATTTAAGAAATCAGAAAATTCCACTGAATCTTGTTGGTCTTCTAACAGCTGAGGCGAACTATCAGTGTCTTGAATGAGTTTTGTGGCAAGATAATAAGCAAGCTTTTCCGAACTGGTAAGCCTTAAATCCTCTAGAATTGGGCGATCTGAATGAAGCTCATAGCCATATTGATCTGGTCCTGATACCTTAATAGCAACTACTTCTAGACCTTCTTTGGCTAACTGCTTGCGGTCGCGCTCAAAGCTTTTTCTAACAGCAGCAATGTTTTCATCATAACAGGGATATCCCTTTACAAGCTGTGAAATTTCTCTGAGGGTAAGAGGGCGTTTGCTATTTAATAACACCACTATAAGATTACTTAGCCTTTCAAGAGGATCAATTTGTCTTGGCATTAAAATAATTTTACCCTGGAAGAGCTAATATTAGATCTAATCACCTCCAATATTGTCCTATGGCCTTGATAGAATGCCACATTGGAAAGTTGTGTTACTAAAAAGCAGGAAAAGACAATGACAATTGTAAAAACGGCGACTTCACTTCAAGATTTATTAATGCAGGTAAAAATTTTAAGCTCGGATAATCACACTCAAAAGATTCTAATCATTACACCCTCTAGCGCGCTTAAGGGCATAATCCAACTTTTTTTAGACAAATTTTTAAGTGAAAATCCAGCCCTGGCTACAGGTAAAATTCTAAAAATCAAAACCTGCAAAGAACTCGTTTTCGAGCTAGCTTTTCCGCACTTAATTGAGGACAATAAACAAAAACTTACTTTTAAAGATATCTTCCTTTCGCTTTGCGTTGTCAATGACTTCCCGCCGGAAACCTTTTCAGAGAAATTAAGCGCGGAACTTTATCATCTGGTTTCGATGCTTTTTGACCAATGGGAATTAAACAACTTGTTCACCAAAATACAACATAGCGAGTCAGAAACTGTTTCTCTAATCTCGCAGCTAATTGATAAGGTAAGCCAAAACTTAAAAAACCATTTTATTAATCAAGCCGACTTATATAGCTTAGCAATTAACACAAACAGCGAATTGATTAATAATAGTCTTTTACAAAATCATGACTTGCTCCTTGTTTTAATCAATTATCCTGAGACTTACTTAGATCAGCAAATAATTAACAAACTTATAGGTAAAAAGGCGAGCGAACAAGCCCATTTAACCCAAGTTAAAAATACCCCTTTAAAAGTAGGAAAAGTAACTATAATTGAGACCTTAGATGAAGCAACAGAAATCAACTTAGCATTACAGTTAGCAGAGGCTTTAGCAGATAAATCTAACAGGTCGGTAGGCATCACCTGGCTAAGCACGAAACCTTATAATGACCTCTTTCTCAATTGTCGTCACAGTCTTATAAACAAAGTAAGCGGACATCTAAGTATTAACATTAAGAAATCATCAATCTTTCGTTTTCTGAACAACTTCTTTGAGATAC
>Ga0209012_1004147_pt1 | contig 10101 bp, 15 predicted proteins | sample RS3BMetagenome_FD_184735 | JGI IMG/M metagenome (GOLD analysis project Ga0209012, IMG submission 184735) | Ferric oxide microbial mat and aquatic microbial communities from Rainbow Spring, Yellowstone National Park, USA - RS3B (SPAdes) (version 3) ...
ATGTGGAAGTCTAGATAAGCAACGTTATATATTTTCTCCGCATCCTAGGGAAGGGCCCGTAGCTCAGCCAGGTAGAGCATCTGGCTTTTAACCAGGTGGTCGTGGGTTCGAATCCCACTGGGCCCGTTTGCATTTTGTAAGCGAATACTATCAGACTGCTATATTCCCTATATATACCTTTGCTATTTATTAATTATATAATAATGTAAGAATTTTCAAAAATAAAAATGTTGAATGATCAGAATACAAAAGGATAGGTTAAAAGACCTAACTTTTCTCTTTTCTTCATTAATGCTTCTCTTTCCTCACTAGACTTTGGATGTATGAAAAAGGTGCCATTAAGAAGGTGCCTCATCTCATCTTTAATTGTATAATATTCTAGAAACAAATCTTCAGGCATGAACAAATTCAGTATCGAAATTTTTGTACTCAAATTCCTGTCAATTTGCACTTTTTCATTCAAAGCTCTTTTAATGACCTTTTCCATAAACATCTCGATTAGGCTCTCAGCGGTATTTGATAGATCCATTATTTCATCCGTATCCTGAAATACGAGAGAAACATCCTGAAGCCCGAGATACTTATACCTCTCGTTTCCCTTTGTCTTTAATTTCCTGACCCATTCTGATATTTCAAGGGCTTTTATGATATAGGCAATCTTGAATTCAAGAGAGTCATTCCCTCTCAAGGATTCCGCGAAATCTACCAAAAAGCTAAGAATATCGATATCTTCCACAGTTTCAAAGGCATCTATGAAGATAGCTTCGGCTTTTTCCTTCGGCATAGATTTGAGTAACGGGTTATATTCAGGTAAAGACTTTGAAAATATCCTCTCAAGCAGCTGCACGTAAATCTCTATCGCCATCACTTCTAATTCTGATTCCGATAGGCCTAACTCAACTGGACCTTTCGGTATTCTATTAAAACTTTCAATTAGTATTCTTAAGAGCCTCCATTCATTTGTTAGCATGTCCCCGTATTCAGAGTAAAAAGCCTCCTTGAATGCTCTGTCAAGTAAATACCTGATTCTCTCTCCATATTCAGGATCATTTACCAGGTACTCAAAGATGATAGCAAGGCTCTTCAAATTATTCAGATTCAGGATTAAATTACCCTTTTTTGACTTAATAACCCTTTTAAGAATGAGGCCTTCTTCATGTTTTTTTCTGGAATACAGGTGAAACTCAAAATTGGGCTTAGGAATACCGAGATCTTTCATGTCCTTTTCAATTTCTGATTTCCTTAAACCCTGACCTGAGAGTTCTCTCTGAAGGATATCCCTTATTATCAATGCTTTGACTTCTTTTTTCTTGTTATGGCTTTTTTCTTTCATATTCCAAAGAATAATAATAAGGAAGTTAATAAGGATTTTGTATCTATTTATAGGGAAAAATGATTAAACGACATAGGATTTTTTAAAAAAATATTCGGGGGAAATATATATACAGAAACTCGTTTTAGAAATTATGGAACCTGTGGATATAACATGGGATAAGCCCTTGGTCAGCCAGAACGGTTCACTCTACATAGGAATACCCCGGACCTGGATCATTCTCCACGGCCTTAAAAAGGGGGACAACATTAGACTTAGACTTCTCGCGGATGGAAACTTGAAAATCCTGGTGCCCAAGACCTCACAAGAGGAGAACATAAAATGAACCCTATCGATACTGCCCAATTGAAGAAGATAGCCAAAAACCTCGATGAACCTGTACAGAGAATGATTGATTCTCTGCCTGAGCAAATTGACAGCAAAGCGCTGGTGGAGAAATTTGACCTCATACTCCCATTTTTGAAAAAGGAGAGGCTGGAAAAATGACCGACAAACCCAGCCCTGAGGACTACGAGTTCCACAAATACAATACCGTTACGAACTTAAACTTTTCCACAGGTAAAAGAGAGATTTTAAAATTCTTCTTTGACCAAAATTTTGTTTTGATCCCTGTGAACGATGCAAAAGAACCTCTGATAAAATGGAAGGAGTTCGAAAATAATAAACCTTCATGGGGCCAAATTTTGGGATGGAATCAAAATTTCAACAACCCAAATTTCGCAGTTATGTGTGGCGATATTTCAGGGGGTCTTGTAATACTTGATTTTGAAAAGATCGAAGATGCTATAGAATTTTATGGAAAGGAGAACTTTGAAAAACTCAAAGAAGCGACCGTTATTGTTAAAACCCCTCATGATGGAGTACATATCTACATAAGAGCAAAGGGAAATATCCCCAGGCGTCAGACGAAAATTTTCGGTAAAGCCTATGAAATGGATCTTCTAGGAACGGGTGGATACGCATTGATGCCAGGTTCAGTGCTTGATCATAGAAAGTGCAAGCCAGAAAAACCCTGTGACCATAAGTCACTGGGGGAATATCGTATTATATCTACTTCCATGGACATTATGGAAGCTCAGGATATCGAAACACTCATCCGAAAAAGAGCGCAGGAACTAAATTGGGAGGTAAAACTGACGGAAAATGAGAACAAAACTGACATAAGTACCGATGATCAAGAAATAGAACGTATAATCGAAACTCTTAAATCAAAAGACCAAAAATTTTCAAAAGTATTTGAAGGGAATTTTAAGGAATATGATTACCCAAGCAGATCCGAAGCTGAGGAATACCTCCTCGTAAAGCTCGTGTCCCTTGGATTTTCGGACGAAGTTATAAATAAAATAATGCTAAGGTCCAAAACCGACAAATGGGCAGAAGAGCCTGAGGAATACAGAAAGCTCTCACTTACGAAAGCAAGAGCATATATTATTAATTCAGAACTAGCAAGGCAAGGTCCTCAAGAAAAGAAAACGCCTAAAAAAATGGAAACTGAACAAAAAGAAAAAGAGTGCAATTCTGACAATTGCAACCTCGAAAACGCAAAAATAGTATTCATTACGTCCTTTGATTCAAAAGGCGAGCACTATGAACAGGTTCGAAATGGATTTGCAACAGTTACTGAAGATGATAGAATTGTAATTTATTCTCATTTCCATACTGGAGAATATGCAAAAGTTGGAAAGCTTCCTAAAGATGAAACCCAAGTAGAATTAGAACTCGTTTTTTTCCCTCTTGAGAATGATCAGTATAGAACTGGGCAGATAATTTTGCCTCAGAAACCTGAGAGGCACATCGGTATCACTGAGATCATCGGCGAGATTGAATCTCTGACCCCAAAATGGCTTTACATCTCACCAGAAGAATGGCCAATATTCAGGGTTCAGGTTCGAATCACAGTAGCCTCTTGGTTTCTTTTCGTCTATGATGATATTAAGATAATGGAACGAGTAGCGGGGCTATTAGCTATTGTCGGAACATCTGGCGGAGGAAAAAAACGCTGGCTCACAGTTTTAAGACAATTCGCCTATAGGCCTATATATTTACTAAACACAAATAAAATCCCTTCCGTTTTTCGCATGGCTGAACCCTGGGGAACACCTACGCTCCTTATAGATGAGGCGGACCAAAAAGAAACAGGTTCGGAGGCGGAATGGGTTCAGTTCATCAATTCAAGATATGATGGAACACCCATTCCACGTTATAACGCTTCTGGAGAAAAAGTCGAGACATTCAAGTCTTTTGGTCTCACCTGCCTAGCGCTTCGGAGAATGCCAAAAGACGAAGGAACCACGGGGCGCATGGTAAAAATTAATGCAACGATAAGTCCGATTGTTTTGCCAGAAGTTGCCGGGGATGATATATTTGAGGAATTTGAACCAATTAGAAACAAGTTGCTTTATTTGAGATTGAAATATTACAACAAGCTCAAGTTCGTGGGGCACTCTGGTCTTCCGGCTGACCAGAGTTGGCGGGGGAAGGAAACACTTACTTTATTTCGAATACTGGAAGAAATCGATGCAAGAATATCTCAGGATATTAATAAAATAAGCCAAGACCTCACTGAAAGGGAAGTCGAAAACCTCTCACAAACATGGGATGGTCTAATTATCAATGAAATTTACGCATTCATTACTGATGACGCTTCCGAATATAAAAAACGAAAAAACGGCTATTATTATTTCAGGAAATGGACTGACAGAGAAGGGGAAACACACACTATTTTTTTAAATTTAAAATATTTAGCCGACAGACTTGGAACCTCTGCTAGTGAAATTCAGCGTAGCATGGCTCAATTCAAAATAACAACATATGAAAGATTCCGCCCAGACGGGACGGAAAGAGCGCAGAGAGGTATTTTGATGTTCGGTTATCCGCAAGACACTGATCGCATATTCAGGCGCTACGTACCCGGTTATAGTGGCGAATTGCTGAAGCTATGTAGTGACAAACAAGAAAATTTGACCGATGATGGAAACGGTAATACCCCTAACAGAGAGTCCTTTCAAACTTCTGTACCACCTGTACCGGTTGTACCACCCCATGACCTACCTAACGATTTTTCAAATAATAATAATAACTACATACATGTAGATGGTACAAGCGGTACATCTGGTACAAAAAAGTTAGAAGAAAACAGTACCAATCTAAAAGATAATCGTGATTGGGGCTACTTCAAGGTAATGGATGCCTTTGATTCATATTTGTTTGGAAAAAAGAAGCGTTATTCTAAGGGGACCGTGATAAGATTCCCAGTTGTTGAAGCTCCCAAGTATATCGAGAAAGGGTTTTTGACTCCTGCTTGCCCCTCTGGTTATGCCTGGGATGAATTAGAAAAAACTTGTGTTGAAATTCAAAGTGGTGATAAAAATGGAAACAGCTAATAACCTTGATAAGGGATATGAAAGACCGCTTGGCTCCGGCGCTGAAAAATTAAGAGCATTCTGGCTAAAGAACCTTGGATCCCAGTACTAGGTTGAGAGAACCGAAGACTGGGAAAATTGTGACGGCGACGAGAAGAGCTACGGTGAGATGATACGGGTCAGGGATAGTAAGCCCGTGTACCGAAAAGGAATCAACCCCTTAACAGGCAAACGTAACCGAATATACTACATGCCCTCGCATCTCTATAAGTATTCGGAAACAAAACTCGGTCTCTATATGAAAGATCATAGGAACTTATGGCCAAAACTTGCTGAGATAACAAAGGAGGACTTTGGAGAATTTGACACTGACGGGGAAGACTTCATTTTCCCCATCGAGAAATTCCCTGAAATCGCTAAACTGGTCCAGTTCCGTGAAAAAAGGAAGATATCTGAATCGGAAAGGGAAAGGCTAAGGGAGAACATGGCAAAAGTGAGAGCCAAGCTTTCTAAAAGTAGGGGCAAAATCTCTGGAAAAAGTAAGGGGTCTTTAAATACTAACTTTTCGGGAAAGACATCGGGTAGCGTAATCACACGTCTTGACCTTTTCAATGGAGGAAACCCCTCATGATTTACATAATTGTATTGACCATGTCGGGAAAGGTCAAAAAAGTGGATTATAGAGACATAAGGGGAGAGCTATCTGAGATACCGATGACACACAGGGGAAGCAAAGGCGTCAGGATAGCTTTGAGCATAAGGAAGGCTATCCTTGTGCATCCAGGGTCCAGAGTCTTATTATTCACTGAGGACGGTTACTGCAGTGTCATAAATCCTGACGAATTGAGACCTATGGGATTCATGGCAGAAGGCTTAACCGGCGTGAAGGGCAAGAAAGTCATTGACATCCTGGAGGATCCATGGACCCCTATGGAAATTGAGACCATTAAAAAGGGGGATGAGGTTGAATGAAGAGGTTGATATCAGAACTGAAATTGCATCCGCATCAGTACCTAATTCCCCCCATGTCTGAGGAAGACTATAACAACCTCAAAGAGGACATAAGACGCAACGGCATCCTGCAACCTATCGACATCACATACAACAACGTTATATTAGACGGCCACCACAGGGTCAAAGCGGCCAAGGAGCTCGGAATAAAGGAGGTTGAGGTCAGAATCCCTGAACTCCTGTACATAGACGAGGATGAATACCTTATTTCAGTTGCACTGAATAGGAGGCATTTGACAGAAGGTCAGAAGGCTGTCTTGGCTAATGAATATATGAAGAGACTAAGCAAGAAACGTAAGTCAGAAGCAGGAAAGAAAGCCATTAACGCAAGATGGCATCCTGACAAAGAATACGATGAGATCACATTGATCTCATCGAATAAAGATGAAGTTGATCGTTCCCGCAAACTCGCAGCAGAACGCCTTAAAGTCTCAGAAAGAAAGATTATGTATGTTCATGAAATTGAAGAAGCAGAAGAAAACAAGGAAAAGAAAGTAATATACGAAAAACTCCGTACTGGTGAACTCCAATTACATGAAGCGAGGATTATAGCTCAACTTCCCGAAGATAAAAGGGAAATAGTGCTGGAAAAGAAGCTTGAAACGAAGAAGGATATCCGTTCAATTGTCCGCGAAATAAACAATGCTGAGAAGAACCAGAACGTCAAGCCCATTCCAGAGGGAAAATTCAGCATTATATATGCGGATCCACCATGGGAATATGAATTCTCGAATTCCAACATGAGGGATATAGAAAACCATTACCCAACTTTGGAATTGGAGAAAATAAAAGTAATCAAAATACCAGCTGATGATAATGCGATGCTTTTTTTGTGGACGCCAGCGCCGAAGCTTGAAGAAGCACTTGAGGTAATGAAAGCATGGGGATTTTACTACCGCACGAATATAGTGTGGGTTAAGGATAAGATAGGGACGGGTTATTACTCTAGGGGAAAGCACGAACTGCTTTTGATAGGAATAAAGGGCGAGGGGATAGGTACCCCGCTTCCAGAAAATAGACCTGAAAGCGTAATACTCGCTGAAAGGACCGAGCACTCAAAGAAACCCGACATTTTCTATGAAATAATTGAGAAGATGTACCCAAAGCATTCCAAGATCGAGCTTTTCGCACGTAATAAAAGAGATGGATGGGAGGCTTGGGGAAATGAAATCCAGGATGTGATGCGAGGAGGGAGTTCTGAATGAAAGCGATAATCTGGGGTTTCGCTCTGGGCATTCTCGTGATATTCGGTCTGGTCGTGGAATATGAGACTATCACAAGGACACTGGACTCATTCACAGAGAGAATAGGGAGGTTGAGGAAATGAACGAATCGGTGACAATTCCATACAATGATGGAACCGTGACAGTTCCCAAGTACTCTAGAATCAAGATATATCACCAATCCCTCGGATCCATCAGAGGATTTATCATCGGCGTGGACAAAGACAAACTTTACATACTCGTCCCATACTATCCTAACCGGTTCTATGAGGGAATCATTGAGGGGAAAGAGGAATCATTCAACAAGAGAGATCTCAAAGGTTTCGCTTTTTACCCTGAGGTAACCGTTCTAGAGACAAGGAATTCGGAGGGTTAAGACCATGAGAAAATTCGTGACAGCTTCATATCGATATGGCACGATCACGGTACCCCAATATTCCAGAATAAGAATCAACCTCACGTCAGGAAAAGTGGTTTATGGCTTTTTCATTGGTGAGGTCAACAACAACTTTGTGGTCATTATACCAAACGACGTTACGTTCTTTCAGAAAGGAATTGTCAGAGGATTTAAAACAAGCATTTACAAAGGAACTATACGTGATTTCAAGTTCGACAAGGGAGCGATTGTCTCATACTCCACGAATCCCAATAATTCTGTAACAAACAAGGGGGGCAATGTGAATGTATCCCATTGAATTCCTGCAGATCCCTGATTCAGATTTCACTTTTCACTACGAGATAAAGGGCCCCGATGAGTCCGTGAAACTCGGACGAAACACTCAAGTGAGTGTCGGCCCAAGAGGCCAGGAGAATAATAAGAGATGATGGAGAATGTGGAAAACACACCAAAGGAAGACAAACAGAAACAGGACAGAGGACAGTTCAGGTATAACACACCATACGGTTACGGCATCCTTGACAATTTCGGTGCACACCTTGTCGGAAAACTGCTTACTTTCGAGCTTGTGAACAATAGAATAGTAACGGGGAAACTCAAGGGATATGGACAGTTTGACGTCATTGTCACGGACACAAGGACAGGACAGGATCTTATAATTATGAAGCACGCCATAACAACGGTACAGGGGGACCTGACTGTCAAGCAGAATTCGGAGACTGGGAGGAAAATATGAATACAGACCTTACGGACGAGGAAATCGAGGCAGTAAAGGCTGATATAGACAGGCACCTTCCAATAAGAGATATCGCTAAGAAATACCATATATCATTCAGTGTCTATTCACAAATAAAGAACTCAGCTATGGACAAGGCTATTCAGAAAGAGACAATGAACCCAGACGAATCCCCTAAAAAGGAGACCATGAAAAATGACGAACCCGTCAATGTGAAAACCTCGGAAGATAACGAAACGAGCGAAACAGGGTTCATGAACGAGGAACATACGAATAAAGAGGTCAAGAATGATAATATCCTTGATATCAGACCCTCGCCAAAGATCAAGCCAAAGAAGTTCCTATTCCCAAGGATAGGTAAGAAGAATACTTTTCTGATCACGTACCTCGGAAGGTTCTACTTTGAATTCATACTCCCTGATTTTCCAAAGGAAATGCAGGACGAGCTTGCAGAGTCTATTGCAGACTGTGTGGTCGAATTCATCAAAAAGCACAAGGAAACGACCTTTACGATAATAAGGACGGACTAAATACGTCCTTTCTTTGGCAGGAAATCACGATAATGCAATGAACATGCCATGAGGACGTAAAGAATGGACCCGAAGGCAAATTTAACCAAGGAGGAAATCAGGACCATCAAGGAAGATATTCAGAGAGGCCTCTCGTCCAAGAAAATATGCATAAAATATCATATTTCTCCAGTCCAGTATGCTGAAATCAAAGATTCTATGAAACAAAAAGAACTGCCACCACCACCTAATAGCGTTGATAACACCATACTATCAAGGATCCATTATGCCAGTCCCTATATTGAGCCAAAGAGGAATAGGCATTGGGGCTTGATTCTCTTTACTCTGTTCGTTATATTACTTATTTACTCCATTTACCTAGTATATTTCGGAATATCAAACCTCCTCCCTTCACTGGTAATCCTGGCTCTTATTATTCTCATTGTGGTATTAGCATCATTTATTAATGAAGACTAACGACCTTATTTGTGTGAAACCAGTAGAAAGGGCTATGAAAGCCCATAAGATAAGTACAATTTCATTTCCCTTTCGGAATTTTTCAAAATCCTGAGAATATTCAATACAGAGTTAATGGCTCTAATCCGGACTTTCAATAACACCGTTGTTTTCCCCTTTCGGCATTTTCCTAATTCCCGAAGATCTTGGAGCGTTAATATATTTTCAAGACTTGATATCCCTATGATTATGAGTATTTTGTCAATTGTATCTTATTGTGTCTTATTGTGTATTATTGTGACATATTGTGTATTATTGCCCAATATTGCCCAAATAATAGATAAAACTTGTATGGTATTTGACAAATATGAATTATTCGGGCTTATAGTGAATTCATCAAATAATTGAAGCTTGACCACATTAAAATAAAAGCTCGTTTCCCCTTTCAGCTTTTTGGAGGTCTTCAGAACTCATCCTCACTGGTCACCATAAGATAAGGGATACCCATTAATTATATGATCGTAAAAATTATACAAATAAGCACAAATATGCACAGACAAGCATATAGGATGTATCAGCTTTTCATTGGTGAACTGGTGCGTTTTGTCTAAAAACATTGATGTATTCTCATTTCGATTGACGCACCAATTGCCGCACCATGCCGCACCGTCAGTGCGTATCTTATTTTACCTTTTAAATTTGATTTTCGCACATATAGATGTATTAGCTTTTTGTCGGTGTATTGCCGTATGTTGTCTGAGAACAACGATATATCCACGTTCCAATCAATACGTCAATTGTTACGGCAAGCTACGTCATTGACGTGCCCCCAGTCAGTGAACACACTATGAAAATCTGGGAAATGAGTGCTATTCGGTGTTTTGAAATATCTTGTTCACGCACATTCATTCATGTGAACATACCATGAACATCTGAGCAATGAGTAATATCCAGAGTCCAGAACTGTTTTGTTCACGTTCACGACAGATTGTGAACATATCATGATCATGTTCCTGGGGGATAACGATCATTCTTCATATATTTAAAAGAAAACTGCTTCCAGATAAATGTTTT
>Ga0209012_1004150_pt1 | contig 10097 bp, 18 predicted proteins | sample RS3BMetagenome_FD_184735 | JGI IMG/M metagenome (GOLD analysis project Ga0209012, IMG submission 184735) | Ferric oxide microbial mat and aquatic microbial communities from Rainbow Spring, Yellowstone National Park, USA - RS3B (SPAdes) (version 3) ...
ATGCTGTTAATAAATTCAAAATGGAAGAGACCGAGTTAAACTACAAGAAACTGAGGAACTACTATACCTTATTCCTTTTGCTCTTTACGGGATTAAACATTGTAGTGGATTTGCTATTGAAGGTGATTTAAATGACAGTTAAAAGCAACACTGTGACCATAACCGTTGGAAACAGCAGTAGTTGCAACTGTCCAACTTCAGAAATATGTGCCAATGCTGATGGAACTTGCCCTGCAGGTTCTTTCCCTGACAACTATAACCCTGGGTGCTGTATTCCCTGTTCACAGTTGATACCCAATAGCATTGAAAACATCAATGTGACTGCTGCCAATGTTTTCGGTTATATGAATGTATATGACAACAGCGTGCATCCATCATGCGGTTCTTGCTATACTTCTTGTAAAACAAGCAGCACTCAAATATTCTACTTTACAGTATCTGGGAAACTGGTAGATTCTGACGGTCATGGAATATGCAACACGAATATCAATGTAGTCCCTGCTAATTACGGTAATTTAGAGGCAGTGGTTAATTATGATGTAATTGAAGGCATTTTCCCAGGTACAGCATCGGTAACTTGGCAGCTCAATGTTGGTACTGGCAGTGCACAGACTGATAGCAACGGGAACTTTTCAGCATCAGTTGGGGTAACGATAACACAGGTATTGAGTGCAACTGTTCCGGATGCGATGAATTATGGTTGTTACTCTGCTTCAAATCCTTCTGTCATTCCGTTCCTCTTAAATATACAGGTAGCGAATACTACAATAACTGTGCCGGCTTCTGGAACGGTTAATTTTTATAGTGCTATAAGTAAGCCTTTATAGAGGTGATAAAATATGGTGATAGAACAGGCTGGAAAAGCGACTGGAAATGTGATAAGTTCGACCGGACAGGCATTTAGCAATGCCACTGAGGGAATACCATGGTGGGGAAAACTTGCCCTCATAGGTGGCGGGGTAGGAATAGCCGGGTATCTTGCATACTATACAATTAATCAATTGACAGGACCATCGGGAGGGTCGTGCACTACTCCTGGTTCCCCATGTTATAATGCACTGCAGCCGTATCAGCAGGCATTTCAGATATGTGCTAACGAATACGCAAAGAATTTACAACAGTATATAAATGAAGATAATGCAAATGGAACTGGATTTACATCAGCTCAATTGAATGTTTTAAACCAACTTGAAGCTTGTATGAACCAGAACGCATCACAGATTTCCAAGATTGCCAAACAGTATGAACCAGAAAATCCCTTAGACGTTGCTGTAACAATTATTGCAGCCGCTGTTGGTGCAGCAATTGTATTATACATAAGTGGCAGGACCGCTATATACATTTATAAATCCCTAAATAACAATAAACCGGTCTCAGGTTCAGGGGCAGCTAATGCTATGAAACAGACAGCAATAAGGTCCAATTATGAAGATGGAAATATATCGCCAGATCAAGCAGCTGCACTGAAAGATCAACTGCCAGAAACAACGCAGGATGATATACAAGCAAATGATGATTACCTTGCAGGTCTACAGGAAGATGACGTAATAACACAGGAAGAGGAAAATATTCTGAGCGATGAGGATGAGACAAATATGGAAATGGATACAGAGGATACCATAGATGATTATCTCGGAGAGTGAAATTCGCAAGTTTTAGCTAAAATTATCTAAGTGTTAAAATAGAAACTCTTAAATATTTCCGTTTAATATATTGACGATAGCCATGTTGAATGGAAGTATATTAGGACAGAAGTTTTACGCTGCCAGAAATCCAAGATGGACTAAGCTTGGAAAAGCAGGTAAACCTCTGATAGGATTGAGAGCAAACAATCAGGTCCCCGGACCAATGGGCAGGGGAGAACAGGGAATACAGAGATCAAAGTTTGCACATGCTGCAATAGGTCTCTATGGAACAAAGGGCTTTGACGCAAGAGGAATGCCAGCAATGGCTTCTAAGATGTCTTCATCTCTTGGTGGATACCATCCTGAGGTCTCAAAACAGAAGCAGGAAGCCAAGAGAGCAGATTCTCATAATGCAGCTGTAGCACGCTGGGGAGGAATATCTGTTAGACCAAGCGGTGGACAGAACTTCGGCGGGTATCAGTTCTGAGGTGATATAAGATGGTTAGCAAAGCTTTCTTATATGCCTCAACGGGTGGTGCAGTAGGAGCAGTTCAGGCACTCGGAACAAGGCTACTCGACTCTAACCTTGCGACAGCGTACCTGAAAAATCCATCAACCGCATTCAACCCGAAACTCATCAAACCTCTGAAGGGATTCGGTACTGTGGGGAACCTGCTTGACCTCGGTCTCTCGATTGTAGAGCTCGGTGGCGGGTATTACTATGACAGGAGAGGAAGGCCAGACCTTTCAATGTTCCTCGGAACTGTAGGTGGTGCTGGACTTGTGGGCTACATCATAAACGGTGCAATGCCTGCAGCTGCAGTTCAGAACGTGATAGCCGCAGACCCAAGCAATCCAGTCGGAGTACCTGGCGGAAGGATAAGCAGACCCATAATAAGGTCTTCATCTGCCGGCGTAACGTCCGGCGTGGCAACATTCTAAGCTGAATAAATGCCATGCTATACGATAACTATTTGCCGGGTATCCCACAGCAGTACTGGGAACGCTATGTCCAACAGCAAACTCCTGTATCAGCGATAGCCATACCTGCAGGGGGTAGTTCATCCGTACTCAATAAGACGGTGCTGTCTCAGAGGGGAATAATGAGGAAGATATTCCTCGGTTTTGATTCTCCTCTGGTGGAAGCAACGTTCACCATAGACGGGCAGAATATTGTAGCTGGAGTGAACGACCTCTTCTATTCCGGCCAGACAAAAGCAGAAAGCGGAATGCCTTATGTCGTGAAGTACGACCAGCTGCACAACGTCTATGCGATTGCATGGTTTCCGGACGCTCCTTTTAACAACGACCTGAACGTCAGTGTCAAGAACTATGATTCAAGGACAATATACATGGATACGTTCTTTGAAATACTATTATTCAAAGATGGATTTTACACAAAACTCAGGGAACTGATGTATGGGAGTTCTACGGCACAATCTCAACCTCAACCTATGCCCGGCAATGAGGCTATAATCAAAGTGATTCAGTAAGTTGGTACCTGATCTTTACGGATAAGGTAGTTTATAAAATCATCGATACTTTTTATTTCTTTATTTTCTGCTCTTTTCTGATAATATGCCTGTTTAAGCCTGTAGTAGGTCTCTTCACTCATATACAGTCCATAAGCTTTTTTAACGCTTTTTGATGAAGTATTTGGCATTCATATTGTTATATAAATCTTATTAATAAGTTTTCGCTTAAACTTGCGATAAAATATATATAATAATATTTTATTACTTAAATATGCCAAAAAATTTCGTGTTTTATCCGATCCCTTACAGGGATACCGGAAAAAGGGAACAAGTAGTAGGACAAGCCGCAGCCGAAGTAGCACAGACATACCAAGAATTAGTGCAGAAAAGCTATGCAGTGAGGCCACTGTTTTTCAACGACCTTATTGCAGCTGGAGCGAGTTCCAGCGTTGTAACTGAGAGCGGAATAGTGCTTTCAAGTGTGACAGCGAGTGCTTCTACATACAACTATTCTGGGCAGGCAACGATAACGTTCACTGTACCAAATAACAAGGTCTATAATATGTACGGATTTGCAGATTATTCTGCACAGCCAGTAGCAAGACTGGTAACAGTGACAATAGCAGGAACAACCTATAACCCGATATATCTTGCCCCTCAGATACTGACGGATGAGGACAAAATCTACATTCTCAACGGAACGTTCAGATCAATACCTCCGAACACAACTGCAACAATAAACATATATGGTACCGGAGCAGCTACCGAGCTGTTTGACATACTTGGATTCGTAGCGGAGACTCCTCCAAGCGTCAATGAGTGAGGGGTGATTCATAATGCCTATAATGAATCTACCCAGAGGAGAAGGCCTCGGAACGTTCAAGATCGCAACGGGAGTAGGAGTGAGCATAGCTTCTTCTGGGACAGCTACTGTTACCACAGGACTGAATACAGTCCTCGGATTTGCAGTAACTCCTGAAGCTGCGATTTCGCTTTCTGCGACTGTAAGTGGGGGTACTTTAACAGTCTCTAATGCAACAGCAACCGCCGGATCGTTTACGTGGGTCGCAATAGGTTACTGAGGTGATGTGAATGGATGAGAGAGAATCCGTTCCATTCCCCTTTTTATCCGGAATGATAGTCCGGGTTAAAGTGGAGAATGGATATGAATATTATAAAATAGAAGGACAGGGACAGCAGACAATACTTTCTCAAGCTTATTTAATCGGTCCAAATCTCAGCCAGTCAGGGCAGTTTGTAGTAGGGAACAACCTCAACGCTTTCCAGACAGGACCGGGTCTTTTGAAGCAATGGGTAACGTGGGTAGATAACGAGTATCTGGGAGTGCAGTGGAGCATCAACGGGAAAACACTGCCTATACTGAATGGTGTTCCCCAATACCTCACAGTTCAGATATCCCCACAGTACAGCTATGATATCCAGTTCTATTCAGTTAATGACCCTGCCATACAGGCTACTTATAATCTGGTTAACCTTAACCCAAATGCTCCGATAAGGGGAATTTTTAAAGTTGTAGTTGCCTCATTCTCAGTAGTTAAATTATCACAGCCTCCAGCTCCAAATCAGCCATTTACGGATATTAGTATTGGAGGTTCGGGAAGCTCATCGGTGCCACAGAGGGTGGTCTAAATGAAGGAATACAGGAAATATTTGACAAGGTCTGCGACACAGCAGGTTGTTTCAGAAGCTGACGATACCGGAGTTATAACAATTGGAGCTACTCAGACCCCAAGTGCAGCAGGATCGGTAACTTTATTAAGCGTTTCTGTTCCTGCAGGAGGTTTGCTCTTAGTATCGGAAATAGATGTATTCTCAAGTGCTGGAGCGACTTTCCTTGCTTCATATTCTTATTCAGTAAATGGACAAACAATAGCTGGAGCGAAATACTACTACCTTGCGGCAGCCGGGTTCCTGCCGGATGTGCAGAGTGTCGATAAGCCTATAATTGCGATGTTGAATCTTTCCACAGCTTCGCAGACTTTCACGATAACGGTTCCTGCTGCAGCCGCAAGCACGCTATACGGTGCGAATATCAGATATGCGATTGTGTGAGGTGATGTGAATGGAAGTATCACCTCCTGACTCCATTCAGGGACCAAGGATCGTACCCGGCTCAATAACGAGCACGGAAATAGCAAGTGGAACTATAACAGGTTCTAATATAGCTTCAAACACGATAGCACAGTCCAACATAGCTCCTCCTTCTACAGCATCTCTAACTGGGACTACTGCAGGTTCTATAACGTATATTCAGGTAAATTCCCTTTCAACGTATAAGAAAGTCCTGATGTATGCGAACGGCTATGAGAACGATACAACAACGAACCAATCAATAACTTATCCTGTTGCGTTTTCAACAGTGGCGGCAGTAACATTCAATAACACAGGACTGACAGTATCTACTTCTCTGACAGCACTTACCATTACTGCACCTAACAGTACAACTACATATACCGGTGTCATCGTTGTGGAAGGATACTGATGAGAATATATTTGCACATCGGCGACTATACCTTTGAACTCACATGGGAAGTGATAAAAGATGACAGCAGGAATACAGGGCCTTCCGCAGTTAATACAGAGTAGGTACGGGAATCCAATTCCCCTTGTTTCGATAGCTATAACGGATACCGCTGTCCACAGCTATTTAACGAATCCCACACAAATAGGCATAGTGAAGTTCGGCACTTCAATGCCTATAGTGAGGAGCTATGCCCTCTGGGTCTATAACCAGGAGAACCAGCCTGTTACCGTAACTCCGATAACAAATATCGTGAATGATGGAAGTTATCCTGATATACCGATGACTGGAACGCAGTTCTCAGTAGCTGCAGGGTCAGGAGAATCCGGGTCAGCAGGATGGGCAGTATTCCCATTCGAGAACTATTCAGTGGAATATTTCTCCATACAGCTGAGCTTCTCTACTGCACCTACTTCAGGTACTGTAACCGCTAATTTGTACATATATTACGGTGATTGAAATGGTAAGGAGTAATCTTGTTTCGATAAGTGTTTCCCCTCAAAGTATATTCCAGATCAATATAACAAATACCCAAAATACTGCAACTCCGGTTCCGTTTCAGCAGATGATACAGTTACCTATATCACAATTAGGATTGATTAACCCTTATGTCAGGAACATTGGTCCTTTAAGGTTCAGTTATAATGGAAGTTACATACCGGCATGGCTTGAAAGTATAAGCAATGGAGTGGCAACGATATGGGTTAAACTTCCTGTATCAATACCTGCAAACTCTTCGATAACAATAGACATGGAAGTTGATCCTTCTCTGAACTTTGATGGTAATTACTGGGGGGAAGCACCAGAGCTTTCAAGCACTTATGGACAGTATGATAATGGAGCAAATGTATTCCCTATCTTATATCAGAACTTTCAAGGTACATCTGTTCCTTCTGGTTGGGTATCAAGCGGAACAGTTACAATAAATAACAGTGCGACAGTATCATGGGGCGGATATTTAACTACAAATGCAACTTATGGATTAAATGCAAATCAAATATTAGATGCAGGATTTATTACTCCAATTGCCAATGCAGGGAGTGCATGGTATCAAATCGGTTATGTAAGTCAATCTGGAGGACTTAGTTTTGAACCAAGTACAGCAATTGCTTGGAGTGGAGATGATATGCCACCTTGGTTTGTAACAGAAAGTGGTGGTAGCGGTACATTTATACAGACTCAGTTTCCAACAGGAGTAGGAAATGCTGGGACATTTAATATCGGAACTGTTTATTGGGGTTCAAGTTCTTCTGATAGTGGAATGATTAATTATGCCAATCCAATAACTTTTACAACATTTGTCCCTTCATCCCCCTTATATATAGGCATAAATAACAATCAGGCAACCGGCGCAGCACCACCAGTTGCTACTCTTCATTGGATTAGACTCCGTGCCTATCCACCAAACAACGTGATGCCATCTGTTGAGGTAATAGCATGAGTTATAACAGCTTTATACCATTTGAAAACGTGAAACTTCCTTACATTACAGTCTCAGCAAAAGGCATGAGCAACGGTCTCAGTAATATACCAAATGATGGTTTTGATTTCGGACCTGACACAATGCTTGGTGCAACTTCAAAAGACCAGTATGGACCACCTTATACTCAGACATTAGGAATTTATGAAGCATTGAATTATTATATGTTACAATTTACATTAAGAAATATCATAGATGTTCCTCACTTGGTGCCCGGAAACTTTATATTAAATAGTCCGATGCCACCACTTATAATACCCAAAACATCAACACCTATGTCGATTGGATTGATTGGGGAGGATTTATTAACTACAAGTATAACTTTGAATTATTCATCTTCTACTGCGTTTTTTACCTTAGACAACAATTCGCTTAATAATTTTACATACGGGAATTTTCGTTTTCATAATTTTAATGTTAGCAATACAACAGCTGGTACTGCACCATTTTTTGATGTGAATTTTTCGAATGCAACAACAGTAAATCAAAATGTATTAGAAATATCAGATTTTGTATTTGGAAATCAAGTGGGGCAAACTGCAATTAATGCAATAGGATTTCTGTGCATAGATATAAAAGCATTACAAACCTATGGTTCATTTCTAAATTTAAATGCATCTTTAATTAACGTTTTTGGATATGGAAACAGTTCTTTTAATCCCTATATAGAAGTGAGTGGTGGAACGGCATATTTATATAGTTCAAATGGTGCAAATATAGCAGGTAATATAGACCTTGTTGTTATAGATGGAATGGGTTCTGCAAGTTGGGTAACTTTTGGACAGAATAATGCCTCAACACCAATAACAATAGACACATTAATAATAAAAAATATGTTAGGTGCTGGAGGATTTAATCAAGCTTTGTTAGTAAATAATCTCGCTTCTACAGTTACAATAAACCATTTAATAATAAAGGATATAACAGCATATAATCTAACAAGTAATGCTGGATTTATAGCCAATCCTTTCAGTGGAGGCAATGTAGTTATAAATTATGCAGATATAGAAGGCATATATTCGAACAATAGCTATAACTGGGTTGGTATACCGTTTAATTCAACAACAAACGGAACAACAGCAGGAACAGTTGCAATGCAATCAAAAACTTATAAACCTGATTACAAGAAATATTTGATAACATTCTCTGGATATGAAAATGATACAACCACAAATCAGACAATAAACTATCCAAAAGCATTTAATTCATACGCAGTCATAACAGGAAATAATACTGGATTAACCATATCTACAACCACATCTGGGATCACCATAACAGCACCTAACAGCACAACAACATATTCAGGAATAGTGATCGTTGAAGGGTACTGATTTTATTATTTTTTATTCCCCTTACATTTAAAATTAAAATTAGACATTTACATCCCTCAGGTTGATATTTTCATCCTTCCTCTCCTCTTGAGAGGGCTTAGAGGGCTCTCCGTTCAACCAACGCTGGAAATCTTCTTCACTCAAATAAAGAACATCGGGCATCCATATCACTGAAAGGTCAGGTTCAACGGATTTCTTCAGGAATATGTTTACGTAAACCTTCTTTCCATTCGGGCATTCACCTATCCAGAATAGCGATCCCTTGATAACCTTCGTTTCTGCTTTAGAAGGATCAACCTGCATTAAACCCTGGTCTTTATATTCAGGATAAGGGCATTCAACCCAGCCGTATGTGTTCAGATTTGTTAAACTCTTCTGAAGCTCCCTCTTCTTCTGTGCCTCCTCTGCACGCTTCCTCGCCTTCTTATCGTCATCGTATATCATTGCTGCAAGTTCCTTTGCGGCCATATTCTTAATATCCCTGCTGTGAGGTATCCTCGGCATTATACCACTTCCTTCCTCTCAATTATTATCATTCTTGAAGCTTTTACAGGTGCACGCTTCATAACTATGGAATAGACCTCAGGATACTTCTCCGCAAGTTCCATTTCAGTCGTGTTCATAAAGTTCTTATCCGTTACAGGCTTAACGTTTCTGGCAACGTTCTCCACAACCTTTTCCCTCGGCATTCCGAAGGAGTTCAAAGCGGCAATCGCAAGTTTCTCCCTCACGGCAGCCTGTGCTTCTGTATTGGTAGGAGTGAATTTCCTTATATACACGGTACCGTTCTTTTTCTTAACGATCTGATATAAACCATCTTCATTCCGGATGAGCATTATATATGAATGAATATGTAATATAAAAGGTTTAAAACATGTATGCATCCAAAAATGCGTTACCTTTCATGAACCATATATAAGTTTCACCTTCTTCTATCAGTCCGAGTGTTTTTGTCTGAATCCATGCTTCGTTAATACCACTAAAATGAATTTCCCCAACTCCATATTTCAGGTCTAATTCCACAGGATGATCGGATGAATCTTTACCCCAGAGACTGACAGAAGGTATTCCTTCAGGAGAAGAGAGCTGGGTCATCAGGCCGGCTATTACAACATTACATGCATATTGATCAGGGTTCATAAATTCACCTCCAATAGGTATCCCTTAATGTCTTCATTGCCATAAGAAAGAGCAAATTTCAATAGTTCCTTATAACTAACTAAAGTCTCTACTGGTGGATACATTTCCCATGAAGCCGAATGTAAAAATAAAGTTACACTACTATTATCAAGGTCTGTGTACCATATCCAGAACTCTTTGTCCTTAGGAGTATAGACAAGGTCAAGTGGAGACATCAAGCCCCTTGAAATATATATCGAAAGAACCTTCATATAGTAGTCGCAGTAGTTCATAGCTTCACCCCTACCTCATAAAGCCAGTTATGGAAAGGTATTTCAAAACCCTTCTGCCTCAACTCAACCACTAAACCCATATAAAAAATAGTTTTTGAATCCTCTCTAAACTCCACTACCACTTCCCAGTCGTGTACATTTAGCTCTAAAGTGTTATAAACCCTTTTTGCATATTTGCCAATAAATTCAGGCTTAAATTCTATTTGTATTTTAGGATAAAAGAGAAGGTGAA
>Ga0209012_1004157_pt1 | contig 10084 bp, 10 predicted proteins | sample RS3BMetagenome_FD_184735 | JGI IMG/M metagenome (GOLD analysis project Ga0209012, IMG submission 184735) | Ferric oxide microbial mat and aquatic microbial communities from Rainbow Spring, Yellowstone National Park, USA - RS3B (SPAdes) (version 3) ...
TCCTTCGATTCTGCGCTCGGCGGCAGCGGTGCGCAGCTGTCGGGCGCGTTATCGATGCCGCCACCGCCGCCGCCGCCGCTGCTGCTTCGTCGGGCATTGATGATGCCGGGACTCGCCGCCGGCATCTTCAGTCGGGTCACGGAGCGGCGACACGGATCGATTCTGGACATTGCTGTACCTGCGCATTCATTGCTGGCGTTGCGATGCTGTTGCAGCACTGGAACACACGCATGCATGCATGCGTGCGTGCATGCGTGCGTGTGTGCGTGAGGACACGAAAAGCGCTTCAGAGGCGACTTTTGATGGTGCAAATTTGCTGAGTCGATTGCGTACTTGGGGCGTCCATGAGCGGGAAAGAGACAGACTCCATGAAGAGAAAGTCTGCTGGATGGTTGCTGATCGCTTTTTGGCTTTTCTTCGAGAGGACGGCGTCTATACTACTGGATGCATCGGGGAATAGCACGCTGACAGCACGAGCTCGCAGCTCCGAACGCTCACCCAAGTCTGTGGCAAACGCACCGCTTTGATGAGTGAATCCTTGCTGCCCGAACGTATCGCCACAAAAGCGCTAAGAAAGCGCTATGGAGTCGTGCACGAGCTGCGCCGGATACGGGCGCGATTATGTCGACGCCAGCGCACCCATCGAATGATACTCACGCACATCGAACTGACGCCCGTAGTGGTAGCGCAAATCGACGTAATAGAGTTGGTACTCGGAGAGTCTCTGAAACGCACCCACATACCCATCGGAACTACTGACCTTGTGCTGATAGTACGGTGCAAGATTCGAAGCGGAGTTGTGTGCTCTTCCCTGATTGCCATCACCGATTCCGCATTCGTCGAAACCTGGGCAGACGCTTCAGTCGCACAGCATAGAACACGTCGTGCATGCATCTTGTCTTCGTGCGGCATTGGCGGCGACACGCCCAGCGTCATGGCAAGCGCCCCATATAGGCCTGGGCACCCAGAGTGCCCTGTGCATCGCGTACAGGAAAGAGGAGGATCATATGCTGGCCCTTCAGTGTTAGCAGCTTGGTGCAGGCAGCACGATGGCCGGGTTCTCTGGAATGCACCCGATGCTCGCAATACGCCACGGGAGCCGGTGTCGTTGCCAATATGCCGTGCCAGGATGCCGAGTCTTTCCTCGTGGACCGGGAGACGATAGGTCACCCCGCATCCAGCATCAAAAGCCTCATCGGGGATACACAGAGATCAAACGATTTTTGGTCGAGCTTGCTTACGCTTTTAACTAGACTGAGCGATGCACATGATGCAGCAGCGCAGCCGGTCCATGAACTGCAGCGGAGCCTGATCGCCGGCATAAACCGAGTCCCGTGGTGCTGCGATCGTCGGCAGCTTCACGACGGTGCCGAAGGCATGGGACGATCGCAATAACTTACTTGAATAGTGTTGGATCGATGAGACTGGGGTGGAAGTGCCCATTGCGTGATGATCATCGGCATCCAGGGAAGGGACCACCATTCCGTTCCGTTCTAGGACCCCAGAAAGTAGTTATTGATGTAGGAGAAGTGATAGAGGTGGGAGTAGTCATGGATCGCCCTGGCTAGCGCGTGTATCCGGCGTTGCAAACGCCACGCGAGCGCGAAACGTTCCGTGTTTGCGTCTCGTGAGCGCCTTGCTGGACCGGCTGGGCAGCAACCAGTCTTTAAACTGCTAACCTACTTGGATCAAGGTGAAACAAAATAGAAGCGATAACTCTTGAGGTAGGACGTACAGTACGGTGAAGATCAGTACCTAAGCCGCCAGCCGAGGCGTGCTCCGTAGGGGAATATCCTGGTCGTGCGATGAGCGACGCAACACCGCAGCGTACTGCAAAAGCAGAGCCAGATGCGGGCCAAGCTACAACGGAAAGCATTCGGGGAGGGAAACAAGATGCAAACACCGCCGCTAACCAGCCGGGGGTGTTTTACGCTCACTACCGGGCCTCAACAATTGGCCTGACTCTTGAGGACACCCTCGACGAGTTATTGAGCGCGGGACACTTGCAGGAGTCAGAGGCTGCTTTGGTGTGGACCCAGTTTGACCAAGCAGTTGCTCGCTATCTACGACGGAAAGTCCGCCAGCGTTCCGTGCTCAGGGGACGCCTCGCACATTACAACTTGCGAGATAACGTGTGGACTTTTCTCGTCCGACATGCACTGCTTCGACTCGAGCGCAAACCGGAAACCTACGCTGCTGTGGAGCGACTGCCGCGGGCCAGTGACCTAGGTAGCGCCACGGATGCCAGTATACGCGTTGAACCGGCAGTTCCCGCGAGTGGGAGCCTGAAACTCGAGGGCCCGCGACTTGCTTCCCATTTACCGCCTCGGCCGGACTGCCTGGACGGACGCGCTGTTCCCGCTGTGACCAGTCATGCACGCTCCGCTGGAGACGCGACTACCGAGGCCTACGTTTACGCTGATCGTTTGCGTCTTATCTGCACGGCCGCCGACGCGAACATCGTGAAAGCCACCTCGGGCTCGAGTCGCCGAAAGCGTAGCGCTGCACCGCTGCGCTTTCGGCCTCGCTCTCGACCGGCGTCATCGGCGTCCGCTGAGGAATGAATGATGCGGTCATGAAATGAATACCTGTACGGGGCATGACTGGGCATTGGACAGGAGAACGCTGCGCTCCGCATGTCAACGAGGATGCGTCGGTGCCTAGCGGCTACATATATTCGATGCGTCGACTACATGAAATCGCTTATCATTAGGATTGGGCCTGTATATGCTTCTTCTCAAAATTATGTCGTTTCCTGGCGCAACGATCGCGCGGTGGTCGTGGCATCTGGAGCGTTTCTCACCTGTACGCATCGTTGCCCGCCCATCACTGAAACCGTTGGTATTTCGCGTATGGAGAGCGCTCGAAGGCGAAGCTCCGAAATAAACCCCCGAAGGTGCCGCTCGGAAGCACGCCAAGCACGCCTTTGAACGTATCTTGTGTTGCTGCTCTGTGCTGCCCCTGGAAACCTGCCTCTCGTTACAGAATGCCTCGCAACGCGCTGCAGCGAAAAGAGCGCAGCAGCATTCCCGCCAGCTCTCCATCTGGACTCGGGATCGACGCCATCAATCCCGCCAGCAAAACGAGCAAACGAACGCACACACATCAAGCCGATAGCGTTGATGTATATACGCCAGCGTGCAGAATTCTCCCAGGGTTTTTGGACCGGCCATTTACTACTGGCTTCAGCTTCTTCTCGTACAACGCCATCTGCAGAGGTTGCCCCAGAAAGTTGGCTCTGGTCAACTCTCGGGGCCTCTTCTCCAGCACCGCCTATCTGCTTATACTGTTGGCGGCATTGAAGTCTCGGTTCACGAATTTCATATGTTTCTTGGCATTGGTTGTACTCACCAACGGAAGTAGACCTCGAACTCGCACCCTCCATGCCGTTAGGTGCTCTGTCAGCGCTCCGTAGTCTGCTACATCCTCAGTGCTCTGCTGGCACTTTTCCATCTCGACACTCTCAAGTACACACCCCAGCTCATAATGGATGTATACGACGTTCGGAACCCATCTATCGACATCGTGACGAGGCACTGTGTGCACTCCTTATACGCTCGTGTCGATGGAGCTGGTGTGCTACCTTTCCGTGTCATCCAATGCCCTGCTCTGTATGCCACCACGAGTCTCTGACTTTTGTCCTCTTTGAGAGCGCTCAACTCGTTGAAGAAGTTGGCAAATGCGCGCTGCTTCCCAAAGTACAAGATTCTAAGCAGACGAGCCCACCGGGGCTTTGTAGATTCTTTCGACAGCGGCGCGTCAAGAGCAGCGCGGACTTTCATGAACTCTCGAAAAGCTTCAAAGTCCGCTCCTCGGCTCGTCACCTGGCTGATCGCTGCCTTGTGCTCTTTCACTCCTGCATTCCACGTCTCATTTCTTTTCCTTGCATTCAGTTTTCCTGATTCTCGGTAAGATGTAGCTGTCGTGAGCTTTCAAAGACGGATGTCCTTCTGACGTAAGTTGCCGTCGATATCATCTTCCGCACGCTTGGGTACTGCGATGATTACGATATTCGTGTTCCCAGGGTCCGTGCCAACAACAAAATCGTTCTCCTGTACCTCCTGCGTTGTAAGGCCAGCCTCCTTGTTTTCTTCATGCTTCGCCACGGGCGCAGTCGAGGACGGAACTGGACGATCTGCCTTCAAGCGCCGAGAGTGTACACACATGGCTACTCCATCGGTTCCGATGATGCCAGTGAATACCTTTTGCTTGCACGTATTGAGACGTTTGAAATTGAAGATATTCTTCCAGTACGTCTCCCGGTTTTCACTGGTGAACTCTATCTTCCTTACATCGAACTCCAGACAGACCTCCTTCATGATGCCGTTGAGGACTCTGGAGTCGATTGTTACAAAATGTAACTTGGTGATGCATAACGCAACAACGCTAAAGCGCTTACCCGTTAGGATACCCTTCCGTTTCTCTGACTCTACATTTTGTTCCACACCCAGCTCCATATTGGCCTTGGGATCGAGTTCGCGGTCCAAACACACGAAATAGCGCAGGATTAGGAGATAACATCTTTGCTTTTCTTTTTCCATACCTGATACATTTCCTGCTGGATTGACCAGCTCCGAGACCGGACGGTGCTCTTGAATTGCCGTACGGATTGCAGAAGCTTCATTCGTTCTCCTGTGTGATGTCTTCTCGTCGAGGAATTCGATCTCCTGTTCATTCTTACTATCGTTCCTGACGCCATTGATGATGGCCCGTATCCCTTTGCGAGAGAGGCCCGGGTAGCGCGCAACGATGGAGCGTGTCATGAAACGTTCGAGCTTCATGATCATATGGTTGTTCAGGTTCGTGAGATACTTTTTTGCCCTGTATTCGTAAATACGCGAGTCACCCCTGTAACGAGTACCTTTGAGACCCTAGTAGGGGTATTTTTCATGGAGGACGCACATGCGCTCATTTTCCCTCGAGGTCCCCCTGTGCCAAGCATCAAGTGGCGGATGAGGGTCTTGTTAAAAAAAACGCTTCCGGAACCTCGACTGTTTTGATGTCGGTAACGTCATCGTATATCTCCTTCACCATATGCTTCAGTCCAAAAAGAAGTGTTACGCACGCTCCTGGAGTACGAATCGACACGGCTTCTGGTGGTCTCTCGCATCTTCTGCTCGTACGGATCCTTGATACATTCAAGAAGGCAGGCGTTCACTATCATCTCGTCATACTGTCGCCTTTCTTGCAGCCGTTGAGGTCTGGCTCTCGCTTCTTCTTCTTCTTCTTCTCCTGTTCATCTTTGCTCGGCACTATTTTTCGTTCTTTTCGCCAGCTGGCGACACCGTGCCTCCAGGATCCTCCACTTCTTCGTCCAGAACTTTCCTTTTTTATTCTCGAAAAAGAACACACTTTGAACGCTTCTGCTATAAACCACGAAAAATCGCTCGTATATACTTGCTTTGGGGTTGGAACACAACTGAACTGAAGACTATACGTCATTACGACTTCAACGCAAATACACCTTGTACGGTATACAACACGCTAATGATCAGGATCGCGTTTCTCTTCAATGGCGATATCCACGTCGTACCTCGTGCCTGGCAGATCTCCTGGGTGCGCCTATCGACTGTACTCTATAGAACGAAGAGCAGAGACTCACTACTGACTGGCAGCGAGATAACAATTGCCTTCCCTGTCAATGATAAAAATTCAAGGGGAGCAAAGATTTCCATATTGGCGAAAGTTTACCTTCTGGGCGGAATGTCCCGCGAGTCGGACGATTCTCCCAGGCTCGTGCTTCATAGACCTCTCGGAGCATAGTCCTGCAGAGAGATCTGAGCAACTCGTCCGCAATGCAGTTTATTCTGGGACTCAGAGCGGGTATGCTGCGTCTGGGCGTCGCGCTGGTCGTGGTGTCCTCGAAGAATATCGCTCTGCGCTGCCGCAGGCAGTACGCCTGCCTGCGCAGCTTCCAGACTCCCAGAATGATAAGTAGCCCTGATCCCGTGTCAGGTGTAGCATTCCTCGAGCCGACGCCCTCAGTGGTATGACAAAGCTACTCTGTCTCCGTGTAGCATCCGCACAAGCGGTTTAGGCGCTGCGGTGGATGCTCACTGCAGGCACTTGGCATACGATAGAACAAAGGAAAAGACCAGTATACCTGAGAGGAAATATGGGTAATGGAACATGGAGATAGGTTGTGTCTTGATGGAGAATTACATGAATCGTAGTACCCATCCCGCTATTGGGGATTCATGGTCAATGGAAACGCTCTGTCATCGAAAAAAACTCGATGCAGCAACGACTCCAGCCGGCTTACGCGCCTGCGCGGATCAGAAGCGCGACGCTACCGCGGGTGAGCGTCCTTCGTTCCGATGCAGGATAGTAGCTCATGCAGCCTGAGCAAACTGTGCCGCGGCTACAGAGCACGAGGTCTGTTTCGAGTGCGTTCACTTGTGCCATCTCATTGGCTAGGGGCTTCGAGGGCGCAGGAACCGCTCGAACGGAAACCGCCTTTTCTGTGACGCTGTGGCGACGCCCTTCTGCTGACCCCAGTCTTGGGCGGCGGTCTGTGAGGCGGAAGGTTCCACCTACGCACGCACGATTGTCTGGGCAGAGCCAAGAGGAAGCTCGACACGTAGCGATCTGTGGCGGCGGCTCTTTTGGGAGCGCTATGGCGTTTGCCTTGGCTAACAATGGTCACCAGGTTGTGCTGCTTGTTCGTCGAGCGGAGGTCGCAGAGACGATCAACAAGGAGCGCACAAACCCTCGCTACACTGCGTTAGTTCCAGGCTTCCGGTTTCCAAAGCTTGTTCGAGCGACCACGGACCCCGAAGATGCTCTGAATGGCTGCTGGTTATGTGTTCATGCTGTGCCGGTCCAAGCGAGCAGAGCTTTTCTCGTGGAGAGCGTTCGCCCGAATTTGGCGCCCGGAACACCGATTCTGTCCACAAGCAAGGGTATTGAGGTTAGCACAGGCAACTTTATGTACGAGATTTTCGACGACGTATTCGGTAAAGAGCGTCCGGTGCCATGCATGTTTCTCTCGGGACCCTCTTTCGCCCATGAGATGTTGGCCGATCTTCCGGCAGCCGTCGTCCTGGCCTCGCATGACGCTGCTGCATGTGCGAGTATTGCAGCCGCTATTAGCTCACCAGCACTGAAAGTATTTCGCTCGAGCGACGTTGTTGGCGTTGAAATTTGTGGCGCTGTGAAGAACGTTATCGCCCTTGCTGCCGGCATCTGCGAGGGACTTGGTCTCGGTATGAACGCGACAGCTGCGCTGGTGACTCGCGGCTGCTCGGAGATGCGGCGCCTTGCGCGGAGTTTTGGTGCTCGTCCGGTGACTGTGGCCGGCCTCAGTGGCGTAGGCGATACGTTTATGACCTGCTTCGGCACGAGCAGTCGGAACAGAACGGTTGGCTACCGCCTGGGTCAGGGTGAAACCCTTGCTCATATTTTAGAGACTTCGAGTCAGGTCGCTGAAGGCGTGCCGACGGCAAAGGCAGTTGCGAGTCTCATCGAAAGGCAGTTTCCGCACTTGAACCCCATGAGACGAGCGTTGAAGTTTCCGATTCTGTTAGGCGTCATCGACGTCCTAGAAAATCGTCAAAGTCCGAGAGAGAAGCTCGAGGAATGGATGGATCGGAAAGCACGAATCGAAGACTGAGCGTCTACGAGCTCTGCACGACTGTTCTCTGTGCGTTCGATGCTATCGTATTCTGCACAGCGCAAACGTTTCCATCTGTTTCTGGATGTGAGTGCTTATATCTAGCCTAGTCTTCATCTACGCGCCGCCTCCAGCATTCTGAATTCTACATGGAATGCTGATCCTCTGAGGTTCGCGTGCTGGACTGTTGGGCAACGAGCGATTGCGAGCCCCCGCTCTGGAGTACAGTTCCTTAGCCGATGAAGACGCTTTGCCTGATCGCCTTGACGTATGCCGAAGCTCATCAGAATTCGGAACGAAGAGCGCGGTTGAGGCGTATCCAGTGTTGACAGATTAGCTAGTCATCGGTGGAGCTGTTAAGGACTCGCAACCAGTTCACCATTTGCAAACGCGCCTCGCTCGGTCCGTGGTACTTGACGAAGGTGACACTCAGGCATTTTCCAGGCGAGGCATTTGACATGGTTCGCGTCCAGTCTATTTCGGATCCGGGGCCCGAGTTAAAAACTTCCTGTAGACTGACCGCGCAGCATTCGTCGTAGAATCGGAGGTAGCGGAGATACCGGACGTCAAATAGCGGGAGTCTCGCACATGGAGCCTTCCAGGCATTGATGCCCGTGTATCCAGTTTTTGCGGGCGCAGGATACGTCTGGCTCGACATTTATTCGATTGATGCGCACCTCGTCTTGTCCACGGATGACGTTCACGAAGGTCTCGGGGTTTAGGAAAGCGCCAGGTCTCATGCGCGAACAGCCTAGCGCTGGTCGCTCTGCTGAACAGGGCTTGCGGAATGCTACCGCGCCGTCGTTTGGCGCAGTTGCACGTCCATGCCGCTGTATTGCGAAGCTTGTATCGATGCCCACATACCTGAATAACGCAACAGTGCCTGTGTCCGAGAGACTCAGTGGTGGAGGCGCACAACGTGTAACGTGCCCGCTTGCAGCTTGAGAGGTCTGTTGGCAGGCCTCCGCGAATCCACTCAAATTGAATAGAAATGAAAATGACGGAGGATAGAGCGCCCAACTCAGGCTGGTTCGCCTGAGCGGTGCTTGTGCTGGCTTTCCCAGCATAAAATCCTCATGAGGACGCACGATCGAACGCTAGACGGTACGTGAGCAACCTCGTATTTGCGCCAACAGCCAATCGGGTATCGAACTACGAGACATATGGGCATTTCACTCGGATCGAGGAGCGTCTATGAGCTGGGAGTCGCATTGCGGCAACCACTTTCATCGACTTTGCAGCTTGTTCACGGATATGAATACCCGTATGCGGTCTGAAATGCCGCAGGATTCCAGCAGAAAGCGTAATGATCCGCAAATCTGCATATACTGTGGATCTTGTTAGATGACATGATGGCACAATCATCTCGAAGACCCCTCGTGTCCATGAGCTCGAACCGCGTCGCTCTACGCTCCCCAGAGTACATGCCGTATAGCGCTCGTACTTTGCACCGCGACCACGTTCCGCACGACCTACTCTGATAGTGGCGTCTTAGATGAGCCTAGGATCCCCAAAGTTTGGATCCAATGGCGTCCCCGAGAGACATTAGTATGTGCCATCGTACCAATACTCCATCAAAACATTCGCAGTCTTCTTACGGGATTTCTCGTCACCAAAGTTTCGGCGTGTCTTTGTTTGGCATCGCGGTATAACTAAACAGGAGAGGTCATCTAACAGGGGCATCCACGCTCAAGTTCGGTTCTCGTTCCACTGACATCAACAACAAGCTTTGCGCGTTTGTTTAGCGACTGCTTCATTTACTCTCTCGTATCTTCCGCCTTAAATACGCCGGTCTCTCCGTTCGCCCCAGCCCTGTTCTCAACAGTCAAAGGAGGCTGATTGGCGCCTTCAAGTCTCAGTTTCGCAGCTTCCGGCTCCTAGTGCCGCATTTCATGCACAGGCGGTAGTTGGAGTGTACCCTTCGCGTGCCACTTTCAGTTTCATTTTATCCAGCTGCTGTGCGCCCTCTGCAGCGGTCACGCGTGGTTGAGGTCGAATCTTCCCATATGCAAACCAAATGACCTCCTCCTAGGGCCGTCCTGTGGCGCGTAATGGTTGCCTCATCGCCCCGTAGATGCCCTGGACGGATGCAGAGGGCTTTCACAGACTCTCTTACCCGATTGCGCGCTCGCTACCGTAACCTACAGCTATGGGCTCCTTCGGGGCGACCCCGTCAGCGAGTACTCTGTTCGCTGCAAACACAAGCGGACAACATTGCATTCGATAGAATCCCCGGAATGTGACGTTGCCCACGATGAACCAGGAAACGGAAGGGAGTCCAGGATGAAGGTTCGCTTGGGTAATTTCGATCCCTCGACGTCTGCTCCATGCCAAGCGATGAAGCACGCTCCGCTGGAAGCATTCACAGCGATGAATCAGTTCTGAATCCAAGACCCTTTTACCTGCAAACAAAATAGACGGGAGCCTCTGGGAGCATATCCCGTGAGAGATATCATGTTGCTGCCGAATGCA